>Ga0070728_10004712_pt1 | contig 13920 bp, 10 predicted proteins | sample tdDd471_FD_66723 | JGI IMG/M metagenome (GOLD analysis project Ga0070728, IMG submission 66723) | Marine sediment microbial communities from the Atlantic coast under amendment with organic carbon and nitrate - tdDd47.1 | ecosystem: Environmental > Aquatic > Marine > Coastal > Sediment | place...
CGACTGCGGGTGTCGGCACAGAGAAAACCGGAGCCGGCAAGGTAACATCCACCGGCGAAACGAAGACGACCGAAACGAAGACCGGCGAGACGAAAACCACGGAATCGAAGTCCGGGGAGAAGACCTCCTCCACGTCCACGTCGACGGCAACCACCGAGACCGGCGCTCCCGCCGCTGGCGGCCCGTCCGGATCGACGGTCTCGAACGAGGACAAGGAAACCCGAAAGGTCAAGAAGGAGGTGGCCTTGCGCATTTCCTCCGGCGACACCGGAACCGCCGTCAGCGAGGCGAATGTCAAGTTCGTTGTCGACGAAGGCGGCTTCGATACCGCGGAAGACGGAGAGACGGGCGATCCGGACGTCGTCGTCGCGGCTTCGGACTCCAGGGGCGACGACAAGGAGGGTGACAAGAAAGAGGGCGGCGATACGGCAGCCTACGTCGCCAATGTCGCCGGCGGCGAAACCGGTGAGGACGGTGTGTTCGTGATCGAGAACACCGACGATGTCTTCGAACTCGTCCTTGCCGACGGCACGGCCGACGAAAAGCGCACGACCTCGGCTTCCACGGGCGAGGCTGCGGAAGGCGCTCCTGCCGCCTCCGACAAGACGACCAGGGAAGAGCTGGTCATCGAGGTGAATCTGGGCGAGACCGGCGAGACACTGCCGCTGGTTTACATTCTCGATATTCCGTCCGGAGAAGACGGGACCGGTGACGACGAGCTCGACGAGAAAACCATACGGCTCGTCGAATTGACCCTTGCGGGCAAGGGGCTGAATCCGGGCGAAATCGATGGAAAGATCGACATAGCCCTTAAGCGGGCGATCCTGGAATACCAGAAATTCGCCAGGCTGCCGGTGACCGGTCTGATCGACGACGCGCTGCTGCGCTCGCTGTTCGCCCGACTCTTCGAAAACGATTCCACCGACGCGTTCGTCACGGATATCAAGGCCAACTACAAAGTCGAAGACATTTCGTCCTTCCGGATCGGCAAGACACCCGTCGTCGTCGCCAATATTCCGGTGGAAGAGGTGAAGAAGGCGCAGGAAGACGCCAAGAAGGACAGGCGGGTCAAGTACACCGAGATCGACCCGTGCTCGGAGAAGGACACCAGGCGCGATCCGCATTTCAACGGCGCCGGCCTGTGGGGGCAGAAATTCGACAACCAGTGGGCCATCAAGCGGGTCGGCTACACCGACGGGAAAGCTTCCGCCTGGGCGGCCCTGCCGAAGACGCTGGCGCCGGTGACGGTAGCGGTGATCGACAGCGGCATCGACTGGAAGCATCCCGATTTCAATCGCGCCAGCCTGTGGCGCAATCGTGACGAAATACCCGGAAACGGCCGCGACGACGACAATAACGGGCACATCGACGACGTCATCGGCTGGGATTTCCTCGACAATGATTCCGGCCCGTGGGACCTGGACGGACACGGCACCTTCGTCGCCGGCGTGATCGCCGCGGCTAACGACAACGGTCGCGGCATCGCCGGGATCAATCCGGCCGCCCGGATCATGACGCTCAGGGTGCTCGATCCGTTCGGGCGCGGCTATGCGTCGACGGCCGCCAGGGCGATCGCCTATGCGGCCGACAACGGCGCGCGGGTGATCAATCTCAGCCTCAACGCGCCGGCGATCTCGAGGGTCGAGCAACTGGCCATCGATTACGCCCGCAAGAAGGGCGCCGTGATCGTCGTTGCCCGGCAATGACGGCAAGGAGGTGAAGGGCTATTCTCCGGCGGGATTGCGCGGCGCGATCACCGTCGCGGCGACCGACCGCGAGGACCAGCGCGCGGGCTTTTCCAATTACGGCCCGCTGGTCGATATTTCGGCGCCAGGCATCGACGTCCTCAGCCTCAGGGCGCGCCACACCGACCTGCTGACCCAGATCCGCGGCGTGGAATACGAGCGAGGCAAGGCGATTACCGGGCCGGATCGGGCCTATTACAGGGCGAGCGGCACGTCGTTTTCCGCACCCATCGTCGCGGGAACCGCCTCGCTGCTGATGTCCGCCAGGCCGGAACTCACCGGCCCGCAGGTGGAGCGGATGATCCTGCATTCGGCCCGCGACGTCGAAACGCCGGGCTTCGACAATTTCACCGGCTACGGCCTGCTCGACGCTGCCGCGGCGCTCAAGGCCGATCCGGACTATTTCGTCGAGGCGCGGCTCGACGGCGTCAAGGTCGTTCGCCGCAAGAACAACGAAGGTCTGGCGCTGCGGGTGATGGGAACCATCGATGCCGACAAGTTCGCCGGAGCGCAGATTCTCATAGGCAAGGGCGCCGATCCGAAAAAATGGGGTCGGTTGAAGAAGACGTTCAAGACGCCGGTTCGCTCGGAACCGCTCGCCGACATACCGGCCGGCGTCTTCAAGGGCGCGAAAACGTGGACGATCCGTCTGATAACAAAACACAAGAACGGATCGGCAAGGGAAACCAGGTTCCGGTTGAACCTGGGTTAGGCAAAGAACGGGGTTTCGCCCGTATCGGGCGCGAGGGGTTTTGGGGGTAGGTCGTGTTCATCAGGTATATTTCGCAGTTCCGGCTGCTGGGGGTTGCCGCGCTCTTCTTGTTGTCCTTCGCGTCCGGCGCGCAGGCGGTCACCGTCAATATTGACGTCAAATCCGGCGGTAAGCCTGTCTCCGAGGCGACGGTCAGTTTCGAGACGCTGTCGGGCGACAAGATCGACCTTGCCGATGCAGGGGACGACGATACCGTCGGCAAGCCGGACAAGACGGCGGAGACCGACAAGTCCGGAGACGCGGATAAAACAGACAAGACGGACAGGGGCGACAAGCCGGCAAAGAAGACGGAGACGGACAAATCCGGCCCGACCGATACCGCGAAGACCGACAAGCCCAAGGACGAGGACAAGTCCAAAAAGCGCCGCCGGGCGGTCGTGGTCGTCACGCAAAAGGACGGCTCGGCGACTGGCGAGGTCGACGACGGGCGCAAGGGCGAGAAAATCGTGGTGGTGGTCCGCAAGGGCGACCGGGTGACGCGTAAGACGATCGTGCTCGACGGCGACGTCGTCGACGTGACGGTCGATCTCGCGGCCGGGCCGTCCGACCGCCCGCGCCGTCGCCCGACCCGGACCGCGACCCCGTCCGGTCCCGCCGGAACGGGCCCGACCGACGGTACGCCGCCGGACATGGCCGACCGGTTGAGCGACAGGGATTTCGAGCTCCGTTTCTTCGGCCGTGCCGGCCGTTTCGACGGGGCGGGGCACCCGTTCCTGGCGCTCGACTTGGGCGGATCGCTGACGCTCGGCGTCGTGCGCTATACCCCGGAGGCGACGGAAACCGGCGGCGGCGTATCTTTCGTCTATACAGCCCCGGGTTCCATCGCCGACTGGGCGGGCGGACCCGTCCGTCCGTTCTTCAGGTTCTCGGTGTTCGCGTCCAGGCTGGACGATTCATCGGCGCTCGGGTCGTTGGATACCGGCGCCGCCGATCTCGGCCTCCCGGGGACGGGCGATCCCGGCGCGGTCTCTCCGGCCGGCTTCAGTTTTCCCAATGGCGGCGGCATCAACGACGTCGACGACATGCACGGGACGTTCAAGCGCAGCGCCTTTGGCGGCGAAGGCGCCATCGGCGCGGCGATCCCGATCAACGGGATGACGGTTTCGCCCTTCATCGGCTTCGGGTTTGTCGGTATCGATCAAAGGACGACCTTCTCCGGCTCGATTCCGGGATACGCCACCGATTTCGCCTACAGGACCGATCTGGATATTCGCCGCGCCTCGCTGAGCCTGGGCACGATCGCGACCGTGCCTGTGGTCAACGGCGAATCTCCGGTCGGCATCGATTTCTTCCTGCAGCCTGTCCTGCATATCGACCGTACATCGGCTTCGGGTACCGATGCCTTCACGGTTTCCGGCGCGGCCAACGACGATCAGCAGGTGTCGATCAGCAACTCGGCGATCAGGATCGGCGGCTCGCTGGGAGGCGGCATCCGGATCAAGCCGAAGGATGGTCCGGTGGCGTTCGATATCGGAGTGCAGGTCACCAGGCGCGCGGACGAGGCGGTGATTGTCCGCACCGGGCAGGCGGGCGACCGAAGCCGGATCTCGATGAACTACAACACGGTCTTTTCGGGAATGTTGCGCGCCGTGTTCAATTACTGATCACGGCGTCGATTTCGGATTGCCGGCCGGATTTCCCGATTCATTTGGCACCGGGCCTACGGGCGGCTTAAGATCGCTCGACAATTCGTTGCCTTCCTCAAGGAAGCGGCGATTCGTTGAGTCGCCTAATGCAATCGAGGCCAGGAAATGAGCAAACTCGTCATCAAGAATATCGGGCTGATCCTCTCGGGAGATATCGACAAACCCATCCTCGACGGCGATTGCATCGTCTGTGAGCACGGCCGCATCGAGGCGGCCGGCTACGAGCGCGACCTCGACACCGACAAGGCGGCGACCGTGGTCGACGCCCACGGCACCACCGTTGCGCCGGGGCTGATCGACAGCCACGTGCATCCCGTCGCCGGCGACTGGACGCCGCGCCAGAGCCAGATCAACTGGATCGAAAGCTCCCAGCACGGCGGCGTCACAACGATGATTTCGGCGGGCGAGGTGCACATGCCCGGCCGGCCGAAGGACGTGGTCGGGCTGAAGGCGCAGGCGATCGCGGCGCAGCGCTGGTTCGAGAATTTCCGCCCCAACGGCATCAAGGTCCATGCCGGCGCGCCGGTGCTCGAACAGGGCATGGAGGAGCAGGATTTCATCGATCTCGCCGAAGCCGGCGTTTCGCTCCTGGGCGAGGTCGGACTCGGCAGCGTCAAGGCGGGCGAGGAGGCGCAGCAGATGGTCGCCTGGGCGCGCAAGCACGGCATCCAGTCCACCATCCATACCGGCGGTCCGTCGATTCCCGGCTCGGGGCTGATCGACAAGGACGTGGTGCTCGCCGCCGACGCGGACATCATCGGCCACATCAACGGCGGCCACACGGCACTGCCGGACGACCAGATCACCTGCCTGTGCGAAAGCTGCCAGCGCGGCATCGAACTGGTGCATAACGGCAACGAGCGCGCAGCGCTGCTCGCCATGCGCACGGCGGGGGAGCTGGGTCAGCTCGAACGGGTGATCCTGGGCACCGACGGGCCGGCGGGCTCGGGCGTGCAGCCGCTCGGCATCCTCAGGATGATCGCCATGCTGTCGAGCCTCGGCGACGTGTCGGCGGAAACCGCCTTCTGCTTCGCCACCGGCAACACGGCGCGGATGCGCGATCTGGATTGCGGGCTGATCGAACCGGGCCGCTCCGGCGATTTCGTCATCATCGACAGGGCCCAGCACGCTCCCGGCAAGACGATCCTCGAAAGCATCGAGCAGGGCAACCTGCCGGGCGTCGGCATGACCATCATCGACGGCGTCGTGCGCACCCACAGAAGCCGCAACACCCCGCCGGCGACGGCGCTGCCGGAAGTGGTCTAGGGCCCGTGCTCGATTTGGACGCCTGCTCTGTTTGACTAGGAGGCATCGAAGGGCGGTTAAGAGAGCGAAGGATAGGCTGGATGCCTTTTCGAGCGATCTTCGCCGGCATGCGGGGCCTCCTTGTCAAACCCGAAGGGCGATGCCGATTTGCCGCCTGAGCGCGTCCGGAAAGCTTGAAAACCATCCGGGTTGCCTTCACTTCCCGAACACGCTCAGCCAACAAATCGGCAACGCAGAACAGGCGTCCCAATTGAGTAGGGGCCCTAGGGCTGAATCGCCTTTCGCCGCCGGCCGCCCCGCGGGTCAGCCGTCGACCGCGCTGACACGGCGGCGCTTTCGGACGTTGGTGGAATAGTCGGTGGCGATGCCGGAGGCGGCCGCCTCCAGATCGGCGCCGGTCATCCAGTAGTCGACGCCGCGGATGCGGATGCGCAGCTCGCTGAGCCAGGCGCGTGAGACGCCGGCGGGCAGGAAGAAGCGGCGGAACAGCCGGTCGGTCTGCGTCCGGCGCAGGACGATGCGGTCGGGATCGTCCCGATCCTTTGCCGAGACTTCATGGAACTTCCACAGGCTCGCCCGCGAGGCGCGGCGAACCTCGCCCTGTAGAAACACGGGAATGCAGGCCGAGCCGCAGACATGGCCGGGGCCGACGAAAGTCCTGAGCCTTGTGGTCCGGCGCAGCCGCGCGAGCAGCCGGATCACACGCGCGGCCTCGCGGATCTTGCCGCCACGGGAATGCAGCGACAGGATGAAGCCGTTCGTCGCCCGGTCGCGGTATTTTTCGATCGCAGCGCGGAATATCCCGGCCATTGGCGGCGCGATCCGGCCTTTCCAGACCAGGACGACCCGGCCCGTGCGCGCCTGGTAGACCACTTTCAGACTGCCGGCGGCTTTCGCGTCGGGCGGCGGCGCGGCGGCGGCCGGCGCGGAAACGAGCGCCACGGCGAGGGCGGCGGCAACGGGTCTGAACATCGGGTCTCATCCTTCCTGTGATCGAACGGACGTGCACCCTTGGGTCGGCCAGACAGCCAAAAAGGTTCAAGAACCTGCGGCAACGCTCGGACTATGGTTAAGAATTCGAGGTCGGGAGTCCGGTTAAAGCGCGACGATTTCGGGAAAGAGGTCCATGGCGGCGAGTGAGGCCTCGATCTCGGCGACATAGATCGGGTTCATCACGATCACCGTGTCCGGCGGGCTGTCGGCGAGGGCTTCCTGCGCCTCGACCTTGTGGCCGGTGCCGGGAAGATACTTGCCCTGCTTGAACGGGTTGATGTCGACGGCGAATGCGACTTCGCCACCAATCGCATTGGTGGTGAGGAACGACACCGCCTTCGAGCCGCCGCCCCACAGCACGGTCCGTTTGCCGGCCTCGGAACGGTCTGCCACGAAGTCCGCCCATGACCGCCGCCGGTTTTCGACAATTGCCGGGAAGGTGGCGGCGCGCTGCCGGAGATCGTCGAGATCGTCTTCGAGCGGAAGCGCCGGTGCGCTGCCGGCTGGCGCGGCGTGGAGCACGATATACTGGTCGGCGAAGGCGAGGGAGAGGCCGGTCAGCGGCAGTCCATGGCGGCGGAACAGGCGCGCGAGGCTGCCCGGGGTGAAATAGGAGCAGTGCTCGTAATAGATATCCCAGAACGCGCCTTCGCGCAGGATCCGGCCGACATCCGGAACCTCGATCAGGATACCGGCTTCGGGCCGGTTGCCAGCGAGTTTTTCGATGTCCGCCGTGAAGGCCGCGACGTCGGCGATGTGTTCGAGCGTGTGCCGGCAGGCGACGAGGTCGGGCGTGACGTCGATCCGCGCCGGATCGAAGGCCTCGCGCCGGAACGTGACCCGGGCTCCGCCCGCCTCGGGCGCGCGTTCGACGATGAAGCCGGGATCGATGCCGATCCCGATCGCGCCGGTCGCCTCGCACAGTGCGATCAGAAAATCGCCCTTGCCGCAGCCGATCTCGACGACGGTCCGGCCGTCGAGCGGCGCGCGATCGGCGAGTTCGGCGACCAGTTCGAAGGCGAAGCGGTTGAAGGTGCCGGAGAAATGCTGGCTTTCCTCCGTCGCTGCCGCGTAGTCGAGCAGAGCCGGATCGAACAGGCTGTTGAAGGCGAAGCCGCAGGCGTCGCAGAAGACGAGGCGGAACGGTGCTCTGGGATAGGCGAGCGCCTCCTCGCGGCTGTCGAGCAGGACGCAGGACTGGGTCGGGATGGCGTCGAGTTCGAACAGCGCCACGAGATCGCGGCCGCCGCAGGCCGGACAGGCTGTGGTTTCGGCTCTCAAGCGTCCGCGTCCCCGATGATCTCGAGCCCCGGCCGCGGCAGGATGAAGCGGCCGCCGCCGGCGAGATAGGCCCGCTGCTGGGCGACGATTTCCTCGCGGATGTTCCACGGGAGCAGCAGCACGTAGTCCGGCCGGTCTTGGCAAAGCACCTCGGGCGAGCGGATCGGGATGCGCACGCCGGGGATGTATTTGTCCTGCTTGTAGGTGTTGCGGTCGACCGCATATTCCACCGTATCGCCGGAAAGCCCGAGGAAATTCAGCATGATGGTGCCCTTGGCCGCCGCTCCGTAGGCCGCCAGCCGCCGCCCGTCCGCCTTGAGCGAAGCGATCCTTTCGAGCGCCTGGGTTCTGAACCGCCGCACCCGGTCGCCGAAGGAGCGGTAGAAGCGGGGGCTGTCGATGCCCGCCCGCCGTTCTTCCTCCAGCAGCGTTTCGACCGCCTCCGACCGGTCGGGCTTGCGGGACAGGGTCAGCCTGAGCGAGCCGCCATGGATCGGGAGCCGGCGCACGTCGTTGACGGTGAGGCCGTGGCGCTCGAACAGGTGCTTCGCCGCGTGCAGGGAGAAGTAGCAGCGGTGCTCGTGGTAGATGGTGTCGAATTCGCCGCGCTCGATGAGGTCACCGATATAGGCGAACTCGACCGACGCGACGCCGTCGGGAGCGAGCAGCGCGGCCATGCCGGCGACGAGGTCGTTGGGATCGTCGACATGCGGGACGACATTGTTGGCGATCAGCACGTCGGCGCGAAGGCCGCGGGCTTGAAGTTCGGCGGCGACGCGGGTGCCGAAGAAATCGACAACCGTCTCGATGCCCTTCTTCCGCGCGACCTCGGCTGGTCCCGGCGCCGGATCGATGCCGATTACCGGGATGCCAGCCTCCGAAAAGGCGGTGAGCATGTAGCCGTCGTTCGACGCGATCTCTGCGACCAGGGAATCCGGGCCGAGGGCACGGGACGCGATCAGGGCGAGGGCGTTGTCGCGCGCATGGGCGATCAGGCCGTCGGTGAAGGAGGAGAAATAGGGATAGTCGGCACCGAAGATCGCTCGCGCGCCGGGGGTTTCGAGCAGCTGCGCGAGGCTGCAGCGGGGGCAGAAAGCGAGCCGCAGGGGAAAGCGCTCCTCGGGCCGGGCGAGATCGGCTTCCTCGAGAAAGCCGTTCGACAGCGGCATCGGCCCGAGATCGAGGATCGGTTCGAGCCCGTGCCCGCCGCAGGACAGGCAGCCGGACGCGGCGGCATCGGCGGCGAAGGCCGCGCTGGCCTCAGGAGACGGCACGGGCTCTATCCTCGTCGGCCTGCGCAACAGGCCGGAAGGTGGCGTCGATCCTCCCGTCGGCGATCAACTGCTTGAGATGGCCGATGCGCTGATAGCGCGGCCCCTCGAAATCGCTCGTGTCGGTCAGCGCCGCGCGGCACACTTGGTAAAGCGTCTCGGCGCCCTTCCACGGGTCCCATTGCGGGCGGAAGCCGGGGAGTTCGCGCGCCGCCCGGTCGCAATTCACCCGGTAGGTGCGCTTGTCGGGCTCGGCGTCCTCGGCGAAGGTCACCCGGCAGTCGGGGACCATTTCGGCGACGATCCGGGCGATGTCGCGGATCTGATAGTTGTGCCCGGTGACGCCGATATTGAAGGCGCGGTCGAAGACGGTTTCCTCCGGCGCCTCCAGCGCCGCCAGCATTGCGCCGGCGATGTCGCCGATATGGACGATCGGCCGCCACGGGCTGCCGTCCGACTTCATCCGGATCTGCCCGGTTGTCACCGCCCAGGCGACGAGATTGTTGAGGACGAGATCGAAGCGCAGCCGCGGGCTGACGCCGTAGGCGGTGGCCGAGCGCAGATAGACGGGACAGAAGCGCTCGTCGGCGAGCTTTGCCAGCCCCAGTTCGGCTTCGACCTTGCTGCGACCGTAGGGGGTGACCGGATTGAATGGCGCGTCCTCGTCGATCATGTCGCCGCCGCTGGCGCCGTAATTGGAGCAGGACGAGGAGAAGACGAACCGTCGAGCGCCGGCCGCCTTGGCCGCGCGGGCGACGGCCATCGTGCCGAGGAAATTGATGTCGCGGGTCATCTCCGGGTCGAGATCGCCCATCGGGTCGTTGGACAGTCCGGCGAGATGGACGACGGCATCGGCGCCGGCGAAGTCGTCGGGCGTCACGTCGCGGATGTCCCTGGCGAGGCCGGGCACAAGCGGCATCGGACCGGCGGCCGCGCAGGTGCAGGCGGCGAACAGGTCGCTGTCGATGCCGGTGACCGTATGGCCGGCGGCCTGCAGCATCGGCGTCAGCACGGTTCCGATATAGCCCAGATGTCCGGTAACGACGACGCGCATGTCAGGCCCCGCACCTGGTGCCATGGACCTTGGCGAGCGGCCACTCGCCGCTTTCCCACAGGCGTTGGAGGTTCGAAAGGTCGCGCGGCGTGTCGACGGAAGTCCAGAAGCCCTCGTGGCGGAAGGCCATGAGTTGGCCCGCGGCGGCGAGATCGGCCAGCGCGCCTTCCTCGAAGGAGGCGTCGTCGCCGTCGATCCAGTCGGCGATGGCCGGTTCGAGGACGAAGAAGCCGCCGTTGATCCAGCCTTCCTCGCGTGGCGGTTTCTCGCGGAACTCGCCGACCCGGTCGCCGTCCAGCGTGAGATGGCCGTAGCGCGGCGGCGGCCGCACCGCCGCGAGGGTGGCGACCTTCCCGTGGGCGCGGTGAAACGCGATCATCGCGGCAAGATCGATATCGGAGATCCCGTCGCACCAGCTCAGCAAGAAACGCTCGCCCATGAAATGCTCGGCGAGGCGTTTGACCCGGCCACCGGTCTGGGTTTCCGCGCCGGTCTCGAGAAACTTCGGGCGCGCCGCGCCGGCATCGTCGAACCAGGCGCCAATCTCGTCGCCGCGATGGCCCAGCGCGACGGTGACGTCGTCGAGGCCGAAGCGGGCGAAGCCCTCGATGACATGCCACAGGAGCGGCTTGCCGCCCACGTCCGCGAGCGCTTTCGGCCGGTCGTCGGGAGAACGGGCGAGCCGCATCCCTTTGCCGCCTGCCAGGATCGCTGCCTTCATGGTGTACTCGACCGCACTGTCATACCGGAGCCGGGAAACGTAACCTTACGCGTCAGCCACGTGGCCGCTGCGGCGCGTCGAGCCAGCGCAGGCTGTCGCGGATCGGCTTGGGCATCCACTTCTTGGTCTTGCGAAAGCCCATCCGGCCCAGAAGCCTCGCGTCGAAGGCGAGCTTTTCCCGGTTGCGCCAGCACCAGCGCAAGCTCATGCCGAGGCAGCGAAGCCGGGTGAGGACCGGGACCGGCGCGCGCAGGGCCGCCTTGGCGCATGCCCAGGGGTGCTGCAGGAACAGGATGTGGGAAAACCCGGTCGCCGAGGTGTCGAACCAGGGAACCCGCTTGATACGCGGAAGATAGACCGACCTGTCGCGGTGATCGCGCCAGACGAAGAGTTGCTCCTCGACGTATTCCGTGCGGCCGTAGAGCGCCAGCTCGGCGAGCAGCGACCGGTCGGAACCGACGAAGGAAGCAAGCGCCGGGGTCTTCCTCAGGATGTCGAGCCGGATGATTCCAAAGACCGAAATGCAGGCGTGCCCGTAGTCCATGTTGCGGTCGAAGCGCACGGCCGGCGAGGGGTCGTCGAAATCGGTTTCCAGATCATAGGCCGGCGCCGGATTGCCGTCGGTGTCGATGCAAAGCGGCCGCGCATGGGCCAGCACCGCACCGGGATCGCTTTCGAGGATGGCGACGCATTTTTCCAGATAGGTCGGCCGGCAGCCGTCGTCATGGGCGAGCCACTTGAAATACTTGCCGTGCGCCTGGTCGATGCAGAAGTTGAAATTCGGCGCCGCTCCGAGATTCTCGGCCTGGGTGAAGACGCGGATGCGCGAATCCTTCGCGGCGAAGCCGGCGATGATTTCCGGCGTCGAATCCGTCGAGGCGTTGTCGGCGACGATCAGTTCGAAATTGGTGTAGGTTTGCGTCAGAACCGATTGAATTGCATCGGAAAGATAGTCCTCGCCATTATAGACGGGAAGTCCGATGCTGACCAACGGGGCTTCGGGTTTGTGCAGGTCGTCGTTGTGCATTGTGTGTCGCCGCCGGTCGCCCGGGTTTTCCTCCACCGATGGATTCGCGATGTGTCCGCGTTTAACAGCGGCTATCGCCTGGTTCCGATCGGCCTTGTTTTCGTTCGGAAAATCCCTGCCTTCGACAGCCCTCAAACCGGTACTTGTGGTTGCCACGTTGCCCGCCAATCCCCAGTGACGGACGCTCTTTCCCTTGGCTCGGACTATATCGGGAAAGCCGTGCATGTCGATTCTGATTTTAGGGTTTTCTTATGCTGTTGAATTCCAACCGGGCTTCGGCTTGCAGGCGCGAGCCAAATCTACCGGAAGCTGTGGAAAACTTCCAAGCTCCAACCGGTGCGCCGGCGAGCCGGTCCGTCAGCCTTGGCCGCTTATCCAGGTGCGGCGAACCGAGAGATCGTCCGAGAGGTGGACGAGATCGGCCTCGTAGCCGGCGGCGATGCGGCCGATCGCGGCGTCGAGGCCGAGGAAGGCGGCCGGATAGAGCGAGGCCATCCTGAGTGCTTCGCCAAGCTCGACGCCGCACAGACGGATCGCGTTTGCGACCGCGCCCGCCATGTCGAGATGGGCGCCGGCCAGGGTGCCGTCATCGGTGACGAGCCGCCCGTCGCGGGCATAGATGGTGCGGCCGTCGAGTTCGAACCGGTCGCTGTCGCTTCCGACCGTCGCCATGGCGTCGGTGACCAGAATCGTCTTTCCCGCCGGCTTGGCGGCGATCGCCACCCTCAGCGTCAGCGGGTCGACGTGATGGCCGTCGACGATCAGCCCGCACCAGGAATGCGGATCGGCCAGCGCCGCGCCGACGATGCCGGGCGCGCGGCCGAGCATCGGCGGCATGGCGTTGAACAGATGGGTGAAGCCGGCCAGGCCGTCGGCGAGGGCACCGCGGATCTCGACCGCGGAGGCTTCGCTGTGGCCGGCCGAGACGCGGATGCCGGCCTCGGTCAGCGTCCTGACATAGCATGCGGGAACTTTCTCCGGGGCGAGGGTGACCAGGACCTGCCCGAGCCCGGAACCCGAGAACAGCTTTAACGCGCCCGGGTCGACGGACCGGATCATGTCGGCGGAATGGGCGCCCTTGCGCGCCGGATTGAGATAGGGGCCTTCGAAATGCACGCCGCGCACACCGGGGACGCCCTCGGCGCGGGCGGCGCGGATCGCTTCGACCGTCCGCTCCATGGTCTCGAAAGGTGCGGAGATCAGGGTCGGGAGCAGGCTGGTGGTGCCGTAGGCGCGGTGGGCTTCGGCGATGGTCCGGATGGTCTCGACGTCGGGGCTGTGATTGAGGAGCCGGCCGCCGCCGCCATTGACCTGCACGTCGACGAAGCCGGGCGCGAGGAGGCCGCCGTCGAGGATCTCGCGTGGAATGTTGTCGGGGAGAGCTTCCGCCGGGCCTATGGATTCGACGCGGCCATCGGCGATGACGACCGCTGCGGCGTCGTGGAAACTTTCGCCGTCGAAGACCCGCGCGCCGGTCAGGCCGAAACGGGACGGTGTGGCGGAGTCCGATGCCATGTCAGGCCTTTCGCTTTTTCGTGAAAACCGGGCCGCTCGTCAGTCGGCGGGCGTTCCCCGATAGATCTCCACCGCGCCCGCGACAAGCGCGGCGTTGTCGGCGGCGACGGTACCGCCATGCAGATGCTTGCCGTCCTCGAGGCCGATCCGGGTCGACCAGCGGCGCTGATGCGCCAGTTCGACGAAACGCCAGACGGTTTCGTCGAATCCGTGCAGCAGGATCGGCCGGCCGAGTTCGGCGCGTTCGAGCAGCGCGGCGATGCCGTCTGCCATCTGCCGGGCGCCGTCGAGATCCTGTTCGCCGATTTCGATCAGCACTCGCAGCACCTTTTCGTGTCCGGGCAGCTTCAGGAACCGTTCGGCGTCGGCGATTGTGGCGAGCCCCGCCTCGATTCCGACGCCGCGCCGGCGCAGCATGTCCATGACCGCCGGCGCATCGGGTTCGGACAGGTTCACCGAAGCGTAGTCGGGGAGGTGGGTCCAGCCTTCGATCGCGGCGCGGGTCGCGGCCTCGTCGGCTTCGATCCAGGCGCCGGTGGACACGCCGACGAAGGTTCCGGGGCAGGCGCGGCGGATGGCGGGAATCGTGGCGTCGACGGCGGCGAGGCTTTCGGTCCCGGGGGCGCTGC
>Ga0070728_10004715_pt1 | contig 13916 bp, 14 predicted proteins | sample tdDd471_FD_66723 | JGI IMG/M metagenome (GOLD analysis project Ga0070728, IMG submission 66723) | Marine sediment microbial communities from the Atlantic coast under amendment with organic carbon and nitrate - tdDd47.1 | ecosystem: Environmental > Aquatic > Marine > Coastal > Sediment | place...
GCAAGCATGATCTTGATGGGCGGACCTATCGATACAAGGGTTTCAAAAACCGCTGTAACCGAAACTGCTCAATCACACACAATGCGTTGGTTTGAGGATAACGTTATTGATGCTGTTCCATCTTATTATCCAGGGGCTGGACGACGTGTTTATCCCGGTTTCTTACAACTATCTGGCTTTATGTCCATGAATATGGATACGCATGTCGATTCGCATATGAAGTTTTTTCAACACTTGGTAACAGGAGATGGTGAATTAAGCGAAAAACATCGCGCCTTTTATAATGAATACCTCTCGGTAATGGACTTAACTTCAGAATTTTTTCTTCAAACCATCTCCGAAGTCTTTCAAAAACAATCATTGCCACGCGGTAAAATGAAATGGCGCAACCCTCAAACCGATGAGCTAATAGACGTACGTCCACAAGATATTCGTCACACAGCCCTGTTGACTATAGAAGGCGAACTAGATGACGTATCTGCGCGCGGCCAGACAACAGCTGCGCATGAGCTATGCCTATCCATACCGCAACGCAAGCAATATCACCATCTCCAGATGGGTTGCGGCCATTATGGCATTTTCAACGGTTCACGTTGGCGGGGCGAAGTAATGCCTCGCATACGCAACTTTATTCGTACTTTTGACGAAGACAAAGATCCTATCCCTGAGTCCGATCTCAAAAAAATACCTGATATTGCGCCAGAGCGTTTTGATCATGATAAACACGGTATTGTTGCCGTGCGCCGCTGGCTAAAAGAAAACCAGCCGGAAAATTACAAAAAATGCAAATGCATTCAACAGCGCACAAAGAATAAAGCCCACCCCGATCCCGGTTTTTACTTTGCTCCAGATGATGATCCCGCACCATCGCCCAAGAAACAGAAAAAGCCTGCAACAGCTAAAACCGAGGCGATAGCATCTACTGAAACAAAAAAGAAAAAACCACGTATAAACAAAGGCCGTAAACCAAAAGCGAAAGTGCATCTACCTCTATTAGAACCATTGGAGGAGACACAGAAAGCCGATCCTAGAGCTAATGTAATAGAAGTCAGCTTTACTAAAAACAAAGACAAGAAAAGCACAACTACAGCCTCGAAAGACAAACCTGCTAAGAAAAAAGATAAGCCTCAGACAAAGACAAAGGCTAAAGCCAAGACTAAAACCAAAGAGAAGAAAAAGACCTCAAAATTAAAAGCAAAGGCAAGTGCCAAAACAAAATCCGGTACAAAGAAGAAACCCGACCCAAGCAAAAAACGTAAGGCTTAACGCCTATACTCTGCTATGCTCAATTCCATGATTGAGGATCTAGTAAATATAAAACGCAGTAAAAAAGCTAAGCGTGTAGCACTAAGGCTTGATCCTGTAGAGCGCGTAATTAATCTGGTAGTGCCCGAGCGTATGCCGCTTAAAACCGCCTATAGTTTTGCCCGCCAGCATGAAAACTGGGTTCGCAAAACCTTAGAGAAATTACCAAATACTATTGCCTTCACCCATGGCACGGCTCTACCTGTTTTTGGAGATTCGGTGCGTTTGGACATTACAACAGATCCTACCCTCAAACGTACGACGCTTAAACAATACGATGATATCCTAAACATAAAAACCTATCAAAACGACCCAACCAGCCGCATTACAACGCACTTAAAGAAAATAGCACGCGCCGGACTCTCTGATATGGCTTCGGAAAAAGCAGACACTATTAATAAAGTTATTAAATCAGTAAGCATCAGAGACACCAAGAGCCGTTGGGGCAGCTGCTCACAAGACGGACATCTGTCATTCTCCTGGCGCCTTATATTTGCACCCTACAGCTCCATTGATTACGTAGTTGCTCACGAGGTGGCGCATCTCATCCACATGGATCACAGCCGCGATTTCTGGAACTTATGCAATGAGCTATCCTTTGATTACAAAAACGGCAAACACTGGATGAAACAAAACGGTAATTCACTAATGTGTTACGGACAGAAGAAATAATAGCCATGCTACAATTCCAGCTTACCTTCAAGAGCACCAACACACTCAGGATCCTCCTCCTCTAACACTAACGAAGCACTAGCGCTTGTTCCTTCCCATTTCCTGCGAACATTGAATAATTCAGCAGCGCTTAAATGGTCTTCCTTCCGAATATGCATCAATCCATCGCTTGGTGGGTTTGACTTCTTTTTCCCAATAGCCCCGCCAGTTTTAGATTCACCATAAGATTTAACCACTCTTTTTTTAGCATAGGTACTTTGTTCAAGACGGCGCCCTTTAGCATTATAATGAATAACTGTACGCCTATCTCCGGCAAATTGCGTAACTGTAGTGTCTCCTTCAGGATGCACTAACATATCTCTGGCTATACGCCCTTTTAAAGAAAAACGATCTGGCGATATTATTACCTTTTTGTGCTCATATAATCCCCAAACCCTATAACTTTTCTCTCTTCTAGTAGAGCCACGCCGCCTGTTAATAATATCATCTTCAGGTGTGTCTATTTGTTGAGGCTGACTTCCATTAAGTGCTTTTGCTCTACGTTTTATTAAACTCGTCTGCGCACCGTTAACTGGCGCTGCTGAATGATTAAGAGCCTTAAAATCTTTAGCTGCTCTTAAACTTGTTGCAGCCTTTCTGTTTATTTCTTCTGGAGTTTTTTCTGTAGTTTTTTCTCTACGAAATCTAGCGTTTTTTTTCAACGGTGGATAATACTCTTTTATATCTGTGATAACCTTAACATCCGAGTATTCCTCGAGCAGTTTAGCATATCCAACATTTATCTGAGTATCTACAAAGCCTTGCGGTGAATAGAGAAGAATAGTCTCCTTAAACGAAAAATCCTGCTTTTCTCTATATTTATGCCCACAAGACGTCATCCGGCGATGATATTTAGTTTGAACTGGGCGAACAGCAAATTCAGCAATAATATCGTTTGTTCCCGGATGACTATAAACTTTATTTCCATCAGCACCCTCTTCCCGTCTTAAATTCGAAAAGGATAAGTCTTGATCCGGATACAAACGTTTCAACGCATTATCAACGGCCTCACTTATTTCACCACTAGTTGCTTTCCTTAAAAGATTAATCCTATCCGATAATGATTGTATTTTTGCAGCCATCTACCCTTACTCACAACTCTGTATTACTTATACCATGCACTTTAGATAATTTCTTATGAAAAAGCAAAATTACAATCACGAGCACCTACATTGTAGTGTTTAGCTGCATAAAGTCTAGTGCGCTCTGCAAAATCACCTGTGCGGCGAGCTTATCCGTGACGCCTCTTTCCTTAGCTTTACGCCTGGAATAATCCACAGATTCATCCACAAAGCTTTCCACAGAAGCTGTGGATAAACGTTCATCGTACAGAGCAACCCACAACCCCTCTTTAGGCTTCAAACCCGCAGAAAGCTGCGCCTCAAACTCATGTGAAAAATCCCTCACCGACTGACATTTTGGCCCTTCGCTCCCATCCATATTCAAGGGATAACCAATCACATACCCACCGATTTCATAATCACGGATAACTATTTCCAGTTCTTTAATGTCTTTAGAAAATTTTGTACGGCGCACTGTTAAAAGAGGCGTTGCCAACCCTAATGCACTATCAGCCACAGCCAGCCCTATTGTCTTTTTACCAACATCCATTCCAAGAAGACGAACCCCCTGAGGGCAAGATTTTACAATATTTTCCAGTCTATCAATCATTTTAGCTATACCTATCCTCTTGCACCTTATACAGTGTGGTGTTAAAAATTCCAAAGAATTAGATAGATTAAGAGTAAAAGGACCGATTAAAAAATATGTCTTTAAATAAAGAAGCAGTTAAAAAAGTTGCAGGCCTAGCGCGGCTTCGCTTGAATGATGAGGAGCTCGAACGCTTGGGCCCACAGCTATCCAACATTATCGGCTTTGTAGAACAGCTCTCCGAACTTGATACAGATAACGTAGAGCCGTTAGCTAATGTTGTAGATGTCGCCCTTCCCTTACGCGAAGATGTGGTGACTGACGGTAATTGCGCCGAAGAAATTATGGCGAATGCCCCCGAAGAAACGCAAGGCTATTTTGTCGTACCGAAAGTGATTGAATAATAGATACACAGAAACAGACATACTATGCCACTCAATGAAATGCCCCCTGAAGCACGAAACGCAACGCGACTTGTCCTGTTGCTTACTGGTGTCATTTTAATCGTAATATCTACGTATTTACTAATTGACCCGGCCGCTATATGTGTTCTCACAGGCCTTGATGAACAAACAACACGGATATTCGCCATCGCATTTTTAATAGCTGGCACTGCGGACACCACAATGTCACTGATTATATTTCGTAAGAAAGATAGAAGATAATGAGCAATCTAACAGACTTAACAATTGAAAAAGCCCTAGACGGCCTAGAAAACAAAGAATTCACATCTGTCGAGTTAACACAGGCTCACATTGACATGATGGGTAAGCATAAAGATCTTAATGCTTTTATTACTGAAACACCGGATATTGCGCTTAAACAAGCAAAGCAAAGCGATGAGAAACGTAACAATGGTGACGTGGGCCTTCTTGAAGGTATTCCCGTAGCTATCAAAGATCTGTTCTGTACAAATAATGTGCAAACAACCGCCGCCAGTGCAATTCTCAAAGGTTTTGTACCGAAATATGAATCTACTGTAACCACAAACCTGTTCGGTAACGGCGCAGTAATGTTAGGTAAAGCAAATCTTGATGAGTTCGCTATGGGCTCTTCTAATACAACAAGCCATTACGGCAACGTCATCAATCCATGGCGCCGTAAGGATGAGCCAGACACGGATCTTGTGCCGGGAGGCTCTTCTGGAGGCTCTGCTGCTGCCGTAGCTGCGCGTCTATGTTTAGGTGCAACAGGAACCGATACAGGTGGATCCATCCGCCAACCGGCCTCCTACTGCGGAATATCTGGTATTAAACCAACTTATGGCCGGTGCTCTCGTTGGGGCGTAGTCGCATTTGCATCATCGCTGGACCAACCGGGATGCTTTGCCCGCACGGTCAAAGACAATGCTATAATGCTCCGCGCTATGGCTGGACATGATCCAAAAGACAGCACCAGCGCCAATAAGCCTGTACCAGACTTTGCCGCCGCTATTGATGGAAACATCAAAGGTATGACTATCGGTATACCTAAAGAATACCGTGTTGAAGGCATGCCCGAAGAAGTTATTAAAATCTGGGAGCAAGGGAGAAAATGGCTGGAAGAAGCCGGTGCTAAAACTGTAGAGGTCAGCCTTCCTCACACTGAATATGCCATGGCGGCCTATTACATTATCGCCCCGGCTGAAGCATCTTCTAATCTGGCACGCTATGACGGCGTACGATACGGACAACGTGCTGATGAAAGCGACTTACGCGACCTATATGAAATTACTCGCGCTGAAGGCTTTGGAGATGAAGTCAAACGCCGCATTATGATTGGCACCTATGCCCTGTCATCTGGTTACTACGACGCATATTACATCAAAGCCCAGAAAGTCCGCCGTTTGGTTTTGCAGGACTTCTTGAAAGCATTTGAAACTTGCGACGCCCTGTTAACACCACCAGCTCCATCTGCTGCTTTTCCGATTGGACAAAACGAAGATGACCCAATCAAAATGTATCTTGAAGATGCATTCACAATTCCTGCCTCATTGGCAGGACTGCCGGGAATGGTTGTCCCAGCCGGACTAAATAATCAAGGCTTGCCACTCGGTTTGCAAATATTAGGACGTCATTGGGACGAAGAAACGGTGTTTAAGGTTGCAGGAGTGCTCGAAAATCTGGCAAACTTCACAGAGCGCCCATAGATTTCATCATGAGGAAATTATCATGAAACACATACTTCACTCTCGATACATACTTTTATTCATTATGCTACTAAGCTTACTTGCTCCATGCAGTATGGCTTATGCGCAAGAACCAGACGATAAAGTGAAGTCCCTGGGGGAAATCCTTAACCCAAAAACAGAAGATGAAAATACCAACTTATCTGCAAAAGAAAGAGGCAACCTCTACTTCAAAAAATGCATGAACACAAAAAGTCTGGCTTTTGATTCTGAAGAAAAAGAGATCTTATGTGCTTGCACATCGGCCAAGTTAGAAAATATTCTCACTGGCGCAGAATTTGTGCACCTTTACAAAGATACAAAAAAGGGCCGAGACGCCCGCATGAAGGTCATAACTTATGCTTATACAGAATGCATGGATTATACTCTCAAAAAGAAGGTGTATAAAGATTGTCGCGTTCTGCCGCTACTAAAAACAATCAAATATGGCAAAAACCATATTTGTAAGTGTGCAGCTAATCATTACGAAAATCTAATACACGATGGCGCCGCACGTTTAATTATGAAAGGAGTCACATATTCTCCGATGACACTCAATCCTCTGGAACATTATTTTACCACAGGCGGATATTACAGCACCTTAAGCCAATATACAAAAGTATGCCGCTCCCAGATGCTTTACGATAAACACAACTAAGTAATAATAAATAACTTTAAAAAAAGGAACGAATTTAAACCATGGCTCAAATGATACAAGGCGAAACAGGTGAATGGGAAATCGTCATTGGGATGGAAATTCACGCACAGGTCATTGCAAACTCTAAACTTTTCTCTGGATCCCCCACAAATTTCGGAGGAGCGCCAAACGCGCAAGTGTCTATGGTCGATGCTGCTATGCCTGGTATGCTACCCGTTCTAAACAAAAAATGTGTAGAGCAAGCCATTCGCACTGGATTAGGACTAAACGCAAAAGTAAACAGACATTCCGTTTTCGCACGTAAAAATTATTTTTACCCTGACCTACCACAAGGGTATCAAATTTCTCAGTTTGAAGATCCTATTATTGGCGAAGGTGAAATCGAGATTGACCTCCCGGATGGTAGCACGAAAAACATCGGTATCACTCGTTTGCATTTAGAGCAAGATGCAGGAAAATCCATTCACGACCAGCACCCAAGCAAGTCTTATGTAGACCTAAACCGCTCGGGCTGTGCACTGATGGAAATTGTTTCCGAACCAGATATTAGAGGGCCAGAAGAAGCCGCTGCCTATATCAACAAAATTCGCATGATCCTGCGTTACCTAGAGACATGTGACGGCAACATGGATGAAGGATCTATGCGCGCAGATGTAAATGTTTCTGTTCGTAAAGTTGGCGACGAGCTGGGCACGCGCGCTGAAGTTAAAAACGTAAACTCGGTCAAAGCCGTCGGGCAAGCCATAGAATTCGAAGCTCGTCGTCAAGTCGACCATATTGAAAGCGGCAAAGAAGTTGTTCAAGAAACTCGGCTTTGGGATCCAGATAAAATGGAAACCCGCTCCATGCGCTCCAAGGAAGAAGCTCACGATTATCGCTACTTCCCTGATCCAGACCTGCTCCCTCTTGATTTCTCTCAGGAATGGGTTGATGAAATCAAAAAGACACTTCCCGAGTTACCCGATGAAAAGAAACACCGTTTTATTGGCGAATTCGGCCTAAGCACTTATGATGCAAATGTCCTAATCGCAGAGCGTCCTCGCGCAGATTACTACGAGACTGTAGCTAAGGGACGTGACCCGAAAATGGCTGCCAACTGGGTTATTAATGAACTTCTCGGCATCTTGAACAAAAACGGCAAAATGATTGTCAACAGCCATATTTCCGCCAAGCAACTCGGAGGACTAATCGACCTTATTGCTGATGAAACAATCTCTGGTAAAATTGCAAAAGATGTTTTCGCCGAGATGTACACCTCGGGCAAAGACGCCGCTATCATTGTAGAGGAAAAAGGCCTGAAGCAAGTCACCGATAATGGCGCCATTGAAGCACTAGTTGATGAAGTCATTGCAGAGAACCCGGATAATGTAGCAAAGTATAAAGGCGGAAAAGACAAACTCTTTGGTTTCTTCGTAGGGCAAGTCATGAAAAAATCTCAAGGCAAAGCTAATCCGGCTGCAGTAAACAAACTTCTTAAAGAGAAACTATAGGATCAATCATATGCCTAATGAAAAACTCGAAATTGATATTCCCCAATCCAAATCTGGACGCATTTATGTGGGGCTGTCATGGGATGACATTTTCGATAAAACAGCGTCGAACACTTTGACAAAAAACGAAATAAAAGGCGCAATGATTACTGCACTTTTAAAGCCTAAATTTATTATTGCTTATATTGTGTTTGTTTTATTCTTCACCCTACTAGGGCAAGCCATATATGTGGCGTTATTTTCGTTTAATTGGAGTGTACTTCTGGTTTTGTTCATCTCATCCAATATTGCATTTGGATTGTGGATGCGCTCTGCTTTAAATAAAGGCGGAATTCATTATCTAATTGATAATCAACAAAAAAGCGAAGATCTGCCCGGGCGTGATAAAAAATATGGACAATTCGACATCGACCTACATTGCTTCGTTTTCAATCAAAACAAGGAATTCCTTTTTGAAATCGATCCAACGCCTGAGAAAATGCTAAATCCAGGCGATCCTATGTCAATATACCATAGCGGCGAAGAAACCGATGGCGCAGGGGTCTTTGATGATGAAACGATCTGTATTGAGACAAACAAACTTAAAGAAGAGTATTGTTATTTCGCCTTTGCTGTAGCTAATGACTGCGCTTATGACTTTGATAAAATTAATAATCTAGAAGTTCGACTGGTTAATTCAAAAGATGAAAAAACAGTGCACCAATCTAAAATCAACTCAAATGAAGCTGACGGATTTATTTATTGCTATGTTTACAAAGAAAACAGCAAATGGTTTTACAAAACAATTGAGGAATACGTAAAGTTTGATGAACAATGGCAAGATGAAATAATCAAATTAGTTCAAACACTATAGGCAAATACTTTCTCCAAATTAAAGACACCATCAAATTTTAAGGAGTGTTTTATGATTCAATATGAGTACAAAGTTGCTATCTACCGCGAAAGCATGATGGGTTCGCTGTTTCTTGGTGGTTCAAAAGTAGATCCAGTAAAGTTCTCGGAATTCCTAAACCGCAATGGAGATAATGGCTGGGAAGTAGTAACCATGGAGCGTGAAATCCGCCGCATGCTTTTATTTTTTGAGCGCGAAGCTTTTCTGGTTATAATGAAACGCATAAAAAACGAGACATAAAACGCACCGCTCCTAACGTAGATAAATAAGATATGCAGTTAAACCGCGCTTTGCTAATTACTGTTATTGTCATGGTCGTTGCCGCGGCACTGCTCTGCATTTTACAGCTATGGACAGAAATTATTCCGTGGGAATTCTTTATCAAAACATTGATCACATTAGGAATTCTTACCGTTTTGGCGGGACTTATTATGGTTATTAAAGCTGATCTAAGCTCGAATAAAAAATTAAAGGATGATAATTATCTGGATTAGATGAGTAATACTCTAAATTTTTCTTGGTTTTTGTAATCTATACCTTTACAAAAGCTTCTTAATTGCCTACTAAAGGCGTTATATTTTTTGGTTAGGAAATGTGGCCCAAGCGTAATAAAATACGAGGCCACGTATCAAAACTAAAACACGAGAATATGGTGAGGAGATGTGGCCGAGTGGCTGAAGGCGCGCCCCTGCTAAGGGTGTATGGGGTTTATAGCCTCATCGAGGGTTCGAATCCCTCCGTCTCCGCCATTAAACAAGAGCCTTGGATAAAACCAAAAGGCTCTTTTTTTTGAAAATACGAACTAACGGAGAGATGGCAGAGCCCGGCTGAATGCGCCGCACTCGAAATGCGGTATACGCTTTCCGGCGTATCGGGGGTTCGAATCCCCCTCTCTCCGCCATTGAAACGAAAATGGCCCTTGTGGCCAATTTTTGTTTTAAAGATTTAGATAGATGAATTCGAAGACTGTAAAGGGGTTCGACAACAAAGCTTAATGAATTCAAGCAATAGCGCAGAATGAATTTAGCGGTTGCCACTTTGCGAAGGGCAAAGCCCGCCGCAAAGAAATCCCCCTCTCTCCGCCATTAAAAAATATTTAAGTCTTCTATAAAATAATTAGCATACTACAGCACACAGTAAAATCCTGTTTTCAGCCACATGAATACAGTTCCTAATTGAACAATACTATCACTGCACAAGTATAGCTTTGTAAAAGTCGTATATTTTGCAAATATTTAAAAAAAAGTGTTGATATAAGAATAAACATACATAAATGCATGTTCCTAAATTACTATAGACTCATATAACATCACCTTTGCAGGAAGCATTCGCTTATAACATCAATTTTAAGAAAGAATTTCTATTATGCTAAATAATATCTCCCTTAAGTGGAAAGGCGCCCTTATTATTTTGGTCGCAACGCTAGGATTATTAATCCAAGGCTATTCCAGTGTAGTATCCGTTCACGGTTCAATAATGGAAGAAAAAAGGATAAAACTTAAAGAACTAGTCAACTCTGCTGTAGACATTGCCAAACACAATGCAGATCTAGCTGAACAAGGCTTAATTACAGAATTTGAGGCTCAAGAAAGAGCAAAAGACGCAATCCGCGCAATCCGTTACTCAGCTCATAATGACTACTTTTTTGCTTTCACCTTTGATGGATTAGGTTTGGTTTCTGGCGGAAACACAAAATTAGAAGGAAGAAACTGCCTCGATATAAAAGATCCGAACGGAGTTAGATTTATATCCGAATTTATCGAAGCTGCTAAACGCGGCGGAGATTACACAGACTATGAATGGGAACGTGACGGCAAAAGAGTGCCAAAACTTTCCTATAGTCAGGCTTTTAACAAATGGGACTGGATGATCGGTACTGGCGTTTATATTGATGACGTTGAGGCCGAAGTCTATGAACAAACCAAGAAAACCGCTATCGCAGTATTAATAATCCTACTCGCTGTAGGCGGCGTTACTGTTTACATACTTAACAGTATCATCAGACCAGTTCTAAAAACATCCGAAGAAATGGACATGATTGCTAGTCAAAAATCCGTCGAAATAGAAGGCGTAGACCGCAAGGATGAGCTGGGACAAATGGCTCGTACGTTGCTGAACCTCAAGGATAGTGTTGAAAGACAGCGCCAACTTGAAGCTGAACTTGCAGAAAAAGAAGCGCAAAAAGCAGTAGAACAGAAAAAAATGATGAATGAGATCGCCGATAGCTTCCAAGAGCAAGTTGGATCTGTTGCGCAAGCCATTGATGATGCCGCACATAACATGCAAGATATGTCAATCGCACTTGCTGCAGCATCAGAAGAGACATCTCAGTACAGCACTTCTGTTGCATCAGCCACCGAGGAAGCTTCTACAAATGTACAAACAGTAGCCTCTGCTGCCGAAGAACTATCAGCGTCTATTCAAGAACTGGTCAGAAACATGTCAGAGACGACAACAGCTACTAAAGCCTGCTCTGATGCTGCCACTGTTTCGCAAGAATATCTACAAACACTCCAAACATCAGTTGATGAAATTGATGGTGTTATTCAGGCGATTAACGATGTAGCTGCGCAAACCAACCTACTCGCACTTAATGCAACGATTGAGGCCGCGCGTGCTGGTGAAGCAGGTAAAGGTTTTGCTGTTGTGGCTAACGAAGTTAAAACTTTAGCAACAGAAACTAACAAGATGACAGACGAGATTGCTAACAAGATAGATGGCATCAAAACCAGTGCACAAGACACTATCGCTAGCGTGCAAGATATTGTTACACAAATATCAGCAGTTAGTGAGCGCACAACCAATATCTCGGCTGCAATTGAAGAGCAAAATACATCAACGCAGGAAATCAGCCGAAGTGCACAAGAAGCTGCTTCAGGGACTAATGAAGTTTCAGGAAGTATTGTTCAGGTGCAACAGGCCGCAAACGATACTGCGGAATCAACCGAGAGCCTCAAAGGTGCTTCTGATGGCCTAGCGACCCAAGCGGTAACTCTTAAAGATGCTATTAGCAATTTCATATCAGAAATCAGAGCTGGCTGATAATATCTTAAATCACTAATATCCTCCCTGAGCGATGCACCTATCGGTCAGGGATTTTTTTCGCAGTATCATGATATTTTAAGATAAAAGCAGACTAACGCTAACTATCATTCTTTACATGAACACCCATCACCGCACTCGCATTTATGGTTATGGTTATGTCCATGACCACCGCAACCACTATGTCCATTGCGTTTATGAGCATGCAACAGCGTGTGAGCATGTTCTTTGTTATGTGGACAATTAGGATGGCGCTTAACCACTTTTCGCTGAGGACCATCACAAGTGTCATATCTCTCGCCATCAGATAAATATTCTTCGATAGCCTCAATAGGGTCGCTCTTTGTTGCAACGCTCACAGCAATATCGCGCGCGCTCATTTTTTTAATAAACCCCTCCCCGCATGAGCCGCAAACAATCACATCCGCTACATCAATTAAATGCACGACACCTGACTTACATGAATGAAGAGCATCTTCTTTTGGCAAACTAATGCGGTCAATCTCTTTGATCTCTGCAAGAGTTTTATTATCGTCACTACACCGAACATCATAAACTAAAAACTTACGCGTTAGACCTGCATGCTTAGTAACAGTCCTATAATTCTGTGAAGTTACAGCAATAATTATTGAGCCTTTTATTTGATTTTTCATTGACTCCATATCCTTAATAACATTTTATGTGTGACCTTGCGATACCGTATAACATACATTAGCGCCTAAAATAGAATATATCTGTTGTAGCAAACAAGAAAGCAATAACAAATGGAAACATCTTTTCTCTATCCTTTCGCCGCTTCTATAATTGCAGCTACAGTTACCACTATCGGCCTGTTGGTTATTCAGCACTACAAAAGCTGGGCAGAAAAAAACACAATATACTTTATATCATTTGCCGCTGGCGTACTGATTTCTGTTTCCCTTCTTCATATTATTCCCAAAGCCCTCTCAATGAACAGCACTGCGCCGATGTTATTGCTCGCCGGCTTTTTCTCTTTCCATCTACTCAACCGCTTTATACATGGGTATGTATGCCATAAAAACAGCAACTCGAACCATGATACTGATTACAGTTCTAGCCTCACCCCTATGATAGGAATTGGCTTACACTCATTCATAGATGGTGTTGTTTACTGTATCGCTTTTTCAGTAAGCTTCTTCACCGGAGCTCTAGCAGTAATCGGCCTAATACTACACGAATTCCCCGAAGGCGTTATCACCTACGTCCTTTTGCGCAGAAGCGGCATAAAAAACAAGACTTCATTCATACTAGCCTTCTTCACAGCAGCCCTAACCACACCACTCGGCGTTTTGCTCTCTTATCCAATCATCTCCCATATAGACAAGGCGACTTTAGGAATGCTGCTTGCTTTCTCAGCTGGGAATTTGCTTTACGTCGGAGCGACACATCTTCTCCCAAAAGTTGAGATGGAAGAGCGTAAATTTAGCCTCTTTGCTTTATTCGGAGGAATCATGGTTGCCGTACTTATTATGATGAGCGAATAACTAATGCTTTTCGCATTACATTTTTTTTCTTTAAATTGTTGCAATCTAATTATCAATAAAGTATGTTCTCCGAACCTTACGGAGATATACGAATATATCAAGCGCCCGTAGCTCAGCTGGATAGAGCGCCTGACTACGGATCAGGAGGTCAGGGGTTCGAATCCTCTCGGGCGCGCCATTCTCTTAAATTTATAGTCGGATAACAGTATGTTAGCTAAGGATAATTTGTCGTAGCTGCCAAACAGCATGCCATAACAAAAATGCTTTACTCAGATAGAATACCCTAATCTTCCACAATTATCGAAACGGTTTATAACTTCTTTAGCGATATAAACCATATCATAAAACGACTCAATTTTATCACTACTGCGAGTAACTATCTTTTGCATAGCTGTTAAAGCATTCGTTTTTACGTGAACTGGAATTAAGTGCTCTGGGGTGTTTTGGTTAATATATCGAGCAAACTCTATGACGTGGTTATAATGAGGTTCGCGCAGCTTTGATGTTTTATGCTGTG
>Ga0070728_10004719_pt1 | contig 13910 bp, 11 predicted proteins | sample tdDd471_FD_66723 | JGI IMG/M metagenome (GOLD analysis project Ga0070728, IMG submission 66723) | Marine sediment microbial communities from the Atlantic coast under amendment with organic carbon and nitrate - tdDd47.1 | ecosystem: Environmental > Aquatic > Marine > Coastal > Sediment | place...
AGAATCTGGCCTGGCGCAGGTCGTATTTCGAACCGCTTCATAATGGTGGCAAGCAAGAGTTTGGCCTCCATCATGGCGAAGGAGTTGCCAATGCACACTCTTGGTCCCGCACCGAATGGTATGTAGGCATATCGAGGCAGGGCTTTCTCGTTCTGTTCGTTAAAACGCTCCGGATCAAACACCTCGGGAGAGGGAAAGTATCGCGGATTATGATGGTTTGCATAGGGTGCGACAAAAACGGTTTTATCTTTTGGGATCAAGTAGTCACCGATTAAGGTATCTTCATTTGCCTGTCGCGCACTCAGGCTCCAGGCCGGCGGAAAGATACGCATGGATTCTTTTATAACCATCTCGGTGTATGTTAGGTTTTCCAGATCTTCAAATGCTGGCGTATCAGACTTTAATACCTGATCCAGCTCCTCATGAAGCTTCTGTTGAATCTCCGGATGGTTCGAAAGCAGATAGAAGGTCCAGCTCAGGGCATTGGATGTCGTTTCGTGACCCGCCGCAAAGAGTGTAATCAGCTCATCCATTATCTGTTGATGAGACATTGCTGAGCCGTCTTCATATCGGGCTTGCAGTAGCATCGACATTAAATCGCCATCGTCACTGTATTTGCCATCACCGAGATGTTTGGCAGCGAGCATTTGCTCAATGGTTTCATACAATACGGCACGGGCACGCTTTAAGCGGCGATTGTTTCTTGATGGGACCCACTCAGGAATCTGAAACATTTGCATGAATTTCTGATTGGTCACATCCTGAATCTCTTCCATGGCGTCGCCAATCTTGTCGGCGCCGTGTTCCAGCATTTGCATGTCGATATTGAAAAGCGTCTTCGAAACGATATACATCGTTAGCTTGAACATGTCGTCAGCAATATTTCGACTTTCCGTTTCCTGCCATTCAGCAATATAGCGATCGGTATAGGCAATCATTGTATCGGCGTAGTTCTGTATTCTCCGGAAATGAAAGCCTGGCTGTGCTAGTTTGCGCTGGGTTTTGTGGGATTTGGGGTTGTTGTTGGTGACCAGACCATTGCCTAAAAACGGGCTGAGTATCGATATTTCCCGATCTGCTTTACGGAAGTTCTTCACTTCCTTAACCAGAATCTGATGGGAAATAGGCGCCGAAGTTACCAGCGCGATGTTCATGGTTGCGAAGCGAAACTCGACGATATCTTCGTATTCGGTTGCAAGTCGTTTGAAAAACTTCAGGGGATCCCGGCTCATCTCTGGCAAACAGCCAAGAATCGGAACGCCTTTTTCAAGCGGAATGGGAGTGTGGCTCTCTGCGACTGTGACGGAGGCAATGCTCATGCGTCCTGCTCCTTGAAGAGGTTGTTATTGTCTACCTCTTACTTTGCCATATGTGACCGGCGGTCACAATTGTATCTGGGCAAGACGCTCTGTTTCATTTTTGTTGATAACGGTGTTCGAGCGTTCACTAAATTGTTATTCGCGGGGGACGCGAACAAGCAGGACGTCGCACTCCGCAAGATTCAGGATTTTATGTGCGGTTGATCCGAGCAGTATTTCCAGGCCATGCCGGCTGTGGCTTCCTGCAATAATCAGATCTGCTTTCTGATTTTCTGCCTGTTTCAGAATAGTGTGCGCCGGATGGCCAAAGCAAACGATCAGTTTGTTTGGGTCCAGTCCCGCCTTTTCAATCATCGGCTTAAGATAATCCGCGCCGGCTTGAGCCAATTCTTCCTGATCGAGCGGGGGGGGAATCTGGCCGGGACTACCCGCCCAGTCCGCAATGATCAAATCCAGAACAACATGTACGATACTAAGTTCAGCCTGCTGGGATTTGGCAAACTCGGCGGCTTTCTTTAACACTTCTTGCGAGCTTTGGCTGCATTCAACGGCGACAAGAATTTTGTTGTACTGGCTCATGGTGTATCTCCTGCGTTTGTCTGTCTCGAAGAACGCTTGATTGACATTCCTGTCGCTGCGTGCAATTCGAGGTGGTTTGAGCAATTCAATTTGTTTTTCATTGTTCAAAAAAATCAACGGTTGACCAATGACATGAATCAAGTGACGGTATTGAAAAGCCGATCCAGTGTTAAGTTACAGGCTAGCGCTCCTTGATCAACTCTGCCAGCTCCGAACGATTGCTGATCTTCAGTTTTTGATACACCCTGTATAGATGATTCGATACTGTTGATGGTGAAAGTGATAACTCTCTGGCAATTTGCTTGAAACTCAGCCCCTGCGTTACGCCTTCAACCACGTCACGTTCCCGCGTTGTAAGCTGATCGAGAGCGTTGGCCTCACGGATGGTGACGCGAGACAGATCACCCAGCGGGGTTGCGCTCACAATCAGCGGACCTGCCAGTTGTTTTTCCCCGAATATTGGGACAGGAAAGGGGAGCAGTTGTCTGGTATGTCCGGGGAAGCTCTCTTCTACAAGATCCAGAAACGATGGTTCCGCTTCATGATATACCCCGTGCTTATCGCAAATCGCAAAATGCTCGACCCTGTGTTCCATTGGGCTTTTCAGCTGTGCCACGCCTGCATGGGAAGCCGCGCTGAGAAGGTGAAATAGTGTTCGCTGGTAAAGGGCTTTGTCTGAGTTGTCGAAACCCCGATCCCGTTTGTTGCGATAGAGAGTCAGCAGGGTATAAATGCCGCTTCGACCGTCAATATGAACCGAACTGAGTATTCGCTCGATACCGTAGCGCCTGAAAAACTGTTGATAGATCCGGGAGCTATAGAAGACATCATCATCGACAACGTCCGACATATCAACCGGGCGCCCGGGACTGTTGAAAAGAGGGCTGCTTATGGGATTGTGGGGAAGGTTTTTTAAAAGATCTTGCGGATAGCTATCAGGTAAACCCAGCAAGGTGTGGGTGTGGAAGGTACGCGTACTCAAATGACCGGTGCTCCAGATCGCCGAATCAAAGTCGATCAGGCTTTGCAATCCCTGAAGAGCCCAGTGTCTGAAATTAGCGAGTGAAATTTGTTGGGTGGATCGATACAAGCGACTGATAAACAGGTCGACCGGGTCAATGGCATGGTTCAATGGACTAGGTTCCTTGCTGGCTGATCAATCAGGCGAACAGGTTCGAGTATAGATTCCATTGGGTCAATTTTACTATCGTTATTGTTATCTGGGAGGACTAGACTGAAATCAACGTAATCGTTGGCGGAGACAGTCATGTCAGATAAACATACGGATGTGCTCATTGTAGGTGCCGGTATTGCCGGCCTTGTTGCAGCATTCGAGTGTCTGGAGAATGGGCGAAGTGTCTGTATCCTGGAAAGGGACACCAGAGAAAACATTGGTGGATTGGCCAAGTGGGCATTTGGCGGAATGGCACTGATTGATACACCACTTCAAAGAAGAATGGGAATTAAGGACAGTCCCGACATCGCTCTGGCTGACTGGCACGATTTTGCCCATTTCAATGACACAGACCTTTGGCCTAAAAAATGGGCCGAGGCCTATGTTAATCATTCCGCTGAACACGTTTATCAATGGCTAGTGAATCACGGCTTGAAGTTCTTTCCGGCGGTCAATTGGGTTGAGCGGGGCATGTATCACCGGGGTAACAGCGTTCCCCGCTACCATGTGCTATGGGGAACCGGTCAGCGACTCGTTGAGCGCTTTGTAGAGTTGCTTCAGCGTCACCTTGCATCAAAAAAACTGACAGTACTGCATCAACATCGATGTCACCGTTTGATTCAGGACAGTGGCCGAATTACCGGTTGTGTTGCAGAAGATGAAAGCACGGGGGAATCTTCCGAGTTCTTTGCCGAAAAAACCATTGTCGCAACAGGTGGCATCAATGGTTCCCTGGAACGTGTACGGCACAACTGGCACCGTCCCTGGGGCGAACCTCCCTCAGAAATACTGAACGGCGCGCATCCTCACGCCGATGGTAGGATGCATGATCAGGTCGCAGAAGCGGGAGGTGTGCTGACACATCTGGACAAGATGTGGAACTATGCCGCCGGAATTCCTCATCCCAAGCCGCATTTTGAACATCATGGTTTGAGCCTGATTCCCTGCAAGTCGGCGTTGTGGCTGGATCATACGGGGCGAAGAATCGGGCCGGAGCCTTTGGTTACGGGCTTTGATACCAATGAGCTGTGTCGGCGCGTCAGTCAACTTGAGCGATCTTACACCTGGCAGCTATTGAATTGGCGCATTGCCGCCAAGGAGCTTGCCGTGTCCGGCTCAGAACATAATCCGTCGATACGAGACCGACAGCTACTACCGTTTTTAAAAGAAGTTCTGCTGGGGAATCACCGACTGGTGCGGCAGCTGGCAAATGAAAGTGATCATTTTTTGGTTGCAGATGATTTGCCGGCACTGGTGAATAAAATGAACGCGCTGAATGGAGATGATGCCGTCAGGCTCGAGACGATTGAAGCAGATGTAAATGCTTACGATTCCATTATCAAGCGTGGCGAGTCTCTTTGGAATGATGATCAGTTGAGACGAATTCAGCATTGCAGAAGTTGGCGTTCGGACAAGATCAGGACCTGCAAACCCAAACCGATACTGGAAAAATCAAGCGGTCCTCTAATCGCGATCAAACTGCGATTGATTTCCCGGAAGAGCCTTGGAGGGATTCAGACTGATCTCGATAGTCAGGTGCTGGATACGAATGGTGAACCGATCCCGGGTCTTTATGCGATCGGCGAGGCGGCCGGTTTCGGTGGCGGAGGGGCCAGTGGTTTTAAATCGCTGGAGGGGACGTTTCTGTCCGGGTGTATCCTGACAGCGCGTGCTGCAGCCAGATCGATCAACGGTCTATAGAATAAACAAATATGATGATAATGAAAGTGGGGTGTTAACGTGAAAAAAACAGGAGCCTGGCTGGTGCGGTACGCACTGGAACAATTGGGGATCAAATATACATTTGGTATCCCGGGCGTGCATAACACGGAAATCTATGATGAATTGAACAATTCTGACGCCATCCAGCCGATGTTGGTCACCCATGAAGGTGGCGGCGCGTTTATGGCAGACGCGATCAGTCGCACAAGTGACACAGTCGGGACCTTGGTAATCGTACCGGCGGCCGGTGCGACGCACGCAGCCAGTGGCATTGGAGAAGCCTTTCTCGATGGTATTCCCATGCTGGTGATCTCTGGCGGTGTTCGAACGGATTCAGAGTTTCGGTATCAGCTACATGATATGGACCAGCATGCGATGTTGGCGCCGATTACCAAAAAAACATTCAAGGTGACTGATCAGAAAGACATCGTAGAAACCTTGTTCCAGGCCCACCAGATTGCCGTTTCCGGTGAGCCGGGGCCGGTGTTCGTAGAAATACCTGTGAATATCCAATTATATACAGGCGAAGTTGGCGACATTCCAACGCTGCATGATTTTCTGGCTCGAAATGAACAAGCGCCCGAAAACAGCTCGCTACTGAAGCGCCAGATTGACCAGGCAGTGGAGCTGCTGCTGTCTTCAGAGCATCCCGGTCTTTTTCTGGGCTGGGGTGCAGTGGATGCCAGCGAAGCCAGTATCCGGATTGCTGAATTGCTTGGCGCTCCCGTGTCCACTACTTTGCAGGGGCTGAGTGCATTTCCCGCGAGTCATCCCATGCATACAGGCATGAGCTTTGGTCCGGCCGCTGTGCCCGCGGCAACGGATGCCTTTGCGCACTGCGACGGCATGCTCGCCGTTGGTACCCGTTTTGGTGAAATTGCGACCGGCAGTTTTGGGGTGAGTGTGCCCGAAAACCTGATTCATATCGATATCAATCCGGACGTATTGAATGCAAATTATCCTGCCAGAGTGGCCATTCAGGGCGATGCAGTCCAGGTGCTGCCCATGCTCGCAGAGCGTTTGGCAGAGGCGGTCTCAGGATCAACGCAGAATCTTCAGCAGCGACGGGATCGGGTGACCGAAGCCATTGCACAGAAAAAACAGGCATACCGTGACGAATGGTATCAGCATGACAGTCAGGGCCGGGTGAATCCTGCCCGGTTTTTTGATGGCTTGCGGAGCCGAATGCAAGACGATGGTTTTGTTGTGGTGGATGATGGTAATCATACCTTTTTGACCGCGGAACTGATGCCGATCTATCAGCCACGGCATATGATTTCGCCTACCGATTTTAATTGTATGGGATACGCCGTGCCGGCGACCATCGCCACAAAACTCGCGCATCCGGATAAGGATGTTGTCGGTATTATCGGGGATGGCGCATTCCTGATGACCTGTATGGAAATCATCACTGCGACGAGTAATGGCCTGGGGGCTGTTTTTGTTGTCTTCAATGATGGTGAGTTGTCACAAATTTCACAGGCCCAGAACGTTCCATATAATCGAAAAACCTGCACGGTTCTGCCTGAAACGCGATTTCAAGGGGTGGCGATGGCCACCGGGGCAGAATATATTGCATTGGAGAGCAATGAGCAGATTTCGACTCAGCTCGACCGTGCCTGGGAAGTTGCTGCAAGGGGCAAACCCGTTATTCTGGACGTCATGGTGGACTATTCAAAGAAAACCCGGTTCACAAACGGGATCGTCGGTACTAACCTGAAGCGCCTGCCCTGGAATGCGAAAGTGCGGATGGTGAGTCGCGCGCTGGTTAGAAAAGTCACCGGATAAGAAGCAAGTCTAGCATTCTGCGGGAGCGGGTCAGCGCGCTTGAAGCGAAGTTGTATAACGGGAAAGGGCGCATGTTTATGCGCCCGGTATTTATGAGTGTCGGATGCTTAACCGCCAAGGTAGGCTTTCTTGACATCTTCGTTGGCGAGCAGGTTGTCCCCGGTATCATGCAGCACGATACTGCCGTTCTCCAGAACGTAACCGCGATCTGCCAGTTTCAATGCCTGATTGGCATTCTGTTCCACCAGGAAGATCGTCATACCGTTGTCTCTCAGCTGTTCAATTATCTCAAAAATCTGTTTGATAATGATCGGCGCAAGGCCTAAAGACGGCTCATCGAGAAACAGCATGCGAGGCCGGCTCATTAGCGCACGTGCGATAGCAAGCATTTGTTGTTCCCCGCCAGACATTGTCCCGCCACGCTGCTTGATCCGTTCTTTCAGTCGGGGGAAAAGTCCAAAAACGTATTCGAGACTTTCATCGATTTGCGCTTTCGTGGCAAAAAAACCGCCCATATGCAGGTTCTCTTCGACGCTTAGACCGGAAAAAATTCGACGACCTTCGGGGACGATTGCCAAACCACTGCGCATAATGTCGGCCGTATCCGAATGAGTGATGTTCTGGCCATCGAAATGGATCTGGCCGGAGCTCGCGCGAGGGTCGCCACAGACAGTCATCAGAAGCGTTGATTTGCCCGCCCCATTTGCACCGATCAGCGAGACAATTTCACCCTGATTCACTTCCAGTGAAACGCCTTTCAAGGCTTCAATTTTTCCGTAATGCGTATGGACTTCGTTTAGCGTCAGCATCATGCTTCTCCCAGATACGCTTTAATAACATCAGGGTTGTTCCTGATCTGATCGGGCGTTCCGGAAGCCAGGGGTTGCCCTTGATTGATCACATATATTCGGTCAGAAATTCCCATCACCAGGCTCATGTCATGTTCGATTAGCAGGACTGAAACATGATAGTCCGCTTTCAGGCTGACAATTAGATTGTCGAGGTCCTTGGTTTCCTTGGGATTCAGTCCGGCAGCAGGCTCGTCAAGCAGCAGCAGTTGGGGTTCCGTGACCATACATCGGGCAATCTCCAGGCGGCGCTGCTGGCCATAGGACAGATTGCCCGCTTCCCAGTTTGCATATTTTGTGAGTTGAACCTTGTCCAGCCAGTACTCTGCCCGGTACATGGCTTTCGCTTCCAGCTCTTTATAGGATCGGCTTTTAAAGAGCCCGGATATCAGGTTTGTATTGACATGCCGGTGTTGCGCGACCAACAGGTTTTCGATAACGGTCATACTGTTAAACAGGCGCACATGCTGAAATGTACGTACCATGCCTTTCCGGGAAATCTTGAAATCCGGAAGCGCCTGTATCTCTTCGCCAAGAAAATTAATTGTTCCGCCGGTAGGGCGATAAAAACCGCTCAGACAGTTGAAGACGGTAGTCTTGCCGGCCCCGTTGGGACCGATAATGGAAACAATCTGTCCATCATTGACGGACAGGGATACACCATTCACGGCGATCAAACCACCAAACTGCATGGTGAGATCGCTAACGCTGAGCAAGTTTCTGTGTGGAGTGTTAGGACTATTTGACATCGGCCAGCTCCAAATGTGGTCGTTTTGAAGGCAGCAAGCCCTGTGGTCGCCAGATCATCATCAATACCATCATCAGACCAAACATCAGCATTCGGTACTCCTGAAATTCCCGTGCCAGTTCCGGCAAAACGGTCATTGCGATCGCGGCAAGAATAACCCCCATTTGTGAACCCATGCCACCGAGAACAACGATTGCCAGAATAATGGCGGACTCTATAAACGTGAATGATTCCGGGCTGATAAAGCCTTGCCTTGCAGCGAAGAAACACCCGGCAAAACCGGCAAATGCCGCGCCAATTGTAAAGGCTGAAAGTTTGATGATAGTGCGGTTCAGACCAAGAGAACGGCACGCGATTTCATCTTCTCTCAGTGCTTCCCAGGCCCGCCCAACGGGCATTCGGACCAATCGCCGGATGACAAAGATGGTAAACAGAACAAGCAGAACAGCCAGCAGGTAAAGGAAGATTACTTTGTAGGTGCTGTCGTAGGCGATGCCAAACACCTCGTGAAAGAGCGTATTCCCTTCTTCTTTCACTCGTCGGCCAAACTCCATTCCAAACAATGTGGGTTTGGGGATGCCGCCAATTCCGTTTGGGCCGCCGGTCAGGCTTGTCAGGTTGTTGAGGAGGATACGAATGATTTCTCCGAAGCCAAGTGTCACGATTGCCAGGTAGTCTCCTCGCAGTCGCAATACCGGGAACCCGAGAATAAAGCCAAAAAAGGCCGCCATCAAACCACCAATGGGCAAGGCTACCCAGAAAGAAAGTCCGAAGTATTCTGACAACAGCGCATAACTGTATGCCCCGACCGCATAAAACGCGACATACCCCAGATCCAGTAATCCGGCGAGACCGACTACGATATTCAGGCCAAGCCCCAGCATGACATAAATTAATACCAGCGTTGCCAGATCGATTGAGCCCCGGGAGACGACGAAAGGCCAGACGAGTGCGACGATTACAACAACGAGCGTGAACCAGTTTTCAAACCGGTTGCGCCGGGATTGAGGCAGGTCGCTGTACAAATGTATCGGGAGACGAAGTTTTGGCACGGAAGAAAATACCGACAGGATAGACTCTCGAAATAGCTGAAAAAGAAAAACGATGACAATCGCGGCTGTCATATAGTAGTAAGTCGTCACTGAAGTCGCTTCGATCGTCAGTGAGCTGCCATCGGTCACCAGGTCGATGCCCAATAACGGAAATGACACAACAAAGGTCATCAGGGCAGTGAAAAGGGCGTGATTTAGGTTGCGTTGCATCAGATTTTCTCCACGTCCGGTTTGCCCAGCAGTCCAGTGGGGCGAAACAACAAAATCAGGACCAGTAAGCTGAACGACACCACATCCTTGTATTCGGAACTAAAATAACCGGCGGTGAAACTTTCTGTGACACCGAGAATCAAACCTCCAAGCATGGCGCCGGGGATGCTTCCGATTCCACCCAATACGGCAGCAGTAAAGGCCTTAAGCCCCGCGATAAAGCCAATATGAGGATTGGCAATGCCGTAATAGAGACCAAGCAATAGTCCTGCGACAGCGGCCAGCGCTGCGCCGATAACAAAGGTAAGCGAAATAACGCGATTGGTATTTATCCCAAGTAGACTGGCCATTTTGAGATCCTCTGCGACCGCTCGACAGGCGCGTCCCATTCGGGATTTACTTATGAATTCAGACAGTGCGTACATGGAGACGAATGTCACCACAAAGATGACCAGTTGCATGTAGGAAAGTGTGGCCTGGAAATCACCGCCGCCAAATGACCAGCCTCCGGTGATAATAGGGGGAATGGCTACGTCGCGGGCTCCCTGACCCAAAACCATATAATTCTGCAAAAAGATCGACATGCCAATTGCAGATATAAGCGGTATAAGACGATGCTTTCCCCGCAGCGGACGATAGGCAGTACGCTCGATGGCCCAGCCAAAAGAGCTGGAGACGATCATCGCCACGATGAGCGCGCAACCCAGAATGATCGGTACATATTCGATGCCCAGCATGGTGAGACCGGCAATCACTACAAAGGATGCGTAGGTACCGATCATATAGATTTCGCCGTGTGCAAAATTGATCATGCCGATGATCCCGTACACCATGGTATAACCGATGGCGATCAGGGCGTAGGTACTACCTATGGTCAAACCATTGAGCAGCTGCTGTATAAAGTACAAAAAGGCTTCGAGCATCTGAAATGTCCCCGGATAAAAAAACACCCCCTGCCAGTTACTGCGCAGAAGGTGTTTTTATTTCTATACAAATGTTATTTCACAGCGGTTTTGGTGCCATCTGCGTGCCATTCGTAAACCACAAAGTCGAATTTCTCCAGATCACCCTTGTCGTCAAAGTTGATCTCACCAATAGGTGTGTCAAAACTATTGGATCTGAGTGCTTTCTGGATTTCTTCAGTGTTGGTGCCCTCAGTCATGGCAATGGCGTCAGCAATCGCTTTCACTGCGGCATAGGACGTCATCACAAACGCGCCGCTCGGATCCTGATCTTTGGCCTTGAATGCTTCAACCAGCGCTTTGTTTTCCGGGCGCAATTCGAAGCTGGGGAGGGAAGTGATCATCAAGCCTTCCGAGGCACCACCGGAAATCGAATTGATCTCACTGTTGCCAACGCCTTCGGGACCCATGAATCCGGCGTCGAAGTTCTTCTCGGCAGATTGACGAAGGATCAGGCCGAGTTCGGGATGGTAGCCACCATAGTAGACAAAATCGATGTCCGCTTTCTGCATTTTGGCGATGAGTGAAGAGAAATCCTTGTCGCCTGCCGTAATGCCTTCATACATGGCAACAGTCATACCGTTTGATTCGACGGTGTCTTTGACAACACTTGCCAAACCTTCACCGTATTGTTGCTTATCATGGACAATCGCGAGGTTCTTGGGCTTGACTGTTTCCGCAATATAGACACCGGCACTGGGCGCCTGCTGATCATCACGACCGATGGTTCTGAACAGCATGGTGTATCCGCGCTCGGTGATATCCGGGTTGGTGGATGCGGGCGTGATCATGATGACACCTTCATCTTCGTAGATGTCAGAAGCGGGTTGAGTGGAGCTGGAACACAGGTGACCAACGACAAATTTGATACCGTCATTGACGATCTTGTTGGCAACCGCCACGGCCTGCTTGGGGTCGCAGGCATCGTCGTAAACAATACCTTCCAGTTGTGAACCATTGACGCCGCCAGCTTCATTGATTTTTTCGATGGCCATTTGGGCGCCGGTCATCTGCATATCACCGTATTGGGCGACGGGCCCGGTAACGGGTCCGGCCAGAGCGATTTTGATGGTATCCGCATGAGTGATCATTGATGCACCCATCATTAACAAGGAAGCCCCTAAGCCAATCAGCTTGTTGTGTTTTTTCATTGTTATATCCTGTGTTGTAAGCGATTTTAATAATTCGTTGAAACACTGTTCTCATGCTGCGTTGCAGAGTTAGTGGCAGCGCAGTTTGAGGAGCCACAATATTACAAAGATTCCTTGGCAGTTGAAACCCGTGTTGGGCCCTGACCCTGCTAAATTTTACAAAGAGATGAAATCAGTGAATGAGCAGGAGATTCAGGGCAGTAAATCCGAGGACTTCAGGTTGATTTCGTATTCCTCGCCATCCTCTTCAACCTGATTCATTTTAAGCAGTAAGAAGGGATACTTCTTGGAAAACCAGAGAAGCGTTTCCCGTTGCTTTTCCGGCGCCCTTACTTTTTCGACCAGGACGCTGTCGACCGTTCCCAGAACGGTGTCAATGGGTTCTTCTCTAAGGATGCGAAAAGTACCGGGGCGAATCTTGTTTTTGTGCACGACTTGGTAGTGCATGATTGGTTTTTCCAGTTGAACATCCACCAGAAGTTGTAACTGGTAGCCAAGGCGATCGAGGGCATTAGGGGGTATCGGCAATTCCCAGGTTTTGTCTTTGTGACTTCCGCGCGCTTTGAGTGCCGGCCAGTCAAAAGCAACGTCCTGGTGGCGATCCCTGATAAAAAATCCTGACAGCTCATAACGGTATTGCAGAGGTTTTACCTGATTGTTCTGCCACTCGAACACAACGGATTCGTCAATGTCTGCGACCATTGATTCGACATCGAAACGATAGCGCCAGCGACCATTATCGAGCTTTACCAACTCTCGAACGGCTGTGCCGTTAAGGCTGACACCTTTTTTGAATTTTGCGGTATAACTCGCGGTATGGGGAATAAGCTCCAGGGCCGGGGCGGGGGCAGTCAAAAATGACAAAACGGTGCAGAGCAGAACACCTCGGAAGATCACGTTTCTTATCAGGTGCATCAGGCTATATCCATCGTGAAGGCAGACTATCAAGTCTAGTGCAGAGTGTTGGGGTTCTCCAGTGTCAGGCCTGTACCGGGCAGGCTTTCCTGATCCAGCTTCGCTTTGCCTGCATCCATGGTTAACCGTCCTGTAACGAACCATTTGACCGCGATCGGGTAGATGACATGCTCCTGTTGTTGAACCCGGTTAGCAAGTGTGTCAGCCGTATCCTGCTCAAGAACCGGTACGCGGGCCTGAATGATATTCGGGCCACTGTCCAGCTCCGGGGTGACAAAATGCACCGTCACGCCATGTTCGCGGTCACCATTTTCGAGAGCGCGTTGATGTGTGTTTAGTCCGGGATATTTGGGGAGCAGTGATGGATGGATGTTCAGCATGCGGCCCTGATACCGTCGCACAAAATCATCAGTGAGAATCCGCATGAAACCGGCCAGCACGACCAGCTGCGGTTGATATTGCTCGATCGTTCTGATCATCGCAGCGTCAAACTGCGGACGGTCGGGAAATTCCTTATGGTTGATCACGTGGGTAGCGATACCGGCATCCGCGGCTCTTTTTAAACCAAAGGCTTCGGATTTGTTGGAGATTACGGCAGCAATTTCGGCAGGAATATCTCCGTTATCCACTGCGTCAATTAATGCTTGCAAATTACTGCCGCTACCTGAAATCAGAACAACTATTTTCGGAAGTGGGGCGGGGTCTGCCATATCAGGATTGCGCCCTTACTACCACATCCGCTTCTGCATCAGGGGAGGACTCAATCTGCCCGATTTTCCAGGCCTTTTCGCCCAGCTTATCGAGCAATGTGATCGCTTCATCCGCTTTGTCTGAATCGACACAGACAATCATGCCTACGCCACAATTAAAGGTCCGATACATCTCGTTTTCAGCAACATTGCCCGTTTTTTGCAGCCATTCGAAAACAGGCGGCATGGCCCAGCTGGATCGGTCGATGACGGCGCGAGTGTGTGTTGGCAGAACTCGGGGGATATTTTCGAGCAGACCGCCACCGGTAATGTGAGACAGGGCATTGACCGGAATCGTACGAATCAGTTCCAGCAAGGGTTTTACATAAATCCGGGTGGGGGCCATCAGGGCATCGGCAAGTTGTGCCTCACCGATCGGTGTGTCCAGAGAGGCGCCTGATACATCGAGTATTTTTCGTATCAGTGAATAGCCGTTTGAATGGGGGCCGGATGATGCCAGAGCGATGAGCGTATCACCTGCTTTTACCTGACTGCCATCGATAATCTTTGATTTTTCTGCGATACCGACGCAAAAGCCGGCAAGGTCATAATCTTCACCCTCATACATGCCCGGCATTTCGGCCGTCTCACCGCCCACCAGAGAGCAGCCGGAGAGTTCGCAGCCCGCGCCGATGCCTTCAACGACACTGGCCGCGATATCAACATTTAACTTACCAGTCGCATAGTAATCGA
>Ga0070728_10004722_pt1 | contig 13906 bp, 10 predicted proteins | sample tdDd471_FD_66723 | JGI IMG/M metagenome (GOLD analysis project Ga0070728, IMG submission 66723) | Marine sediment microbial communities from the Atlantic coast under amendment with organic carbon and nitrate - tdDd47.1 | ecosystem: Environmental > Aquatic > Marine > Coastal > Sediment | place...
CCCGGAAGCACTGAAACTGCTACCCGAAGACTTGCGGCCTGAAGTGCGGCATCAAAGTGGCAAAGGCAAGGAAGAAGAAACTCGAACCAGCTATGAGAAAGCCGGTATTCGAGGCGAAGTCCAACCTTATATCGAATCAATGTCAGACGCTTATGGCTGGGCAGATTTTGTTATCTGTCGTGCTGGCGCATTAACAATCTCGGAGCTTTGTGTGGCAGGTTTGGGTGCGATTCTCGTCCCCTATCCGTATGCCGTAGATGATCATCAAACACTGAATGCCCGCTGGATGGAACAGGCCGGAGGTGCGTGGCTGGTCCCTCAAACGCAATTTAGTGCACAAACGCTGGCCGAAATATTGAGGCCCTTATTATCGAAACCGGAACGACTGAGTTTGCTCGCGGAAGCCGCGCACAAATTAGGTATGCCCGAGGCAACCGAAAGGGTTGTCAATGAATGCAGGAGTGCATGTTATGTCTGATCCGACCTTGTCTACAGCCCGAGAGGGTCAGAACCTGATTCATGAGGTCCCTGAAATGCGCCGCATCTCGCGTATTCACTTTGTGGGTATCGGCGGATCCGGCATGTGCGGTATCGCCGAAGTTCTGATGAATCAGGGATACCAGGTATCCGGTTCAGACCTGAATGAATCGGCGACAACAGACCGACTTGTCGAGCTGGGTGCCAAGGTCTATCTGGGACACAAGGCGGTCCATGTTCATGACGCCAATGTTGTGGTGGTGTCCAGTGCGATAGACGAGAGTAATCCGGAAGTGGCTGAAGCGCGTTTGCGGCGTATCCCTGTTGTACCAAGAGCGGAAATGTTGGCCGAAATCATGCGCTATCGGCACGGTATTGCAGTGGCGGGTACGCACGGTAAAACGACCACGACAAGCCTGATCGCTTCAATACTCGGGGAGGCGGGGCTTGATCCGACTTTCGTAATCGGTGGTCGATTAAATAGCGCTGGAGCCAATGCCAAGCTCGGTGCATCGAGATATCTGGTAGCCGAGGCAGATGAAAGTGACGCATCGTTTTTGCATCTGACACCAATGATCTCCGTTGTTACGAACATTGAAGCGGACCATATGCATACCTATGGCGGTGACTTCTCAAAGCTGAAGCAAACCTTCGTGGATTTTCTGCACAACCTGCCTTTTTATGGCGCGGCCGTAATGTGCGTCGATGATCAGGTCGTCAGGGAACTTGTGCCCTCGGTGTCGCGATCGGTCATTACCTATGGTGTCAGTGAGGACGCAGATTACAGGGCACATGACATTCGTCAGGAAGGAATGACAAACCGTTTTACTGTATCTCGGCCGGGTGAGCGCAAAGATCTTGAAATCGCCCTGCAGATGCCGGGTCACCACAATGTTCTGAATGCTCTGGCGGCCATTGCTGTAGCAAGTGATGAAGGCGTTGATGATGGGGCAATTCAGGCCGCTCTAAGTAAATTCGAAGGCGTCGGGCGGCGCTTTCAGGTGTATGGCGACTACCTCTATGAAAAAGGAGAGGTCATGCTGGTGGATGACTACGGACACCACCCCAGCGAAGTTGAGGCAACCATCAAGGCGATCCGTCAGGGATGGCCGGACAGGAGGTTGGTGATGATCTTTCAACCTCATCGTTACAGTCGAACCTGTGATTTGTATGAAGACTTCGTGCGCGTTTTGGCGGATGTCGATGTATTGCTGTTGATGGAAGTATATCCCGCTGGGGAAAAAGCCATTCCCGGAGCGGATAGCCGAAGCCTGTGTCGTAGCATCCGACAGCGCGGCGGAATTGAACCGGTATATGTTGAAAAGGGTGATGAAGTCGAGTCGGTGTTGAAAAATATCCTTCAGGAAGGCGACATCCTTTTGACTCAGGGTGCGGGGAATGTAGGAATGATTGCGAGCCGTCTGGCCAAACACGGTTTGGGAGCTGGGCAGTGAGTGCGGAACGCTTCAAAGCGAATCAGTCGTTGATCGATGATCTCGGCAGGGTTGCTGTGATTATGGGGGGCGATTCCGCAGAACGCGAGGTCTCCCTAAAGAGCGGCATGCAAGTGCTCGATGCGCTGCTGGCCGCTGGGATTGATGCATTCGCATTGGATTACCGTGGGAAATTGGAGCAATTAACCGAGTGTCGTTTTGATAGAGGCTTTCTCGCTTTGCATGGCCGGGGAGGTGAGGACGGCACGATTCAGGCTGTGCTCGAAACGCTTGGAATTCCCTATACGGGAAGCGGTGTAATGAGTTCGGCCCTGGCTTTGGACAAATTACGAACCAAATATCTGTGGCAGGGCATGAACTTGCCCACGCCACGATTTGGTTATCTGGAGTCGTCCAGGCCGGAACTGATCACGCAGTTGATTTCCCTATTGGGTTTTCCCCTGGCGGTTAAGCCGGCAAGGGAGGGGTCATCCATTGGGGTATACAAAGTAAATAACCAGTCGCAACTGGAAGCCGCGATTGATGGCGCGTTGAAGCTGGACCAGCAAATCCTGCTTGAGCAGTGGATAGAGGGGATGGAGTATACCGTGGCCATTCTGGATGGCGAGGCGCTGCCAGTGATCGGTTTACGGACAGATCATACATTTTATGACTATGAAGCAAAGTATGAATCTAACGACACCGACTATCTTTTGCCAAGTGGCTTGTCGTTGGAAGAAGAAAAAAGCATTGGAAATCTCGCAATGCGGGCATTTTCGGCATTGGGTTGCTCTGGCTGGGGTCGTGTTGATCTGATGAAGGATGCACGGGGGCGTTTTTGGTTGCTGGAGGTGAACACAATTCCTGGCATGACGGACCATAGTCTGGTGCCGATGGCAGCAAGGGCTGCCGGTATGAGTTTTGAAGAGCTGGTCGTAAGAATATTGGAGCAGACCCTGTTGACGTCAAGCGAATCAGAAAAGCTGGAGCATCATTAGCAGATGAAAAAGCAAGGCCGCGTAAACGTGACAAGAGGCGCGAGCGTCGTCGCCGATGAAAGCTCTTGGATTAACTGGGAGTTTCCCCGTTTTCGGGAGGGGATGATCGTGTTGCGTGCGTTTGCAAAGCCACTGATCGCGCTTCTTGCGATCGTATTGTTGGTAGTGTTTCGTGCCGAGATTGTCGGCGCGTTTGATCACGACATAACAACGGTGAATATCCATGGTGAGTTCCGGCACCTGAATCCCGGCGATATCAGGCGGGTTACGGCGCCATGGATCGGGGAAAGTTTTTTAATGGCGGACCTGGAGGAAATCAAAAGTCGTGTGTTGGCCTTACCCTGGGTCAATCAGGTAACGGTGCAAAGAATATGGCCCGGGAAAATCTCGGTTCATGTTGTGGAGCAGATACCTTCGGTGTTTTGGAATGAGAAGGGGTTTTTAAATCAGCAAGGCGAGATATTCACACCCGATGTGTTGACGGTGAATCGAGACTTGGTGGCGTTTACGGGGCCCGATAATGCATCGCTGGAGATACGACAAACCATGATGCGGGAGCTGGAAAACCTGAAAAGCCAGTTTGCTCTCTACGACGCGGGAATACAAAAGCTTGCGCTCAATGCTCGCGGGGTTTGGGAGGTCACGCTGGAAGGCGGCACTCGCGTGGCAATGGGTGAAGCCCCCTTTGAAGAAAAAATTGATCGTTTGGGAGCCGTGTTGTCACGGGCCAACGATGCTGACCGCGCAAAAATGGCGCGTATAGATACGCGTTATCCAAATGGCGTCGCGGTGAAATGGCGTGAAATAAAGCTCGCCGCGCATATGGATACGACGCGGTAATAAATGCAGGAACAATAGTGTGGGAAAACCGTAATGGCTGGGTTAGCAGATAACAATTTGACGGTAGGTTTGGATATTGGAACCTCAAAAGTGGTGGCGATTGTCGGCAAGCGCAATGACGAAGGTCTGGTGGAGATTGTCGGTATCGGCTCACATGCCTCCAAAGGTCTGAAGCGAGGTGTTGTCGTCAATATCGAGACGACCGTAAATGCCATTCAAAGAGCGATCGAAGAAGCGGAACTGATGGCTGGATGTCAGATTCATTCGGTGTATGCGGGGATTGCGGGAAGTCATGTTCGAAGCATGAATTCCCATGGCATTGTGGCTGTTCGTGAGCGGGAGGTTGTCCAGGCGGATATTGATCGCGTCATTGATGCGGCCCAGGCCGTTGCGATACCGGCTGACCAGAAGATTCTGCATATATTGCCTCAGGAGTATGTCATTGATAGCCAGGAAGGTATCAAAGAGCCTTTGGGAATGTCCGGGGTTCGGCTGGAAGCGAAAGTGCATCTGGTTACCTGTGCTGTTAATGCAGCCCAAAATATCGAGAAATGTGTGCAGAAGTGCGGTCTCGAGGTGGATGACATCATTCTGGAGCAATTGGCTTCGAGCTATGCGGTGTTAACCGACGACGAAAAGGAGTTGGGCGTCTGTGTTGTTGATATAGGCGGTGGCACGACAGATATCGCGATCTTTACCGGGGGCTCCATTCGACACACCGCCGTGATACCGATTGCGGGCGATCAGGTAACCAACGACATTGCGATGGCACTGAGAACGCCCACCCAGAATGCAGAAGAAATCAAGATCAAGTATGCCTGCGCGCTGACACAGCTCGCCGGTGCGGAAGAAACAATCAAGGTGCCCAGTGTTGGTGATCGACCGCCAAGAGATTTGTCCCGACAGGCGCTTGCCGAAGTGGTTGAGCCACGTTATGAAGAATTGTTTACGCTGATTCAGTCAGAGCTTCGCAGAAGCGGTTTTGAGGATGTGATTGCTGCGGGGATTGTACTGACTGGCGGTACGTCAAAGATGGAAGGCGTTGTTGAGCTTGCCGAAGAGATATTTCACATGCCGGTAAGGCTGGCTTCTCCACAAGGGGTGGCGGGCTTATCGGATGTGGTCAATAACCCGATGTACGCAACGGGCGTCGGGTTACTGATGTATGGGCTACAGCAACAGGAGTCGGGTGGTACGACGCCTGTTAAAGCTGAGGATGGAGAAAGTCTGATGGAAAAAATAAAAAACTGGTTCACCGGAAATTTTTAGTCTTGTACTGGAATATCCGAATAGAAACTGACTATCGATAATTAATTAGCAACAACTAGCAGATTGAAAACATAATTAGGAGAAGGGTGATGTTCGAACTCGTTGAGAATGTATCGCAGAACGCAGTAATAAAAGTCGTCGGTGTAGGTGGCGGAGGCGGCAACGCTGTCCGACACATGCTGGCCGGTGATGTGGAAGGCGTCGATTTTATCTGTGCCAATACGGATTCGCAGGCTTTAAAAGATCTGGATGCAAAATCTGTCATTCAGCTTGGTAGCACAATTACTAAAGGACTGGGTGCAGGGGCTAACCCGGAAATCGGTCGTCAGGCGGCTTTGGAAGATCGCGAGCGCATTGCTGAAACACTGAAAGGCGCAGATATGGTATTCATCACAGCAGGTATGGGGGGTGGTACCGGCACCGGTGGTGCGCCAATCGTAGCTGAAGTGGCGCGAGAATTGGGGATATTGACGGTTGCTGTCGTCACAAAACCTTTTCCGTTCGAAGGTGGCAAGCGTATGAAGGTCGCAGACGCCGGAATGGCGGAGTTGGCGGAAAACGTTGATTCTCTGATCACGATTCCCAACGAAAAACTGCTGGCGGTGCTGGGTAAAAACACGACTCTGCTTGATGCATTTGGCGCTGCCAATGATGTCTTGCAAGGCGCTGTGCAGGGGATAGCCGACCTGATTATTCGTCCAGGTATGATCAACGTTGACTTTGCGGACGTTAAAACTGTGATGTCGGAAATGGGCATGGCCATGATGGGGACCGGTTCCGCAACCGGTGAAAACCGAGCAAAAGAGGCTGCAGAAGCCGCAATTCGCAGCCCGCTTCTGGAAGATATCAATCTGCAGGGAGCTCGCGGGATTCTGGTAAACATTACCGCAGGCGTTGATCTGAACCTTGGTGAATTCTCTGAAGTTGGTAACATTGTCGAAGAGTTTGCATCGGATTCAGCAACTGTCGTTGTTGGTACGGTAATAGACCCGGAGATGACGGACGAGCTCAAGGTGACCGTTGTTGCGACGGGGCTGTCTAACGGCATGGAAAAACCGGTTAAAGTGGTAGACAATACATCCAAGGCTGTTGACGGGACGATGGATTACAATCAGTTGGATCGCCCAGCTATTACTCGACGCCGTGCAAATCTGGATGCTGGCAATGCGGCAGTGGACACGAAAAATGCGGGTAGTGAACAGCCCAGTGTTGATTATCTGGACATCCCCGCTTTCTTGCGTCGACAAGCCGACTAGTCAGGACGACCGGAGGTTAATTTAAATGCGAAAATTTTGGTTAACGACCGAGTGTTTCAGGGAGATGACAGGTTAACGAATAGTAACAGTTCTGTATTGGGAATTGACAAGCATTCTGTTAGTATGCGCCTGTTTTTTGACCAGCTCCGGTCGTTACCAAGGGTTCAATGGCTCCAAAATGATTAAGCAACGTACTTTGAAGAATACAATTCGCGCAACCGGTGTAGGCTTGCATTCGGGTAAGAAGGTTTACCTGACGCTCAAGCCTGCTGCTATTGATACAGGGATTGTATTCTGTCGTACCGATCTGGATCCGGTTGTTGAAATCGCCGCCAGAGCAGAAAATGTTGGCGAAACCCTGTTGTCAACGACGCTTGTGAAAGACGGCGTGAAGGTGGCGACAGTGGAGCACTTGCTGTCTGCTATGGCTGGATTAGGTATTGATAACTGCCGGGTCGAGCTGAGTGCGGAAGAAGTGCCTATCATGGACGGAAGCGCGGGTCCTTTCGTATTTCTGATCCAATCCGCTGGTATTGAAGAGCAGAATGCTGCCAAGAAGTTTATCCAGATTACGCGTGAAGTGACCATCGAAGAAGACGGTAAGCGAGCGACATTTCTGCCCTTTGAAGGTTTCAAGGTGGGCTTCTCTATTGATTTTGATCATCCGGTATTCAAGAACCGTAGTCAGGATGCGTCTATTGATTTTTCAAGCACCTCCTTTGTGAAAGAAGTGAGTCGGGCGCGCACATTTGGTTTTATGCGAGATATCGAGCGCCTGCGTTCGATGAATCTGGCGCTGGGTGGTAGTGTCGACAATGCAATTGTCGTTGATGAATTCAAGGTTTTGAATGAAGACGGACTTCGCTATGACGATGAGTTTGTGAAGCACAAAATACTGGATGCAATTGGTGACCTGTATTTGCTGGGCAATAGTCTGATTGGCGAATTCAAGGGGCACAAATCAGGCCATGACCTGAATAACAAACTGTTGCGTAAATTGATTAAGGAAACGGATGCATGGGAAGTTCGTACCTTTGAAGACGCAAGCGCGGCGCCGATTTCCTATATCAAGCCCGTTTTGGCGGCCTGACTGTCTTTTAAGGATTGGGCTGGTCGGCGTGGCCTGCCAATCTTCGCAATACATCACGTAGTTTTTTATCTGCTGTTTGCCCGGCTTCCTGTTCCAGAAGTCGGGCATTTTCTTTACTGATATGGCGACGATTTAACTGTGCAGCATGTTGAGCGCGCACGGGTCGAATCTTGATTTGTATTCGTTCAATGGGGGATCTCGGTAGCTGGCCGTTCAAGGCCTGGATGATTTCTTTTTGCTGCATACGAAATCGAGTGGCCAGGCTTGCAGAGGTGCAGGTTAAAGTCAGGCATCGATTATGCATGCTGTTTAATTGGAATTTGCCCCTTAATTGTGTCGGCAGGCAGCGATTGAATAGCTGCTCAATACTTTCAAGGGCTGTGGCCTGATTGAGGAGGTCGCCCAGGGCTGAATTCTTTTTGTAGACGGCATTCAGTCCCAGCAGGTTCGAAAGAGAGGAATGTTTTGGTTGCTTATGGGCCATCGATTTCCGCTTTGCAACAGTTTGTTGCAGCTTGAAAGGTGAATGATATTGAGTAAAACTACCGCTCTGACATATTTGTGCGCAACGAAGACGCACTCGTGAATAATTCTGTATGAATATTATATTTGTTGGTCGCCGACATGGTAAGTCAAGAACACTGAGATTGGGCAATGAAAAATTGTTGTTGCTCTCCGTTGTGTTTCTGACATTGATGCTTGCTCTGGTTTATGTTGGTTATCGTTTGAACGACATGGTTGCAGGGCGTACCTTGGATGGAGTGCCTGCTCTGGAGCCGGAAGCGATTTCACGCTGGTCGCAAAAACTGGAGGCCCAGTCCCGGGAAGTTGCTGAAATTCGGCAGCAGGCCCGTGAGCAGATGGATGCCTTGACTTTACGAATGGGTAACATGCAGGCCCGTTTGTTGCGTCTGGATGCATTAGGCCAAAGATTAACCGAAGTTGCCAAGCTCAATAATGGGGAATTCGACTTCAGGTCTCCTCCAGCTTTGGGAGGACCGGTTGAGACCGAGCAGGGAGAATCCTATCAGGTTCCAGAGCTGGTTGATATCCTGGCTCGGATGGATCAGCAGATCATCGATCGGCAGCAGCAGCTGGAAGTGATCGATGAGCTTTTTGTCCGCAGAAGTATTGAGGATGATCTCTTTATCGCGGGACGACCCATAACCTGGGGCTGGATGTCTTCTGCTTATGGTTACCGCACAGACCCCTTTAATGGTAAGCGTGCCTGGCATTCGGGGGTGGATTTCGCCGGTAAGGAAGACAGCGATATCATAGCGGTTGCGTCGGGCGTCGTTACATTTGCCGGTGACCGGTATGGATACGGGAACCTCGTGGAAATAAATCATGGTGGTGGTTTTTCTACCCGTTACGCTCACTGCAAGGAATTGCTCGTGTCAGTGGGCTCTGTTATTGAGAAAGGGCAAACAATTGCAACGATGGGGAGTACCGGCCGATCCACTGGCCCACACGTTCATTACGAAGTGATGAAGCACGGTCGCACGATTGATCCCAAAAAGTATATCCTCAGAGCCAGTCGATAGCGCCCGATTTTACCCCGTGTTTTGACCACACCGCCGATCGTTTTGGTTATGGTTTAATTTGCGCTGGCACACATTTTCACTTCTTTCCCCTGAAGCTTGCTTCATCAAACCTTGCATTCGCCTCTTTCAGTCCCACTATTAATCACTGTAGAATTAGGTGCTTTGATATCTGAAGAAACGGACGCAGAAAGCTAGGGTACGCCGCGTCGCTACTCGATTGCCAAGTTAGATACCAGCTTGACCGAAGCCAATATGCCGGTTTCCAGGTCGTCCCCGCCAGTCAGAATCTCACATACGATAAACGTTACGTCAAATAATAGAAGAGAGCTATGTTTTCATCAGCGTTAACCAAGATTTTCGGGAGCAAAAACAAGCGTGAACTGAAGCGCATGAATAAAGTCGTTGCTCGTATCAATGCTCATGAAGAAGAGCTTTCCGGGCTGTCAGATGAGGCGCTGAAAAGCAAAACAGATGAGTTCAAACAGCGTATCAAAGCGGGCGAAAGTCTCGACAAAATACTCCCGGAGGCTTTCGCAGTCTGCCGTGAGGCGGGAAAACGCGTCCTCGAAATGCGCCACTTCGATGTCCAGCTGATTGGTGGTATGACGCTTCATGAAGGACGGATTGCCGAGATGAAGACCGGTGAAGGTAAAACGCTTGTCGCGACCTTACCGGTCTATTTGAATGCCCTGGAGGGCAAAGGTGTTCATGTTGTAACGGTGAACGACTATCTGGCCAAGCGTGACTCCAAATGGATGGAGCCATTGTATAACTTTCTTGGTTTGACCGTTGGTGTCGTCTACAGCGGGCAGCCGCCGGAGGAAAAGCAGGCAGCCTATCAGGCAGACATAACATACGGTACCAACAATGAGTTCGGCTTTGATTATCTGCGTGACAATATGGCTTTCAGTCTGGAGGCCAAAAACCAGCGCGGTCTGAATTTTGCGATTGTCGATGAGGTGGACTCCATACTGATCGATGAGGCGCGAACGCCCTTGGTAATCTCCGGTGCCGTGCAGGACAGCTCAAAGCTCTATAAACAGACAAACGCACTGGTACCGTTGCTCAAGAAAGCGGAGGTGGGTGAAGATGGCAAGCCTGTTGATGAAGGTCATTTTACCGTTGATGAGAAAACCAAAAGCGCTGAATTGACGGAGGCGGGGCACAGCCATCTTGAGGCCCTGTTGATTGAGCGAGGCGTCATTGAAGAGGGTGACAGCCTGTATGCCGCCACCAATCTTAATCTCTTGCATCACGTTTATGCGGCCCTTCGCGCGCATCATCTGTATGTCAAAGACGTCGACTATATCGTACAAAACAAGCAAATAGTTATCATCGACGAACATACCGGGCGAACCATGGCCGGTCGTCGATGGGGCGAGGGTCTGCATCAGGCGATTGAGGCCAAAGAGGGTGTGCCTATTCAGGCAGAGAGTCAGACTCTGGCATCAACGACCTTCCAGAACTATTTCCGCATCTACAAGAAGCTGGCTGGTATGACCGGGACAGCGGATACCGAAGCGTTTGAGTTCAATCAGATTTATGGTCTGGATGTCGTGGTTATTCCGCCAAACAAACCGATACAAAGAATTGACTACAACGATCTGGTTTATTTGACTCAGGAAGAAAAGTTTCAGGCAATCATTGATGAGGTGAAGGCGGTTATTGCGCAGGAGCGACCGGTACTGGTGGGCACGGCGTCTATTGAGGCATCAGAATATCTGTCCGGGCTGCTAAAGAAATCCGGTGTCAAACATAGTGTCTTGAACGCCAAGCAGCATGCGCAGGAAGCACAAATTATCGCGCAAGCCGGTATGCCGGGGACGGTGACTATTGCGACGAACATGGCCGGACGTGGAACGGATATCGTGTTGGGTGGTAACTGGGAGGCTGAAGTTAAAGCGCTCAAGGATCCGACAGACGAGCAAATTTCCAAGATCAAGTCAGATTGGAAAGTGCGCAATGAAGCGGTGAAACAATCCGGTGGTTTGCATATTCTCGGTACGGAAAGGCATGAATCCCGTCGTATTGATAATCAGCTAAGGGGGCGGGCCGGCCGTCAGGGTGATCCCGGAAGTACGCGGTTTTTCCTGTCTCTTGAAGATAACCTAATGCGTCTGTTTGCCTCTGATCGTGTGCGCGGGATTATGCAGGCTTTGGGCATGGACAAAGGCGAAGCGATTGAGCACAAGATGGTCAGTAATGCCATCGAAAAAGCCCAGCGCAAAGTCGAAGGTCGAAATTTTGATATCCGGAAATCTTTGCTGGAATACGATGATGTGGCGAATGATCAACGTCGCGTGATATATGAGCAGCGCAATGAGGTCATGGAGTCTGACGATATTTCCGAGGTGATCGCAGCGATTCGGGAAGAAATCGTGAATGATGTGATTAGCGCCTGTATTCCTCCCCAAAGTCTCGAAGAGCAATGGGATATCTCTGGGCTGGAAAAAGATCTGGAAAAAGAATTTGCCGTATCATTGCCGATCAAGAAGTGGCTGGAAGAGGATGATTCGCTCCATGAGGAATCATTGCGGGAAAAAATTCTGGCAGAGATCGTCAAGGTTTATGCCGAGAAGGAAGAAACGGCTGGCGCGGGCTCCATGCGCGCCTTCGAAAAACAAATCTTCCTCCATATCCTCGATACACTCTGGAAAGAGCACCTCGCTTCCATGGATTTTCTGCGACAGGGTATTCACTTACGCAGTTACGCGCAAAAGAACCCCAAACAGGAATACAAGCGCGAGGCCTTCGAGCTATTCCAGGATATGTTGCAAAGTCTCAAGCATGACGTGGTGCGCGTGACGAGCCATGTGAAAATCCAGACCAAGGAAGAAGCGGAAGAGATTGAACGTCGCCGTCGAGAAGAGCTGGAACGACAACTGGGTAGTGCCAAAACAGAGCATGCCGATGCGGCGATGGCTGCGGAGTCAGACGTTGCGGAAGCGCCGACAGAAAAACAGGAACCGATTACACGGGACGGACGAAAAGTTGGACGCAACGAACCCTGTCCTTGTGGCTCGGGTAAAAAATATAAGCAATGTCACGGCAAGATTACAGCGTAGTGTGTAATTGTTTGCTTACCTTTTGATAGGCGTTTGGCAAATATCAGTAAAGAGTAGAGAGACAGTTTGATGGCAGTAGGCGACGGTACCTTACCGGTTTTGCATGAAATAGCTGGGATTCGAGTCGCAGTCGTTCAGGCGGGAATCAAATACGCCGGTCGGGATGATCTCGTGTTGATCGAACTGGCGCCGGGCGGTGTCTGTGCAGGCGTGTTCACGCAAAATAAATTTTGTGCTGCCCCGGTCTTGATCTGTAAAGATCGCATGGGAACGGGTCTAAAAATCGATCAGCCTGGTTATTGTCTGGTCAATACCGGGAATGCCAATGCCGGGACCGGTCAGCCGGGCATGAGCGATGCGCTTGAGCTGTGCCGGGATCTGGCGGAGCTGCTTAGTGTATCCGAGACTCAGATCCTGCCTTTTTCTACAGGTGTGATTGGGGAGAGATTGCCAGTTGACCGGATAAGAAAAGCAATGCCTGAGCTTGTGGATACGCTTAAAGCGGATGATTGGCCGCGTGCTGCGCGCGGTATTCTAACGACTGACACGCGTCCCAAAGGTCAATCAGTTCAGCTAATTTATGCCGGCGGACCGATCACGATTACCGGAATCAGCAAAGGCTCCGGGATGATCAAGCCCAATATGGCCACTATGCTTGGGTTTATCGCGACCGATGCGAAAATTTCTCCCGTGCTTGCCCGGCAGTTAAGTGTTGAGTTAGCGGAGCGATCTTTCAATCGAATCACCATCGACGGTGATACGTCCACCAACGATGCCTGTATGTTGCTGGCGTCAGGGAAATCCAGCGCACCGGCTATCGATCCTGCGCATCCTGATTACCCGGCTTTCTATGAGGCCTTGCGAGAGGTGTATGTCACCCTTGCGAAAGCCATTGTACTGGATGGCGAAGGTGCCACGAAGTTCATCAGTATTAATATTCGTGAAGCGCGGTCTACAGAAGAAGCTTTGGATATTGCATATACGATTGCCCATTCGCCCCTTGTGAAGACGGCCTTTTACGCATCCGACGCAAATTGGGGGCGTATTCTGGCGGCGTTGGGGCGAGCCCCTGTTCCGGAGTTTGATTTGTCGCAAGTGGCGATTTTTCTGGACGAAGTCTGTATCGTCAGAGGCGGCGAGCGAGCGCCTGACTATACAGAAGAGAAGGGGCAGGCGGTTATGGCTCGCGATCATATTGCTATTGGAATTGATTTGGGCAGAGGGTCTGCCCACGAAACGGTCTGGACCTCCGATTTGTCGCATGATTATGTTTCGATCAATGCCGACTATCGATCCTGATTGATTCACACTGATGGCTAATCACATTCATGTGGCCGTTGCTGTCATTCGACGTGCTGATTCGAGCACCCGGGAAGTACTGATTGCCAAGCGTCCCGTTGGTGTTCATCAAGGGGGACTTTGGGAGTTTCCGGGCGGGAAGGTGGAGCCGGGCGAAAGCTGTCAGGCTGCATTAGCCCGTGAGCTGAAGGAAGAGCTTGATATAGAGCTTTCTGTCAATGATCAGAGCACCTTGCCTCTCACCCGAATTTACCACGATTATGGAGACAAAAAAGTATTTCTCGATGTTTGGGAGGTAAGCGCTTTCTCGGGAACTCCCAAGGGCGCAGAAGGACAGGATGTTCGCTGGGTCGAAATCGATCGTCTCCGGGAGTATGACTTTCCACGTGCGAATGCTCCGATTCTTTCGGCTATTCGTATTCCGCGGCAATACATTATTACACCCGAATATGAAAATCTCACTGAAGCAATGAAGGCGCTTTCCTGTCTTTTTGAGCAGTCAAATTCCCTGATCCGTTTGCGTCAGCCACAACTCTCTGCTCAGCAGTATGCTGTCTGGCTGAAGGCGATACTTGAGAATCTCGCGTTCGGACGGAACTCCCTAATGGTGAACTTCGACCCGGATTTTTTAGCAT
>Ga0070728_10004723_pt1 | contig 13902 bp, 13 predicted proteins | sample tdDd471_FD_66723 | JGI IMG/M metagenome (GOLD analysis project Ga0070728, IMG submission 66723) | Marine sediment microbial communities from the Atlantic coast under amendment with organic carbon and nitrate - tdDd47.1 | ecosystem: Environmental > Aquatic > Marine > Coastal > Sediment | place...
TCTGCGGTCGCAGCGGATGGCGAGCGACCTGCACCACGTCGTACGGCTTGAGACCTTCGTAGATCTCCTGCGTCATGCGCTCCAGCTTCTGCTGCAGCGGCTTCAGCTCACCGTTGAGGTTCATGCCCGTCGACTCGGACAGGCTTTTGAGCTCGCCGATCTTCGATTCCAGCTCGATGATCGGCCGCTCGAACGGCAGCCCGATGCGCGTGGCGTCTTTTCCGGTCTTTTTCTCGGGCATGGCGGGCTTCGCAGCGTAATCCCGCGGGCAGCGTCGGGCAAGAGGCCGGGATCTTGCGGCGCGCGGCGATTCCGCGTACTATTGCCATAACCCGTTAAATAACAACGACTTATACCCGAATAGGGGACACTTATGGTGCAACAAACGGCGTGGGCGCGAATCGAGATTCGCGTCAATCCCGAGCGGACCGACCCGGCCGGAGTCGACGCAAAAGCCGATCTGGCGCTCGCAGGCCTTCCCGCGCACGACGTGCGCGTGCATCGCGTGTTCTCCATCGAGGGCCTCAGCGACCCTGACCGCGCCGCACGCGAACTGCTCGTGGACCCGGTACTCGAGGAGGGCAGCGTGGGCGACCCGATCCCCGGCAAGGGAATCGCGGTCTCGGTCTGGAAGCGCCCCGGCGTAATGGATCCGATGGAGGCCTCGGTCCTGCGTGCGTTGCGCGCGCTCGGCGAGTCCCCCACTCGCGCCGTCAGCGGACAAACCTACTGGATCGATGCGGACGCTGCTCCCGAAGCCGTGCTCGCCGCAGTGGGACGCTCGCTCGCCAACGAAGTCATCGAGGAGATCGGACTCGGTCCCGTCCCTCCCCCGCGCCCCCTCCCGGGAGAAGGCCAGGACGTCGCGATTCCGGATGTGCCGCTCAAAGGCCTCTCCGACGACGACCTGGTTGCCATCTCGCGGAAGCACACGCTCGCGCTCGACGCGTTCGAAATGCGCGCGATTGTTGCGCACTTCGAAACGCTCGGTCGCGATCCGCGCCTGTGCGAGCTCGAAACGCTGGCGCAGACCTGGTCGGAACACTGCAAGCACAAGACGCTGGCCGGCGCGGTCGAGTTCGAATCGCCCGAGCGCACGCATCGCTTCGACAACCTGTTGAAGGAGACGGTGTTCGCATCGACGCAGGAGCTCGATAAAGACTGGTGCGTTTCGGTCTTCAAGGACAACGCCGGCATTGTGCGGTTCGACGAAGAGAACGACATCTGCTTCAAGGTCGAAACCCATAATCACCCGAGCGCGATCGAGCCGTACGGCGGCGCGGGTACGGGCATCGGCGGCGTGATCCGCGACATCATCGGGACGGGCCTCGCGGCGCGGCCGATCGCGAACACCGACGTCTTCTGCTTCGGGACGCTCGACACGAAGGAACTGCCCAAAGGCGTACTGCATCCGCTGCGCGTGATGAAGGGCGTCGTGGCGGGTGTCCGCGATTACGGCAACCGCATGGGCATTCCCACCGTGAACGGAGCGGTCTGTTTCGATGACCGCTATCTCGGCAACCCGATCGTCTACGCCGGCACCGTGGGAATTATTCCGCGCGGCATGGGCGAGAAGGCGGCGCGCCCCGGTGACCTGATCGTCGCCGCCGGCGGACGCACGGGTCGCGATGGCATTCACGGCGCAACGTTCTCCAGCGAAGCGCTGCACGACGAGTCGGATAGCGTCAGCGGTGGCGCCGTGCAGATCGGCAACCCGATCGAAGAGAAGCGCGTGCTCGACACGATCCTGCAGGCGCGCGACCGCAAACTGTTCACGGCGATTACCGACTGCGGTGCGGGCGGCTTCTCGAGCGCCATCGGCGAGATGGGCGAGGAAGTCGGCGCCGAGGTTTGGCTCGAGCGCGCACCGCTCAAGTACGCCGGCCTCAACCCGGTCGAGATCTGGATCAGCGAGGCGCAGGAGCGCATGGTGCTGTCGGTTCCGCCGGAACATGAGAAGGAGATCCTCGCGTTGTTCGCGGCCGAGGATGTCGACGCCGTGGTGCTCGGCAAGTTCACCGGCGACAAGCGCCTGCTCGTCAAGCACAACGACGACGTGCTCGTCGACCTGACGATGGCGTTCCTGCACGACGGCCTCCCGACGCGCGCACGCCAGGCCGTCTGGTCGCCCCCCGCGCCCCCCACCCTTCCCTCCAACGAGGCGGATGTCCCCGCCTTGCTCCTCGACTCCTTGAAGAACGGCAACGTCTGCAGCAAGGAGTGGATCGTCCGGCAGTACGACCACGAGGTGCAGGCCGGTTCCGCGATCAAGCCGCTCGTCGGGCGCGAGGGCCGCGGCCCCGGCAACGCTTCGGCGGTCGTGCCGGTGTTGGGTTCGCTGCGCGGTGTCGCGATCGGCAATGGCATCTGCCCGCAGTACGGCGACTACGATCCGTATCGCATGGCGATGTGCGCCGTCGACGAAGCGATTCGCAATGTCGTCTCGATTGGCGCCGATCCCGACCGCATCGCGATCCTCGACAACTTCAGTTGGGGCGATTGCAAGAAGCCGGAGGTACTCGGTGCGATGGTGCGTGCGTGCGAGGGTTGCTACGACGCGGCTCTGCTCTACGGAACGCCGTTCGTTTCCGGCAAGGACTCGCTCAACAACGAGTTCCGCGGCGAGGGCGAGACGATTCGCATTCCGCACACGCTGTTGATCAGTGCGCTCGGGCAGATCGACGATGTGACGAAGTGCGTGACTTCCGATGCGAAGAAGGCGGGCAACAAGCTCGTGCTCGTGGGCCTGACATGGAACGAGACCGGCGGGGGTTTCCTCGGCGGAGGCGAGATTCCGCAGGTGCGCGAAACCGCGCCGGCGACCATGCGCGCGATGGCTGCGGCGATTGCCGCGGGTTCGGTGCGGAGTTGCCACGACCTGTCGGAAGGCGGACTCGCCGTGGCGGCGGCGGAAATGGCAATCGGCGGCGGGCTCGGTGTTCGCATCGACGCGGGCGCGATGGAGTGCGGCGAACCCATCGATCGGTTGGACGCGCGCCTATTCAGCGAAACGCCGACGCGCTTCCTGTTGGAAATCGAGGGTGAGATCGACCTGCCGGTGCCGCACGCGGTGATCGGCGAAGTGATCGAAGACAAGGTGATCGATTTCGGAGGCGCGGGAAGCGTCACGCTGGACGACGCGCGGGCGTCGTTCTTCCACTGGGAGAACCTGCTGTGAAAGTCCTGATCCTCCGCTCCGCCGGCACCAACTGCGACCGCGAGACCGCACACGCGTTCTCGCTCGTGGGAGGCACGCCGGAGTTCCTGCACATCAACGAGCTGCTCGCGAACCCGGGCGCGCTCGCGAACTACCGCGTGCTCGCGTTGCCGGGCGGCTTCTCGTACGGGGATGACCTCGCGGCGGGACGCGTGCTCGCAACCGAGATGCGCATGAAGATGCTGCCGGAACTGCAGGCCTTCGTGGCCGATGGCGGCATGGCGATCGGCATCTGCAACGGCTTCCAGGTGCTGGCGAAGACCGGCCTGTTGCCTGGGCCGGCCGAGAACGGCCAGACCATCACGCTGACGCACAACAATTCGCACCGCTACGAAGACAGTTGGGTGGATCTCGAGGTCACCAGCGACAAGTGCGCGTGGACCCGGAAGGGCGAGAGCTACTTCGTTCCGATCGCGCACGCCGAGGGCAAGCTGGTCGCCAGCGACGCGACGCTCGACGCGCTCGAAGCCAACGACCAGGTTGTCTTCAAGTACGCGGGCCGCAACCCCAATGGCTCGCATCGCGATATCGCGGGCATCTGCGACGAGACCGGGCGCGTGCTCGGCCTGATGCCGCACCCGGAGCGCCACATCGAGCCTTGGCAGCACCCCTACTGGACCGCCGCCGGCCTCGCCACCCAAGCCGACGGCCTGCGCCTGTTCGAGAACGCCCTCGCCAGCGCCCATTGAGGGATCGCCCAGCGCACAAGAATTGCGCCCCCGGTGGCGCACCAACAGGTGCATCCGGGGGCGGGCCCTAGCTCGCAACGAGGAGACGAGGGAGGCCGGCAAGGTCGGGCAGGACGGCCGCTTCGGCGAAGTGAGGGCGAGCGAGGGCGAGCACGGCGACCGCCTGGTCCTCGCCGATCTCGACGAGCAGGGTCCCGCCGTCGGCGAGATGGCTGCGTGCGGCGGGAATCAGGCGCCTCAGGATGTCGAGGCCGTCTGCGCCGGCGTAGAGCGCCTGGTGCGGCTCGTGAAGGTCCACTTCGGGGAGCGCGGCGCCCGGCGCGACATACGGCGGGTTACTCACGATCAGGTCGAAGCGCTCATTCTCGGCAATCGGCTCCAGCAGGTCCCCCTCGCGGAACTCGACGCGCTCCGAAACCCCGGCGCCCATCGCGTTGCGCCCCGCGACGGCGAGCGCAGCCGGACTGATGTCGGTCGCGACCACGGCGGCCGCCGGCAAGCGCACCGCACACGCCACCGCGATGCAGCCGCTCCCCGTCCCCACATCGAGAATACGCGCGGGTTTCAGGGTGCGCGCCCGGTCGACGATCAGTTCCGTCTCCGGTCGCGGAATGAGAACCTCGGGCGTCACCTCGAACGCGATCCCGTAGAACTCCTTGGCGCGCGTGATGTACGCGGACGGTTCGCCGCGCGCGCGACGCTTCAGAAGTTCGCGGAAGGAGTCCACCTCCGCATCCTGGAGCGGCTTGTCGGCATCGACATACAGCCGCAGGCGCTCCGTCTGCAGGACGTGCGCCAACAAGAGCTCCGCCTCCAGTCGAGCCGAGTCGAAACCCTTGTCGGCCAACCAGGAGGCGGAGCGTTGAATCAGTTCGCGGACGATCACCGACGGCGTCGGCCACCGCGCGCTGCGGACGGAGCCGGCGTCGGCTCCTTCTTCTTGCCGCCAAAGATGCCCTTGAGGAACACCCACGCGATCAGAAGGCCGCCAAACACGGTGAGCAGCGGGCCGGGCGCGTACTGGCCCAGCATGAACTTATAGGGCGTCTGCCACGTCTGCGGCATCGCGTCGAGCGCCTCGCTCGGAAACTCGAGAGTCGCATCGCTCGTGAAGCGGTCCGGAATCTGGGGCGCCGCGTCATTCTCGGGCATGCGGTAGGCCGCCACCTCATCCGAGGTGAGGAAGGCCGGATGCTCGTAGGTCGCCTTCATCGCGGGGAAGCCGAAGTACAGCGCGAAGAAGCACACGCTCAGCGTGGCCATCATGCCGCGCAGGCGTCCCTGAACGATGTTCAGGATGCTGACGATCGTCGCGTAGCCGCCCAGCGCCAGCAGGAACGCGCCGGAGAGCATCTCCGGACCCTCGATCTCCATGCCGAACACATGCTCGCGCTCCCAGACCGAGATCGCGCCCACAAAGACGACGAAGTTGGCGAAGAGCAAGCTGAAGTGCTGCGGCAGGGTGCGCGGTCCCGCCTGCGGAGGCGGTGCGGGCGGCGGCGCATCGTCGCTCGCCGGGGGGGCGACTTCGATGTGAGTCGGCGCGCTATCCGCGGACTCGGCGTTCTCGCCCTCTTGCGGATCCAGGTTCGGGTCGGTCATTTGCTGTCCTCCAGGGATTCGAGATCGAGCGCCGCGAGACGCTGTGCCTTCTCTTGAGTACGGAGAGCCTCGATCAATGGTTCGAGTTTCCCCAGCATGATCGCATCCAGGCCATGCAGATTGAAGTCGAGACGGTGATCCGTCAGTCGATCCTGCGGGAAGTTGTAGGTCCGGATGCGCTCGCTGCGGTCCCCGGAGCCGATCTGGGACCGTCGGGTCTCGGCCCGGGCGGAATCCCTCTCGGAGCGCATCTTCTCGTACAGACGGGTCTTCAGGACGCGCATCGCGGACGCACGGTTCTTGTGCTGGGACTTTTCGTCCTGGCACTTCACCACGATTCCGCTGGGCAGGTGCGTGATGCGAATGGCGGATTCGGTCTTGTTCACCTTCTGTCCGCCCGGCCCGCCCGCCCGCATGGTGTCGATCTTGAGGTCGTCCGTGTTGATCTGGACCGCGACCTCATCGAGCTCGGGAAGCACCGCGACGGTGGCTGCGGAGGTGTGCACACGACCGGAAGTCTCGGTTGTGGGTACGCGCTGCACGCGGTGGCCACCGGACTCGAACTTCAGCATCCGGAACACGTCGCGCCCGGACAGCGAGAACGTGCACTCCTTGACCCCGCCGAGATCGGTATCGGCGAAATCGAGAATCTCCATTTTCAGTCGATTCAGCTCGGCGAAGCGCGTGTACATGTTGAAGAGGTCGCGCGCGAACAGGGCCGCTTCGTCGCCACCGGTGCCGGGTCGAATCTCGATGATGATGCTCTTCGCGTCATCCGCTTCGTCGGCGCCCATTTCGTCCGCTAGCGTCGCCGTGCGCTCTTCCAGCTCGGGGCGCAGGCGGGCGAGTTCCTCTTCCGCCAGCTCGGCGTACTCCGCATCCTCCAGCATCGCCTCGGACTCCGCGATCGCATCCCGCAGCCGCAGCACTTCCTGATAGGCGAGCGCACGCCGTTCGAGCTGCCCGCGCTCCTTGAGCACGTCCGCCATGCGCGCGGAGTTCGTCGCCACCTCGGGGTCACCGAGTGACGTGGTCAGCTCCTCGTACCGAGCGAGGATCTGCGGCAGACTGAGTTCTTCGTTGGAGTCGGACATGGGGCGAAGCCCCACAGCCTAGGCTCTGTCCGAACGATGGTCTAGCTGTCGTTTCCGCTACTTGCGGGCAACCGGGCGCGCGGCAGGCCGCGCGGGCGTGCGCTTGACCTGGCGCGAGCCGCTCGGCATCCGGTCAAGCTTGCGCGGCATCACCTTTTCGATCAGCGACGGATTGGCCTCGTTTTGCACCGAAGCGAATGCCACGCGGCCCGTCCACGATGGATGCCGCAGCGCCACCTCCCCGATCTGCCGCAGGGCGTCCCGGTGAGGATCGGGCGTCAGGATAGGAAGCTTCTCGCGCAAGCCACAGCGAACGCGAAGGCTCATCTGCTGCCCCTTGCGCTGCGGCGGCACGAGCTTGATCTCCAGCGGCTGATCCGGCTCCAGTAGGTGCCCGAACTCCATCTGAAGATCGCGCGCGAGGGCCTCGACCGCTTCCTTGCCGGGAATCTGCTTGAGGTAGAACGCGGAGAGAATCGCCAGGAACACACCTCCCAGCAGCAAAAACCCGGTCATCGTCGCGTACGAACGGCGCACACGAGGCTATCGGCCCGGCCGCATCACAGCTGAAGCGGCTCCGCGGCGGACCGCACCAGACCGATGCGAATCCTTTTGCCCGACGTATTCACGGCGCCGTGGGCGCGACGAACCGGATCCCATGAACAACGGCACCCAAGCCGCGACAGGGAGGAGCTCCGATGCCCGTAAACCTCTTCTGGGTGAGCACAGGTTGTCGAAATCGAGCCGGTTGGAGCCACTTTCTTGGTGGCTGGGCGCCCCGTGCCGCTGCTGGTTGAGCGCCCCAACCCGACCGGTGCATGGGTTGGGGCGCTCAACCAGCAACACCGGCCGGCCGAAACCGCGTCGTCGCGAAAAGGTCGGGCCAGGGCTACTCGGCGAGCCCTTCGACCGTGTCGCCGACCGCGATGCCCTGCTTGGCGAACCAGCCGCCCGGCATCTCGAGCGCGTAGCGAACCGCCGTGTTCGACTCGTACGCCGGCAGATCCTGGGTGGGGATTCCCGGCTGCGGCGGCATCGACACGATCTGCTCGATGCGCCCTTTTTTGAGGTACGCAAGGTCAATCGGAATGAAGCAGTTGCGCATGTAGAAGCGTCGCTGCGCGCGGTGCGGGTAGACGAACAGCATGCCGCGGTCGGTCCCATTGAATCGCTTGCGCATCATCATGCCGATCTGGCGACCGATGTCGGTGTCGCGGCGCTCATAGCTCACCGCGATGCGATTGTCTCCACTCACCACGGTCAGGTTGCCGCGCGCGTCCGGGACGGGCACGCTACTGCGTACGGTGGCGACGAGAGCACGCTCGGCGGCGTCGGCGCGATGGTCGCGGGCGAACGGCACCTCCCCCATGGCGACCACGCAATCCGGATGGATGTGAACTCTCTGCGCGACGGCGACCACGAATTGCTTCACCGCGTTCACGACTTCGGGAGCGAACGGTTCGGCTGCCCCGCGCTCGATGGCCACCGCGATGCCGTGGCGCTCAAGCTGCTCATTGGTACCGTCGATCTGGCCGCTCGTGTGCCATCCGCGCCGGATGCGCAAGGCACCCGCGGGCAACTCCACACCGGCGCCCACGAAAACATGCATCCCCGCATTCGGAAGCGCGGGGTCGTGACGATCCATCGCCCGGATGACGATGAAGCGCCAGTTGTCCGGACCTTTGCCCGGCGTGGCGAACCCCTCGTCGAGGACGGCGGCCAACTGGCCCGTCTCGTCGTTCGGCGGAATGGAGCGGACATCATCGTCGGTGCCCGGAAACGCCGCCTTCCGATCCGCCTGCTCGAGCTGTTCCCCGTTGCACGCAACCGCAGCGAACGCCGTCAAGGCCAACAGGAGCGTGCTTCGGATGCGTGCCATACTCATTCTCTAGTACGTTTCGCGCGTCATGTTGGTGAGCATTTCCCGCACGGTCTCGACGGAAAGCCCGATGACGTTGTCGAGCGGCCCGTCTACCGAGAGCACGAATCTCTCGGCCGTGTCCTGAATCGCGTAACCGCCGGCCTTGCCGAACCCCTCGCGCGAAGCGATGTAGGCGTCGATTTCCTCCGGCAGAATCTTGCGCATGCGCACGAGAGTCTCCACGGTGCGGACCTCCTCTTCGATGCCGCGGCGGAGACAGTGCCCGGTCACCACGCGATGAGTCGATCCCGAGAGCGCCGCCAGCATGCGCCGCGCATCGCTCTCGTCGGATGGCTTGCCGAGCAATTCACCCACGCCCTCGGTTCCCAGCGCGACCACGGTGTCCGCGCCGAGGACGAGCTCTCCGGCGACCGCCCGCGCCTTGGCTTGCGCGTTCTCCCGAGCCACCCAGTGCGGGTCGGCTGAAGTGGGAGCTTTCTCCTCGACGCTCGCCGTCACCGCGGTGTACGGAATGCCCGCCTCCCCGAGCAGCTCATGGCGGCGCGGGGAAGCGGAAGCGAGCGTCAGCGGAAGAGTCAACGGCGCGACGACTTCTTCGACTTGGAAGGGGAACGCGTTGCCCGCGTGGTGCGGGGTCGGGCGCCGCCGCCGGCGCGTGAAGCGCTGGTCTTTTTGGCGGCCTTCTTCTTGGTCGCGACTTTCTTGGCCGTCTTCTTCGCGGCCGTCTTCTTCGCGACCTTCTTGGTCGCGACCTTCTTGGCCGTCTTCTTCGCGGCCTTTTTGGCGACCTTCTTGGCCGCTTTCTTTGCAGCCTTCTTGGCGACCTTCTTGGCCGGGGACTTCACGACCTTGAGCGCCACCTTCGAGCCGCCGGCGGGCGGCACAACGATCTGCGGGATCGTAGGCGGCTCGGGCGGGGGCGGAAGGTCAGGCACGGGGCCGTACTTGAACGCCTCGTTGACCTTGCGGTGCGCCACGGCCTGCTTCGCCTTGCTCGGGGACTCCCCGAACGCCGCGAATGCACACGCCATGCGGATGCGATCCAGCGCCAATCCCGCCTCGCGCTCGGTACGCTTGCGCGGCTTGGGAGCGTCTTCCTCGGTCGGCTCCGGCTCTTCGTCCTCGACCAGCTCTTCCGCCAGCAACTGGAAGAAGATGGCGAGCGCGATCTCCTTCGGAAACCACTCGGTCCCGTCGAGATACTTCCGCAGCTGCTCAGGCGTGTGCGTGCGCCACTCGCCGAAATCGAGCGTGTTGCGGTGCGTGTAGTACTCGCGCAGGAAGCCGCGCAGGTGATGGGCGACATCTTCCGGATCGTTCTTCACGAACTCGCCAATCAGGCCACCGACCTCCTCGGGGTTCGCGATCCGAACCTCGTTGATGTCGATGTACCGATCCCAGATCACATCGCACGCCTTGTTGGCTCCCTCCCGGGTGCCGTTACGGGCCAAGAGGACACGGAGCGCCTGCTCCGGACCACTGCCCTCCGGCGAACCGAACGAGGTCCAAGCCTTGACGAACTTCGCCAGTTCGCCGCTGTGCTTGTCTTTCTTTGCGGCAGCCACGGGGCGTTACTGCTCGGCCGCGGCGCGGCGGCCACGCTTGATAAGCGAGCGCACTGTCTCGCTGGGCTGCGCGCCCTGGGCGAGCCAGTACTCGGCGCGCTCGAGGTTGAGCAGGAAGCGCTGGCTGTCGTTCTTGGTCACGGGGTCGTACCAGCCGAGGTCCTCCACCGGCTTACCGTCGCGACGCGTGGTGTGGTGGAAAGCCCCGATGCGGTAGAAGGGCCGGTTGTGTCGGCCGGTCCGCTTGAGACGCAAACGTACGGACATGTCTGAATTTCTCTCTGTTGGGTCGTGAATCGAATCAATCAGGAGGTCAGACCGGGCAATCCCGGTCCGCCTCCGCGTTTCATTTGCTTGAGCATCTTCGCCTTGCGGCGTTCCATCTGCTTCATTCCGGCGCGGCCCATGAACGAACTCTTCATGCCGCGCATCATCTTGCGCATTTCCTTGAAGGACTTGAGCAGCTGATTGACGTCCTTGATGGTCGTCCCGGCGCCCCGCGCGATGCGGGCGCGGCGCTGATGGTGAATCTCGTCGGGGTGGAACCGCTCCCAGGCGGTCATCGACTCGATCATCGCGCACTGGCGCGTGATCTCGCCATCGTCGATCTCTTCGTCGGGCAGGCCCTGGGTGAGCTGCGCGGGCAGCTTCTTCATCAGGTCCTTCATCGGCCCCATCTTCTTGACCTGCTCGAACTGCGCGAGCATGTCGGCCAGATTGAAGGAGCTCTTGAACATGCGCTCGGCCAAGACCTGCGCCTCGTCCTGATCAATCCGCTCCTGCGCGTCCTCGACCAGCGACACGACGTCGCCCATGCCGAGAATGCGCCCCGCCATCCGATCGGGATGGAAGAGTTCCAGCGCGTCGACCTTCTCGCCGACACCCACCATGACGACCGGGCGGCCGGTCACGTGACGGATCGAAAGTGCCGCACCACCGCGCGCGTCGCCGTCGAGCTTGGTGAGGATGACGCCGGTCAAATTGAGGCGCTCGTGGAACGCCGCGCTGCTCTTGACTGCGTCCTGACCGGTCATCGCATCGCACACCAGATACGTGATGTGCGGCTTCGCCTTCTTGACCACCAACGCCAGCTCGTCCATGAGCGCATCGTCGATGTGCAGGCGACCCGCCGTATCGAGGATGACGACGTCGTAGCCCTTCTTGCGTGCTTCGGCGACGGCGCGCTCGCAGATCTTCGGCGGACGCCCACCCTCCTCGGCGTACACCGGAACGTCGAGCTGCTTGCCCAGGACCCGGAGCTGTTCGATCGCGGCCGGGCGCTGCACGTCGGCGGCGACCAGCATCGGCGTCTTCTTGTGCTTGCGGCGCAACCACAGCGCGAGCTTCGCGCAGGTCGTCGTCTTACCGGAGCCCTGCAGGCCCGCCATCATGATGACGGTCACGCCGCTCGGGTCGAAGTGCAGCGGCGCGGTCTCGCCACCCATCAGCTGCGTCAATTCGTCATGGACGATCTTGATGAACTGCTGCGCGTGCGTGACGCCTTCGATGCCTTCCTTGCCGACCGCCTTTTCCTTCACCGCCTTGGTGAAGTCGCGGGCCACCGGCAGCGAGACATCCGCCTCGAGCAGCGCCCGCTTCACTTCGCGCACCGCTTCCTTGACGGAATCTTCCGTAAGGCGACCACTGCCCCCCAGTCGGGAGAAGAGGCCGGAGAGGCGTGAACTAAGCGACTCGAACATGGAAACCGCGTAGTTTAGGAGTTCTTTTGGTGCGTGTCCATTTGCGCGCCCCGGTCTTCGCCCCCGGTTGCGCACTGCCCCGCAGCCCCTCGGAAATCGCCTGCCTGGCGACTACTTGGACGGCGGCGGCTCCTGAAACCCGGCCGGATCGAGGAAAAACACCTCCGACTGGACCGCGCGAGCCTGACGGACCATATGCACCCAGCCGAACCCGCGCTGCGCCTGCTCGTCGCGCGTCTCGCCCCGGGGATAGGAATACAGCATCTCCGCACCGGCGGCGTTCCCGAACTTGGCGCACACGAGGTCGCGTGTGCCGCCGCCTTCGGCGCGTTCCCGAACGAGGCTGATCTCCTGGAGCCACTCGGTGCCACTCAGCGCACCCAGCTGGCGGAATGCGACCACGGCGGCGGCGTGAAAGAACCACCCCTCCTCGCGCGGTCGCTGCTCGGAAACGGCGGCCCGTATGTGGGCGTAACGCCCCACCTGACTCTGCGAGACGGTCGGATCATCCATCTCGGGCTCCGCGAAGACGCGGAGGAACCAGAAACGCTGTCGCACGTGATCGACGCGCCCCGGGCTGAGTCGCGCCCGGGTGCCCGGCTTGCAGTCGAGCAATGCGTTGTGGAACTCCCATTGGGGAGCCTCCGTCGGCGCGAGGTAGCCGAGGCGATGCGCTCCCACGAATGCGAGCAGACCGAGGAGGCCCGCAAAGGCGAGGGCGATCCAAGCCAAGGAACGGGTGCTCATTGCTCCTTGCCCCCCTGCTCGGGTTGCCGCGGCTCACGATGCGAGCGATGCAGGATCAGATGCTCGTTGCCGCGCTCCCAGCGCACGACCCCGAATACCGGGACCCTGTCCAAGATGAAGTAGCGGTCTGCCACGGTTTGCAGCCCGTCGCGCGGGATCACCGCCTCGACTTCGAAGCCGGGTTCGGGTGGCGCACCGATCCGCCGCGCCACGGAGGTGGTCCGAATCGTTCGGATCACGGGCCGACCGCCCGGCACGTCAGACCACGCGAGTGCGTCGAAGCGCGGCGGCAGCCATCCGTCCTCGATCAGCTCCGGTTGAATCGCGAGCCTGCGCACCTCGCTTCGGCCGTCTGCGTCGATGCTCGTCATGCGGATGCCGAAGCGCGCGCCGAGGCCGGTGTCCTTGGTCTTCACCGCCCCGATGATCTCGTAGTCGAGGAACCCCAGGACACGTTCGGGATCCTTGGGATCGACGCGTCGATAGCGAACCGAATCCCCGATCACGGCGGAGAACAGCGGCGGGCGGAAAACAGGTGCCGCGGGCGGTTTTTGACGGATCTGGTCCCCGGCAAAGACCCAGACGCCGGCCCCGACAATCAGGGCCAGACTCTCCAACGTTACGAGGGCGATCAGGATGGCGCGCACAGCGTTCACAAGCTATCAGCAGAACGGCGCGCGCGCGCGGAAGGTTTCGGGGAAACGACGGGGAGCCGCGGAGCGGCGCGCGTCGGCGGTTCACGGTGGGCAGTAGGCGGTCGCAGCCGGCGCAGGGAAGGCGTCGAGTGCTTCCGCGGCGCGCGCCCCGCTTCGACCGCGAACCGTAGCCCCGCTCGTTCCCTACTGACTCATCGCGCCATCCGCGTTAGCGGATGGGCCAGAAACACCGCGCGCCATCCGCGCTTCCGACTGACTCATAGCGCCATCCGCGTCAGCGGATGGGCCAGAAACATGCGGATGGGCCAGAAACGTGCGGATGGGCCACTATTCGGCCACACGCCGAATCCGCGCTCCCAGACTCGCGAGCTTCTCCTCGATCCGGTCGTATCCGCGGTCGACGTGATAGACGCGATGGACGTTGGTCGTCCCGGATGCCGCCAAGGCCGCGACAATCAAGCTCGCCCCGCCGCGGATATCGCTGGCCATGACCTCGGTGCCGGAGAGGCGATCGACGCCCTGGATGATGGTGCTGGGCCCCTGCTTACGGATGGAAGCGCCCATGCGCATCAACTCGGCGACGTGCATGAATCGATCGGGATAGATCTTCTCGGTCACGACGCTCATGCCCTGCGCCTGCACGAGGACGGCGGCAAACGGAGCCTGCAGATCGGTCGGGAACCCCGGGAACGGCAGCGTGGTGAGATCGAGCGGACGCGGGCGCGTCGGACCAAACACGCGAATCCCTCG
>Ga0070728_10004724_pt1 | contig 13894 bp, 11 predicted proteins | sample tdDd471_FD_66723 | JGI IMG/M metagenome (GOLD analysis project Ga0070728, IMG submission 66723) | Marine sediment microbial communities from the Atlantic coast under amendment with organic carbon and nitrate - tdDd47.1 | ecosystem: Environmental > Aquatic > Marine > Coastal > Sediment | place...
ATTCACGGTTTTCTGCTCGCTTTTCTCACCCTTCGGGCGAGCCGAGTGCACCCATCTTCTGCGTTATCAGAGCTTTGAGGTAAACCACTACATCTGCAGCTCTGATGCCTTGAATATGGGCGCACTCAACTCGTGAAAGATCCGGGCTATGTCCCTCGGCGCCACCGTGGGGTAGGGGACATGCTTGTGACATCAGACGTGCCACCATTGGTGACGCAGGCAAACCGTTCTTAACATCTGTTTGGCAACCTTTTCAAAAGGTTGACCCCCGGCAGGGCCGCCGGAGGCAACTCGGTGTTAATTGTTTGTTGCTTGTATTTCGCCCTTCGCCCTTTTACTTCCCCCATGTGAAAATCAGAGCCCATCCCCTGGAGTCTTTTTGATCATTGCACGAGCAATGAGAAAAACAGGCTTGCAGTTTTGCGAAACTCTTGCTAAGTTCCAGCGATCTTGTTTCTGTTTATAGAAACAAAGTGACCAATGCGTTTTGTCTGTACGTGGGTTTGGGGGCGGTTATCGCTCTGTAATGTATGTGATTCTTAATCAGGGATTGAGGAGGGGTTGTGAGAGGTAAACTGTTCATAGGGTTTGTGGGGATGATCGCGGGGATGCTCGCCGCCGTAGGTGGCGCCATGGCGTATGACATGCCGAGTGTGAACCTGGGGTTCACCAGTTTTCTCGATGGGGGGCCGCCATCGGGGCCGGGGTTTTACTACTCTCAGTATGTACAATACTACGAGTCAGATTCGCTGAAAGATGCCAAGGGGGATGCGTTGTTGCCGACCGGGGCCGGTGAGGATCTCGATGTCTGGGTCTCCATGTCTCAGTTTATCTATCAGTCGGATCAGCCTGTGCTGTTTGGTGGCAAATGGGGGCTGAACGTCATGGTTCCTGTGGTGGGGTTGGACATGGCTTACGACATGGATGCGCCCTTTCCTCAAGACAACGGCAGCGGGCTTGGGGATATTCTTGTGGGGCCCTTTATCCAGTGGGATCCCGTCATGGGGGCCAACGGGCCTCGGTTCATGCACCGGGTGGAGCTTCAGATGACCTTTCCCACGGGAAAATACGACTCCGACAAGGAGCTTAACCCCGGTTCAAACACCTACACCTTCAACCCGTACTGGGCCTTTACCGCCTTTGTGACGCCCAAGCTCACTGTTTCAGGTAGGCTTCATTACCTTCATAATTTTAAAAACGACGACCCCAACGATGGCTTGGTTGGCGTGAGTGAAACCCGGGCCGGGGATGCCTTCCATGCAAACTTTGCCTCAGCCTATGAGGTGATCCCCGGTCGGCTCCGCCTGGGGGTGAATGGGTATTACCTCAACCAGTATGAAGATACGGAACATGATGGTACCCGAATCAGCGGGACCGCCGAGAAGGTCTTTGCCATCGGCCCCGGCGCTGTGGTCCATCTGGGCAAGGACGATAACCTTCTTGTGAACGTCTATTTCGAATCGGATGCTGAAAACCGAACGGAAGGCAATCGGTACAACGTGCGTTATGTACACCATTTCTAATACAAGGTAAGGGCCTGAGAAAAAATAAAAGATAATGCCTCCGGCGGCAAGGTGTGCCACCTTGAAAGCGGGTAGCGGATGTGTTTTGCCCCTCGTTCCTCGTGGCAAATCACATCCGCCTGTGATTCGGGAGGAACCCTGCGCAAGTTGGGTAAACCTGTTTGTCAAACCCACTTTTTAGATCAGGTAAACGTTTGGCCCTCGGCAGGGTCGCCGGAGGTAATGTTAAGCGCTTTGCCTTATATGGCCTCCGGCGGCAAGGTGTGCCACCTTGAAAGCAGGTTACGAATGCGCTTCGCCCCTCGTTCCTCGGAGCAAATCACATCCGTTTTGATTCGATGTTAAACTGGAATCATGTATAAAAACCTGTTTATCAAACTTTTCAAAAGTTTGGCCCCCGGCAGGGCCGCCGGAGGCAATGGCATGCATTAGAAGATGTTCCTGTCCCATGTCAAGACGCGACCCCTTCCTTTAAAAATTTATTCCCACACTGGCAAGACCGATTGTGGTCCAGCTATCGTAAAAATCAATGTTGGCGTCTGACCAGACATAGCCCGCCCCAAAGCTGGCGAAGAGACGCTCTACCCCGAAAAGATTCAGGCGCATCACCTGAGCAAACGTCGTGACACCTGAATCCTGGCGGGTCTTGTCAAACAAAGGATGTTTTGTTTGATACTGGGTGTGAAATCCGGACAGAAGACCGATAAGAACCCATGGTGGCCTGGCGTGTTTTAACAATACCCCCAACTTCACTTTCTGGTAGCTACTGGCACGGCCTTTGAGGTCTCCATAGGTGCCGCTCAGTTCAGGGCTGATGCTGAATCCACTCTGGGGCGGGGTATTATATTTGACTCCCAGTTCGTGGGTCTGACCGCTGCGTTTGAGATCGCCTTCAAGGTCACCGATTTCATCGTCTTGGATCTTGACCCGGTCGATTTTGTAGCTTATTTCCCATGGGCTTCCGGCGACCTCCTGCAATTGGACGTGAAGCCCATAAACATCTATATCGGTTTTCTCACGTGCATCCATTGTTTGGTATGGATTTTTCCACACCTCTCCGAGCGGGAGGTAGGTCAGGGCGATATCCAGTGTGCCGAAACCAATGGTACGGCTTAGACCCGCCTCAAAAGCCAATCCTTCACCGACCTCCAGCGGGTTACCCGCATAAATTGCCGTTTCGTCGTCAAACTGGTAGCGGAGGTAAACGGCTGCGATTCCGGAACTTATAGTGTGGGTATCAGCGGGACCGTCAAGATCGGTGATCTGACGGTTGGTGTCATCGGTGGATAACTGGCTGTCGGTCTGCATAAAGAATGCGCCGCCCTGCAACCTACCGGAGAAACCGGGCTCTGAGCCTTTGTCTTCTTGAGCGTGAACTGCCAGTGATGTGACGATTAAGAAGATGAAACATGCACCCACATGTAAGATGTGTCGTTTCATTTGATGGTCATTTCCCTGTTATTCATGTCTTAAAATATTAACCCGGCGGTTAAATGCGTGATTGTTGAGGGGCACTACCACCCTGATAAATCAGTCATCTCCACAACCTGATGACTCATATATTAAGATGCCGGGTTATTATCGGTTTTATGCTTCAGGATTCAGTCAAAAATTTGGCACCCCGGAAGATCCGCCGGAGGTAATGTTGAGTTGAATCGTTACCTTGTCTCTTCGCTTTGCTCTTATCCTGAAAATTCACGATTGAAAAAAAAGTGCCTGTCTTTGCAAATCAGATAAATTGATAACGCGAGCAGTAACACGGTTTGTATTACCTTGCTATCCGGGTGGGTTAGAAACATTTCGTTAAACAGGCCCGCTGTAATATGGAATAATATGGGGACCAGAATATTGCGGCCTGTTTTGTAATAGAGCCAGTTCATTAAAATCACAAAAGGAAATAAGCTGAGGGCAAAATTTAACGAGTAGATCCACCCTGTTTCCGTAACATTGCTATGGTAATAATCTTTTATAAAGGCAAGGGGGAGGTGCCAAATTACCCAGAAAACGCCAAAAAGTATGGAAGAGGTGAACAGACTGAAGCGGGCACGCAAGCAATCGGTTCCATACGAGTGCCATGCCAACTCTTCAAACAAGGGCGCAAGAAAAAGAAGAAACCAGGCGGGGAAAAGAACAAATGTGAACGTGGTTTTATTTGCAAAAGAAAACTGATCGATACTGTGCCCGAAAAGGAGCGAAATTGCCTGTGCCAAAAGGAGGCTTCCGAGCATAATAAAACAAGTTACAATCATGTAAGCTGGTTTTATGCCACGAAATTTGAACATTCTTTTGAAAAGATCATGACGTAATTTGGGATGGGAACCCATCATAGTAAACGCTATTATCATAGGGCTTATCAAGCCCATCAATGCAAGCAATCCCCCTGAAACAGCATAACTGTTACTGTTTGATGTGATATGGCTTAAATAGGCTGCAACAAACCAAAAGAGCCAAGAGATAACCGTGGATAAAAAGTAAAAACGAAGCGGGTGTGAATACGTTGCAATATTCATGATTGACCTATCCTTGTTTAAGGAAGTTAAATGAACCTGCCGGTGCCCCCAAAAGCGTTTCAACCAAAAAAGGAAAAGCCTCCATTCGACGATGCAGCTGTTCTTCATCCCAGGGATAAAAACCTGTGTCCGTCAGAAATTGGACTCCCGCGATAAGAAATTCTGCACATTCGAGGGGATGCTTTGTGCTGAAGACCCCTTCTTCACACCCTTCGGAGATAACTGAGGCGTAAAGCGGAGCAAGTTTTAAGAGAAAGCGAGCAAGTTGCCTGGTATGAATGGCTGAGTTGTCTGGATGATGAAGGTTTTCGAGAAGTTTTTCATTGTCATGGGCCATGCTGTTCTCGGTTATAAGACGTATCAATTTTTCAAGTGGCTTTAGATCTTGATGCTCCTTTAGCAACGTTTGCTTTCTAATCAGTTCTTCATCAACCATATCTTCCACAACGGCTTCCAGGATCTCGCCTTTGGATGCAAAGTGATGATAAATGGTACCTTTTGCGATGTTCAGTTTCTCCATCAGGTCTTGCATGGTTATCTTTTTGAAATCCTGTGTCTGGAAATGTTCCCTGGCTGCTGTGATTATTTCTTTGCGCCTTTCTGAAGCCTTTTTTACAACCCGTGCCATGTCAACCTCCGCATGAATGATGATTTGAATCCAAGCATACCGACCGACCGTCGGTCGGTCAAGCGAAAAAAATGGAAAAGGGAGCGTGTCTTGACATTGGACACAAACCCGAATACCTCTTAAATCAAGAATGTTATTTTGAGTAGTCGAAACGGCTTTTGAGTCTTACCCACTTTCGAAGGCGCCTTCATGGCACAGCTCCTCTATACTATCTACCATATGAATGTTGTAACCATTCTGTTCCGAAAACAGCATCCGGCGGCAAGGTATGCCACCTTGAAAGCAGGTTGCGGATGCGCTTTGCCTCTCGATTCCCGGGTCAAATCACATCCGCCTTTAAAACTGAAGTCGTTCAAAGAGACCTTTTAAGACCTGTTTGTTCAACTTTTTAAAAGTTTAGCCCCCGGCAGGGCCGCCGGAGGCACAAGCTGAATAGGTACTGAAATATTCGTATATCCTTAGCCCAAGGGGACACCAATGAAAGCCACGTATGATTTTGATGAAACACTGCTGGATAATGATGATGGGTTTCAAAATGAGTTTTTCGACAGGTTTACTTTAAGGCATGCCCCGCAGCCGCTTCAGCTCACCGATGACATCTCAAAACATTATCAGTTCCCGACATTTTACAACGACGTCACTTGTGCCATCGGTATCTTTTTGTGCTCTTATGAGAAAGCCTGCGAGCTGGTGGGCAAAGCACTCGGCCCAAAGGTGAAGCCGGTCAAAATGACCCGAAACCGCTCCCTGGTGGCTTTTTCCTGTTACGAATACAAACAGGTCATGAACGTGGCGCCGTATAATGAAATCGCCATGACCATCCCGGTCATGGTGGACCCCATGGTGAATGTGCCGCTGTTGCCGATGATAGCCGACAACATGTTCTCAAAGTTGGGGTATTATGTCTTCGGCATGCCGGTGACCTCAAAGGAAAATCAGATCCGGGGCAACAAGATCTGGGGGCTCCCGAAAGTCACACAGGATATCGATATCACCGAAAATCAAGATACCTGCGAGATTGTCGCCAAAGAGGAGTCCGGTGAATCCTATTTTAAACTGAAGGTGCCCACCGGTGGCAAGCCAACGGACTTTGACGTGACATCCAACCTTTACTCCCGCCTGGAAGATGACTTTCTGCAAAGTGAAACCAACTTCAAAGCCACATTCAATGTCACCAAGCACATGCAGCTTTTGCTGAAAAAAAATGCCACACCGGATCAGGACTACCTGACCCTTGGCGATACGGAATCCGCAAGTGTGCTTAGAGGTCTTGAAATTGAGGCACACCCGTTCCAGTTTCGGTTTGCAAAGAACATGAGCAGCTGTTTTGACCTGCCCAACCCGGATTTTATCTCTTCGGTTGTCTTGCCGTAAGAGGCGGCCCTGCCGGGGGCCAAACTTTTGCCAATTTTACGGGCTGGGTTTGACAAACAGGTTTTAAAGGTTAGTCGCCCAGCTTCGCTGGTGTTGGCACCCATATGTCTTTGGTTTAATGGGTAAGCCGTCATCTTATCTCTCAGCCCCGCAGGGGTTGAGAGATAAGATGACGGTAACCGGAACGTTTTTGCGGAGCTTTTTTCAAAAAGCGACCCGCTGGAGGCATGATCATAGAAGGCTCTTTATGGTTTTGATTGTAAAGAGGATAAGGACAACCCATGGCCAACATTCTAATCGCAGGGGCAACCGGATATCTGGGCGGGTACATTGCTCAGGAGCTTAAGCGGCAGAGGCACCATACGAGGGTTCTGGTCCGGAGTGTGCTCAGGTTCGAGGCATCCGGCATTGAGGCCGATGAGATCGTTTACGCTGAAATAACCGACAAGACCACGCTTCAGGGGTGTTGCAACGGGGTGGACGCTGTTATTTCCTCTGTGGGGATCACCAGGCAGAGGGATGGGCTCACCTACATGGATGTGGACTACCGCGCCAACCTGAACCTCCTCGAGGAGGCGGTGCGGGCCGGGGTGAAAAAGTTTGTGTATGTGTCTGTCCTGAACGGTGAGAGGTTGCGACACCTGAAAATCTGTGAGGCAAAAGAGAGGTTTGTTGATGCGCTGAAGGGATCAGGGGTGGATTATTGCGTCATCCGGCCCAACGGGTTCTTTTCAGACATGACGGAATTTTACACCATGGCAACGCGGGGGCGCGTTTACCTTTTCGGGGATGGGCGCTACAGGTCCAACCCGATTCACGGGGCGGATCTTGCCAAGGTGTGTGTGGAGGCGCTGGGCAGGGGGGATGGTGAAATGGATGTGGGCGGACCGGAGACCCTAACGCAAAAGGAGATAGCACAGGTTGCCTTTGATGCCGCCGGAAAGCCGACAAGGATTACCTATGTGCCGGACTGGGGAAGACGCTTTGTGCTGGCAACGGCACGGCTTTGCTTGAGCAAGGCCAGGTTTGGGCCTTTGGAATTTTTTATGCATGTCATGGCCATGGACATGGTGGCTCCTGAATACGGGGAGCACACAGTAGCCAACTTTTTTCAAGGACTGAAAAAGACGGGATAAACCCTCCGGCGGCTCGCTTTTTGACATGAGCCCCGAAAACGATCCGCTTGCAACAGGCTTTCTCTTCAGCCCCACCGGGCTGAAGAGAAAGCCTGTTGCAGAATTGGCAGGCCGGCGGTACATGATAAATCAACAAATCCTGGGTCTTTAACATTGCTTTTAAGGCCTGTTTGTCAAACGTTGGAAACGGTTGGCCCCCCGGCAGGGCTTTAGCTGATTTTCAACGCGGCGCGCAGTTTGGCGTAGGCTTCCTCTCGAACGCCTTTATTATTGGCAAATCCAATGGTGAGCTTGGGAAAATCAAAGTCCGTGGTGTTGATGTGGATGAGGTATTTCAAGTGGTTGCCCACGGAGGTGTTTTCCCACTCGATGCTTGAAATGTCGCTGTAGTCAAAAACTTTTCCTTTGTTGATTCTTCCGGCAAACACCTTTTTGTTGGTGTTGTCAATGGCGATGCCGTTCTCACCATAGGATGCGGTATACTCGGGGTTTATCCCTTGGGTACGTGCGTGCTTTTCAAAGTTGTTTTTTTCCTGCTTACCGTCCCAGATCAGGTATGCAAGGGACGCCAGGGCTGCGGCGCCAATTGAAATCCACCAGTTGACGTGGCCGGTGGCGGATACCGTCATAAAGCTTGCGGCCTTAAAGGTGCCGTAGGCGATAGCGGGGAGCACAACAAGAATTTTTAACATTGTTTTAATAAGAAACATCATTTTCTCCTTTGGGGATCGCAGTGCTTTACCCGATGCTGCTCTGAATCAGGCCTGCGTATGGTTTTCAATGCCGATGTGCTTCATCTGAAAACAAACACACCGGACAGTTTTTAATGCAATGGTCAGACAATTTTCAGTGATCACAGGAGGCGCACCTCCCGTGACAGATGCGGGTGATGAATACGTCACCATGGCAGATTGTCCTATGACCCAGCTCACAAGGGCATGTAGCCTGTCGTTGATTTGGCGGGCCGGGTTTTGCTTGCGCGTGTTCCTGTCTCGCTGAATATCATCGGCAGATATGAATCTGAGTTTAGGGTTTTGAGAGAAATAGTTGACGGCGGTTGAGCCGCGCCATTACCGGTAACTGAGTTACGATGGGTGAGGTTTAGGTACGTTGGTTTTCTTCTGGCATGCTCGGGATGGTCGTATTTGTTGAGGGACCGGTGGGTTACTCCCAGGCCGTGCCGGGGCGAGCCTTTGGGCGTCGTGCTGAACATGGCGGGCGATAAGGCTTTTTCAACAGGCTTCAGCGATACAAAAAAAATGGCGCGTCTTCTTCCTGAGACGTCCGAGGGCATGCCGGCGGGGCAGGGCTCGTGAATGGTATTGTTGGATTAACATGGAGTGTGGTGTATGGACGATGAAATAACAACCAAGCCTCGTAAACCCTGGCTTGCAGGCCTTTTATCCGTTGTTGTGGTTGGGTTGGGGCATGTGTATGCCGGTAAGCCCGGAAAAGGTGCTCTGCTTTATTTGGGGCAAACCCTTCTGGTCGCTGTGTGGATGGTGGTGTTTGCCTTTTATATGAATTGTGCTGTGTTGAGTGTGGCCGCTGCTTCGTGGTTGCTTTTTTTTCTTTATATCCTTCTCGATGCGACCCGGTCCGCCAAAACGAGTTCGGATGGATACACCCTGAAACGCTTCAACAGGTGGTATGTGTATCTGGCCTGTTGGGCCCTCGCCAGTTTTATTATCCAGCCTGCCGTGAGCATGACCCTAAAATCGAACGTCATCCAGGCGTATAAAATTCCGGCTCGTTCCATGCAGCCGACGTTGTTGGTTGGCGATCGTATTCTCACCAGCAAGATGAGTTACAAAAAGAATACGCCCCGGCGTGGAGATATTGTTGTTTTCCAATACCCGAAGGATCCGTCCAAAGATTTCGTCAAGCGGGTTATCGGTATCGAAGGCGATGAGGTTGAAGTCAGGGACAAGGCGCTATATCTCAACGGTATGTTGCAGGCCGAAGGGTATGTGATTCATGGTGATGATCGGACACTGCCGGGGCACGTAACCTCCAGAGACAATTTCGGGCCGGTGACCGTCCCTTCGGGGGCCCTGTTTGTTATGGGGGACAACCGCGACAACAGCCATGACAGCAGGTTCTGGGGCTTTGTTTCCCTTGATACGGTTCGGGGCAAGGTGAGGCACATCTATTGGTCCTGGGATGGCAAAGGCAAGACCGTCAGGTGGGAGAGGATCGGGGAGAGCCTTTGAGCAGGGGAATCGCTTTGGTTTCAGGTGGGAGACCCTTCTCCTTGGCGTGCTTGTGATCTGTGGAACAATGTGACACCACAGGCCTTTGGCCTGTTTGTCAAACTTTTCAAAAGTTTGGCCCCCGGCAGGGCCGCCGGAGGCTTTTTCCTTTCTTTTCCCCATAACTTGTGTTTTCTCGCCCTTCGCCCTTCGCCCTTCGCCCTTCGCCCTTCGCCCTTCGCCCTTCGCCCTTCGCCCTTCGCCCTTCGCCCTTAATATGTGTCTTCTTCCAGGTATTCGAACGCTTCTGCCGCTTTTCGGGCCAGGTCCGTAAGGCCAATCTCCGTGACGGAGAGAAATTCCAGGGCCTCATCAGGGAGGGCAGACGGTTCTTCCCGGCCAAGGGTGATCTCTTTGGCCATGTGGTTGGCCAGGTTGAGGATATAGGCAAGGCGGTTTCCGCCGGACTCGGCAGGTGTGTGGTGGTATTTGATGGCCGTGGCCAGAGGGTCCGGGAGGTTCCACTTCCGGCAGAGCTCGCAGCCGATGTCGGCATGGGTGAACTCAAGGATTCGGGATTCGGCGTCGGTGATGGGCGCGCGGGTCAGCTCTTTGTATCGTTTGAACAGGGGCTGTCTTTCCAGGAGATAGCTGTCGAGGATTATTTTCCCTGCATCATGCATCAGCCCGGCCAGAAAGGCATCCTCCCCGTTTCGCGGGTTGAAGGTCTCTTCGATGAGTTTTGCGCAGATGGCAACGGCGAGGGAGTGTTTCCACAGGTTGCCGGCTTCCTGGCTGTACCCTTGCAGGTCGCGTCCCAGCATTTTCGAGTGGCCCAGCAGGGTGATGATCTGAAGCAGGGTGTCGCTGCCGAGCACCGTTGCCGCCATTTGGATGGAGGAGACCTTGCCGCTCAAGCCGTAATAGGCGGAGTTGGCGATTTTTAGGACTCTTCCGGCAAGGGCCGGGTCCGTGTTCAACAGATTTTCAAGGCTTTTGAAGTTATCCCTGCCGGTGATGAGGGTCCGCGCTTTTAGCAGGACGTGGGGCATGGGGTAGAGCTTTTTCAGGTTATCGACCACATCTTTTTTAAGGGCATCGCCAGAAGAAAAGGCGTGCAACTCGTCTTCATCAAGAATCCAGGATTCAATGGGAATGACTTCTCCGCAGTCGGTGCACAGCAATTTCTTATGGCAGATCTGGTAGACGACGTCGTCGCTGATCCAATAGTTCTTCGAGCATTGGGAGCATGTAATGTTCATTTCCATTCCTGTGATCCAGCCCCGGCCGCTTTCATTTGGGTCTATGTCCCATGATACTGGCATATTGGAAATGGGGCCAATGTTAAAACTCAATTCATGTCTTGTTCCGTCGGGGGGCGGGTTGGAACGATATTTCTTCTGGCGTTTGCAAAAGGAAAGTTTATACACGGCCTGAGGTGCGATGTCATGCACAAAAGGGAGTCATGGGGGCGGCAGGCATAAATGCCTCATCACTTCCTGTGCCGATGGACTCGACTTCGTCTTGTTGACCGGATGATGCACATGTGTAATAATTACTTTGTGTACGAATTGGTTATGTGGCTGTTTTCTGCTGACCAACCATTTGTTTAAATTTCAGGGGACATAGTAATGGATGCATACGAGGCGTTACGGGAAAACTTGCATAAAAACCCGGCAGGGGCTCCGAAATCAGAGACATTCACCGAGATACTGCGCACCTTGTTTACTCCTGATGAGGTCGAACTGGCGGTTTGCCTGACCTTTCTCCCCCAACCACTTGAGAGGGTCGCCGAAAAGGCCGGGCGTTCCGTTGAATCGGCTCGGGAACTTTGCGAGAGCATGGCAAACAAAGGGATTATCTTCAGCAGGGAAAAAGAGGGGGCCATGGGGTATGCCCTGCTTCCGACCATTCCGGGGATCTTTGAGTTTCCCTTTATGTCCGGAGGCGGAACGAAGATGCACGAGAAGCTGGGTGTCCTCTGGGAGAGGTATCACCTGGAGAGCCAGGGCATGGATTTTTCTTCAAGCCCGACTCCCCTTATGCGGGTTGTCGCCGTTGAGGAGACCGTGGCTGGTAAGAATGAAGTTATGCCGTATGAGATCGTTTCGGCCATGATGGAGAAGAACCATACCTTTGCCCTGGCCGAGTGTGCCTGCCGGGTTTCCCAGGGAGAGCATGCCTGCGACAAGCCCAACGATGTCTGCCTGATTTTTGATGCCATGGCGCGGTTTCTCATCGACCGAAAGCATGCCCGGGAAATCACCCGGGAAGAGGCGCTGGTTGTGCTGAAACGATCCGAGGAAGCCGGGCTCGTCCATACCACAAACAACAGCCAGGATCGCCTGAGCGTCCTCTGCAACTGCTGCGCCTGCTGCTGCACCATTTTGACCTGCCAGACAAAGCTTGATGCCCCCTATCCGTTTTCCAAAGGGCGCTGGTACGCAAGCGTGGATGAATCGGAGTGCATGGGCTGTGAGGTCTGCGCCGAGGAGCGGTGCGTGGTTAAAGCCATCTGTATGGAAGAGGAGGTGGCCATGGTTGAACCGGAAAAATGCATCGGGTGCGGCCTGTGTGTCTCCACCTGCCCGACAGATGCCATCTCCATGGTTGAACGAGATCATGTGCCCCCCATCCCGGAGACCGGAGCCCAGCTTGGTGGACAGGTGTTGATGGAAAAGGGGCGCCTTGAAGCATTTCTTGAGCTGAATAAAAGGTAGAAAAAAGGGCAAAGGTAAAGGGGAAAACAAAAAACGTTCTTGGTTCTTCGTGCTTGGTTGAGGAGTCGTTACGCTCCGTCAGTAAAAATAAAATGTATAAAAAGAGATGCCTCCGGCGGCAAGGTGAACCACCTTGAAAGCGGGATGCCGCAGCGCTTTGCTCCTCGTTCCTCGGATCAAATCACAGCGGTATTTTGACAACCAAAATGTTTATTTATATTTTTCCAACAACCCGATAGGCAAATGGCTAAGGGTTAACCGTGAACGAGTCGCTATGCTGCAGTCATTATATGAAAGGTTATGAACGAAGCGAATTCATTGAACCAAGAACAATCTGTTGCCTTTCAGCCCCTTGCTAATAGGTGTCTTCTTCCAGGTACTCGAAGGCCTCTGCCGCTTTTCGGGCCAGTTCTTTGAGGCTGATCTCCGTGACGGAGAGAAACGCCAGGGCTTCAACGGGGTGGGGTGACGGTTCTTCCGGAGCCAGGGTGATATCTTTGGCCATATGGTTGGCCAGGTTGAGAATATAGGCAAGGCGGTTGCCGCCGGACTTGGCAGGGGTGTGGTGGTACTTTATGGCCTCGGCCAGGTTTTCCGGGAGGTTCCATTTGCGGCAGAGTTCGCAGCCGATGTCGGCGTGGGTGAACTCCATGATTTTGGTTTCGGCGTCGGTGATGTGGGTGCGGGTCAGCATCCTGTAGCGCTTGAACAGTGGTTGCCTTTCCAGGACGTAGTCGTCCAGGATGATTTTCCCGGCATCGTGCATCAGGCCGGCTAAAAAGGCATCTTCTCCGTTTCGGGGATGGAAGATCTCTTCGATGAGCTTGGCGCAGATGGCCACGGCAAGGGAGTGTTTCCACAGGTTTCCGGCTTCCCGTCCGTACCCTTTCAGGTTTCGCCCCAGCATTTTCGAGTGGCCCAGCAGGGTGATGATCTGAAGCAGGGTGTCGCTGCCGAGAACCGTTGCTGCCATCTGGATGGAGGAGACTTTGCCGCTCATGCCGTAAAAGGACGAGTTGGCGACCTTGAGGACCCGGCCGGCCAGGGCGGGGTCTGTGTTGAGGAGGTGTTCGAGCTCCTTGAAGTTCTCCTCTCCGGTGAGCAGGCCTCTGGCCTTGATGAGGATGTGGGGCATGGGGTAGAGCTTTTTCAGGTTACCCACCACCTCCTGCCTGAGGGCGTCTCCGGAGTCGAAAGCGTTGAGCGCCTTTTCATCCAGGATTGCGGGCTCAATGGCAATGGCAGCTCCGCAGCCGGTACACAGCAGTTTTTTGCGGTAGACCTGGTAGACCACGTCGTCGTTGATTTGCTGGGTTTTCGAGCACTGAGCGCATGTAAGGTTCATGTTGATTCCTGTGGTCAAGCACGTGTCGTGCGTGTTCCATGAGCCTTAAATCTGAAGACGGACCCGGATTCTAAAGCGTGTTGGTTCTTCAAAGGCTTCATAAAAGAAAATTTATACACCCCCTGAGGCTGGAAGTCATGCACAAAAGCCGTTTGGTCAAGGGCCATTGCAGCATGTCCGGCGCAGCGTTGCCGGGCCACAATGTGAAACGATTACCCGATGTATAAAGAGGGTGTGGCAAACAGGTGTTCTCAACTTGAGCAGGGTTCCTCCCGAATCAAAGGCGGATGTGATGTGCCGCGAGAAACGGGGGGAAAAGCGCATCCGCAATCTGCTTTCAAGGTATTTTGCCTAATGTGGCTTCGCCACCCTTGCCGCCGGAGGCATGCTTTTGGCAATTTTCCGCCACGCGTGCAGCAGGGGCTCGGTGTAGCCGTTGGGTTGGCTCAGCCCTTCCAATATCAGC
>Ga0070728_10004726_pt1 | contig 13890 bp, 11 predicted proteins | sample tdDd471_FD_66723 | JGI IMG/M metagenome (GOLD analysis project Ga0070728, IMG submission 66723) | Marine sediment microbial communities from the Atlantic coast under amendment with organic carbon and nitrate - tdDd47.1 | ecosystem: Environmental > Aquatic > Marine > Coastal > Sediment | place...
AGTTTGCCGGGACCGTCGCACAGATGACGATCCTTTAATGCATGCTTACGAGGCTTGGTTGTCCGAAGTGTTCGCATCATGTCCGTGCCCAAATTAGGGAAAACCGCCCGGACAAGTACGGCCGCAGGATGTTCTTTTTTCAAACACGACACATTAAAACAATGATGCATCCCATAGGTGAAATACACATACGCGGTACCCGGCGACGCCCACATTGACTCGTTCCGGGGGGTTCTGCGTCCCCCGAACGCGTGTGATGCGCGATCCTCGGGTCCGACATACGCCTCGGTCTCGCAGATGACCCCAGAGAGGCGCGTGCCGTCGTCGAGGGTGCGCTCAAGCACACACCCGAGCAGATCCCGCGCGACGATCGGCGCGGGGCGTGCAAAGAACGCTACATCGGGTTGGGACCGGGCATGGTGCATCGGGTGATTGAACGCCTGCGAATCCGATCGGGCAACAACGCACGCACAAGGAGCAACGCATGTCATCTGGGACTTTCAAACGCATCGGCGCATTCACCGGGATCTTTGCACTCGCGGTGGGGTCACTCATGATCGCGTCCTGCCGTCACCAATCACTCGGACTGCGCGATCAGGCGGAGCGCCTCCGTACGCCGTACTTCCCGAAGATCACGGCAGAGAACCTGAACAAAGAGAAGGTCACCCTCCCGGATGACTACAACGGGAACCCATTGCTCGTCCTGATCGCGTACAAGCAGAAGCAGCAGCTCAATGTCAACACCTGGCTCGATCGGATGGACGAGATCGAGTCCACGATTCCCGGCGTGCAGATCATCGAGACCCCCACCATCTCCAGCGGCAAATGGGGTTGGATGGCCGGGTTCATCGACGGCGGCATGCGCTCGGGCATTCCCAGCACCGAAGCACGAGGGCGCACCATCACGCTCTACACCGATGTGAGCCTGTTCAATCAGGCACTCAACATCGAATCGGTGGACACGATCTACGCGGTGCTGCTCGATGAGGAGGGCGAGGTGATCGAGATGGTTGAGGGGGATTTCACCCTTGACAAACTACAACTACTTGAAGCTAATCCCTAATCCCAAGTCAGTCTTCATTTTCAACAACGCCTCCGCGTTTCCCATCGCATCATCAACCGGATCATGCGTGTGTTTCGTATCGCGGAGGTGCTTGAAGTTTTTGTATGTATCCTTCACGAGCCCTTTGTACAAGGACCCGAGATTCATCGAACTGTGCCCAAACGGGTTCTGCTGCATGAAATGATGGAAGTACCAGTTCACGAAGCCCCAATCAAATCCGTTGTTGTCCGAGATAAACATCGGACGCCCCTTCGACTCTGCGGTGACCCAATCCGCAAAGCGGCGCATCTCTGACTCGGGATCATCGAATGCTTCGGTATCCTCGCGTGAGTAGCCACTCACCGCGAGCGCATCCGGGATCCAGTTCGATGAGATGGGTTTCAATCGAGAGGAAAACACACGCGTGAACCCAGGTTCAACCAGTACTGCCCCAAACGCTATCATCGAGTAATCGCCTGGGATCGGCCCATCTGCTTCCACATCAACCATGAAGTAACTCATGGCATCAGTATATCATGCATACGCATGCAACCCCGGCAGCAGCAGGTTCACCCCGAAGTAGGTCCAGAGCATCACGATAAAACCTGCGACACTCAGCCACGCGGTCGTGAGCCCGCGATCCTTGAGGTTCATGAATCGCACATGGATCACGATCAGGTAGACGATCCAGGTGACGAGCGCCCAGGTCTCCTTCGGATCGAACGCCCACCAGCGCCCCCACGAGTGGTCCGCCCACCACGCGCCCAGGAGGGTCCCGACGCCGAGCGTCCAGAACGCGAGCTGGAGGATCGTCATCGTCGCGGTGTCGAGGTCCTTGAGGGTGCGCTGCACGCCCATCGGCTTGGCCGCGGATCCATCGTCGATCGTGCTCAGCGCGCCCGTGGCGAGCGCGGGCGCTTCACCCTTTGCGAACTTGGCACTGTAGTAGGTTCCGAGATAGAACAAACTCACGATGAACCCGAGCGTGATGAGGCCGTAGCTCGTAAGCACCGTCGTCACATGGTACTTGAGGAGCACCGAGGTGTTGAGGATCGCGGCTTCGCGTTCGATGGTTTCGCCGGGGATCCCTGTGGTCGTCGCGGTGATAAGGATCAGGAACCCCGTCCCGGCCGCGGCAGCACCGAACAGCCACTGCTTCTTCCACAGCATCAACCCCGCGCCGACGAGCGCTGCGAAGAACGAGATCCCCGTCATGGACTCGAACTGGTTCTGGATCGCGAACCGTTCCGCGATGAGCGATCGCAGCGTGAACCCGAACCCGTGGAATCCGATCGCGATAAACAGGAGGACCACGCCGAGCATCGCGAGCCACCTGCGCCCCGTCCCGAACGCGAGGATCAGCGCGACGAGCGAGAGCAGGTAGACCCACAACCCGATCTCGAACGCGTGCGCCTTGTTGTAGATCGCTTCAAGCTTTGGGCTCGCAGCCTGCTGGGTCTCGGGGTTGATCTGCGCGAGTGCGTCTGCAAGTTCTTGCGCCGCAAGATTAACCCCTTCCGCATCGCTCGCACGCCAAGCAAGCGTCAGGCGTGTCGCGGCTTCGCGTGCAGGAGTGTTTGAAGCGAGTGAACCGAGATGCTTCCACGGATCATCCGCGTTAGCAGGTGCAACCATGTTGAGATTGACCACGGCGTTCAGGAATAGATTCTTACTTTGATCGAGCCTGCCGACCGCCGCCCGGAATGGTTCGGATGATTCATACTTCGCGAAGGCCGCTTCGATGTACAGATCCGCCATTCGAGGGGAGACCATCCCGGTCTTCAGCCATCCTTCTCGATTGAAGTTGGCTCCCTCGTTTCGCGGGTCCTGTTCATATTCATAGAGAATCGCTTGACGCAAAGGCAGGTAGTGAATCCCAAGCACTGGCCGATCGAGGTAGTAGATCGGATCGATCATGATGTCGAACATCGTGAACATGGGATCGTATTTGATCTTCTCAACGGACTTGGTAGTCCCATCCGGGTTCTGCTCAACGATGAGATCAAAGAGCTTGTTCTTCCCCGTCAGTCTGGAAACCGTTTCCTCCGCGAGGGTTGTGAGAATCTTGACGCGTCCATTGTGGAATACCGTCGATGTTTCCAGCGGCGACAGGTCGACCTCGTCCGCAAACGCGGCTTTCTCTTCCGTGCTCAGTCCGAGCGCGATGGGTTGGCCGAATGGATTCACAACCTGATCCGCGTTCCCTGAAACGATTTGCGACTCTGGGTGAGCATTACCGTCGGGAGCTTGTTGCGCGTGCGCGAACGAGACCCCCAGTGCGATCGCGAAGAAACTCATGCATCGAATGATGACCTGGTTCATGCGTGTGCCTCCTTGGGCTTTGGTTTCGCGTGCAATGCTGCGAGCCTGCGCTTCTCACGCCGCACGAGATAGGGCTTAAAGTAGAACGCCCATGGGATCCCGATCGACATCAGGATGGAACCGAACGCGATGATGTGGATCCCGGGATTATTGCCGACACCGAGAATGGTGAAGTTGGCTCGGGGCTCGTCGAGCATGCCCTGATCGACCATCTGTTGGGACTGTTCCCATCCGTTTCGGTCCCAACCCGACTGAGAGAGCTTGAACTGGTTCGGATCCATTCCAGCCCGGAGCCTCGTAATCGTGTTCGTCAGCCACGACTTCTCCGGATCCCAATGGAATGGCGCCCGCAAGGGGTTGTTGAGCTTCACGACATGATCGAAAGTCTCGAACTCGGGCTTGGGCCCGCCATAGAACGGGTTGGGCATCACCCGCACAACCGATTGGTAATCCCGCGGAGCACCGCGATGGTCGTAGGCGATCATCTCAAAGTCCACGAGCGCCAACTCAAAGCCGGGGAACTCCCGCTGATAGCGCCCGAAGACGAGCATGATGTTCCGCCCATCCGGTAGGGTGACCTTTGTGCGTTGATCCTGCTGAATCGAAACATACTGAGCGAAGGGGAGCCAGACAACCTTTGACCAAGGCTCGCGTTGATCCGTCGCATCAAGCGAAACCTCGACCCCGACAAGCGCTTCACGATAGGACCCTGCGACTGACTTATCACGATCTTCAAGTCGTACCGGGAACGGGCGTTGGATGGAATCCGCGTGTTCCCATTCCGCCGCGATGTGCAGATCCAGCCGGTCATTCTGTGTGTTGGGAATCAGGTCCAGCAACCACTTTTCCTGGGTGATATTTGCGGTCCGAACGCTGCCACCCGCCTGGCGCATGATTGCCCGGATCTGCTCATCTCCAGATCCATCGGCCTGTTCATCGAGATAGAGCTGAAGCTTTGTCGCATCGATATACGCCACACGAATGCTCGGATCAGGGTCTGAGCGTGCCGGGCGGCCGCCTGGCGTTGGCGTCAGATCCTGGTTGAGCTCTGGGAAACGGTGAAACACCCAGCGGGTGAACTCCTTCGCGGGCTGGTCACCGCTCGGAGCTTTGATCATCTTCAGGATCGCAACGGAGCTGGTCGCACCCTCGTATCCCGGTGTAATGATCGGGAACGGCGGCTCGGGAGCGAGTTGCTCAACCACGACTGTCCAAGGAGAGTTCACGACAGGAATCCGCGTACCGGGGGCGACCGGGACCGCGATCCGGCGTCCGGTTTCCGGGATCTCGATAATGAGCCCGTGCTGGAAATCTACACGGAAATCTTGGCGAAGATCCTCCCAGCGTTGGGATTCCATACCCCGGGTATATTCAAGCGCGATGACATCGTTTGATCGCACTCGGTTCGCGGGATCACCGATAAACAGATTGAAGTTTACGAATGGGAGCGAGTCCTCAACGATCCCCTCGGGTGCGTTGCGATTGAAGTGGAGATCGACGCGACGATACGGGTTTGCCGCGCCATCAACCGGCTGCGATGCCTGGAACCACTCCGTGTCTAAGGTCGCGTACGGCGCGAATCCCACAACTCGGAACCTGATATCCGGATCGACGAGTGTGCCCATCCCGGCGGGGATCACCTGGTTGAGTGTCCGCCCGTCATCGGTTTCTTCCAACTCGCGATCGATAATCTCCGAAAGGGTCGTCACGCCCTCCGGAATTCCTGCATTCAACCCGTAGGCGTTGTAGAGCGGAAGCTTGTCGAGTGCACGCTGCTCAAATCGAGGCTGCGCGTTCGGTGTGCGTGCCTGCGCCACATACAACGCGACATCCTCGCGATCATAAAACGCACGCTGCGATGGGCCTGGGAGTGTTTCGGTCCCCGCGGGGAGAAGGGTATCGCCCTCGAGTTTGAATCGTTGATAGAAGATGGAACCGAGCGCGATGACAACGATGCCCGTGTGCACGCTCAGCACACCGAGGTTCTTGAAGCTGAACTCGATACGACGAACGGTCGCCACGATCATGTTTACAACAAAGAGGAGCAGGGCCAGCCGCATCGGCCACCATGCGTAGAACTCGAGCTCGGTCATTTCAAGAATCGGTAGCCGCCGTACGGTGGTGGATTTGTATTCTTCCACAACCGAACGGAAGAGCATGAACCCGGACCCATCACTGGTATGGTACTTGAGGTTCGGCCAGATCATGCTGGTCCATAGCATGGTCAACCCGATACCCATCGCAATCACAACGACAAAGGAAACGATGAATCGCGCGGCTCTGGATTGATCGCTTAGGGCTTTTCGTACAATGATGAACCAGAAGAACATCGGGATACCGAGCAGGGCGAGATACATTGTGCTGACGATCAGTAGCGTCGGTATGCGCGCAAGCATGCCGACGGGCACCGATGCGAGTGTCGCGTACAACGAAACAAACAGCAGCAACACCACCGCGAGTGGGATCGAACTGAACGCTCGGAGAACGAGACGCAAAGGTACCCATGCGCCCGTGAGGTTCGCATCTTCCCATGCTTTATTGCGCTGCCATTTTTTGCTCATAGGAGTTCGCCTGCTCCGTTTCTATTTAACAGGAATGGTACGCATCAAATCGGAATTGTTCTCGATTATGTGGCCCGGAACACCCAAGTTGGTGCCGATTTCGAACGCATTGCTCCAGCCCATGGGTTCGTATGAACATCTGAATCGGCGCACTCTACGGCGATAATCCCCGCAGGATGCGCACCGGTCTTCAGCGAGAATCGGCTCGGATCGAGCCCCAGAGCGAATGCGCCATGATGAGTCCCCATAGCAATCAGACGAATCGTATCGTGATCCCCCTGACTCCAGAGAAGACGCATGTCGTCGAGCGTGCTCATTCGATCCGGCGTGTCGAGATTCACGATCGAGTCCGTTCCGAGACACACATTGACCCCGGCCTCGATCATGTCTCGATACCGGTGCGGTCCGAAGTGTGTTGCGGCACCGAAGTATTCTGAAGCACGCGGGCAATACGCCACACTCGCATTGACTTTGGCGAGGATTTCGATCCCATGATCCGTGGCATCGTTCACATGAGCCACGAGCATGGGATGAATCTTCAATGCCGGCTCAAGATGTTCGATCGGATGCTTCCCTTCGCCAATCGAACGAAGGATCGAATCGTCCCAGACGCCCAACTCCTCGAGCATATCGCGTTGAGGGCCAGATGCGCTCGCAATGAACTCGCGTTCCTCAGGTGTTTCCCCAAGATGCGTGCTCACAGGGAGCCCTCTCGCCTTTGCGGCGAGCGCAACCCAGCGATAAACCCCGAGATCGATCGTGTTTGTCGCGTGCGGCTGGAGTCCGAACCGTATGCCAGAAGTCTCCAAAGACCGCATCAGTTCGGGCGCATGATCCCGGAGATACGAGCTGATACGCTCAACCGCACCCGGAGCGCTCTTTCCGATCCCAAAGAACTCAAGATATGACACCCCCATAAGTGGGGAGCTCGCGAGTGTTCGTGCGGGAGACTCTGTCAGACGACCTTTGGGAGCCCCAGCGATATCGCCTACCGCGATCACTCCACCGGCGAGTGAATACTCGATCCCGAGTCGAACGCAACGCTTGATATGATCTTCATCAGTTGCTCGATTGGTTCGGATTGTGTTGACCCATTGGACAAATCCGTCATCTGGCTCGTGGCTTAGCGGGCCGATGTGGGTGAGATCGAGATGCGTGTGCGCATTGACGAGAGCCGGCATGAGAATGTGTTGTGACAATGTGAGGACCGGGATGCTCGGGTCAAGAAACGGGTCCGGGAGGGCTTTTGATGTGCCCGAATAAGAGAGAACAACACCTGATTCCGTGCGTTCAAGGACAAGAGTCGCGTGTTGTATGATCCCGAGATCCGCGTCTGCGATCGCCGCGGCATCAACACGGACATAGCGCGTCGAAGAGGGGTTTTGTGGGGAATCTGACAGCCACCCGTGCAGGAGCGCATCCGAGTCGTACGGGGCGTGTTCGTCGCGTGGCGTGGGATTCATGCCGAGAGATGATATGTGCCGATTCGAGTTGGGCTGCGATGTGTGTGATTCTCAATGAACGGCGCTGCACGCGGCACTCGGGTCTCATACCATGTAGGAGTCGCGTACGCACCGCGCGGGGTTCGCGTTGATGCGCCGCAGAATGTACTGACCAGGAGCAGATCATGAAGATCACCCATCGCATCACAAACGGACGCACGCTCGCCCTGACCACCCTGCTCGTTACTGTCGCGGGTCTGGGGACAGGCTGTGTGAGCCAGCAGGAATATGACCGTCTCTACGAGACAAACCAGTCACTCAGGAGCCAGAATCAGGATCTCCAGAACCGGCTGGGTACCCTTGAATCCAATAACTCGCAGCTCCAGGGGTCCGCGGGTGATGCACAAGGCGTCATCGGTCGTCTCCGCGGCGAGAACAGCAACCTCCGGGATCAGCTTGCTGCATCGCAGAACGCGTTCGCATCGCTCGAAGATCGGATGAACTCGCTCTCGATTGTACAACTCGACCCCGCGACGGATCGTGCGTTGAGTGATCTTGCATCGGAGTACCCCGACATGATCGTTTACGACGGCGAACGCGGGATGCTCCGTTTCGTCTCCGATCTCACCTTCGCTTCGGGTTCGGATCAGGTCCAGTCTTCCGCGTTGGAATCGCTCAAGACCCTCGCGAGCGTGCTGAGTAACAATGCCGCGAGCAAGTACGATGTCGAGATCGTCGGGCACACGGATGACGAAAAACCCGGTGCCAACACCCGTCGCAATCACCCCACGAATATGCACCTCGCAGCTCATCGTGCGATCTCTGTCCGTAATGCGCTCGGACAAGCGGGTCTCGATTGGAGCCGCATGAGCGTGATGGGTTGGGGTGAGCATCGCCCGATCATCGCAAACAACCCCGGCAAGGGCACCCCTGCGAACCGACGCGTCGAGATCTACCTCGTTCCGTCCACACGCAATGAGGCGCTCTCGAGCCCATCGATTGACAATGTCGCTCCGAGCAACAACTCGTCGCGGCCGGTCGATACGCGTCCGAAGATTGATCCGACTAAATGATCGATTCCATCAATCAACTCAAGGGCCATGTGCGTCGCACATGGCCTTTTTCATGGATTCGTTTTTCAACTGAATGATCAGGCGTCGTCTTCTGTCACGCGTGCGGGAGCGATCGCGAAGAAGAATGAGACGACGAGCATCAGGAACCCACCCGCAGCAACAGGAAGCGTCCACCCCGCGTCACGGAGCGCTTGGCGTTCCTGAGTAATTGGCGGTGGTCTGTTGGTGACCTTGATCGCGGCCCCCCACTGCCATGTGTATTCCTTGATCTCATCCTCTGCCCGTTGGGGTTCGGGCTCACCTTTCAGTTCCGCATTGACCTTGCGGCGCATGAAGCTCTTTCCGGACTCGGGGAATCGCTTTGATTCGTGCTCGATCGATCCGTCCCGTTTGAACTCATAGAAGTCATACCGGAAGAGGTCGCGGCGTGCCTCTCCTGTGGTTTCGTTCTCGTTGCGTCCGATCCCCTCATACCGGGGTGCCTTGGCGGGATCGACACCGAAGGGCGTGCGGGTCACGATCGCGAGCCGGAGCGGGACTTCGTCTGTGTAAATCGCTTCTTCGAACTCGCTGAGGGTGAGCCCGGATCGGTCAGCGAAAAAGTACATCCCGAACCATTCTCGCTGTCGATCGAAAAGCGTTGGGAGGGTGTGCTTTGGCGGGTAGACGACATCGAGATCGAGGGTCTGATCGGCGTAGCTGACGAGAAGCCCGAGGGTCCCGTCCTCTCGCTGATGTTCCGTGATTGAGATCTGCTGATCTGCGAATGAGAACTGGGTGCTGACGACTTCGATGAATGCAAAGAGCGGATTATCGACTCGTTCGTAGTACGCACCGATGCGTTTGGTCAGATTCACCCCGGCAACAAGGATCGCGACAACGGAGATGGCTGCAAGGATCCACCAGATGCCCCGCTTCTCTCGCGGTGCGTTTCGGTCGGTGTTGGGTTCGTTAGTGCCCATCGTCGTGGGAGTCGTGTGCTCCATGATCGTCCACAGGGACATCAGAGAAGATGCCAGGGGTAAGGCCGGTGCGACCTCGGGACTTGTTCGCGTCGGATTCTTCGGCGTGGTGCCCGAACCCGAGCTGGGTGAAGTAGTCATGCTCATCCATCGGGTCGCGATGGGTCGCGTGATCGCCGTAGTGGATCTCCCAGAACTCCGCTTCGGAGTGATTGGGGTCGTTGCGGAACTTCTCCAACCCCCAGTAGTGGTGGTCTTTGTTGTCGGTCCCTGTGAGGCGGGCCTCGTAGATAATGCCCATGCCCTGGGTATTGACCTTGGGGCTCATCCGGACGGAGAAATCTTCATCGGCAGGCGCGGAGTTCAGACCGACCCCTGTGCCGCCAGTGCTGATTTCGCCCGCTGCCATCGGATTGACGAGGTGGCGAGAACCGAGATCGATCATTGAGAACCCAAGGAAGAGCCCTACACAGAGCAGACAAAAGAGCAGCACGAAGGTGTTGAGCACCTTGTCGTATTTGAGCTGCATGAAGAATGCGGCAACAAGGATGCCCTTGATCGTTGCGATCGACATCGCCCCTGCGATGTTGACCCAACCGGGGAGATGGATGCCGAAGGCGACTTCGGCCCATACCTCAACTCGGAAGAACGCGACGGTGAGGAATGTGAAGAACAGGAGGATCGCGAGGACACCCACCTGCATACGCCAGTCGGCGATGAAGTGATGATGCTCGCCGTGATGCGGGTTGATCCCGTGGGGATCTTCCGGATCCCACCCGAGTTGGGCCACGTTCTCTGCCTTGGTGTGTTCTGTGTAATCCATGGGTATCTCTTCTCAGTTTATACCGAGCGGGAATCGACGGTGATGGGATCAGTGGATCAGGTACAGGAGTGGGAAGAGGAAGATCCATACAAGGTCAACCAAGTGCCAGTAGAGCGCCGCGTTCTCGACGAGCGTGTACTGGGTCGGGCCGTATGCCTGGTACCGCTTTGCGTAGTAGAGCACCACACCGAAGAGAGCGGCACCGATGACGACATGCAGCGCGTGGATCCCGGTACCGATGTAGTAGAGCGACCACCAGAGGGGCTCGTGCGCATCGTGCGCGTGGGGGTACGAGAAGAATGTGCCGGGTGCCTTGCCCTGACCAAGCTTGACCATGTACTCAAACTTGAGCTTGATGAAAATGAACAGTGCGGCACAGGCGATCGTCACGATGATGTTCACGCGGAGCCAGAACTGCTTGTCGAGCTGGGCACAGCGTACGGCGTTCGCGGCGGTCCATGATGAAATCAGAAGTACGCCGGTGTTCAGTGCACCAAACTTCCAATCGAGGTAGTGCGACCCGTTCGCCCAGGCCTCGGGATACATCATGCGGAAGACAGCGTATCCACAGAAGATGCCCGCGAAGAGCAGGACTTCCGTTGTGAGGAAGAGCCACATGCCGAGCTTGGCAGCATCGAACTCCTCGTCGCCGCTGCGCCAGTGGTGTCCCGCGATGCGGTTCCGCCAGTGCTTTGGGCTCTTGAGGATGCTCTGTGGAACATCGGTCGGGTTGGTATCAGTCATCGTGCTCATGTATCAGCCCCTGCTTGGCCCTCGATTCATCCGAGGGTCGGCTGGTCAGATTCAACGGTTCAGTGCGCTGCCTTCCCTGCATCGGGGTGGATTGGGTAATCCTTGGGATCCCAGTGCGGGGGCACGGTTGTTTCGAAATCGTACGGGCCGTGCTTGACGATCGGCTCGTGGTGGAAGTTGTGCTCGATGGGTGGGGATTCGCATTCCCACTCGAGGGTGAGACCACCCCATGGGTTCGCGGGTGCCTTCTCGCCTGCGATCAGCGAGTGAACAAATACGGCGAGGTGGACGAGGAACCCGAGCCCGAGGATCCATGACCCGTAGGTCGAGATCTGGTGGAGGGTCTGGAACTCATCGACATAGTTCGCGTAACGGCGGGGCATGCCCTGCGTCCCCAGGAAGAACTGGGTGAAGAAGGTCACATTGAACCCGATGAAAACGAGTCCCATACCGATCAGTGCGCCGGGTTCGTTGTACATCTTCCCGAACATCTTGGGCCACCAGTGATGGATCCCGCCCATGAAGGCGATGACGGTGCCGCCCATCATGACATAGTGGAAGTGGGCGACGACATAGTACGAATCGTGCAGGTGCAGGTCCGTCGCGAGGGTCGCGAGAGGCAGCCCCGTGAGCCCACCGATCGAGAAGGTGAAGAGGAACATCAGCCCGTAGCACATCGGGGTGTTGAGGACGATCGATCCTTTGTAGAGGGTTGCGATCCAGTTGAACACCTTAATGGCCGTCGGGATCGCGACGAGGAAGGTCAGCCCCGAGAAGAGGATCGCGGCGAGCTCGCCCATCGCGGTAAAGATGTGGTGTCCCCAGACGAGGAACGACACACCAGCGATGCCCAGCGACGAGAACGCGATCGCGCGGTACCCGAAGATGTGCTTGCGGGCATGGATCGCGAGGAGCTCGGAGATGATGCCCATCGCGGGGAGGATCATCACATAGACAACGGGGTGCGAGTAGAACCAGAAGAAGTGCTGGTACAGGACCGGGTCGCCGCCCATTGCGGGGTCGAAGATCCCGATGTTCATAATGCGCTCGAAGATGAGCAGCAAAAGCGTGATGCCGATCACGGGTGTCGCGAGGACCTGGATGATCGAGGTCGCGTAGACCGCCCAGATGAAGAGCGGCATATCGAACCACCCCATCCCAGGGGCGCGGAGCTTGTGCACCGTGACGACGAAGTTCAGACCCGTGAGGATGGAGCTGAAACCCAGGATAAACGCGGCGGTGACCATGAGGACCACACGCCAATGGTCCGCGTCTGTCGTGGTTGAATACGGTGTGTAGAAGGTCCACCCAGTTTCGACACCGCCCATCAAGATCGAAAGGATGCCGAACGCTGAACCGAACAGATAGATATACCAGCTGAGCAGGTTGAGCCGCGGGAACGCAACATCTTTCGCGCCCAGCATGACCGGGAGGAAGAAGTTGCCCAGCGACGCGGGGATCGATGGAACGATGAACATGAAGACCATCACGGCGCCGTGGAGGGTGAAGGCGCGGTTGTAGATCTGCGTGCCGGTGAGATCGCCAGCAACCCCGAGGCCCGAGAAGAGATCTCTGAGGTTTTCGCCGGTCGAGGTCGTGGTTTCCACGAGATCGCCGTCTGCATTCACGGACTGCGTGATCACATCGCGCATTGGGTCGATGAGCTCATAGCGGACAAGCAATGCGGCGGTTCCGCCGACGAAGAACATAAAGAGAACCGCGAAGAGGTACATGACCCCGATCTTCTTGTGGTCAACCGTGGTTGCCCATTGCCAGATCTTGGCCATGATCCCGGGCGGACCCGAGAGGTAGGACCCCTCGTCGTGGTGTCCGGCGTGTGTATCAAGCGTACTCATGATTCACTCCCGGCGGCTTCTTCCGCCTGGTTGCCTGCGTCTGATTCGGATTCACTGCCCTGAGCGTCCAGATGCGGGTTCGGTTCGACCGTCGACAGCGTCTGGATGTAGGCGATGATGTTGTTGATATCGTCTTCGTCGAGCTGCCCCTGGTAGCTCTGCATCTGTGGTGCGTACCCGTTCACGATTTTCGCGTTCGGATCGAGGATCGATTCGCGATAGTAGTTTGGGTCGCGCTCAACTGATGAACCGTCTGCAAGCGATACCGGATAGCCCCAGCCGTACTGCCCACTTCCGTCAGAACTTTCGTTCCATGGTGGGCCAACGAGCTTGGTGCCATTGATCTGATGACAGCTTGCGCACATGGATTTGTAGATCTTCTCGCCCTCTTCCCAAGGCAGACCAACAACGCCCCACTCCTCCATCTTCTGATCGAAGTAGTCTTGAGGAACGATGCGGATGGTTGCGGCCATGCGGGAGTGCTCGTCGCCGCAGTATTCGGCGCAGAACACCCACATGTCACGACCGATCATTTCTTCACCGGTGTCTTGATGGATGTATGTGTCAGCCGCTGTGAGCTTGGGTGTCTGGATGCCGTAGGTGGTGTACCGGTTGGGGATCACATCACGCTTGACGCGGAACTCGGGGATCCAGAATGAATGAATAACATCCTGCGAGTTCATGCGGAACTTGACCGCCGTGTTCTCGGGGAGGTAGAAAATCGGGTAGTCCTTGCCACGGGTGACCGAGCTTGACATCCCGTCAGCGCTTTGCGTTTCCTTCTTGGAGAGCGGCTGGAACTCGGGCGACTTTGCCCCGTTGGGGTAGGTCGCGAGCCAGTTCCACTTGTTACCCTCAATACGCAGTTCCATGGCGTTCGAAGGTGACACCAGTTGCTGGGTGTAGCCCTGAAATCCGAGCACGAACATCACGAGCAGCGATGACGAGGGGACCACTGTCCAGAAAACCTCGAGCAGCGTGTTATGGTGTGGGCTCGGTTCCGTCGGGACGCCCTCGCGCCGGCGGTACTTGATCATGAAGTAGAACATCAGTCCC
>Ga0070728_10004728_pt1 | contig 13885 bp, 12 predicted proteins | sample tdDd471_FD_66723 | JGI IMG/M metagenome (GOLD analysis project Ga0070728, IMG submission 66723) | Marine sediment microbial communities from the Atlantic coast under amendment with organic carbon and nitrate - tdDd47.1 | ecosystem: Environmental > Aquatic > Marine > Coastal > Sediment | place...
GGCGTGCTTCCATCTGTGGCGGTTCGAAGAGGCGCGCGCTGCCCTCGCCGAGTGCGGTGACGAAGGCGAGGCGCACTGGTATCGCGCCCTCGTTGCAGAATTCACCGGGGAGCCATTCGAGGACTCGCGGCAACGCGCCATCGAACTCGAACCCGGTCAGTACTGGGCGCCCGTGCGTCTCGACCCGAACGCGATCGACCAGACGGTCACGCAGGCGCTCGGCAGCCTGCCCGACGAGCTCGTCCCGATCGCGCAGGAAACCATTGTCGAAGTCCGCCCCCTCCCCGCGCCCCACCCCGATGTGGATCCGCTGACGCTCGGCCTGTACCTGGGAGACAACATCGTCGAGCGCAGCCACAGTGACAGTGCCCGCTTGCCGCCTCGCATCGAGATCTACCAGTCCAATATCGAGCGCCTCGCGACCGACCGGGATGAAGCGATTGAGGAGGTACGCATCACGCTGCTCCACGAACTCGGCCACCACTTCGGGTTCGACGAGGCGGATATGGCGAGACTCGGATTGGAGTAGGCGTTACCCTTGGCCGCTCCCATGCGAGCACTGATTCCCGTTCTGCTGATCCTGGCCGCCTGCGGCACTTCCAAGTCCGCACGCTTCAAGGTCGAACGCCTGCGCGGTATGGACGGGGCGTGGTTTCGCACGATCAAGGGCAAGCAGATCCGCATCGAGACCGTCGGGAACGATGTACGCGTCCAGCACGGCGAGCTGAACTACTTGATCCTCAACGTGCCGGAGTTCATGGGCTCGTACAGCTACCACACGTTCGAGATCCAAGGGGACCGCTTCAAGGCGTTCCACAGCCCGAAGGGGCTCACCGTGAAGTACCGCGGCCAAACGCACCATTGGCATCCGGAGGATCTGCCTGTGGACCTGCTGATCGTGATCGACGGGTTGGACCTGCGCCTCGAGGGACTCGAGCGCGAAGTCGGTTAGCGTCCGAGCTTCACGATTTGCGACCGCGGGATCAGGCCGCTGCCCGTCGGCTCGACGGGGAGGCCCTCTTGCCGCAGCAGCGCGGCGATCGACACATGAACGCCGCGCGTGCGGCTCTTCGCGAGCACGCTGGCAAGGAACTGGCGGCGCGTTCGCGGGGTTAGCCCCGCGAGCATGTCATACAGGTAGCGCCGGCGAAGGTCCGCGGGCCGAGCGAACAGGCGCGAGGCCAGTCGGCGCAGCTCGGGCGGTGGCTTGCTGAACTTTCCCCGTTTCGCGAGCGCGAGGAACGCCTCCCGCGAGACGCTGAGATCGCGGTCATTGGCGAGCGCGGTCAGAATCTCCGTGTGCGTGCGGGATGCGCTGATCCCGTAATCGCCGAGGGCGCGGGCGACGTCGCGGCGCGTGTCCCGGTACGGCGAGCGCGACACGAGCCGGAGCGTGCGCACGAACGGTTTGTCCGGCTTGTCGACGCGCAGACGGTAGCGCAGATAGGCGACCGCCTCCGATCGCAACTCTTCGCGCGAGCTGTAGGCGCGCGAACGCAGCATCGTCAGGGACTCCTGTCCCACGCGGACGGTGGCGCGGGCGGTGAGCTGGAATGAACCGCCGCGGTAACTCACGCCGATCCGGAAAGACTCCCGGCCCTGCACGTGATCGATGAAGCCGAACGGAATCGCGAGATCGGAGCGCGCCGGGATGACGTAGCCGCGCAACAGAGCGTCGCGCGCCACATGGGGTCCTCCGACGCCTTTCGGCATCGAGAAGCTCCAGCGAGGGTTGCGCTTCACTCCCTTGCCGCGCTTGAGCCGCCCGTAGAGCGGCTCGATGTGCAAAGGCGTGGGGCGCGCGTTCGAGACGATCAGCTCCAACACGACCTTCTTCTGCTCCCTGCCCACGAACGGGGGCGGTCGCAACACGGCGGTGGGCTGGCGCAGCGCGTTCAGCAAATCCTGCGCGAGGAAGGCTCCCCCGGCGGTCCGGAATTCGGCCACTTCGAGCGCGTAAGCCGCGTCGTCCCCCGATGCGAGCAGCCGCTGGACCGCGTTTTCCCGCCGCGCGGTGCTCGAGGCGTCGAGGTCGCGCACCCAGTGGTCGATCTCCTCCGGAGTGGCGGTGGCAGTCGCGAGCAACAAAACGAGGGCGGCCAGCATGGGTCTATCTTCCAAACGCTTCCTTGACCCCTCCGTCAACGGTCAAATACGCGCCGGTCGTCCGCGAGCTGCGTTCCGAAGCGAAAAACAGCGCCGCTTCCGCGACATCCCGCGGTCTCACAGGCACTTTGAGCAGGTTCCGGCCTGCATAAAAATCTTCCAGATCGTCCACGGGTACGCCGTGCGCCTTCGCCCGATGGCGGCGCACATCATCGTCCCACAACTTCGTCCCGGCGAAGACCGCGTCCGGATGCAACGTGTTCACGCGCACGCCGATGTCTGCCGCCTCGAGCGCCAGCACTTTGGCCAACTGCGCTTCCGCCGCCTTCGCCGCGCTGTAGGCCGCAAAGCCCTTTCCGGGAGCCAGGACGTTCTTCGAGGCATTGAAGAGGATCGATCCCCCGAGCCCCTGCGCGCGAAGCAGCTTCATCGCCGCCCGCGCCACGAGGAAGTGCGCCCGCGCGTTGACCGCGAAGGAGCGGTCCCAGTCCGCTTCGCTGAGTTCCTCGACGGGAGCCGGCCGCGCGATGCCCGCGTTCGAAACGACGATGTCCACGCCGCCGAATGCGTCGATTGCCGCTTCGAACGCACGCTCCACGGTGGACGCCTCGCTGATGTCGCCCGCCGACCAGACCGCTCGGCGCTGCGGCTCGCCCGCTTCGAGATCACACAGCACGAGATGCGCGCCCTCTTCGGCAAAGCGCTCGGCAACCGCCCGGCCGATGCCACTCGCTGCTCCCGTGATCAGCGCGATCTTCCCGGCGAGTTCGCCCTCCTCTCGCCAATCGGATCGCTTGTCCTGCTGCAACGGCCACTCCTCGACGTGGCGCACTTGCTCCTCGTCGATCGGCTCCCAGCGCGGTCCGCAAGCGGCGACGGTGGCGAGCGTGTGCTGGCCGATGCGCAGGTTCTCGTCGGCGCGTTCGAGGTTCTCGCCCCAGGCCACCAGCCCCGTGTCCTCCAGGAGGAGGACCGCGCGGTTTTCGGGAATGGGATCGACATCGCGAACGAGCGCGGGTGCGCGCCCGACACGGAGGACATGGTCCGCCGTCGCGGGTCCGCGCTGCACGGCAACCAAGAGGTCGGAGTTCGACAACACGGCGTTGACGCCGGCGGATCGATCCCAACGCAGCACGCCTCCACCGTTTGCTCGGCGCAGCCGCGGTGCCCACTCCCGCGCGATCGCCGTGTCGCCTTCGGAGCCGTCGAGGCTCGGCTCGGGGACATACGCGCGACACGCGTCGACCAGGGAACAGTGACGATCCCACGCGGTCTCGGCATCGTCCGCAAACGTCACGAGGCCGTGCTTCATCAACACGATCCCCTCGATGTTCGCCGCCGCCCGCGCCCGCGCAACCGCGAGCGACAGTTCGTATCCGGGTCGCATGTAAGGCACGACCGCGACGCGCTCACCCAGGGCCGCGCGTACTCTCGCTTCGCCCTCCGGATGGTTGGTCACGGCGAGCAGGGCGTCCGCGTGCGAATGAAGCACCCACGCGTCGGAAAGCAGCGCATGCAAAAGAACCTCGAGGGACGGGCGGCGCATCGACGGATCGACCAGCGCCGCCAGCGCGCACGCCATCATCTGTTCGTCCGTCGTTCCTTCGCGCTCCGCCAGCGGACGAAGATCGTCGAGGCGCAGCGTGCTGAAGTCCGAGGGCTCGATCGTGGCGAGATCGACGCCGGACGGTTTGATGTGGAGGACATCGCGTTCCCGGCCTAAAAGGTCCGCCTCGCGCGCCTTGCAGGATGTGTTTCCACCGCCCGCGAGGACGAGCGACTCGTCGGCTCCCAGACGCCGCGAAATCTCCGCCAATTGCTCTCGTCCGGTCAATGCCATACGAGAGTCAAGGTACCCGATCGGGCAACCGGACTACTTCGTCGCCTCGAGGATGGTGTTCAGATAGAGGCGGTGCATCCCGGCAATCGCGTCGGTGCTCGCGCGGTCCGGCTTTTGGAACAGGTGCGCCTGGGTATGAACGACGGATCCGCGCGCGAACGGCGTCTGGAAGGTCAGCACAACAGCGGGCGTACCGAAGCGCTCGTTCAGGACCGCCGATGAGACGAGCAGTCGGGCGCCGTTTTGGGGCTTGAAGAACTTCCCGGCCTCCTCGAACCACCACTCCTGTTGCTTCTGCTGTCCGAACACGCCGGCGAGAAGGGGACTGGAAGTGGCCTTGGCGGTCATCGTCACCGACAGGGTCACATCGGGCTGGCGAGTTCGCGGCTCAACCAGTTTGACCTGCGCGGCAAACAGCTCGGTCACGTACGGCGACAGAGCCCAATCGCTGCTCAGAATCCATCCGTGCGCCTCGGTGAATGCGCGCAGTTTCTTGAGCAGTGCGGGCTTCTGCCTGGGGAACGGGTTGCGCCCGCAGCACAGCACGAGGATGCGCGCCTTGCCAAGGTCGTATGCGACCAGCTTGTTGCGGTCGACGACGGTATGCGGAATCTTGTACGCGGCGAGTACGCCTGCGCCATCGTCGAACTCACCCTGCAGGACCACAACGGCAGTCTTCGGCAGGGCTCGCAACGCATCGAGCCGGTCTCCGAGGTCGCGCGCCACCTTGCGCACGGCAAGCCGCACGGAGCCCGGTTGCCGCGCGTACTTCACGCCGTCCTTCTTCTTCGGATCGATCGGCGTTTCCTCGACGAGTTCCTCTTCGTGCCTCGGGAACCGCGGCTTGCCGGGCAGCTCCCGGATCGGGAGCTTCTTCTCCGGAATCGCCTCCTCCTCGACGCGCTCGGGTTCTTCTTCCGGATCCGAGGCCTCCGGCGTCTCTTCGGGCGACGGGCTCGGCTCCTCCTCCTTCGGCCATTCCTCCTCTTGCCCGTCAAGCGCAACGCGCGATTCGTTCGCCGCGTTCCGATCGAGGATCATCGGCAGCGCGAGAATGAGCGCGGCCGCCGCCGCTGCACTCAGCCACAGCAACCGTGCCCCGCGCCGAACCGGTGCCGTGCTGAGCGCACCCGCTTCCACCCGCGCCTCGAGCCGCAACAGCGACTCCGAGTCGGACGTTTCGAAGCGCGCGTCATCGCATGCCTGGAACAGGTCTTCGTACGCGGCGCGGCTCGAGTCGGGCAAAAGGTCGAATCGACGCTCCGCGGACGGCGCGTCGAGAGCTTCGAGGAATCGGGTTTCAGACACGGCGAGCCTCCTTCGATTCGAAACGACGACGCAGGGTTTTGGTGGCCTGGTGCAGGTGTACGCGGACAGTGGCGGGCGCGACGGCGAGATCACGTGCGATCGCGGCGATTTCCCGCCCCTCAATGTGGCGGAGCGTGAAGACCTCCGCCTGCCGCGCCGGAAGTGCAGCGATGCCGCGGCGCAACAAGGCCAGCCGTGCGTCGCTCGGAGCGGCCTGGCTGGGCAGCGACTCGGGCAGGGGTCCCGGCGCGCGACGACGACGGCGCAGCTGATTCAGCGAGCGATTGACGACCGCGCGGTTCAGGTAGGCGCCGGGATCCCGGGCGGGATCGAGCTGCCCTTTGCCCCGCAGCAGCGCAAAAAAGGTGTCCGCGACCGCCTCTTCCGCGTCCGCATCCGACCCCGTGATCCGGCGGGCCGTAGCGAGCAGAGCCGCCCCATACTGGGAGAACAGTTCGCCAAGCGAGATTCTTTGCGCCATCCGGACCACTTACACCGGTCACCCTCGATTCGTTTAGGTCGATATAATTGTTTCATGCGTTGGGCCGTGGCGGGAATCGTTCTGTATGCACTCGCGGTCCTGGCGGATCAGGAGCCGATCGCGGCAGCACGCCCGGAATTCGCACGACGGGAGTCGCTGGCCTGCGGCTACTGCCACATTCAGCCGCGCGGCGGCGGCCCCCGCAACTCCAACGGCCTGCGCTACGCCCGCAACGAATTCAGCTTCCCGACGAAAAAGGGAGACCTCAACAGCTTTGAGGTCACCAAGCAGCGCGAGGCGATGGTCCGCGCGCGCAAGCTGATGCGCATCGACAACGTACAGGCCGCCCACAAGGAGCTGACGCGGCTCGCCAAGACCGTGAAGGAGCCCTCGGCCAAGAAGCTGGTCGAGGCCGAACTGCATGCCATCGCCGTGAAGGGCGACGAGATGCTGGGCCAGGCGCGCCTCCTGCTGCGCAAGTCCAACCAGAAGAAGCGAGCCACGGGCGTGGAAATGCTCTGCATCGTGGCGTCCGCATATCGCGGCGTGGAAGCCGAGCGCGAAGCCTCCGCCCAGCTCAAGGAACTGCGCAAGGACAAGTCCTACAAGGACCTCGTCAAGCAGGAGGAGCGCGAGGAAAAGGCGCGCCAATTGCTGCTCGGCGGCCTCGGCCTGCAGGTCGAGGGCAAGGAGAAGAACGCCGTCAAGGTGTTCGAAAAAGTGCGCAAAAAATACAAGGGGACGCGGGCGGCGCACGATGCGGAGTTGCTGCTCGATCCCGAGAAGGCGAAGGCCGAACAAGAGGCAGAGCCCACCAAATAGGCATCACGGCCGCCCCGTGGCCAGCGCTATGCGCCATCGATTATGATTGGCGCCCTCCTGCCATGAACGCGCCCGCCTCCCACCCCCTGACCGTCCGCGACCGCGCCGAGATGTCTCCGGAGTACTTCGACACCCTGTCGCGGATGCTGCGGAGCCAGGCCTATCGCGAGCTGGCGGCTGCCGTGGTGTTCGCGGAGGCGATCGCGCTCGTTCCGACACTCGAGTTCAAGCGCCACGTGGTGCACACGATCGAGGAGGAGATGGAGCATTACGCGACTTGCGTGACGCTCGCGGAGGCACTCGGCATCGAGGGCTTCGACGAGGCGTGCTCCCACCACGTGCGCGTTGAGCGGCCGATCCCGCGCATCGAGTCCTTCCTCGAAATGGGCGTCGCCGCCTGCCTGTACGACAGCGCATCGGCGTACCAGCTGCGCGAGTACGAGAATAGTTCCTTCGATCCGTACTGCCGCGTCATCGGCCGCATCCTCGAGGAGGAGGAGGGCCACGAGAACTTCGGCGCCGAGCTGATGATCCGACTCAGCCGCGAACCGCAGAACAAAGAAGAGCTCCAACGCTGCTTCGACAAGTGGCTGGCTGTATCGCTTCGATCGTTCGGACGCCCGGGACCGGAGCGCAGCCGCTACGCGATCGAGGCCGGCCTGAAAACCCGCGACTCCGCTGCCGTCGCCCAGGACTACATCGATTCGCTCAAGTCCACCATGCGCGTCTGCGGAGTCGATCTGCCCACGCGCGAACGGCTCCGCGAACTGGGAACCGAGACGGCCGCCGACATCGATCTCAACGTATGTCCCGCGTATCAGTGGAAGTAGCCGGCAGGCTGCGCCGATGAAGCATCTCCGCAAGCGCGTCCTCGTGACTGGCGGCGCCGGATTCATCGGCTCTCACCTGTGCGATCGACTGGTCACGGCGGGTCACGACGTCCTGTGCGTCGACAACTTCTTCACGGGCACGCGCGGCAACGTCGAATTCCTGCTGGGCAACCCGCGCTTCGAGCTCATGCGCCATGACGTCACCTTCCCGCTCTACGTGGAAGTCGACGAGATCTACAACTTCGCCTGTCCTGCGTCGCCGATCCACTACCAGCGCGATCCCGTGCAGACCACGAAGACGAGCGTCCACGGCGCGATCAACTCGCTGGGCCTGGCGAAACGACTCGGCGTGCCGATCCTGCAGGCGTCCACGTCGGAGGTCTACGGCGACCCCGATGTCGACCCGCAGACGGAGAGCTACTGGGGCCACGTGAACCCGATCGGATCGCGGGCGTGCTACGACGAGGGCAAGCGGTGCGCGGAGACGCTGTTCTTCGACTACCGCCGCCAGCACAACCTGAGCATCAAGGTCGCGCGCATCTTCAACACCTACGGGCCGCGCATGCATCCGAACGACGGTCGCGTCGTGTCGAACTTCATCATGCAGGCGCTGCAGGGCAAGCCGATCACGCTGTATGGCGACGGCGCGCAGACCCGCAGCTTCTGCTACGTGGACGATCTGATCGATGGCCTCATCAGCCTGATGGCGACGCCCGACGAGGTCACCGGCCCGATCAACCTCGGAAACCCCTCGCCGATCACGATCGCGCAGCTTGCCTACGCCATCAAGGAGCTCACCGGTTCGGCTTCCGAGATCCGCCACGAGCCGCTGCCCGAAGACGACCCGCACCAACGACGCCCCGACATCGAACTCGCGCGCCGCACTCTCTCGTGGAGCCCGACCGTGGAACTCGAGGACGGACTCAAGCGGACGGTCGCATACTTCGAGTCGATCCTCGCCAGCGGCGAGACTTAGGCTCGAGGCTGAAGCCCCTCCTCCTCGCGCACTCCTTCGGCCCGACGGCGTCCACCTATCCTCTCCTCGTGAATCTGCGAGAATGCCCGCGTGACGTTCGACGCCAACGGATCGCTCCTCTTCACCCCGATCGACCTCGGCCCGCTGCACCTCGCCAATCGCATCGTGCTGCCGGCGATGGTGACGCGCCTTTCGGGCGAGGACGGCAATGTGAACGATGCCATCGTCGATCGGTACGTCCGCTACGCGCAGGGGGAGCCGGGGCTCATGGTCGTCGAGGCCATGGCTGTACACAGCGCGAAGAGCGGACCATTGCTGCGCGCAAGTGCGTCGGAGTTCGTGCCCGGGCTGCGGCGCCTGACCGATGCATGTCGTGCGGTGTCCCCCACCCGGACCGCGGCGCAGATCATTCACTTCCTGAAGATCGCGCGCAGCGGCTGGCGACAGAAGGTGACCGACCTGTCGCTGGAGGATCTCGATCGCATCGTCGAGGACTACGGCGAGGCGGCGGCGCGCGTGCGCGAGGCGGGATTCGACGCGGTCGAACTGCACATGGCGCACGCGTACACGCTCTCTTCGTTCCTGTCGCGCTACAACACGAGACACGATGAGTACGGCGGCCGTTCGCTGGAAAAACGGCTGCGACTGCCGACGCGTGTGTTGCGCCGCGTGCGCGAACGCGTGGGAGCCGACTACCCGATCGGGATTCGTTACGACGGCGAGGAGGCGATCAAGGATGGCTACTCCGTCGGAGAGGCGTCGGCGATCGCGCAGCGCTTCGCGGACATCGGCGTGGAATACCTCTCGCTATCGGCGGGCGGCAAGTTCGAGGACGCGATTCATCGCACAGGGGAACCGCTCTATCCGTACACCGGGTACTCCGGGGATCGCTGCATGCCTGGCGTGAACTACCCGGACGGGTTGAACGTGTACCTGGCCGACGGGGTGCGGGATGCGCTCCGGAAGCGCGGACTCGGCACGCCGATCGTCACGACGGGCAAGATTCGCACGCCGGAGTTCGCGGAACAGATCCTGCAGGAGCAGCGCGCCGACCTGATCGGGATGGCGCGCCAACTGCTGGCCGACCCGGACTGGCCGGTCAAGGTGCGGGAAGGCCGATCGCGCGCCGTGGTTCCGTGCGTCTACAACAACGTATGCAAGGCGCTCGACGAGCGCTTCCATCGCGTGCGCTGCACCTTGTGGCGCAAGCACGATCTTCACGCGCCCGAGCCGTCGGCCGATCGAATCGCGCCGCAGTGGCCGGAAAACGCACGGCTCGAACTCAGCGCACGCGGCGGCGCGGTCGCGCTCGACTGGACGCCCGCCGAGGACGACGAGGCTGTCTACGGATATCTCGTGGAGCGGTCGGAGGGCGACGCTTGGACGCACCTCGACTCGGCGCGCGGCACCGCCCACCGCTTCCGCGACGTGGGCGCGATCGGCGGCGTCGAGTACCACTACCGCGTGATCGCGTACGATCTCGCTGGAAATCGATCGGAGCCGTTGGGCCCGACCGCCATTCGCCTGGAGACGGAACATGCCTGAACTCGCACTGGTCACCGGCGGAGAAACCGGAATCGGAAAAGCGATCGTCGCTGCGCTCGAATCCGAGGGCTTCGAAGTGCGCACCGCGTCACGGCGCACGGGCTGGGACCTGATGACACCGGGTTCCGCCACGCGCCTGATCGAATCGCTGCCGCGGCTGGATCTGCTCATTAACAACGCCGGGATCGCGGAGTCCGCACCGCTCGCCAAGACGAGCGACGAGATGTGGGGCTACCATCTCGAACTCAACGCGAGCGTGCCCTTCCGACTTTGCCGTGCGGCGCTGCCGCTGCTGCGCGAGTCGTCCAACGGCCGCATCATCAACATGGCAAGCACGGCGGCGCGCGCGGGCTCGCCGTACATTGCGGCCTACGCGGCCAGCAAGCACGCCCTGCTGGGACTCACGCGGGTCATGGCGGCGGAACTCAAGGACGTGAAGGTCCACGCCGTCTGCCCCGGTTTCGTCGATACCGAGTTGACCGAGCGCAGCGTCGCGAACATCGTCAAGCTCTCGGGTATGACCGAGGAGGCTGCGCGGGATGTGCTGGCGAAGCAGAATCCGTGCGGCGAGCTGATCACCGCCCAGCAAGTCGCCGACGCCGTCGTGGAGCTGATTGCGCTCGATACGACCGGCGAAGAGCTCGTCATCGAATAGTCCGCCCGGCGATGGCGAATCGGAATCGCCCTGTCCGTCAACGCGGCCGATCGATCCGCACGACTCGATTAACGGCTTCGTCCTTGCGCTCGACGCGCACGCCGCCCGGCCAGATCACAAGCAGGCGATCGATGGTCCGGGCCACGCCGAGTCCGAAGTGGAAGCGGGTGTCGCTGACCGACAGGAACGAGCCTCCGATCGCACGATGAGCAACCTGGGTGCGCCCGCCCGCGGTGATCTCCACACGACGGGCGCCCGGCGCATCGACGAGCAGCCAGGCGCCGCGCGACGCGGACTCGTTGCGCAGAACGGTTGGCGCTGCGTCGATGTTGACGACCACCAGATCGATGTCGCCATCGCCGTCAATGTCCCCGGCCGCGAGGCCGTGGCTCGCCTCGCGAACGGCGAGTCCGGGACCGGCGTCCGCGCTCACGTCGCGAAAGCGTCCCCCATCGTTGGCCAGCAGCAGGTTGGTCTGCCGGAAGGTCGTGTTGGCCGCGGGCGTCACATCCGCCTGCGGATAGATGTGCCCGTTCGCGACGAACAAGTCGAGATCACCATCACGATCGAAGTCCGCGAACGTGGCGCCCCAGGAGAGCGGGGCGAACGTCGGCTGCTTGATGCTCGTCTTGATCGAGACGTCGGCGAACAGACAGTCTCCGACGTTCTGGTACAGGGTCGAAGCATCGAGGGCGAAGTTGGTGACGAAGATGTCCGGGTCGCCATCGCCGTCGTAGTCGCCACTGGCAAGCCCCATGCCCGCCTGGGCGGCGCCTTCGCCGTCGAGCGCCGCACCGCTCCACAGGCCGACCTCCTTGAAAACGCCCTTTCCGTCGTTGCGATACAGGTAGTTCGGATTGGAGTCGTTGGCGACGTAGAGGTCGAGGTCGTCGTCGTTGTCCACGTCGAGTGCGAGGACGCCGAAGCTGTAGAACTCGCCGACGTCGGTGAGCCCCGATCGCTTCGTCGCATCGACGAACTTTCCCGCGCCAACGTTCTCGAAGTAGCGGTTCTTTTTCCCGGCCAGCCCGAACGGACCGAGCATCACATTGTTGCCCTTCCACTCCAGCGTCGGCTTGGCCTGCAGGACCTGTTCCAGCGTGCAGTCGATGTAGGCGGCGAGATAGAGATCCTGATCCCCGTCGCCGTCCGCATCGAAAAACACCGCGCCGGTCGACCATCCGTCGATGCTCGGCGGGTTCGCCATCCGCTCGAAAGTCCCGTCCCCCCGATTGCGGTAGAGCACGTCCGGCCCGAAGTTGCTCACGAACAGATCGGGCTTGCCGTCGCCGTCCACGTCTCCGACCGCGACGCCGCAACCCCAGCCGTCGTCCCCGACGCCGGCCTTTTTGGTCACGTCGTCGAAGACGCCATCGCCGCGATTGCGATAGAGCACGTTGCGTCCGCGCTCGCGAACCTCCGCTCCCTCCAGCCGCCACCCGCAGACGACGTACAGATCGAGGTCGCCGTCCCTGTCGTAGTCGAACAGGGCCAGCCCAGTCCCACCGGATTCGAGGATGTGCGGTTTGAGGGGCCGTCCGCACCACGCGATCGCGCGCACGCCGGACTCACGCGTCGCATCCACGAAGCGGATCGGCGTGTGGGCCTCGCCGACCATCGGTTGGACGGTCGGCGAGGGTTGTTCCGTATCGTTTCCGCAAGCCCCCAGAACGAAGAGCAGGAGCGGAAGACCGCGTCTCATTTCGACTACTTGAGCGAGTCGGCTGCCTTGACGAACGCGTCCCAGGCGGCCTTGCGTGCGCCGTCGTCGCTGGCCGAGCGCAACGCGCTCGAAGCAGCGAGAATCTGCTTCTTGGCCGCGATGGTGACGACGACGTAGCCGGGCTCGTAGATGCCCTTCGCTTCACCCGCGGCATTGTGGTGATGGCCGCCTTCAAGCAACCGCTTGCGGACCCCGGCGATCGCGTTGTCACCTTCGTTGGCGAAGAGCGCCATCTCGGCGGCAGCCTTCTGGTAGTCCTTGGCCATGTAGTAGGCGTGAGCACCGTGACGATGACCGTCGAGCACGCCGTGCACGAAGCTCGCCTCCGTCTTCTTGATGGCCAGGATCGCGTCCGCCAGATTGTCGTAGGTACTGACCATGGACTTGGGGGTTTCCTGCGCCCAGACCCAAAGTGCGGTGACGAGGACAGCAACGACTCCGACGCTTAACTTCTGCATGAGGTATGCCCTTTCGTTGCCCCGAACAACTCGGGGCGGGGCGATTGTAGCGAGGAAGTCGTCCGAGAAGAAATCGCAAGAACGGGCCGATAACGCACGAATTCGGTCCTGTTTCGCTGAATCGGCGTGCTCCGGAGCGAGGCGAGGCATGCACCCTCGAGCCCAAAGGAAACGCTCCGACGCTGCTGGGATCAGCAGCGCCGGAGCGCCGTGTGTTGAAACTTAAGCGAGGTCGAAACGGTCGAGGTTCATCACCTTGTCCCAGGCCGCCACGAAGTCGCCCACGAACGCCTGCTGCGCGTCGTCCGAAGCGTAGACCTCCGCGAGAGCGCGAAGCTGGGAGTTGGAACCGAAGACGAGATCGACACGGGTCCCGGTCCACTTGGGCTCACCGGTCGCACGATCGCGCCCCTCAAACAGGTCACCGTCGTCCGAGGTCGCTTCCCACTTCGTGCCCATGTCGAGCAGGTTTACGAAGAAGTCGTTGGTCAGCTTGCCGGGACGGTTCGTGAAGACGCCGTGCGCGGACTGCCCGAAGTTCGCGTTCAGGGCGCGCATGCCACCCACCAGCACGGTCATCTCCGGTGCGGTCAACGTCATGAGCTGCGCGCGATCGACGAGCAGTTCCTCGGCCGATACCGTGTACTTGCCCTTGAGGTAGTTGCGGAAGCCATCCGCGATCGGCTCGAGGACGTCGAATGCTTCGGCATCGGTCTGGGCCTGCGCGGCATCCGCGCGACCCGGCGTGAAGGGAACCTCCACGGCGTGCCCGGCGTCCTTCGCGGCCTGTTCGACCGCGGCGCAGCCTCCCAGAACGATCAGATCCGCGAGCGAAACCTTCTTGCCCCCGGACTGCGTACCGTTGAACGCACTCTGGACGCCCTCAAGCGCATTGAGCACCTTCGCCAGCTGCTCGGGCTGGTTGGACTCCCAGCCCTTCTGCGGCGCGAGGCGCACGCGTGCACCGTTCGCCCCACCGCGCTTGTCGGAACCACGGAAAGTGGAGGCCGAAGCCCATGCGGTCGAGACAAGTTCGGGGATGGAAAGCCCCGCGGCGAGAATCTTGTCCTTGAGCGCTGCAACGTCCTGCGCCCCGATCAGCTCGTAGTCGACTGCCGGGATCGGATCCTGCCAAATGAGC
>Ga0070728_10004729_pt1 | contig 13880 bp, 12 predicted proteins | sample tdDd471_FD_66723 | JGI IMG/M metagenome (GOLD analysis project Ga0070728, IMG submission 66723) | Marine sediment microbial communities from the Atlantic coast under amendment with organic carbon and nitrate - tdDd47.1 | ecosystem: Environmental > Aquatic > Marine > Coastal > Sediment | place...
AGAATACCTTCAGTATTCAGCTCTTTCGCGCCTTGCCAGCTGCCCGCCTTTCTTCGTCATCATCGCGTACGTTTCACGGATCGTCGGTATGACTCGCGCGACAGGCACCGCCTGAACCACCCGGCTCGCGCCCGCCTGGCCGCGAGTCACCCGGTCGGGCCGGCATCGTCGAGGTCAAGCTCGCCGCGAAAGAACGCCGAGAGGAGGTCGAACACCGCGCGCACCCGGCGGCTCGTCCGCACCGCGCGGTGGGTCGTGAGCCACATCGGCACCGGGATCGGCGCGAGGTCGGTGAACGCGCGCTCGACCCGCGGATCCGCGTCGCCGATCCGATCCATCATCACCGCGACGCCGAGCCCGCGGCAGGCCATCTCCCACTGAAACACGTGGTTCTCGGACGCGAGCACGACCTGCTCCGCCCGCAGCGTCAGCCCGAACCCGGACATCGCCTCGACGAACGACGGGTCCCGGTTGAACCCGATGAAGTCGACGTGCGACAGGTCGTCCGCCGCCGACGGCCGACCGATGCGGTCGAGGTACTCGGGCGTCGCGTAGAACCCGCCGTGCTCCTCGGGCAGCCGCGTGGCGACCAGCTCTTCGTCCTCGGGGCGGAAGTTGCGGATCGCGATGTCCGCTTCGCGTTGCCGCAGGTCCGTCGTTCGGCTCGACGCGACCACGTCGAGCACGAGCCCCGGGTGCCGACGACGCACCTCGGCGAAGAGCGGCGCGAGCAGGTAGACGCAGATCGAGTCGCTCGCCGTTACCGTGACCGTGCCCTCGAGCGACTCGGACCGCCCGGACGCCACGAGGGACAGCTGCCTCGCCGCGTCCGCCATGGTGCGCACGTGCTCGACGAGCGCGAGCCCGGACGGGGTCAGCTCGATGCCGCGCCCGACCCGCTCGATCAGGGTGACGTGCAGCTCGTCCTCGAGGGCCGCGATCTGGCGCCCGATCGTCGGCTGCGTCGTCCCCAGCGCAGTCGCCGCGGCGGAGTACGAGCCGGCCTCGGCCACCGCGAGCAACGCCCGGGCCCGGTTCCAGTCGAAGGTGAGAAGGGTCCAATCCATACGTGAACGCATGATACACCAACACCATTCGCTGATTTCAAGAACGAAAGCGCATGCGACAGTGCATCTCGTTGGCCGCGACCCCTGCGGCGCACCCCCACTCCCCACCCCATGGAGCCTGTCATGCGTGCTGTCCTCACCCCCCGCTACGGTTCGTCGGACGTCCTCACCTTCGCCGAGGTTTCGGCCCCCACCCCCGCCGCCGGCGAGATCCTCGTCGACGTGCACGCCGCCGCCGTGACCCGCGGCGATGACCGGCTGCGCGGCGCCGAGTTCCCTGGCTTCACCGCGGTCATCGGCCGCTCGATCTTCGGGTTCACCCGCCCCCGCCAGCCCCTGCAGGGCACGATGTTCGCCGGTCGAGTCGCCGCCATCGGCGAGGGCGTCACCCGGTTCGCTGTCGGCGACGACGTGTTCGGCGAGGTGGCGAACGGCGCCTACGCCGAACAGCTCGTGGTTCGCGAAGACGCCGGCGTCGCCCACGTCCCCGACGGGTTCGACTTCACCGACGTCGCCCCGCTCGGCTACGGCGCGGTCACCTCGCTCGTCTTTCTGCGCGACATCGGCGCGGTGCAGCCGGGTGAGCACGTGGTCGTCGTCGGCGCCGGTGGCGGCGTCGGTCGGTACGCGGTGCAGGTCGCGTCCCACCTCGGCGCCCGGGTCACCGCTGTCGCCAGCGCGCGGCACGACGCGCTGCTGCGCGACCTCGGTGTCGAGACCATCGTGCGCCCCGGCGAGGCGCTGCCCGCCACGGCGGACGTCGTGTTCGACACGTCGGGCACCTCGCACGTCGGTGACTGGCGCGACCAGATGGCCGCCACGGGCCGCTTTCTGACCACCGACCTGACCGTGCGCCTCATCGTCGACCTCCTCCTGGCGAACTTCCGGTCCGGGCCGCGCACGCGCTTCGGTGTCGGCGAGGTGACGGCAGACAATCTCGCGACCGTCGCCGAGCTGCTCGAGTCGGGCGCGCTGCGGCCGGTCATCGGGCATCGGTTCGCCTTCGAAGACGCTGCCGCGGCCCACCGCTGCGTGCACGAAGAGCGCCCCAACGGCGACGTGGTCATCGAGGTCCGCGCATCGCGCGAGGCGACGGTGACCGCAATGCGCCGCACCCCCGACGCTGCCCCCCGGACCGGCGGCGCGTTCGGGCCCACCGTCGCGCGCGCCGCGGCCTGATCCGACCCCCGCCTCGGGCGCCGGCAGACCGCTGGCGCCCGACGCGCGATCGGCGTAGACCCGAGGGGCCTGCAGCTGTTGGGAGTCTGCCGTGAACTCGACCCTCCGCGTCGTCGCCATCGCCTCGATCGCCGTCGTCACCGCTTGTGGTGATGACGGCGGTTCGGGTTCTGCTACCCCGGACACCGGCGTCGACGACGCCGCGACCGACACCGCCGAAGACACGGCGGGCGAAGACACCGCAGACGGCGGCGAGGACGCCACCGAAGACACGACGGACGAAGACGCCGCAGACGCCGACGCCGCAGACGCGGCCGACGCCGAAGATGCCGCGCCGTGGCTGACCGACGACGTGTGCACCCCCGAGCCGCTGCCCGGCGCGCTGCTGCAGTCCGGTGCGACCGACGGCGACGTGCGCGTCGCCCCGGGCGGACGCGGGCTCGCCACGCCCGGCACCACCCTCGAGGTCGACGGATACCCGTCCAGCGCCGTGTTCTCGGCCGACGGCAGCCTGGTCTACGTCGCGTCGCTCGGGCGGCAGGAGCGCATCCTCTTCGTCATCGACGTCGCCACCGGCGACATCGTGCAGGAGCTCGAACTCGACGATCTCTTCGTCGGGCTCGAGCGCGACGACGCGAACGGCTGGCTCTACGCCACCGGCGGCGCCGGCAACTGGATCGAGCGCTTCGAGATCGCCGAGGACGGCACCCTCACGGCCCTCGGTCGCCAGGACATCGGCGTGTTCGCCGGCGAGATCGAGCTCAGCGCAGACGGCTCCCGCCTCTACGTCGGTTCGTTCCGGCGCGCCCGCCTCTTCGAGATCGACACGGCCCTCTGGGGCACCGAGGACGCCGTCCTCAACTCGTTCCGCGCCGGCGGCAACATCTGGGACGTCGCCCTCGTCGAGTCCACCGGCGAAGTGTGGACGACGACCCTCGAGGGCGACGTCGTCACGATCCACGACCTCGACGGCGATCCGGACGAACCGACGAACCTCGAGCTCGGTTCGCGCCCGGCCGGCATGACGCTGTCCGACGACGAGTCGACGATGTGGATCGTCCTCAACGGCGACGACGCCGTCATCGAGGTCGATGTCGCGACCCGCGAGATCGTCGCGACCTCGACGGTCACCGTCGGCGACCTGCTCGACGACGACGGCGAAGAGCTCGGGCGCACCAACGCCCAGGGCATCGCCCTGTCGAGCGACGGCGCGACGCTCTACGTGTCCCGCGGCAACGACAACGCCATCACCGTACTCTCGACGGATCCCCTCGCCGTGACCGGGGCCATCCCGACCGCGTGGTGGCCCGGCGACGTGGCCCTCGCCCCCGACGACGGCACCCTGGTGATCCCCGAGCGAAAGGGCTTCGGCGCCGGCCCCAACCCCGGCCAGAGCACGTCCGGCGCCCTGAGCGGCTCCATCGGCATCGTGCCCCTCAGCGACCTCGACCTCGAAGCCACCACCGCCGACCACGTCGCGTGGCTGCAGCGCGCGCAGGCGGTGTTCCCCTTCGACTGCGACGGGTTCTTCCCGATCCCGCGGGAGCTCGGCGACCCGACGCCGATCGAGCACGTGATCCTGATCGTCAAAGAGAACAAGACCTTCGACTGCGTGTTCGGCGACCTCGTCGACATGGACGTCGACGTCGACCCGAGCCTCGTCCGCTGGGGCGAGGAGTACACCCCCAACCAGCACGAGGTCGCCCGGACGTTCACGATCTCGGACAACTTCTATACCGAGGTCGACAACTCGGACATGGGCCACGTCACCCTCACCGCCGGCGTCATGACCGAGTGGATGGAGCGGATGTGGGTCGAGTCCAAGCGGTCCACGAGCGTGCAGGGCTACCAGGTCGCCGACCCGACGATCCCTTCGAACGGCAACTTCTACACCCACCTGCTCGACAACGGCGTCGACATCCAGGTGTACGGCGAGATTGTCGGCATGCTCGTCGAAGACGCCGAGGGGCGTGAGGTCATCCAGTTCAGCGACCCGCTCTACCCCGGCGGCCCGTTCTACTCGTATGCGGCCCGAGACGCCGACCGCGCCCGGTACATCGTCGACCAGGCGAACGAGAACGGGCTCGCGACCTTCACGTTCGCGCTCTTCCCCAACGACCACACCGGCGGCGTGACCCCCGGCAACCCGACCCCCGAGGCGCAGGTCGCCGACAACGACCTCGCGGTGGGCCTGCTCATCGAGGGCATCTCGAACTCCGAGTACTGGGACAACACCGTCATCATCGTTCTGCAGGACGACCCGCAGGGCTGCTCGGACCACGTCGACGCGCACCGGTCCTTCCTGCTCGTCGCGAGCCCGTGGGCGCGCCGCGGCTACGTCAGCCACGTGAACGCCTCGTTCCAGTCCGTCTTCGCCACGATCACGCGGATCCTCGGCGTGCCGCCGATGGGCCGCCACGACGCGGCGGCGTCGCCCCTGTGGGACATGTTCACCGGCGTGCCGGACTTCACCCCGTTCGAGGCCGTGCCGCGGCAGATCCCCGAGTCGAAGATCCTCGACATGAACACCCCGGGCATCGACGCGTCGCTGCGAATGGACTTCCGCGGGCCGGACCGCAACGAGAACCTGGGCGTCGTGCTCGACAACTACCGCCTGTGGCAGATGGGCGAGCTCACCGCCGAAGAAGCCGAGGCCCGCATCGCCGCGGGGCTCATGTCGGTCCCCGCGGGCGTCGAGGACCCCGACGAGTGGCAGGCCGAGCACCTCGAAGAGCGCGAAGAAGAAGCCGAAGAAGAGCTCAGTGCCCACGACATCGCGTGGTCCGAGTACACCCACTGGCTGCGCGAGCGCGGCGAGCCGGTGCCGATGCGCTACGGCGCGCCGCTGCCCGAGGCCCGCATCCGCGCCGTGCTCGACGGCGACATCGCGCCGTGGGACCTGCGTCGCTTCGGCCCCTGACCCGGCCGCCGCGCCCCCGCGGCGACGGCCCGCGCCGCGCCCATCGCACGACGCACTGTCACCGAACGCTCGCCCCAGGTACGCTGCGCGCCACACACCCGGATGCAGAGCGCGCACGATGAAGCCACGAGGCACGGTCGTACTGGTCGATGATGACGATGCCACTCGCGATGCGGTGGGACTCCTGCTCGAAACCGAAGGGTACGAGGTCGTCTCGTGGGGGTCGTCCCGGGCCTTCGTGGCCGCGCCGCTGCCCGGCCCCCCGGCCTGCGTCATCCTCGACCTGAACATGCCCGACCTCGACGGGCTGCAGGTGCAGGAACACATCACCGACCGCAGCGGGCTGCCGATCCTCTTTCTGTCCGGCGCGGCGACGGTCGCGACGTCCGTTCGCGCGATGAAGGCCGGCGCCGCCGAGTTTCTCGAGAAGCCGGTGAACGCCGACGAGCTGCTCGACGCCGTGGCCGCGGCGCTCGAAGCGAGCACCGGACTGCAGGCCCAGCACGAGGACGTCACCGACGCCCGCACCCGATTCGAGTCGCTCACCGACCGGCAGCGCGAGGTGCTGATCCTCGCGTCGAAGGGGCTGACGAACGGCGAGATCGCGACGGCGCTCGACATCACCGAGCGGACGGTGAAATTCCACCGGCAGCTCGCGATGCGGGGCATGGATCTCGACTCGATCGCCGAGTTCGCCCGGCTCGCCGAGCGCGCAGGGATCTGCTGACGCAGGGGTGACCACCCCGTGCGGCGACCCATCCCCTGTCAGACGGGACAGGTGCGGCGCGCGCCCGAGCGGTGCAGGGTGTGCATCCTGACGCGGGGCGTCACGGCACCCCACGGGTGTACCGAACGCGCGACCCCCTGCCCGCTGCTGCACCCCTCGGGGTGCGATGGATTCGTATGTCTCTGCCCCACCCACACCCCGCCCCCTGGGTCGCCGTCGTCGACGACGATGGCGAGATGCGCGCTGCGATCCTCGCGCTCGTGCAGGCGGCCGGATTCGAAGGGTGCGGGTTCGCCACCGGTCCGGACCTGCTCGACCGCGTCGCCAGCGACGTCCCCGCCTGCGTCGTCCTCGACATGGACATGCCCGGCATGGACGGCCTGACCGTGCAGGCGCGCCTTGCGGTGCACCCCGACCTGCCGGTCATCTTCGTGTCCGGCGCGGCGACCCCGGCGATGCAGGCCCGCGCTCTCGCCGCTGGCGCACGCACCTTTCTGCACAAGCCGGTGTGTGGCGACGAGCTGCTCGACGCCGTCGAGGCCGCGCTCGGCGCCTGATACCGACAATCAGTGACCCGGTCAGCCCACGTCGCCCTGCGGGATCGAGAGCCGCACGATGGGCCGACCGCTCTCGTCAGACACCCGCTCGAGCTGCCCGTCGTGGGCGTCGGCGACGTGCTGGGCGAGGCCAAGGCCGACCGCGAGCCGCCGGCGGCGGGACCCACCGAGGGTGACCGGCAGGTCGTCGAGGTCGATGTCGATCGGCACCGGGTCGTACACGTCGAGGTGCACCGCGTCGGCGACGCGCACCATCGAGAGTTCGATGACCCGATCGGCGGTGCGCCCGAGGCGCGAGACGCGGTGGTAGGCGTTGCTGAGCAGGTTGAAGACCGCCTGCTGCAGCAGGGTCTCGTCGCCCCGCAGGCGCGCCTCGCCATCCGCGGGCGGATGCACCACGACCTGCACGCTCGCGCGGCGAAACTGCTCGGCGAGCAGCTCGAGCACCCGGTCGACGACCGCCGGCAGGTCGACCTCGGACGACGCGACGGACGCCGGTGAGAAGAGCGCCCGAATCCGCTTGATTGTCTCGGACGCCCGACGGTTCGTCGCAGCGATCTCGGCCACCTCGGCGTTCAACCCGGCGGCGTCGACCGCGCCGTCGTCGACGGACCGTAGCGCGGCTTCGAGCCGGTCGATCATCTGCGCGAGGGGCCCGTCGAGCTCGTGCGCGATCGTCGCCGACAGCTCGCCGAGCGCGGCGGTGCGCCCGACGCGTTCGAGCTCGACCCGGCGCAGGTCCAGCTCGATCTCGAGCTCTTCGGACGACCGGCGGATGCGGTCCTCGGTTTCGATCTGCTCGATCAGCTTCGCGTGCGAGGCCTGCAGCTCGGCTGCGCGTTCTTCGACGAGGCGCTCGAGCCGCTCGTGGCTGTCGTGCACGACCCGACGCGCCCCGCGCAGGGCCACCATCGCAACGCCCCACATCGCGAGCGTCGACGCGATCGCGATCGCCGGATACCCCCGCCGCGCGAAAACGTCGAACGTCGCCGCTGGATCCGCGAGCACAGGCGCGTAGGGCAGGTGACCCGTCGCCTCGAGCACCGACAGGATCACGAGCCCGACGAGGTGCAACGACGCGAACGCCACCACCCGACGCCACGGCAGCGACCAGATCATCACACAGAGCAGGAACATCGGCCCCACGACGAACGTCGTGGTGACGGTGCCCGCGATGTACACCGCGTAGAGCCACGGCGCCGTGCCGAGGATGGCCGCGCCCATCAGCGTCGGCTCGAACCCACGGTTCTGCCAGCCGGGTCGCGCGCCGAACCCGCGCTGCAATGCGGCCACCACGCCTGCAATCACCCCCACCGAGGCGTTGGCGACGGCAAGTCGACGCACCATCGCCGGGTCCCACGGGCCGGGATCGGGATACACGTCGATGCCGAAGAAGAGCAGCGCCGCGCTCACCACCATGGCGATCGCCATCGCGAGCAGAAAGCGGCCCGTCAGCTCCTGCATCGGCACGCGCGCGAGGGTGGTGTCCGTCGTCGCGGGGTGTGCGCCGGTCATGCCGCCCCCCCGGTCTGCGACGCCAGCGGCATCTCGAGGATGAACGTCGCACCACCGCCGGGCGTGGGCTCGTGCCAGATCCGACCGTCGTGGGCCTCCACGATGGAGCTCGACAGCGCCAGCCCGAGGCCGAGCCCGGTGGATCGGGTCGTGACGAAGCCTTCGAAGACGTCGACGCCCGGCGGCAGCCCGGGGCCGTTGTCGGACACCTCGACCCGGGCCACACTGTCGCGGGGCAGGCTGCGCACGCGCACAGCGACGCTCGGCTTCGCCGAGCTCGCACGCTCCAGCGCCTGCACCGCGTTGTGCACGAGGTTGTAGATCACCTGCGTGAGCTGGGCGGCGTCACCAAGCACGTCGACCGCGAACACTCCGGGGTGCGCGACGACCTCGACGCCCGCACGGTCGCCCTGACGGCGAGCCAGCGAGGTGGCCTCGAGCACGACGTCGGTCAGGTCGATGGGATCGCGGGTCCGCTGCTCGCCGTGCAGGCGTCGCAGCCCGTCGATGATGCCCCGCGCGCGGTGGGCCGAATCGAGCGCCGCCTGCAGTGACTCGCGGGCGACGTCGGCCGTCGCGCCATCGCGACGCAGCAGGCGAGACGCGATCGCGCCGCGCAGCTCGATGGCGCCGAGGGGCTGGTTCAACTCGTGGGCAATCCACGCCGCGAGCTCACCGAGCGCCCGCTCACGCTCGAACGACCGCAGCCGCGCACGCTGCCGCTCTGCTTCTGCGCGACGCTCGGCGAGGCGCTCCTCGGCCTCTCGGCTCGCGCGGGCGCGCTCGGCGAGCTCCGCGTGCGAGGCCGCCAGCGCCTGCGTGCGCTCGGCGACGACGCGATCGAGGTCCGACTCCCGTCGATCGAGCACCCGCCGAAACACGGCGAGAAAGGTCAGCACCACGCCGTACATCATCGCCGTTGTGACGAGGATGACCGCCCGAACGCGCCAGTCGGCCTGGGCGTCCTGCACGAGCACGCCGGTCCGATAGATCGGCGCATACGGCAGCAACCCGGACGCGCAGGCCGCTGCGGCGACCCCGAACGACGTCGCCTGCACCGCAGCGACGCGCGTGAAGCCCTGCGAGGGCAGCGCCCAGGCCGCCAGCGAGAGCGGCACGAGGTACATGCTGAACATCGCGGTCGAGAAACACCCGGAGAGGTACACGTGGGTGCCGACCACCGCCGTCGCCGCCCACGCGGCCGCCTCGATCCGACGCACGAAGCGCTGCCGGGCGACCTCGGGCGCGAGCCCCTGCGGACGGGTCGCCCACAGCAGGCCGCCGCAGAGCGCGATGCCCACGAAGTTCATCGCCGTCGCGTAGATCATCGCGTCGGTCGCGAAGAGCGGCTCGAGCCCGACGACGACGACGCCGATCGTCGACAGCACCAGCCACGCCGTGAACGCGAGGATCACGAGCCGCGGGGCACGGGCGATCCGTGCGCGCAGCGCGTCGTACGCGTCGGCGTTGTGGGTGGGTGTCGCGATCATCGTGGGCACCTCGAGGGGCCCCTGTCGATGCCCCGGATCCGCACGCAGAACAAGCGTTGTCGCGCACGTTCACCGGCGGGGCGGCCGCGATCCTGCGCAAGTTCACCCTCGGTGCGCACCTGCGCCCCCTGCGATGCATCTGGTGTGTTGAGCCTCCCCACCGATCCGGACCCGTCATGCACCGCCCCGCGCTCCGTGCTCTCGCCACGCTCCTCTTCGCCACCCTTGCCGTCGGCTGCGGCGACGACGCCGACCCGACCGGCCCCGATCGGACCGACGCCGGCGACGCGGCAATGACCGACACGAGCGCGGCCGACACGGGCGCGACGGACGCCGGCGCCACGGACACCGCCGACCCGCTGGATGTCGACGCGGGCACCACCGACGCCGCGCCAGACGACACCGGTGCGACGGACACGGGCGCGATGGATGCGGCGCCGATGGACGCGGCGAACGACGCCGACGACGCCTCGCCCGACGTGACCGAGGATGCCACCCCGGACGCGACCGAAGACGCGGCGCCGGACGTGGGCCCCCCCACGACCGCGACCCTCGTCGGCGCGATCAGCCGGAGTACGGACCCCAGCCGCGGCGCCGACGCCGTGGGCGACGTCTACATCGCGCTCTTCGACAACGAGCCGATCCTCGACCGCGACCAGATGCCCGTGGCGTTCCTGATCGTCGAAGCTGTCGACCTCTCGGACCCGATCACGACGGTGCCCTACCGCCTCGAGGGCATCGCGCCCCGCGCCGAGGCCTACTGGATCTCGGCGTTCCTCGACGACAACGGCAACGCGAGCACCGACGATGCGGGCCCCGACCGCGGCGACCTCGTCATGCTCGAGCGCTTCGTGCCGCCGGAGTCCCGCCGCGTTACCATCGCCGAACCCGGTGAGCAGACGCAGGTCATCGACCTGAACAACGTCCTGCCGTTCTGAGCCTTCCCCGCGTGGCGCGCCGTGCCCGGGCCTGATCCCGCGACGGCCCGCGTCGCTCTCGATCCCCCGCGCCCCGCCGACCGCATGCCCCGATCCGCGTCCGAGCTCACCGCCGCGATCCACGATCGCCTCGACCGGTTCAGCCCCGGCCAGACCGAGTTTCACCAGGCGGTGCACGAGGTCGTCGCGTCCGTCGCCGACCTGGTCGCCGACCGCGCGGACTGGCAGGACGCCCGCATCCTCGAGCGCCTCACCGAGCCGGACCGGGTGATCAGCTTTCGTGTCGCGTGGCACGACGACGAGGGCGCCGTGCACGTCGACCGCGGCTGGCGCGTGCAGTTCAACCAGGCGCTCGGCCCGTACAAGGGCGGACTGCGGTTTCACCCGACGGTGAACGAGAGCGTCCTGAAGTTTCTGGGCTTCGAGCAGATCTTCAAGAACGCGCTGACCGGGCTGCCCATGGGCGGCGGCAAGGGCGGCTCGACCTTCGATCCGCGCGGACGTTCGGACGCCGAGGTCCTGCGCTTCTGCCAGGCGTTCATGACCGAGCTCGCCCGCCACATCGGCCCCGACACCGACGTCCCCGCCGGTGACATCGGCGTCGGCGGACGCGAGATCGGCTACCTCTTCGGGCAGTACAAGCGCATCCGCGCGATGCACCACGGGGTGCTCACCGGCAAGGGCGTCGGCTGGGGGGGCAGCGAGGTCCGCACCGAGGCGACAGGATACGGGCTGGTGTACTTCGTCGAGCAAATGCTCGAGCGACAGAAGGCCGACCTCGACGGGCTGGCGTGCGTCGTGTCCGGCTCCGGCAACGTCGCCCGGTACGCGATGCGCAAGCTCATCGACCGGGGCGCGCGCGTCGTCGCGTTCTCGGACTCGTCCGGGTTCGTGCACGACCCCGACGGTCTCGACGCCGACCGCTGGGAGTGGCTGCGCGCCCTCAAGGAGGACCGTCGTGGGCGCGTGCACGAGTACGCCGACCACTTCGGCTGCGACTACCACGAGGGCAAGCGCCCGTGGGGCGTGGCCTGCGACATCGCCCTGCCCTGCGCGACCCAGAACGAGCTCGACGCCGACGACGCCCGCGCGCTGCTCGACAACGGCGTCCGCGTGATCGCCGAGGGCGCGAACATGCCGACGACCGCAGACGCGGTGCACGTGCTGCAGGACGCGAAGCTGCTCTACGCCCCCGGCAAGGCCTCGAACGCCGGCGGCGTGGGCGTGTCGGGCCTGGAAATGTCACAGAACGCGCAGCGCATCCCGTGGGACGCCGGAGCGGTCGATGACGAGCTCCAGCAGATCATGGGCACCGTGTACGAGACCTGCCTCGAGCACGGCGAAGGCGCCGGTGGTGCCGTCGACTTCGTGCGCGGCGCCAACCGGGGAGGGTTCGTCCGCGTCGCCCGCGCGATGCTCGCCCAGGGCGTGTCCTGACCCCGGTCTGACGGCGGCGTCCCCGGTCCGGTCCGCGCGAAATCCTCACGAACGGCACGCGCCGAGCAGACGAACTGCTCGGCGCGTGATGGTTCGGGGACCGCGGACCGCCTACGGGCAGAACTCGTCGCGACCGGCGCAGATGCCCGGCTCGCAGCACCGCTCGTCCCAGGCGCAGCCCGGGTCGAAGCTCTCGCAGATCCCGCTCGTGCAGGTGCCGATCGAGCACTCGAAGAAATCCGTGCACCACGTCCCGTCCGTGTCGCGGCTGCAGGACCCCGACTCGGTGGACGACGACGACCCGCACGCACCCGCGTCGCAGGTGTACGTGGTCACCGACCGGGACCGAGACCCGGTCTCGTCACAGGTCGTGGTGTACCCGCTGCAGCTCGACCACGCGCCATACGACGTCGAGCCGCACGAGGTCCCATTCGTGTTGCGCGAACACGACCGCGACTCGGTCGTCGTCGAGCTCCGGCAGGTGCCGGTGCCGCAATCGTACGTCGTGACCGTCCGCGTCTGCGTGCCCGTGTTGTCACAGGTGCTGGTGTATCCGCCACACGCCGACCAGGCGCCGTACGTCGTCGAGCCGCAGGACGTGCCGTCCGTGTCGCGGCTGCACGACCCGGTCTGTGTCGACGTCGACGTCGTGCACGATCCGGTCGTGCAGGCGTAGCTCGTCACCGTGCGCGACCGCGTGCCGGTCTCGTCGCAGGTGTTCGAGTACCCGCCGCACGACGACCACGGGCCGAGCGAGTCGCTGCCGCAGGACGTGCCGTCCGTGTCGCGGCTGCACGACCCGGACTCCGTCGTCGTCGAGCTCTGGCAGGTGCCCGCGCCGCAGGTGTACGACGTGCGCGACCGCGTCCGGGATCCGCTCTCGTCACACGTGCCCGAGTAGCCACCGCACGACGACCACGCGCCGACCGAGTCGCTGCCGCAGCTCGTGCCATTCGTGTTGCGCGAGCACGACCGGGACTCGGTGGTCGTCGACGTCGAGCACGACGCTCCCGCGCAGGTGTAGTCGGTGCGCACCCGGGTCTGCGTGCCCGTGTTGTCGCAGGTGTCCGAGTAGCCGCCGCACGCCGACCATGCGGTGTAGGTCGAGCTGCCACAGCCGGTGCCGTCGGTGTCGCGGGTGCAAGCGCGGGTCTGCGGGGCGGTCGACCCGCCGCAGGTGCCGCTGCCGCAGGTGTACGTCGTCACGTTGCGCGACTGGGTACCGGACTCGTCACAGGTGCCCGAGAAACTGCCACACGCCGACCAGGCCGTCGCCGACGTGTCGTCGCAGGTCGTGCCGTCGGTGTCGCGGGTGCAGGCGCCGGACTCCGTCGACGTCGACGAGCCGCACGAACCCGCGTCGCAGGTGTACACGGTGCGGGTCCGCGACCGCGTCCCCGACTCGTCGCACGTGTCGGCGAACCCGCCGCACGACGACCACGCGCTCAGGTCGTCGGACCCACACGACGCGCCGTCGGTCGAACGGTTGCACGGCCGGGTCTCGGTCGCAGTGACCGGGGTGCAGCCGTCGCCGGCGCAGGTGTACTCGGTGCGCGTCCGGCTCTGCGTGCCCGTCGTGTCGCAGACGCTGTCGTAGCCGCCGCAGCTGCCCCACGCCGTCCACGTGGTCTCGCCACACGTCTCGCCGTCGGTGCCCCGCGAACAGGCCCGCTCTTCGAGGGTCTCGACGGTCTCGCACGTGCCCTCGCCGCAGACGAGCTCGGTGCGCACGCGCGTCTGGATGCCGCCGCTGTCGCACACGCCCTCGAAGCCGCCACAGGCGCTCCAGGCCGTGTATTCCGGCGGTCCGCCGCAGCTGTCGCCGTCCGTGTCGCGGCTGCACGCCTCGGACTCGCTGGAGTCGGCGCCGCCGCAGGTGCCCGCGCCGCAGGTGTACCGCGTCACGGTGCGCGAGCGTGTGCCGTCCTCACCGCAGGCGCCGCCGAAGCCGCCGCAGCCCGACCACGCCCCGAAGTCCGGGTCGTCGCAGATCAGGCCGGCGGTGTCGCGGACGCACGACGCCTCGTCGACCTGCGTCTCGACGGTCGGT
>Ga0070728_10004731_pt1 | contig 13877 bp, 8 predicted proteins | sample tdDd471_FD_66723 | JGI IMG/M metagenome (GOLD analysis project Ga0070728, IMG submission 66723) | Marine sediment microbial communities from the Atlantic coast under amendment with organic carbon and nitrate - tdDd47.1 | ecosystem: Environmental > Aquatic > Marine > Coastal > Sediment | place...
GTTCACATCATGTTCCTGATCGGGTTCCGCGCCAAGGCGGTGGTCATGTGGAACTGGGTCTGGAACTACGTCTTCGCCAATAAGGGCGCGCGGTTGATCACGGGTTCGCCGCCGTTGAAGTTGACGCGCGTGCTGCAGGAAGACGAGGCGGATGATCTGGGTCGGCAACTCGAATCCAAGCAGTCAGGTTGACCTGCTCATTCTTAGAGTGCCGGGTCGATTCCGGCCGCTCCTTCGCCCGGCCCGGCATGGCTCACATGGAACCGGGCCGAGGCTCGATTGCGCACCGAGGCGGCCAAGATCCGTGGCGGCAGGCATTGGCAACCTTTCGATTCAAAGCTATCATTTTCAACGGGTTAAATTATACTTGATTAAAGTTATCAAGATTTTGGCCGGTGACGGAATATCCTCCGGCCCAACAGGGATTCACCTCCGTTCCAGGCAGGGACCATGAGCAACAGCAACCGCTTTCATCCCAACACCTTAAGCTTGTCCTACGCCGACCGACTGTGGCAGTCCTGGCAGGATGATCCCGAAAGCGTGCCAGTCGCCTGGCGGGATTGGTTTGCCGCCCAGGAGGGGACCGCCCCGGGCGAGGCGGCGTACAAGGTTTCCGGCGCGGACCACGACCGGCAGTTGGCCGACCAGAACAAGGTCGACCAGCTGGTCCGGAACTTCCGGGTGCGGGGCCATCGCCTGGCCAACCTGGATCCCCTGGGCAAGCCGGAAGATCCCCCCCCGGAATTGACCCTGGACTACTACGGCTTCGGGCAGGAAGACCTGGGCCGGATCTTTTCCGCCGGCACCCTCAGCCCAGGCGACATGCTGCCGCTGGGCGAGATCCTGCGCAAGCTGCAGGCGACTTACTCCCGCTTCATCGGCGTGCAGTACATGCACATCGACGACCTGCAGGTGCGCACCTGGCTGCAGACCCGCATGGAGGCCGCCGAAAACCGGATCACGCTTCACGAGGAGGTGCAGGAACGCATCCTGCAGCGGCTGATCGACGCCGAGATCTTCGAGGAGTTCATCCAGAACAAATACCTGGGCGCCAAGCGCTTCAGCCTGGAAGGCGCCGAGACCCTCATTCCGCTGCTGGACATGGTCATCGAGCACACCGGGCAGCAGGGGGTAGACAAGGTCATCATCGGCATGGCTCACCGGGGGCGCCTGAACGTGCTGGCCAACATCCTGGGCAAAAACCCGCGCACGATCTTCCAGGAGTTCGAGGACATGGACGCCGAGACCTTCCTCGGCCACGGCGACGTGAAATACCATCTGGGCCACCACTCGGACTGGACCACGCGCCAGGGTGACAAGGTGCACCTGGCGCTCTGCTTCAATCCCAGCCATCTCGAATTCGTCACCCCGGTGGCCCTGGGCCGGGTGCGCGCCCGGCAGGATCGTCTGGGCGACACCGGGCGCGTCAAGAGCATGGCGGTGGTCATCCACGGCGATGCCGCGTTCGCGGGCCAGGGTGTGATCCAGGAATCGCTCAACCTGTCGGAACTGGAGGGGTACAGCACGGGGGGCACCCTGCACGTGGTGGTCAACAACCAGGTCGGGTTCACTACCGATCCCGAGGACGGCCGGTCCACCCGGTACTGCACCGACGTGGCCAAGATGCTGCAGGTGCCGATTTTCCACGTGAACGGGGAAGACCCTGAGGCCGTGGCCCAGGTCGTGAGCCTGGCGCTGGATTTCCGGCGCGAGTGGGGACGCGACGTGATTATCGACATGTACTGCTACCGTCGCCGCGGCCACAACGAGACCGACGAGCCGGCCTTCACCCAGCCGCTGATGTACAAGGCCATCGCCCAGCAGAAGCCGGTACGCGAGGGTTACCTGAAGCGCCTGACCAGCACGGGGTCGCTGACCGTGGAGAGGGCCGAAAAGATGGCCGCCGATCGCCGTCAACGGTTGCAGGACATCCTGGACCAGGTTCGGGAAGCCCCGCCCGAGGTTCTACCCAGGGACGAGCGCCAGCGTGTACTGGGCCCGGTCTGGAAGGGCTACATGGGCGGACCTGAGCCGGGCGGGCCTCCGGTGCTGACGGGCGTGCCGAAAGAGCGGCTCGCGACAATCCTGCATGATCTGGCGCAGTATCCGGAAGATTTCAAAGCCAACCGCAAGATCGTGCGGCTGCTCAAGCAGCGGCAGGCCATGGCGGCGGGTGAACAGCCCCTGGACTGGGCCGCGGCCGAGGCGTTGGCCTTCGGCACCCTGGCCTGTGAGGGGTATCCGGTGCGGCTGAGCGGGCAGGACAGTCAGCGGGGAACCTTCAGCCATCGCCATTCGGTACTGCACGACTCGGGCGACGGGAAAACCTATGCGCCCCTGGGGCACCTGGCCGCCGACCAGGCGAAGGTGGAAACCCTCAACAGCCCCCTGTCCGAAGTTGCGGTGCTGGGCTTCGAATACGGCTACAGCCTGACCTACCCCGAGGCCCTGGTGCTCTGGGAAGCTCAGTTCGGCGATTTCGTCAACGTGGCACAACCGATCATCGACCAGTTCATCACCAGCGCCGAAGGCAAGTGGGGAATGCTGTCGGGCCTGGTCATGCTGCTGCCCCACGGTTTCGAAGGCCTGGGCCCCGAACACAGCAGCGCCCGGCTGGAAAGGTTCCTGCAACTGGCCGCCGAGGACAATCTGCAGATCGCCAATCCCACCACCCCGGCCCAGATGTTCCACCTGCTGCGCCGCCAGATGTGGCGCCTGTGGCGCAAGCCTCTGGTGGTCATGACGCCCAAGAGTCTGCTGCGCCACCCCGATTGTACCTCGAGCCTGGAAGACCTGGCCGACGGGGTGTTCCACCCGGTCCTGCCGGATGCCAACGCGCCCGATCCGGCCGCGGTCGAACGGGTGCTCCTTTGCAGCGGCAAGGTCTATTACGACCTGGAGCAGGAACGCAAGCGTCTGGGGCGGGACGACGTGGCCATCCTGCGCCTGGAACAGCCCTACCCCTTGCCGGCCAGCGCCCTGGCCGGAGCCATGAGTGAGTACCCGGGCGAGGCCGCCCTGATCTGGGTGCAGGAGGAGCCGGCTAACATGGGTGTGTGGCCCTACCTGCGCTACCGCTTCGGCGAACGTCTGCTGGGCCGGCCCCTGCGCGGCGTCTGCCGTCCCGAAGCGCCCAGCCCGGCCACCGGATCGGTGGCCAGCCACAAGCTCGAACTGTGCCTGCTGCTGGATCAGGTGTTCGGTCCCCTCGAGGCCCTCGGGGCCGGGTCCCATCCCTGGAATGACAAGCAAGAAAGGACCGACCGATGCAGATCGAAGTGAAGGTTCCGGATCTCGGCGAATCCATCAGCGAGGTGGAGGTTTCCGGCTGGCTGAAGCAGCCGGGTGAGGCCGTGACGGTGGACGAACCCCTGATCGAACTGGAAAGCGACAAAGCCACGGTGGAGGTGCCTTCGCCGGTGGCCGGTGTGGTGACCGAGATCGCGGCCGAGGTCGGTGCGGTCCTGAAGATCGGGGACCTGCTGCTGCGCATCGATGAAGGCGCCGCTGCGGCGCCCGCCGAGAGGGAAGATTCGCCGAAGGTCGCGGAGGACCCATCGTCCCCGGCGAAGGAAGAGCCGCGGATCATGCCCGCCGCGAAACGGGTCATGGAGGAGCGGGGCATCACGGTCGACGAGGTTGCGGGCACCGGACCTGGCGGTCGGGTGTTGAAAGAGGATGTGCCGGCAAAGGCCGCTCCGCCCGCGCCCTCTGTTCCGCCGCCGCCCAGCGGTGACCGCGTCGAACGCCGGCAGCGCATGAGCCCCATCCGCCGCCGGATCGCCGAACGGCTGGTCGCCTCACAGCAGACCGCCGCGCTGCTGACCACCTTCAACGAGATCGATATGACACGGGTCAAGGCCCTGCGCACGCTGCACCAGGAGGCCTTCACGGCCAGGTACGGCGTCAAGCTGGGTTTCATGAGCTTCTTCATCAAGGCCGCGGTCGAGGCGCTTCGGCGCGTGCCTGAGTTGAATGCCCAGATCGCGGACCAGGAGATCGTCTATCACGACTATCAGGACATCGGCATCGCGGTGGGCGGGGGCAAGGGTCTGGTGGTACCGGTGATCCGCAACGCCGAGATGCAGGACTTCGCCCAGCTGGAGTTGACCATCGCCGACCTGGCCGAACGGGCGGGCCGGAACAAGATAGATCTGGCCGAACTCGAGGGTGGGACCTTCACCATCAGCAACGGCGGCGTTTACGGGTCGCTGATGTCCACGCCGATCATCAACCCGCCCCAGAGCGGGGTGTTGGGGCTGCACGCCATCCAGGACCGTCCGGTGGCGGTGGACGGGAAAATCGAGATCAGGCCCATGATGTACGTGGCGCTGACCTACGACCACCGGCTGGTGGACGGGCGCGAAGCGGTGATGTTCCTGAGACAGATCAAGGATTCCGTCGAGCAGCCCGAGCGGCTGCTGCTGAAGGTGTAGTCATGGCGAAGCACGACCTGATTGTCATCGGTGCGGGGCCCGGCGGTTACGCCGCCGCGGTGCGCGCGGCCCAGCTTGGCCTGGATACCGCCTGCGTGGAAAAGGAAACGCGCCTGGGCGGGACCTGCCTGCGCGTGGGGTGCATTCCCAGCAAGGCCCTGCTCGAGTCGAGTGAAAAGTATGCCGAGGCCCGTCACGGTCTCAACGTGCATGGCGTCCGCGCGTCGGACATCCAGCTGGATCTGGCCGCGATGATGGCCCGCAAGGACGGCATCGTCACGCAACTGACCGACGGCATCGCGGGGCTGTTCAAGCAGCACGGCGTCACCCGGTACGAAGGCGCCGCCCGCCTGGAGGGACCGGGCCGGGTCGTCGTGGGCGACCAGGTGCTGGAGGCCAGGCACGTGATGATCGCCACCGGCAGCACGGCGGCCACCCTGCGGGGCGTGGAGATGGACGGCGACATCGTCGGCGATTCCACGGCCGCCTTGGCCTGGCCGGAAGTGCCCGAAAAGCTGGTGGTCATCGGCGCGGGGTATATCGGGCTGGAACTGGGGTCGGTCTGGGCGCGGCTTGGCGCCGACGTGACGATCGTGGAGTACCTGAAGCGCATCGCCCCGGGCACCGACGGGGAAATCGCCCGTGTCGCCCTTCAATTATTCAAGAAGCAGGGTCTGAAGTTCCAGCTCGGCGCCGAGGTGGAGGGGGTCGCCCTCAAGGCCGGAAAGGCCGTGGTCGCGATCAAGGGCGAGGATTCCCTGAGCGCGGACCGGGTTTTGGTGGCAGTGGGTCGAAAGCCGGTAACCGAGGGGCTGGGCCTGGAATCAGCGGGCGTCACGCTGACGGAGCGGGGCTTCATCAAGGTCGATGCCCACAACAAGGCCGCCGAGGGTGTCTGGGCCGTGGGCGATGTCGCCGGCGGCGCGATGCTGGCCCACAAGGCGACCGACGAGGGTGTCGCGGTGGTGGAGCGTCTGGCGGGCAAGGCCGGGCACTTCGACGCGTCGCTGGTACCGGGCGTCTGCTACACCGATCCGGAGATCGCCGGGGTGGGCCGCACCGAGGAGCAGCTCAAGGAAGAGGGGGTGCCCTACAAGAAGGGCGTCTACGCGTTCCGCGCCAACGGTCGGGCCCTGGCCCTGGATCGACCCGACGGCCGGGTGAAGGTCCTGGCCCACGGTGAGACTGACCGGGTGCTGGGGGTGCATATCGTCGGGCCGCGGGCGGGCGATCTGATCGCCGAGGCCACCGCGGCCATGGCGTTTGGTGCCAGCGCTGAGGACATCGGGGCCGTTTGCCACGCCCATCCGACGCTGTCGGAGGTGCTGCACGAGGCGGCCCTGGCCGCGTTCGACCGGCCGCTTCACGGATAAAGTGGCTCCCTGCTTTATTTTGATTATGCGAAACAATTATCAACAGGGTTGACTTCAGCCGAATCCCCATTCTATACTGAAAACCTTCATTGAAGGCGGTTGAGGCCAACATGATAACCAGGCATCAGCCGCTCCACGGCCCTTACGTTGGGGGAGACGCATGCCTGCCTGTTTCAAGACCCGCTGCTGCCTCGTTGTTCTTTGTCTCGCCCTGCTCGCCTTGACGTCCGGCTGTTCGGATGAAGAGAGCCCCGTCGCCCCCGATGACGGCGGCGTTCCAGGCAACACACCGGAGGTTCCCACGGTTTCCAACCCCAACGACCAGCTGCCCAATGTCTCCGAAACCCTGGTCGTGGAAAAAGCCATGCTGAGCAATTTCAGCCCCAAAATGATGGGCCAGTGTTCCCTCCAGACCTCCCTGAACGCGAATGCCATCGCCCTGCGATTCCGGATGAAGCCCGGCTATGGACAACTGGTAAAGGACGGCGCCCCCTGCCCGCCGAGCAACCTGCAATGGGCCACTTATGATTACGAGAACTGGTCCGACTGCGTCCCGGAAACGTCCAGCCCCCTGTTCGACTATCTGGACAGCAACGACGGCAGCCACTACTACGGCCTGACCACGAAGTCCTACTGGATGGTCCTGGATCTGAACTGCCGGTTGGCCGGCGGCAACCTGGTCACGATCGACTCCGCCGACGAAAACAACTTTGTCCAAAGCCTGCGGAATGATTGGAACCCCCTGCAGTACCTGGCCATCGGTTTCTACGACTGGGGCCGCACCAACGGCGATTTTGCCTGGCGCAGCGGGGATCCTGTGACTTTTACCAGCTGGAGCGGTGGCGAGCCCAACGACCAGAATGGCGAGTATTTCGCAACCATGGCCACCACCGGCCCCGTCTGGAACGACGTCCGGGGGACGGACCCGGTCTACGGCATCATGGAAACCGCCAGCCAGCTGCCGGACCAGGGAACGGGTGACGTCCCGGTGCTCCTTTTGGGGGAGAGCCCCCTGTACCTCGGCGAGGTGGGGTGTGTCGAGGAGCGCCCTTATGTGGTCCGCAGCGTCCACTGGGAAAAGGTGTTCCAGAAGACCCTGGGCGCGGGCGCGTCCTACAGCCAGACCCACAGCTACCTGGAAGGCACCGAAGAAACCTCGTGCATGAGTTTCGGCTATTCCATCGGGGTGACGGTCGGGCTGGGCTGGGGCCCGGTGACCGCGGAAATTTCATCGGAGTTCCATCAGGATTTCAGCCGCGAACTCTCTGTCTACATGGAGAACGAAGTCATTGACACGTACAAGTGCGAGGCGCCCGCCGGGAAAACCGTCATTTTCGCCTTATGGCATCTTGTGGAAACCTACACGATCTGCAATGCGGACGGCGAACCGTGGTCGGATCCAGGGTATACCCTGGACGGACCCTTGCCCGCCCTTGTCCAGGGCCTGGACCAGGAGTATCTGCAGACGCTCTACTTCGACCAGTAGGGGAGACCGTGGGCCCATCCCGAAGGCGACACACCCCGCAATACTGTGCTATGCTCAAAACTCGAAGAAGAGTTTTAGCAGAACAGTCCGGCGCTGGTTTCGATCAAGCATGGAGGAGCAGATATGGGTGACAAAGGAAGTAAAGACAAAGGCAAGAAGGAACAACAGAAAGCCGCCCAGCATACGCCCAAGGAAAAACGAAAATTGAAGAGAGAGAAAAAACAAAAGTAATCGGCCTGTCTCTCCCACTTAATCCATTCTGCCCACCCGTGAGCTAAAGACTGGCCTGCCATTAAATCCATCTGTTACCTGTAAGACCATTTGGGGAAGTCCAGTCATAATTGCGCGGCTTCCCGTAACAATATGATTTGGTAATGCGTACCTTCTGCGGATTCGCACTTTAAATCCCGCAGGAGATAACCATGCCCCACCCACGTATTGGAATCCTCACCCTGCTGTTTTTGGTGGCCTTGACGATGTGTGCCGGCCTGGCCTTTGGGGACGAAGTTCGTCGCGCACACAACGGCGCCATGCCCCGTGATGGGGTTCAGACTGTGGTATTGGAGGAACTCTGGCGTGCGGGCGATGACGGGGACGACATATTCTTTGGACGCGTACCGCGGGTGGAGACCGATAGTCAGGGGAATGTCTACATACTCGACGCCCAACTCTGCCAAGTGCATGTCTACTCGCCGGCCGGCGACCTCTTGCGCACCGTGTTCCACGAGGGCGATGGGCCCGGCGAGGCCCGGGACGCCCGGGACATGTTGCTGATGCCGAACGGCAGTGTCGGCCTGGTACTTGTAGATATGGGTATCGTAAAGTTCGTGGATGCGAGCGGAGATCCGGCGGGATCCCTGCGTTTGGGCGGCACCGACGGGGGTATCTATGCTCTGGTGTCCGGGGCCGGCATGGACGGTGCCGTGGTGTTGGCGGGTCGTCGAAGTTCACCCGGAAAGACCAGATCGATCCGCAACCGCCGGCTTTTCCTCCAACGCTGTGACCTGAACGGCCAGGAAACCGCCGTCTACGCGGAGGCCCATACGGTTTACGATTTCAACGACTTCAATTTTGTGGAACGCGACGAATTGCCGCCTCTCCACTGGGCTTACGACGTTGGGGCCGACGGTCGGGTCTTCGTCGCCGGTGGCCGGGACGATTACGAAGTCACTATCTACGACGCCGACGGCACGCCTGAACTTGTCATCGAAAGGGACTACGCGCCCTTCATCCGCACGGGCGAAGACCGCGATCGGTTCATTCACATGATCGAGACGTCCATGGAAGGCCTGCCCTTCGAAATGAAAGTCGAACTGGAGGACACCTACCCGGCCATCTCCGTCCTCCAACGCGGAATTCAAGTTACCTCTGACGGCTCCCTGTGGGTCCTCAGCGGACGTGGCCTGAAACCGGAGACACCGGGGATCATGGCGGTCTACGATGTCTTCGACCGCGAGGGTGTCTTCGTGCGGCAGGTGGCCCTGGCCGCTCCCCACGATGTTTCCCGAGTCGGAATTGTCCTGGCTGACGGAGACCGTGTGATCGTCATAGAAGGTTACCTGGAATCCGTGGCCTCCTGGTTTGGCAACGGTGCGACCTTCAGCGGCGAGGAGTGGAACACCCCCGAGGTCGTCGTCTACAGGATGGGGGCCGGGAAGTAGGGGCTGCCAAAATCAAGCCCCTTCTTCACGAGTCAGTGGAGAAGGGACTATTTTTGTGGCCTGGTACAGCGACCAGTAAATCGTGTCTTCATTCATTCGTAACGAACTGGCTATTCCCGCAAATCATCCAAAATACTGGTGGAAACCCAGAAAAAATCCTGAGTTTCCGTGTGCCTCATGAAAAACAAATACTTCCCGTCGGGTGAAACCGTTGGAAAACGTTCTCGTCGCTCAGTGTTTATCTTGGGCCCCATATTTATTGGATCGCCCCATGAATTATTCTGGGTTTTGAAGCTGACATATAAATCCAGGTCTCCAAATCCGCCCTCATGGATAGCGGCAAAAATCACATAGTCCTCCATGGGGGATACATAAATATTCCAGCCTGGACGATAATCCTTATGTATGACAACGGAGTCTGTTAAAGTGAATTTGGCGTCTTTATACGTGAATTTTGTAATTACACGCATGTCGTTCTTGTAAGCATTTCCTGTTCTTGTAAACACGGGGGAATAGTTTCGACCTTCTGAATTATATGGCTGCCCAACATCTATTGGTTTGTCGCTCCAGCCACTACTTGTCTTTTCAACATAATAGGTGTTCATGGCTGAAGAGACCCAAGGGCTTTTTACTTGGTAAAAGAATAAATATTTTCCATCTAATGAATACACTGGCCCACCATTGAGCCCATGCGGATTCTCTCTGGTGAATTCAGCTATTTGGGGTTTGGTCCAGATTCCGTTTTCGAGTTTTGAATAAAAAATTTGCTCCGTATTCTTCTCACCATCTTCTGTCTTGTAGGCTCCCGTCCAGGCTGACCAGAATATCTCATCTCCTTGTGGCGAGATGGCAACCTGACAATGTTCAGCCCAGTTTTTATCGGAAACAAAGTCTGGCCCGAAGATTTCCGGGTTGTCACCGGGCGGCTTCTGCCCAAGATACTGTTGGTGCAGCGGCGGGATATCGTTCCCGACTTGCGCGCACCCGAATACAACTAAAATGACGGCCGCATACGTCAGGAAAATAGCGTGATTGAATTTCAACTTGGTCTCCTTTTCAAGATAATTGCCAATATTGCTGTTCACGGACGACCTGGGACCCATCTTTCGTTTCTCCAAAAGACTATCCCGGCTGAGTGCTCTCCAGGCTGACCGCTTTCAAGTTGTCGCCAACAACGCGATCAATAAGCAGATTCCGCGGATCGATCCCAGCCCGTTTGGGCTCCTTGTCGACGACGAATTCCAGCCTTCCCTCTCCGGTCTCGATGCACCGCTTCTCCCGGTACAGCTCGATCTCCTTCCCCTCGGCATCTTCGCCAAAGATCCCCAACTCAATCCAGTCCCTGTGGGGAATCTCCGTCTCGACACCCTGGCCGTCCGCGCGGTACTTATGGGACTCAAAGTCCAAAATGACGCGAAAGCGGCCGTCCTCCATCCGCTCACACGTCGCGGATTTGGTGCGGTTGTCGTAGAGGGTGATCGTTTCGAAGAGATCCTCGGTCAGGTATGTGTACTGCTCAGGCGTACGCTCGCGCAGGCAGGCCAGCAGTTCGGGTGCCGTAGCGTAGGGAGGACCCTGATGCAGGTGAGCCAGCAGGAATTCACGCAGGGCGTCGTTGACCACATCTTCGCCCAGATAGTCGCGAAGCGCGTAGAACCCCAGACTGCCCTTGCGGTAGTGGATGTAGGGCTGGCCCTCTTCGCGGAGCAGGGGAAGTTCCTCGTCTCGCTCGGCACCGCGTCCCGCGAGGTAGTTCCTTAGTTCGTACTTCAGGAATTTGCGCACCGGCCAGGGTCCGAGATCCTTCTCCATCACCATCAGGGCGGTGTACTGGGCAAGGCTTTCGGTGATCATGCCGGAGCCCGGAACGTTGGCCGGGATCAGTTGGTGGCCCCACCACTGATGCGCGATCTCGTGCGCGGTGATGTAGAAAACCATGTCCAATTTGTCGGTGTCCCGCAGGTCGGAAATGAAGTCAGCCGATTCGGAATACGGCACACTGCCGGGAAACGCCTGGGCGAATCGCCGGTAGCGGGGAAACTCCACGATTCGTAACTGCTGATAGGGATAGGGGCTGAAACTGGCGGTGCAATAGTCAAGCGAGGCGCGCATGGATTCCATCATGCGGGGCACGTTGACGGCGTGGTCCTTGTGGTAGAAAACCTCCAGGTCCACGCCGTGCCACTGCTGGCGCTCCACTTCGTACCGTCCGGACAAAAAGGCGAAGAAATTCAGGATGGGCTCGTTTACGCGATAGCGGAAATAGCGGCGGCCATCCTGCTCCCACTGGGTTTGCAGTTTTCCCGGCGCGATAGCCGTCTGGTCGGCACTGGTGCTGACAACCGCCTCGAACGTGATGAGATCCGCGTCGCTGATGAAGGAGGTCATCAGGTTATCCGGATCATCCAGCGAGGGCATGGACCACTCCGGATCCAGGCCCTGTTTGCGACGGTCCGATGGGGTGGTCAATTCCCGATCGGCGAGATAGCCGATTCGGGGGAAATAATTCATGTTATCAATGAAGCTGCCGTTGGCCACAATCTCCGCGTTGGCGTTGTTGTTCACGAAGCCGTCGATGTCGGCGCCCAGATCGAAGCTCAATTTCACGGTTCGGCCCGGGGCGATTGCTTCAGTCATGCGGTAGATCCGGAATCCGGTCTCCCGGTCCCACTGCGTTGGTTCAGTCAGCACCTGGCCGTTGTTCAAAGTCAACGACCGCACTTCCTGCAACGGATTGATGTTTAAGTAAAGCTCTTCCACGAATTGATCGGTCTTGTTGACCAGGTCATACGTGCCGCGAATGTCCACGCGCCGTTGCTCGGGATAGAAATCCACTTCGGTGGCGACGGCCGTCACGCGAGGGGAGGGGTTTTCCTCCAAGGCCTTGAATTGGCTTTCGTAGTTGGCCAGCACTCGATCGTCATCGTCGCTGGGTTTGAATTCGTTCAGGATGTTGGTGTTGTAGTAGATGAACGCGCCACAGGCGATGAATCCCAGCCCGGCCGCGGTGACGATACCCGAATGGACAGGGCGCCAGCGGGCGGGCAGATTCCGCAGCGCGGGCCAGAGTGAATCCTGGCTGCCGCGTGGCCAGAGCCGGACCGCAACGGTCAGCATGATGAACGCCAACAGGGCCCAAAGGATTTTGAACCAGAGGGTCGCTGCGGCGAAATGGCCGTACCCGTTCATATCGGAGTAGATGACCGCCGGAGTGCGGTTGAAATAGAACAGGGCGTGTTCCATCCCCATCTCGGGACCGAAGGCCGAAAGCAGGAAATACAGCAGCATGAGGAAAAAGCCCAGGTAACGCTGCCGACCGATCACCTGGGTGAACATTGCGACAACCGCTAACAGGATCCACTCGCTGAAGGACATCACGAACAGCCCGCGCAGGTACAATCCGGGCTCCAGATGGTAGAAGCCCTTGCTGAGCTGGAACCCCATGGTCAGGCCCATGGCCAGGGTCAGGGAGACCAGAATGATCACCGCCAGCGCGGCGAATTTCGAGGTCATCAGAATCCACGAGGGGACCGGCAGCGACCCCTGGATTTCGTGGAAGCGATGCTTTTTGTCCCGCCAAACCAGTTCGGCGCTGTAGAAGACAATCACCATCATCAGGAACAGGTCGAACCCGCCGGCGATGGTGCTCAGCATGCGGTGGGTGACCGGATAGAGGATTCGCCCGTTCACTTCGGATGACATATTGCCGGTCAGATTCAACAATCCGAATAGCATGAGCACCAGGAAGGGCAGGCTGCGCAGCAACGTACGGGTTTCCAGGCGAGTCATGGAGGCCCATTGACGGCCGGTGGTTCGGAAGTTGAAGGTGGGGGCCGGATTCAAAAGGGCGCGGCCGGCGGCGTTTATGGCCCCAGAACCACGGGTCTGGTGGGAATCCGCGGCTTCCGTGCCGGAGGCGCTTCCTTTGGCGGAGCCCAAATCCATGCGGAACCGCATGAAGGCGACTACCAGCAACAGTCCGCTCACCCCCAACCACAGCACCCGGTTGAGCAATACCACCCCGGTCATGGGCGGCAGCAGGGTGTTGCGTTCGACGATGGTCCAATACCGGGTCTGCAGGTCCAGGGAGGCCAGGCCGAAGGGGTCCAGCAGGACGGCCAGATTCTCGTTCTGGAGGTCGCCCAGGAACGAGAAGGCGAAGCCGTACAGGGCAAAGAAGGCGATCATCGCCACATAGGTGGCCATGGCGCGGCCGGTGAGAATGGAAACCGAGAAGAAGAGCGATCCGGCCAGCAGACAATTGGGTAGCACCAGAAACGCCATGGTGTCCAGGTAGGGGAGCAAACTGAAGGCCTGAATGTTCTCGGCGTCCTGGTAGGGCATGAGGCTGGCCAGCAGAAGGCCCAGGGCGGCAAATGCGGCGCTTATAACGGACAGGATGATGGTGGCCGTGAAACGTCCCATCAGAAGGGGGAATTTCCTCAGAGGCGTGCTATACAGGATTTCGCGCACCCCAAGGTCCTTGTCCCGGGAAACGACAGTGGACATAAATATCGCCATCAAGATGACGGTGAACAGGCCCATCGCGTTGACGGTTTTGGCGATGATGTAGGGCGCGTTCCGGGCCACGTTTCCAATGCCACCGCCAATCTGCACCGAATCGGTGGAAGTGGCTATGAAAGTGAGGAAGAAGAACAGGGCCGAGAACACGTAGATGGCCGGTTGTCGGAGACGGAATTTCAATTCGAAGCTGCAGACATGGCCGAACTGTTTGATCTGATCGGACATTTCACCTACACCTCCTGCAATCGCCCGCCAAGGGTCGTGAAGTACACGTCTTGTAGATCAGGATCGGCGGCCTCGAAACCGGGCCCGGGGTTGGTCTCGCTGAACACGTGGACGATGGTCCGGCCGCCGGCCAACCGGGTGGAGATCACCATATGGTCCTCGTACACGCGGG
>Ga0070728_10004735_pt1 | contig 13871 bp, 11 predicted proteins | sample tdDd471_FD_66723 | JGI IMG/M metagenome (GOLD analysis project Ga0070728, IMG submission 66723) | Marine sediment microbial communities from the Atlantic coast under amendment with organic carbon and nitrate - tdDd47.1 | ecosystem: Environmental > Aquatic > Marine > Coastal > Sediment | place...
CGCGCTCGCCCATATCAACGGGCTGTTGAAGCCCGGCGGGCTGTTCATCTCGAAGACAATCTGCCGGCCGGTGGCGGGCTTCTCGTTCCAGTATGTCCTGATGCGACTGGCGCTGCCGGTGATGCGGGCTTTGGGCAAGGCGCCGTTCGTCGCCTTCCGCAGCATCGCCGACTGGGAAGCGATGATCACCGCCGCCGGGTTCGAGATCGTCGAGACCGGGAACCACCCGGCGCAACCGCCGAGCCGCTATATCGTCGCGCGGAAGCGGTAGGGGCGACCCCGACCGCTTCCGGACCGGGCGACATCAGAAAGTCGCTTCGACCGCCTCCTTCGTGGCGGCGACGATGGAGTCGGCCTCCGCTTGGGAGAGGCAGAGCGGCGGGGCGAAGCCGAGAATGTCGCCCTGCGGCATCGCCCGGGCGATGACGCCGCGTTCGAGAAGTGCGGCCGAAACCGCGGGGCCGACCTTGCGCGACGGATCGAAGAAGGCGCGGGAGGCTTTGTCCTCGACGAACTCGACCGCCGCCAGCAGCCCTTCGCCGCGCACGTCTCCGACATTTGCATGCGACCCGACCGCCTCGGCAAGCGCCGCGCGGAAATAGGCGCCGGTGTCGCGGGCGTTGTCGACAAGGCCCAAGTCGTCGATCAGCTTGAGATTGGCGACGCCGGCGGCCGCGCCGATCGGGTGGGCGGAATAGGTCCAGCCATGGCCGATGGGGCCGGTCTCGTCGGTGCCCTGTTCGAGAACCTTCCAGACCTTCTCGGAAACGATCGAGCCCGAAAGCGGCGCATAGGCCGAGGTCAGGCCCTTGGCGATGGTGATGATGTCGGCCTCGATGCCGTAATGGTCGGAGCCGAACATCGAGCCGAGACGGCCGAAGCCGGTGACCACCTCGTCGGCGATCAGCAGGATGTCGTGGCGCTTGAGCACCGCCTGGATCGCCGGCCAGTAACCTTCGGGCGGCGGCACGATGCCGCCGGTGCCGAGGACAGGCTCGCCGATGAAGGCGGCGATGGTATCGGCGCCCTCGCGCTCGATCAGCGCTTCGAGATCGGCGACGCAATGGGCGACGAAATCCGCCTCGCTCATGTCGCGGTCCTCACGGCGGAAATAATAGGGCGCCATCGTGTGCTTGACCTGCGCGAGCGGCAGGTCGAAGGACTTGTGGAACAGCTCCAGTCCGGTGAGCGAGCCGGTCATCAGGCCGGAACCGTGATAGCCGCGCCAGCGCGAGACGATCTTCTTCTTCTGCGGCCGGCCGAGAACGTTGTTGTAGTACCAGACCAGCTTGACGTTGGTCTCGTTGGCGTCGGAGCCGCCGAGGCCGAAATAGACCTTCGACATGTTGGCGGGCGCGCGCTCGAGGATCATGTGGGCGAGGGTGATCGAGGTCTCGGTGCCGTGGCCGACATAGGCGTGGTAGTAGGCGAGCTTGCGCGCCTGTTCGGCGATCGCTTCGGCGATCTCCTGGCGGCCGTAGCCGACATTGACGCAATAGAGCCCGGCGAAGCCGTCGAGCAGGCGCTTGCCGTCCCGGTCGACGATATGGACGCCGTCGCCGCCCTCGATGATCCGCGACGGCGTGTCGCCGCGTGCGTGCTGGGCGAGATGGGTCGAGGGGTGGAAGAAGGCGTCCCGGTCCCACTGGCCGAGCTGGTCGTTGGTCAACATGCGAAGATTACTCCCTGGGGTTTCAAAAGGTCGGTTGAAGGTCAGGCCCAGTCGCGACAGACATACTTGACCTCCATGAAGGCTTCCATGCCCTGGCGCGCGCCCTCGCGGCCGAGGCCGGATTGCTTCATGCCTCCGAAGGGAATGGTGGCGCCGGTGATCTTGGTGCGGTTGATCGCGATCATGCCGTAGGACAGCGCGCGGCTCATGCGATAGATGCGGCGCGGATCCTGGGTGTGGATATAGGCGGCGAGGCCGGCCTCGGTGCCGTTGGCGAGCGCCAGCGCCTCCTCCTCGGTGTCGAAGGGCGCGATCGGCGCGACGGGGCCGAAGGTCTCCTCGCGCATGATGCGCGCATCGGCCGGCACGTCGCGGAGGACCGTGGGCCGGTAGAAGAGCGGTCCCGCCGGGTGGCCTTCGCCCCCGGTCAGCATTTCCGCGCCGCGTTCGAGGCTATCGCTCACGTGCTCGACCTGTTTGTCGACCGCCGCCCGGTTCATCAACGGCCCGATATCGGGATCGTCGAAGCCGTTGCCGACGGAAAGTGCGGCGACGCGCTCGGCGAAGCGCCGGCAGAAGGCGTCGTAGACGGGGCGTTCGACATAGAAGCGGTTGGCGGCAAGGCAATCCTGGCCGGAGGTCGCGAACTTCGCCTTGACCGCCTCCTCGATCGCCGTGTCCAGATCGGCGTCGGCGAAGACCAGGAACGGCGCGTGGCCGCCGAGTTCCAGCACCAGCCGCTTGATGGTGCCGGCGGCCTGGCCATAGATCAGCCGGCCGATTTCGGTCGAGCCGGTGAAGCTGACGGCGCGCACGCGGGTGTCTTCCATCCAGACCGGTACGATTTCGTCCGGGCGCCCGGTGACGACGTTGAAGACGCCGGCGGGAAAGCCGGCGCGTTCGGCCAGTTTGGCGAGGGCCAGCGCCGAGAACGGGGTTTCGCCGGAAGGATGGACGACCACCGGGCAGCCGGCGGCGAGCGCCGCGGCCGCCTTGCGTGTGATCATCGCGCTTGGGAAGTTCCACGGAGTGACGAGCGCCGACACGCCGACCGGCTCGCGCCAGACCTCCACCTCTCCGTCGGCCAGATGCGAGGTGATGCTCTCGATGTTCGGCCGCTTGGTTTCCTCGGCGTAGAACTCGATGAAGGAGGCCGCATAGTCGATCTCGCCGCGCGCTTCGGAGATCGGCTTGCCCTGCTCGGCGGTCATGATCCGGGCGAGATCCTCGCGGGCCTCGGTGACGAGCTCGAACCAGTTCCGGAGCAGGCGGGACCGATCCTGCGGCAGCATCCGCTTCCAGTCGCCGAACGCGTCCGAAGCCGCATCCACCGCCTCGCGGGCCTCACCGGCCGACAACGCGGCGACCTCGCCGACCGACTGCCCGGTGGCGGGATCGGCTACGACGATCATCGTGCCGTCGGTCGAGGAAACCCAGCGGCCGCCGATATAGGCGAATTGCCGGAACAGGGACTTGTCCGAGAGGTCTGGGAAGGCGGACAGGGACGCGGTATCGCGGGCGGGAATGCTCATCGTCGGTTCCATCGGTTTGCCGTCGGCCGTCGGGAGAGGCGGGGCCTTGATAGGGGTGGGCGTTGGCAAACCGGAGTCTAGATGAAACCCGTAGCGGGAAAAGCCAAAGGCGCCGGGCGATATGGCGGATTCCGCCAAATCCGGCCCGGTTCATGGTCTTTTGTCAGGGTCCGGGTTCGAGGATCGCTTCGAGCGGGAGAGGTCCGGCCTTGGTCTGCTTGGTGACGATGTAGGTGTAATAGCGCGCGATGGCCGCGCCCGCCTCGAGCAGTCCGTCGATCAGGCGCTGGTAGGCGTCGATATCCCGGGTCACCACCTCGAGCAGATAGTCGAGGCCGCCGCCGACCGCCCAGCAATTGACGATTTCCTCCCGACCGGAGACCAGCTTTTCAAAACTGCGAAAGCTCTCGGCGCTGTGGGACTCGAGCTCCAGCGTGACGAAGACCGTCACGTGGGGGCCGATCTTATGCAGCGCGATCTCCGCGTGGTAGCCGGCGATGACGCCGGCGGCCTCGAGGCGGTTGAGCCGCTGCATACAGGGCGTCGGGGTGAGATTGACCCGTTCGGCGAGCGCCGCCTTCGACAGCCTGCCCTCGCGGGACAGGATCGACAGGATCTTCAGGTCGCGGTCGTCCAGCTTGAGCCCGAGCATGGCCGGCACCTTGGGTCGCATGAAGGGCCTTGTCAATTGTTGCCGCAACCGGGCACTCTCGACCCCACAGCCCGCCGGAGCCGGACCCGCCGCCGATCCTCGAATTGTCCTGAAGCGATATTTTGATTAACTTGACTATGTCGCGAATTAAGGCTTTCAAGCCGTCGCTGTCGGGAGGGGCAACCGCGTGATCGCATCGATTTTTCGCATCGAAGGCGTTTCGAGGAATTTCGGCGTGCTCGGGGTGCCGATGCGACCGGGCTTCGCTGTCACGTCGTTGCAAGCGGTCGGCCATCCTCCGCCGGCACCGGCCGGAGCGGCTTCGTGACGGCAGCGGACCCCATCTCGCTCGCCTCGATCGAAAGCGCCGCCGAGGCGATCGCCGGGACCGTGCGGACGACCCCGGTCGAGCCGTCGCCGAGCCTCAGCGAGATCGCGGGCGTGCCGGTGACCCTCAAGCTCGAACACCTCCAGAAGACCGGCAGCTTCAAGCTGCGCGGCGCCGCCAACGCCGTTGCCCGGCTCGACGACGAAGCGAAGGGGCGCGGCGTGGTCGGGGTCTCCACCGGCAATCACGGCCGCGCACTCGCCTATGCGGCGAAGCAGACGGGCGTTCGCTGCATCATCTGCATGTCGCGGCTGGTGCCGCGGAACAAGGTCGACGGCATCAAGGCGCTCGGCGCCGAGGTGCGGATCGTCGGCCGTTCGCAGGACGAAGCGCAGGTCGAGGTCGACCGGCTGGTCGCCGGGGAGGGCATGGCGCTGATCCCGCCCTTCGATCATGCCGACATCGTCAGCGGCCAGGGGACGCTGGGGCTGGAGATGTTCGATCAGGTCGGGGACATCGACACCGCGCTGATCCAGCTTTCCGGCGGCGGCCTGATCGCCGGTGTCGCCACGGCGCTGAAGGCGCGCAATCCCGATATCCGGATCGTCGGCATCTCGATGGAGCGCGGCGCCGCCATGGCCGCGAGCCTGGAAGCGGGAAAGCCGGTGCCGGTCGAGGAACTGCCGACGCTGGCGGATTCGCTGGGCGGCGGCATCGGGCTCGAAAACCGCCATACGTTCGGCATCGTCCGCGACCTCGTCGACGAGATCGTGCTTCTGGACGAAGCCGAGATCGCCGCCGGCATCCGCCACGCCTATTGGCGGGAACGGCAGATCGTCGAGGGGGCCGGAGCCGTCGGCATCGCGGCGCTGCTTAAGGGCAAGGTGCGGCCGCGCGGCCCGGCGACGGTGCTCTTGAGCGGCGGCAATATCGACATGGACCTGCATTACCGCGTCGTCTCCGGCGAGGATGTGGACGTTGCCGGGGAGGCCGCCTGATGGTCGAGATGATGGTTTTGAACGAGGCGGACCTGCGCAAGCTGGTGCCGCTCGACCTCGCGGCGATCGATTGCGTCGAAGACGCCTTCAGATCGCTCGCCACCGGCAAGGTGGTGATGCCGCCGATCCTGTCGCTCGAAATCCTGGAACGCAACGGCGAGGTCGACGTCAAGACGGCTTACGTGCCGGGGCTCGACAGCTTCGCGATCAAGGTTTCTCCGGGCTTCTTCGACAATCCCAAGCTCGGCCTGCCGAGCACCTCGGGGCTGATGATCCTGTTCTCCTCCCGGACCGGGATGGTCGAAGCGCTGCTGCTCGACAACGGCTACCTGACCGACGTGCGCACGGCGGCTGCCGGCGCGGTGGCGGCGCGGCATCTGTCGAATCCGGACGCGAGTCGCGCGGCGATCGTCGGCGCCGGCACGCAAGCCAGGCTGCAGCTTCAGGCATTGAGCCTGGTCCGGCCGATCCGCTCGGCGGTCTTCTGGGCGCGCGATATCGACAAGGCGAAAGCGGCGGCCGAGGAAATGGCCGACCGGCTCGGCATCGAAGTCGCGGCGGAGGCGGATCGCCGGACGGCGGTGACCGGCGCCGACATCGTCGTCACAACGACGCCGTCGACCGAGCCGCTGGTCGAGGCGGACTGGCTCAGGCCCGGCCAGCATGTCACCGCAATGGGCTCGGATCAGTCCTACAAGAACGAGCTCGCTCCCGAGTGCCTTGCCCGCTGCTCGCTCTACGTGGCCGACCGGCGCTCGCAGACCGAAAGCCTCGGCGAACTCCACCACGCGATCCGCAAGGGGGCGATCTCGCAGGCGAGCGTCATCACCGAACTCGGCGACATCGTCACCGGTAACCGGCCCGGCCGGAGCGGTCCGGACGCGCTGACGATCTGCGATCTCACCGGAACCGGCGTTCAGGATACCGCAATTGCCACCTTCGCCCGGCAAAGGGCGATCGAAACCAGGACGGGAACCCGCCTTGACAACTGAATCGAACCCCATTGCGCCGGTGCTGCATTTCACCCGCGCCGAATACGACGCGCGGATTGCGAAAACCCGAGCCGCCATGGCCGAGCGGGGACTCGACCTGATCGTTCTCTCCGACCCTTCCAACATGGCCTGGCTGAGCGGCTATGACGGCTGGTCGTTCTATGTCCATCAGGCGCTGCTCCTGGGCCTCGAGGGCGAGCCGGTCTGGTTCGGACGCCGTCAGGACGCCAACGGGGCGCTCAGGACCTGTTTCATGCATCCCGACAACATCGCCAGCTATGCCGATCACTACGTGCAGTCGACCGAGCGGCATCCGATGCAGGTGCTCGTCCGGGTGATCGGCGAGCGCGGCTGGGAGGCGGCGCGGATCGGCGTCGAGATGGACAATTACTGGTTTTCCGCCGCCGCCTACGAGACGCTGAAAGCGGGCCTGCCGAGCGCGCAATTCAGCGACGCGACCGGACTGGTCAACTGGCAGCGGGCGGTGAAGTCGCCGCAGGAGCTCGCCTATATGCGGACCGCGGCGCGCTTCGTCGAACGGATGCACGCGCGCATCGCCGAGAAGGCCGAGCCGGGCCTGCGCAAGTGCGATCTGGTTGCAGAGATCTACGACGCCGCGCTGCGCTACGACGAGGCGGCGGGCGCCGGCGGCGACTATCCGGCGATCGTGCCGCTGCTTCCTTCCGGGGCCGACGCCTCGGCCCCGCACCTGACATGGACGGACGCTCCGCTGAAGAGCGGCGAGGGGACTTTCTTCGAGATCGCCGGCGCCTATCGCCGCTATCACTGCCCGCTGTCGCGGACGGTGTATCTGGGCAAGCCGTCGCAGACCTTCCTCGACGCGGAGAAGGCGGTGCTGGAGGGCATGGACGCCGGGCTCGAAAAGGCGAAGGCGGGCAATCGCTGCGAGGACATCGCCCACGCGTTTTTCGGCGTGCTCAGAAAACACGGCATCGAGAAGGACAACCGCACCGGCTATCCGATCGGGCTCTCCTATCCGCCCGACTGGGGCGAGCGGACCATGTCGCTGAGGTCCGGCGACCGCTCGGTGCTCGAGGAGAACATGACCTTCCACTTCATGACCGGGCTGTGGATGGACGACTGGGGCTTCGAGCTCACCGAAAGCATCGTCATCGGCCGCGACGGGCCGGAATGCCTCGCCAACGTGCCCCGAAAGCTCGTCGTCAAGGATTAGCTCGTCGTCAAGGGCTGGTACGCGGCTCTTCGTCAAGGAATGGAAATATGGCGAAAAATCCGATCACCTCGACGGTGCCCTTCGATGAGGACGGGGTCCATCACGGCTTTCTGAGGTTGCCCTACAGCCACGACCTATCGGCCTGGGGATCGCTGATGGTCCCGATCTGCGTGATTCGCAACGGCGACGGACCGACGGCGCTCCTGACCGGGGCGAACCACGGCGACGAATACGAAGGACCGGTGGCGCTGCAGCATACGGCGCTGACCCTGGCGCCGCAGACCGTCAGCGGCCGGGTGATCATCGTTCCTTATTTCAATTACCCCGCCTTCCGGTCGGCCACCCGCACCTCGCCGATCGACAAGGCAAACATGAACCGCATCTTCCCCGGCAAGCCCGACGGCACGGTGAGCGAGAAGATCGCCCACTACTTTCACGAGGTGCTGGTGCCGATGGCGGACGTGGTGCTCGATTTCCATTCCGGCGGCAGGACGCTCGATTTCATCCCCTTCGCCGCCGCCCACGTGCTCGACGACAAGGCGCAGCAGGCGCGCTGCGAGGCGGCGATGGAGGCCTTCGCCGCGCCCTATTCGACCCTGCTTTTGGAAATCGACAATGTCGGCATGTTCGACAGCGACGTGGAAGCGCAGGGCAAGGTGTTCGTGTCGACCGAACTGGGCGGCGGCGGCACCGCGACGGCACGCTCCATCGGCATCGCCAAGCGCGGCATTCACAACCTGCTCGTCCATTCCGGCATCGTCGCGGGCGAACCGGAGGCCGGGCCCTCGACCCGGCTCGACATGCCGGACATGGACTGTTTCGTGTTTTCCGAGAACGAGGGCCTCATCGAGCCGATGATCGATCTCGGCGAACCCGTCGAGGCCGGCGCGACGGTGGCCCGGATATGGCCGATGGACCGGACCGGACTGGCGCCTGTGGTGTGTCTCGCCAAGACCGACGGCATCCTCGCCGGCCGTCACTTCCCGGGCCTGGTCACGGGCGGCGATTGCGTGGCGATGATCGCCAAGATCGCTGAATAGTGCGAATCGCCGACTGTGGACCGGCTGCCACGGTCGGCCGAAATCGCGGTCGGGGGGAATCGTAAAAACGCCCAGCTTGGTGTTTAGTGTCGATTCGCCGTGAACAATTCTTCCAATTTTCGCGTTTCGAACTGTGATGACGACATTGTCGAAAACGATTTCCGTATTTTGCCTCGCCCTCCTTCTCGCCGGCGCGGGTCCTTCTGCGCGCGCGGAGGAGGAAAACCCGCTGCCCGAGCTGATCGCCGAGCTGGCGCCGCCGATCGCGCGAAGTACGCTCGAGCAGATTCCGGACCTGAGCCGCCGGATGCTGGCGCTCAGGAGCTATCTCAGGGCCGGCAAGCGCATCGAACGGCGCTGGAGCTGGACCGAAAAGGAAATCAAGGACTTCCAGGGAACGGACGAGCAGACCGAACTGCTGGTCGCGATCGATGCCGTCAGCGCCCATTTCGCCGAGGCCAATCCCGGCTACGAACTCTATGCCAATACGCGGGTGCGCAGTCTCGACCTGCAGATCAGGCGCTGGAACGCCAACAAGTCCGTCGGCGTCACCGCGGACGAACTGATGACCGCCACGCTGGAGCAATTCGGCCTCGACTCCGAACCCGAGGCGGTGGCGTGCAAGCCGGCGGCGGTGGCCGACGGCAAGGACGGCGCGGAAGCCAAGGCCGCCGAAACCTCGAAAGCCTCCAGGTCCTCCCGGGCGGACAAGGCGGAACGGGCGCGGTCGCTGCGCAAGGCGGGCAAAGCCGTCGCTACCAAGACCGGACGCAAACGTGGAAAACGGGACACAGCCGAGGCCGTGGGACCGGACGGGGATGACGGCACGCCCGAGGTGGACGCGCGAACCCTTCGCTCGCGCTCGCTTCTGAAGGCAGGCAAGGCCGTGCTCCCGGACAGGAGCCGGAGATCGCGCCGGGCCAAACTCCTCGACGACCTGGCCTTTAGGGCGGAGGACACCGGAAAGACGGCCGCGAAGCGCGTCGCCAAGGCGGCCGAAAAGGCGGCGGAGGCCGAAAAGGCCGAAGAAACCGGGAAGGCGGAAACGGCCGAAAGGGAAGAAACGGATAAAAAACGAAGTGTCGCCGGCGCCGAAGAGACGGGGTGTTCGGAGGCCGAGATCCGCAAGTCTGAGAGAGAGCGCAAGGCGCGGATGGCGGCGCGGAAGCGCAAGCGCCGCAGGCTCAATGCGCGCAGCCTTCGGACGTGGCTCGCCCGGTTCGCCGTCACGAAGGCGGCGAACCTGGCCGCGCCGGGCATGTCGTCCCACGGGCAGGCGCGGGCGATCGATTTCCAGATCATGAAGGACGGCAAGATCTTCGCCGGCGCCGCCTCCAGCATGATCGAACCGACCTGGCGCGCTGGCGGCTGGGACAAGAAGCTGAAGGTGAGCATCGTCGCGGCCAGCCCCGCCTTCAGCGGTCCGCTGATCCGCCCCGACGAGCCCTGGCACTACAATTACGATCCCGACGCCCCGGTGAAGATCACCGTTGCCAGTGCCTCGGCCATTGCCCGCGATTCCACCCGTTCGGAGCCGGTGCAGTTCGGCGACGGCACGATCCGCGCCACCGTCACCGGCAAGATCAAGGGCAAGGAGATCGTCGATTACGTGCTCGGCGCCAGCGCCGGTCAGAAAATGCGCGTGTCCCTTTCGGCGGAACTGCCGTCGACCTTCTTCAACGTGCTGGCGCCGGGCGACGACACCAAGGCGCTGTTCATCGGAACCCTGAAGGGCAAGGCGTTCGAGACGGTGCTCAGGGCGAGCGGCATCTACAAGATTCGCGTCTATTCGGTGCGCTCCGCCGACCTCGCCAGGAAGGCCGCCCTGTTCAGTCTCGAAATGGCGATTTCGGCGAAGTAGTCGATCCCGATCCCGAACTGGCGGAAGCCGGGCGGGCGGCGCGGTAGGCGCCGCCGGCTGTTCGTTTTTGCACCTCAGGCCGTCTCGACCGCGAGTTGCGGCTCACCGCCGAAGATGTCCCAGAATTCCCGACGCACATTGTGATGCGGGAAGGGGGCGTCCGGGCGGGGCACGCCGAGGAAGTCGCACAGCGGATCCCAGCCTTGCGCGACGTTGAAGACCAGCAGCCGGTCGGCGGGAACCAGTTCGCGCACCTTGATATTATTGGCGCGATAGGCGGCGATGGCGCGGTCCTTGTCGGTGAAGTCGACGAAGGTGTCGGCGAGGAAGCCGGCCTTCATGGTGGTAAAGACTTCCCTGAGCTCCGGCGGCAGCGGCATCTGCTCGAAGACGGAGAAGAACTTGCCGATGGTGCCGTTGAAGCTGTTCCACCAGTCCTCCTCCGGGCGCTCGGTATGGATGACCCTGGCCTCGGGGAAGGCGACCATGGTCATCTCCCAGCAGGAGGCGCCGGGCCAGTCGACCTGGGACTTGTAGCCGGCGAAGACATCGGCCCAATCGACTTCCTCGCCGGCGAAGATCGCCTGCCAATGGCGGAGCTGGTCCGGATTCTCGATGATCTCGGTCATGTGGTGGGTGGGCCCGAAGCCGAGCACGCCGAGCGCGTCCTTCATGGTCATGGTGCCGGTTCGGCCGAAGCCCGATCCGATGATTTTCAAAGACATGGTGTTCTCCTCGCGGGGTGGTTCTTTTCTCTCGCCCCACCCTTGAGATTGGAGAAAACCTTGCATGATACAAACGAATTGATTTCATAGGATATGAACGAAATTCATCTTCAACGCCTCGACCTCAATCTGCTCGTCACCTTCGACGCGCTGATGGAGACGCGCAGCGTCACCGTGGCGGCGGAAAAGCTGGGGCGGACCCAATCGGCGGTCAGTCACGCCTTGCGCCGGCTGCGCGAGCAACTGGACGATCCGCTGATGGTCAAGGTCGGCGGCAAGATGCAGCCGAGCCCCTTCGCCTTGCGGCTGATCGAGGACATAAGGCCGATCCTGCGGTCGATCGAACGGGTGGTGACGCCGCCCGCGCCCTTCGATCCGGCGACCAGCGAGCGCACCTTCCGCGTCGCGCTGCTGACCATTCCGGGGCTGATGAGCCGGGTGTTCGAGCGGGTCAACGCGGAAGCGCCGAACGTCAACCTCGAATGGACGTCGCCGTCGCAGCGGGCTTATTCCCAGGTCGCGGAAGGGCTGGTCGATCTTGCTATGCTCGGCAACGAGAGCCCGCTGCCCGAGGGCGTGTCGCAACGGGTGATGGCGCCGACGCGGGCCTGCGTCTTCGCCCGGGCCGGCCATCCGGCGCTCGACGACTGGTCGCTCGCCGAATGGCTGCGCTGGCCGCATTTGGTGGTCGGGCTCGGCACGGTCGCTCGGACGACCGTGGATCAGGGGATCGCCGATGCCGGGCAGGAGCGCCGCGTCGGCGCCCGCATTCCCGATTTCGGCGGCATCGCCCCGGTGCTGGCGCGAACGGACTACCTCGCGACCAGCCTCGGCATCGCGCTGGTCGACGACATCGACCGCTACGGCCTGAGTCTCGCGGAGACGCCGGTTGCCGGCATCGATCCGTCCTTCGCCTTCCTGTGGAGTTCGAGGCTCGCCAACGATCCGGGGATCGCCTGGCTGCGGGACATCGCGTTCGAGTGCTTCGAGGAACTGACGCGGTTCGCCGAAGAGAAAATGGCGGAGCGGACGATGGTGTCTCCGAAAGAGTGACCGGCGAATTCCGTGGCGGCCGGATTTCCTTCCGGGCCGATCCGTCGTAAGGAGAGGATCCAACTCGCGAGGCCGGACCGATTTCCAAGTTCATCCTGATTTTTTTCGCGCTGGTCGCGCTGGTCCAGATCATCAAGCCGCTCGGCTGGCCCGGGCTCAAACACCGGCGCGACGCCTGGAAGCTGGCGGTGGCCGGGTTTGTTATCGGCGTGGCGGCGCTCGTCGTGGTGGCGTGGCTTTAGAAGAAACACGCGGTCAGGTGGGGGTGTCGGAAAACGGTTCGGCGACCACCTGGTGGTCGTCCTCGTAGACGATGTAGCCGACGCGGTCGGTTTTCAGGATCTCGGTGGGAAAGCCGTTGTCGGACAACAGCCGGACGAGTTCGAACGACCGCGCGATCGCCGTCGTCGCCTCGTCCTTGTACCAGCTCAGTCCCTTGGCGTTGCGATGCCAGTATCCCTTCGATCCGGTGCGGTTGAACCGTTCGGGGACCGGGAGGTTCTCGTGGAACCAGCTCAGCAGCGCCTCGAGCTGCTCCGAGGTATGCGCGTCGACGCCAGCCATGTAGCGCAGTTCGTAAGCTGCGCAGAAGAACCCCTCCCGGTGGCTTTGGTCCTCGATGCGATTGGGGCGGACGAAACGAATATAGGCCACGGTCGCTGCCTCGGTTGGTCGCCCCCACGGCCGGACGGCGGAATGCGGCTTGCGCCACATCTCCGTCCCGGGACCTGCCCGTGTGGTCTCCTTGTGGCGCGCAGACGGGCTTTCCGACCGGCGCCTGCGTCGAACGGCCTTTTGCGAAACCGGACGAATGGACGTAAACAGGGTGGTCTAAGCCCGGACCGCCGGGCGATCACCGAAACCGGGATCATGGCGAACGACATCGCGAAAGAGGACGATCGCAGCGAGGACGATCCAACCGGGCGCGTCACAGCGGTTTCCGGGTCGGTCGTCGACGTCACGTTTCCGCCCGGCGCGCTGCCGGCGATCAACACCGCGCTGGAAATCGACTGGGACGGCCCCACCCGGCTGGTGGTCGAAGTGCATCAGCATCTCGATCCGCTCACCATCCGCGGCGTCGCCATGCAGGAGACGGCGGGACTGAGATGCGGGGTGGCGGTCCGCGACACCGGCATGCCGATCCGGGTGCCGACGGGGCCGGCGGTGCTGGGACGGCTCATCAATGTCATCGGTGAGCCGATCGACCACGGCCCGGAAATTCCCGCCGACGCGCCGCGCGATCCGATCCATCGCAAACCGCCGCGACTGACCGAACAGCGCGGCGGCGCCGAACTGTTCCTAACCGGCATCAAGGTCATCGACCTCCTCAGCCCGCTGCCGCGCGGCGGCAAGGCGGCGATGTTCGGCGGCGCCGGGGTCGGCAAGACCGTGCTGATCATGGAGCTGATCCATTCGACGGTGGAGCGCTATGCCGGCATCTCGGTCTTCGCAGGCATCGGCGAGCGCTCGCGCGAGGGTCACGAATTGTGGCTCGAACTGCAACAATCCGGCGTCCTCGACCGCACCGCTCTGGTCTTCGGGCAGATGAACGAGCCGCCCGGCGCGCGCTGGCGAGTGGGGATGACGGCGCTGACCGTCGCCGAGCATTTCCGCGACGTGCTTGGCCAGGACGTGCTCCTGCTGATCGACAACGTGTTCCGTTTCGTGCAGGCCGGCGGCGAGGTGTCCGGGCTGCTCGGCCGGCTGCCCTCGCGGGTCGGCTATCAGCCGACGCTCGCCTCCGAGATCGCCGAACTGGAAGAGCGCATCGCCTCGGTGAAGCGCGCGGCGGTGACCTCGATCCAGGCGGTCTACGTGCCGGC
>Ga0070728_10004737_pt1 | contig 13869 bp, 13 predicted proteins | sample tdDd471_FD_66723 | JGI IMG/M metagenome (GOLD analysis project Ga0070728, IMG submission 66723) | Marine sediment microbial communities from the Atlantic coast under amendment with organic carbon and nitrate - tdDd47.1 | ecosystem: Environmental > Aquatic > Marine > Coastal > Sediment | place...
CCATTCAGCACAGCCTCAACTTGTTGTTGCACGAGCGGCGCAAGAAAAAGGTCAGGAGCATTTACGACTATCTGGTGCCCGTCGCCCTCCATTGAGAAGGTATCCTGAAAATAGGCCAACGGTACTTCAGCAATACTGCGATCAAGATCATCAACGCCGCTATTAAAGATACCTGCAACCGTTACGATACCCGCTGCAAACGAACCATCTTTGCCGCTTCCGAGCAAAGTAATTTCGTCGCCCGGTTCTACCTTTAAGTTACGGGCGAGCATGCTACCGATTACTATTTCGGCTGCATCGCTACTTTCAAAAAAACGCCCCTGCTTGATCAGGCCGGGCAGATTCGACACTTGTGGCTCGTAATCCGGTTCTACACCGACTACCTGAATCCCATAACTGCGATCCTCGCTGGAGGCAAAGGCAAAACCAACTGCACGTGCAGCAACGCTGTTAAGCCCCGTAGCACTGCGAATCTCATCAGACAGTGACAAGACATCAGGCACTGTCTGACGCATCTTCTTGTCATCAAGATAATCCGTTGCCTGCACCTGCATATGGCCGGTAAAAGCCTGCAAGGTATTGTCAATCATCATCCGGTACATACCGAATTGCAGGGAGATCATCAGCACCAACAGCGTATTCGAGAACACGATAGCGCCGGTCGTAAGCCAGGTACGGCGCGGCTGCCGCCAAAGATTCCGCCAAGCCAGTTTGAAAGTTATACCCATAGTGAAAAACTAATTTCTGGGGTTACGCAAATTCGACAGGGTAAAAATATTGTCGCTGAGATCAACATCGTATGCGACATCCAGTACGCGAACCTCTGTCCACTCATCAGGCTCAGCCAGTTTCTCCATACGCTGCACAGTAGCGGTCAAACGACCACCGAGTTCTTTAATCTCAAGCGTACGTTGCTGCTTAACCAGCTCGCCGTCCTGATCATAAAACTGATGCAACAGAACAATCATGTCTTCACGAACACTGATGACTTCTTTACCCCAGACGACAGCGGCATCCTCACGCGGGACAGATTCAATGACATAGACCTTAAATCCGTCACTGGTATCTTCGCTCAGCAAGCTGTGCTCATACATCTCAACAATGTCATCGGCCCGCGTAATATCCTTGTTGGAAAAATCAGACCCCATCCAACTCTGCCCCATCATGGACGAAGGCACTTTAATCACCCGGTTCACTTTGGGTGAGTACGACCACATACTGTTGTCATCCATCAAGGTACCGTTGCCGCGGTCCTTCTTAGGTTCAAGCACACGCACCAGAGATTTTTTTTCGCCCTTGGTCCAGCCCTGCATGGTCATGGAACGCTCCCAATCGGGGCGGTGAATAATCATTTCCATGGTGTTCTCGGAGGACTGTCCGCGCCAGTATTCCCACGCAGCCCTTACCAGTTCACGGGCATCCGGCGGAACCACCGCCAATGCCTCTTCCTCATTGGCGGAAACCACCGGGCTTACCAGAAAACCCAGTATCGCCAAAACAAGAGATGACTGTGCGAGCAGCGCTGCGTTGCGGATGTTCTTCATTATGTCTACCTCAAGACCGGAAATGTCCGGCCGCATAATTAATCTATTCTGGCTGCCCCATAGCAGGCCTGCCCGCGTCGCCGGAAGAACTAAGCCCACCGCCCAGATAGTAGCCCCCCAGCATCGCCAGCAAGACAATACCCGCAATGGCAATCCATGATTTTAATCTACGCTTATCTCGAAACATAAAAGACCCCCGTCACATCTACTTCGCAAAACGCATATCGTTTACAAACAGAACATCGAGAACAATGACAGCATCAAGCTTATCGAGTTCTGCCTCAATCTTATCTCTAACCTTGTCTAAGCCTGCTAATCCGTCAACCCTGAATTCTGCTGCAGGTTGCACATGAATCAGAACGTTCAGCGTATTACCTAAACGCAGCAGCCTAATCCGGTAGTCCTTCACAGCAATATCGTGAACAGCTTTCAAATAGCTGCGCTCAACAGCCTCCTGGATCCATTCCTCCGGAGCATGCCCCAGCATATCGCGAAGGTTGGACATGAATATCTTTATCGGAATCGGAGCCGATAGAATCACCAAAATCAACACCAGCGCAGGGTCAATGTAATCCAGCCAACCGGCCAACGGCCCGTCCTGAATGAACCAGCCAAACACAAAGGCAATCAATACCGCGAAGGTCAGGAGGGTGTCGATCATCCAGCTTTTGGCATCCACGGCCACCAAATCCGAGCCGGTTTCTTTGGAAGCCAGATACATTTTAGTTGCAAACCCGGCGCAACCAATCGAACCAAAGGCACCGTATACAACAGCAATACCCAACGCCAAAGGTCTTCCGCCACTGAACAGGGCGTCGATAGACGATGCTGCAGCGACAATAATGAGCACCAGCATCAAGAGACCTTTCAACAGGTTTATGAGCGGTGCGAAGTGAGCATAGCCGTAATTAAAATGATCGTCGTCAGGCAAGGCGACAATCTGAGCCACCTTGAGGGTCAACATCGCCATCAAAAAACCGATGGATGAAAACACACCATCGAGCAAAATGGCTTCCGAACGGGTCAGCCAATAAAACACGATGCCCAGCACCGCCATAAAGCCGGCACCGACGATCGAAATCTTCAGTGCTTTTGTTTCTTCGCTTGCTCGCAGTGTGCGCATAGATTGGCTTTCCGGTTTCCAACAGAATAACCGACAAGACGGCGCCACGCACTCACTGAAACGTTACGCTAAACTAGGGCAGGAAACACAGGCGGCCAAAACATGAAGAGAGTAATGAATTTCCTCAAAACCACCGCTATCGGTGGCTTTGTTGTAATTATTCCCCTGAGCGTAGCCCTGATCGTACTGGGCAGCGTGCTCGACACACTGGTGGATATCGGCAATAAAGTTAGCCCGCACCTTCCCTACGGCATGCTCGGCCATCCGGTCGTAGTCGTTGCCATAGCTGCCGGCACTATCATCTCATTGTGCTTCATCACCGGTCTGCTCCTTGTTACTAGCCCGGGCAAAGCTCTGGGAGAGTGGATGGACCGCAACATCGCACAGAAGATCCCTATGTACGGCATGGTCAAGAACCTGACCGCCCAGTTTGCAGGTCTGAACACGCGTCAATTCCAACCGGTAGAAGCAGATATATATGGCTCGGGTAGTTGGGTACTGGGTTTTCTTATTGAGGAACTGGATGACGGCAGGCTGATCATATTTGTGCCCAGCACACCGATGGCCACCGTCGGCATGAGCTATTGCATCCCTACAGACCGGGTTAACGAGTTAAACGTGCCCATGAAAGATGTGGCGGAAGTAGTCACCCAATGGGGTGCGGGGTCGGCGGAACTCATGCGAAAGCACAACGCCGCCAAAACAGAAGAAATTGCAGCTAAAGGGGAGTAGGGCGAAACGCAGTAGCTATGCGTCTCAGGCACTCGCCAAACAATTCAGCCAGGGCTTTAATCTCACCTTTAAAAGCGCCGTACTCCCGTTTCCTCTCCCAACGGCAACAGGCATATACGTCCCTCAGGCTCATCGAAGCCGGCGAACTCAACAACAGGCGTAACGGCAACACATTGCCCTTGACGGGCGCCGTACCTAGTGCCGCCTCTAACTCCTGACGGCTATAACCGAGCTCAGACAACAACCCGGTGCCCAAAGCCTCGAGATAATCGCGGGCAAGTTGCAGCTGCTGCGGGTCATCTTTTAGCGACAACCATTTGTCAGTACTTTTGTCGGTAGGCCGTGAATGCTGTTGCACACCGACTCTGTCAGTCATAAAGCCCTTCGCCGCCGGCGTACTACTGTAGTCCAGCATCGCCTCGCTAAACTCTATGCCGAGGCGCTCACACAATGCCCGGGTTTGTCCGGAAGGATCCGCCACCAGCTCTTCATAGCGAACGACGATGGCGTCATCACCTAATAACTTAATGCCATCGACGAGACATTGTGGTGACTTCAACAGGTCCACTTTGAATTCTTGCAGCCAGTGCCACTTTTCCTTAACAAAGCTGTTCATAACCGATGCCAGCACGGCCAACGGGTTTCTCAAAAGAAACACGAACTTCGCTTGCGGAAACAACCGGTGCAGTTCAGCAATAATCAGCGAGTAGCGGGGCGTTTTCTCAATAAAAATCTTACCGCCACTCTTACGCAACGCGTTGTCATAAAACACCCGTGCATAGGCACGCACAGCATCATCGTAAACTTCGGTGCCATCGGTGTAGTGCTGCAAAAAATCATTACGCGCCAGTAGCGACCAATCATGGCCGTACTCGGCTTCCAGACCACCTTCACGGCCACCGTATGCCGGCTGCAACATCAACCAGGTTTCGGCGGAACTCTCGATATCTTTGTGGCCGGACAAAATCCGCTGTAACAATGTCGACCCCGAGCGCGGCTGGGATACAACAAAAACCAGATTGTCACCAAGGTAGGGTTCAGACATGAGCCAACTCTGTTAAGACTGCCAGCAGAATAGCGAATTCCGGACATACACACTAGCAACCAGGTCGCTGTTTGCGTAACTTTGAGCCGACAAAGACAACATTTAGTCATTTTTTGCGAGCCACATGAGTTTATTCGGACAGTTTCTGGAGATCAGCGTACCTGTAGACGATATTCAGGAGTCGCTGGCATGGTATTGCCAATTGGGATTCACAGAGTGCCCGGTCGGCGACATCTATGACCATCACTACGCAGTGGTAACAGACGGACGCATCAATATAGGGCTGCATGACCAGGAGCTCGAAGGGCTCACTCTTAGCTTTGTCCGCCCCGAGCTACGCAGTCGCCTTCAGGAACTTGAAGCTCTGGGTCTTGAGACGGAGGAGGTCTATCAGGGCGAAGAGCGCTTCCATGAAGTCACTCTTACTGACCCGGACGGGCTGCCGGTTCGGCTGCTCGAAGCACGCAGCTTTTCTGCCGCCAATGCCGATGAGACACCCCTGACCGGCGGCATCAGACACATCGAAGTATTTACCCGCGACGCAGAACAACTGACCGCATTCTGGTGTGCAGGAGGATTGGACGTGCACGCAGATGATGATGACGAGGATTCATTTGAATTACTCAGCAAAGGCCTGAGTATTAAAGTGACAGAAGGCCGGGGGAAAAATGCACTGAACTTCTACTGCCAGAATCCGGCAACACTGGAGTCCGTGCTGATCAACAAAGACATGCCTTATAAGAAAAAGGCCGGGACTATCTCTTTAATGGCCCCCGAAGGCACACGTCTGCTTATCAGCGCATCACACTAAACCAACAGAGCAGTCCTTCAAGAATTGCCCTTTAGCTGATCGAGAATATTCTCGTTCTCCAGCGTAGACGTATCCTGAGTCACTTCTTCGCCCGCCGCGATCGTGCGCAACAAGCGCCGCATAATTTTTCCTGACCGCGTTTTCGGCAGAACGTCGGTAAAACGAATTTCATCAGGCTTTGCAATCGGGCCTACCTGCTGACTGACCCAGTCACGCAACTCTTTCGACAATGTATCAGCAGCTTCACCGGAAGGACGGTCTCCCATGGTGACAACATAGGCACAAATCGCTTCACCCTTGACATCGTCCGGTCGTCCGACAACTGCCGATTCAACAACTTTCTCATGAGACACCAGCGCTGACTCTACTTCCATCGTACCCAGACGATGTCCGGATACATTAAGGACGTCATCAATGCGGCCCAATATCCAGAAATTGCCGTGCTTATCTTTATGAGCACTGTCTCCCGCCACATAAAAACGATTCTGAAACTTCTCCCAGTACGTCTCCAAATAACGCTCGTTGTCGCCCCACACAGTCTGCAGCATCGAAGGCCATGGCTTACGTATAACCAGATAACCGCCTTTGTTCGGGGCGTCCACCGAATTGCCATCATCATCAACAATGTCGGCCATAACTCCGGGCAAAGGATGAGTGCAAGAACCGGGCGGGGTAGCCGTTACTCCCGGTACCGGGCTCATCATGGCTCCGCCGGTTTCGGTTTGCCACCAGGTATCAACTATCGGACATTCACCGCGCCCGATCACATCGCGGTACCACATCCATGCTTCAGGATTGATGGGCTCACCAACCGACCCGAGCAGACGAATAGATGACAAGTCATAGGACTCAGGAATTTCATTGCCGAACTTTTCAAGCGCCCGGATAGCCGTTGGCGCGGTATAGAAGATAGATACTTTGTGGTCCTGACAAATCTTCCAGAAGCGACCGGCATCAGGCACTACAGGTGCACCCTCGTACATCACCATCGTAGCGCCGGCAGCCAGCGGGCCGTAAGCGACATAGGTATGCCCGGTGATCCAGCCAACATCAGCGGTGCACCAGAAGACATCGTCCTCCTGATAATCAAAAACCGTTTCAAATGTCAGGCGGGCGTTCAGCAAGTAGCCGGCAGAACCATGCTGGATCCCTTTCGGCTTGCCGGTAGACCCGGAGGTGTACAACAAAAACAGAGGATGCGATGCCTCAACCGGTAACGGGTCACACTGATCACTCTGACCCGCTATTGCATCCGACCACCACACATCACGACCGTCCTGCATGGTTACACCATGATCAGTGCGGTTTAACACAAGCACAGTTTCAACCGTCGGGCAGCCGCCTGCTAATGCCTCATCGGCAGCAGACTTAAGCTCAACTACTTTGCCACCCCGATAGCCCCCGTCTGCAGTAATCAATAAGCGCGCACCGGCGTCGTTGATCCGGTCACGCAATGCCACCGCCGAGAAACCACCAAATACCACCGAATGAATAGCGCCAATACGGGCACAAGCCTGCATAGCTACAACGGCTTCCGGCACCATCGGCATATAGATAACAACACGATCACCACTTTCAATGCCTTGTGCTTTTAGCGCATTGGCGAAACGACAAACCTCATCAGTCAGCTCGCGGTAAGTAATGTGACGCACATCGCCCGGCTCACCCTCAAAAATAATGGCTGTCTTGTCAGCTCTTTCTGCGAGGTGTACATCAAGACAATTCGCCGAGACATTCAGCTGTCCGCCGGAGAACCATTTGTAATTGGGAGCCTGAGAAGCATCCAAGGTAGCCGACCAAGGCTCGTCCCAGTGCAACATATCTTTTGCGAGGTCACCCCAATAGGCTTCAATATCGTTGTCCGCCTTGGCATGCCGGGCGGCCAGGTCCTCTGCGGACAGGGCTGCGCGTGATACAAAATCGGCTGAGGGCTCGAACAAGCGTTCCTCGTGCAGAATTGATTCAATATCTTTGTCACTCATACATCGGTACCTTTTGCCCTAATCGCTTCGGGATTAACCGTTATAGCCGCGAATCAAAGTGATCCGCAATTCGTTCTGCCTGACGTCGCAGCGATTCACCGAAGCCCGCTTCATCATAAAGATGATTAATGAGTCCGAGATCGGGACTGCGGCGTTTGAGTACCGTCGCTTTGGTGTTTACCGGCACGTCACAATGTATTTCAGTAAGCCGTTGCGACAGATAAGCCATCTCCCGATGTTCTTCCAGTTTTGCAGCCATTGTTTTAGCGCCGCGAAAACTCAGCGACGACACTTCATCGAGATTCTCATAAATGGCATCCATAGAGCCAAAATGCTCAAGCAGTGCTGAAGCTGTTTTTGGTCCGACGCCACGCACACCGGGAATGTTATCGACCGCATCACCCGCCAAAGCAAGAAAGTCCACGATCTGTTCCGGCGTTACTCCGTATCGATCACGGACCTCGTGATAGCCAATCCGGCGGTTACCGGCAAAATCCCAAAGCACATCGCCGTCTTCAAGCAACTGAGCCATATCCTTATCTTTGGTGAGGATAGTCGTCGGGACACCTTCACGCCGCATGCGACGGGTAACAGTGCCAATAAGATCATCGGCTTCGAATCGATCTTCCCCGAAATCAGCCAAGCCCATCGCGCCGGCTATTAACTGACAACGCTCAAACTGCTGCTTTAGCTCCGGCGGCGCCGGGTCACGATTGGCTTTGTATTCAGGATAAATATCGTTACGGAAGCAACCGTTCAGGCTCCGGTCAAAAGCCACGGCAACATATTCGGGCCGGGCCTGCTCCAGAAAATCTCCCAGAAAACGGGTGAAACCATACAGGGCGTTAACAGGGTTCTGCTCCCTGTCGACCATGGTATCGGGTATCGAAAACCAGGCCCGGAAAACGTACACACTGGCGTCTATCGCATAGATCATGCCCGCAATGCTAACCCATCAGGAGCGGTGTGCCGAAAAGTCTCCGCTTAAACGTTTGTGCAGCGGGCTGGTACGGGGGAAATGGGCCAAGAGAAACTCCATCTGATCGGCCAGAACTCTGCGCCCTTTCAGATAGATATATTCTGCATAGGTCGGAACAAAGGGCACCGCCACCAACTCCATTCCGGCCTGCTCCGGTGTACGACCACCTTTGTGATTGTTGCAACGCCTGCATGCAGCAACCACATTCGACCAAATGTCGGCACCACCCTGACTAACGGGCTTTATATGATCGCGGGTCAGATGCCGTTCGGAAAAACGTGCGGCGCAATACATGCAGACATTCGCATCACGCTTAAACAAGGTCTTGTTATTAACCGGAGGCACATAATTGTCACGACGAGCTGCGCTGTCGTTGCTATGACCTACGGTCGCAATAATTGAATTAACTTCGATGACAGATCGCAGACCGGTGGCAGCAGACACACCACCACGCATCCGGTACAAAGGCTGGCCGCAGGCGTACGCCACCTGTCCGGTGTAACAAAGGCGGGCAGCGTCCCGGTAATCAATCCACTCCAGCGGCATCCCCGCTGCATCGGTACGCAGTACCTGCTGACTCATATTGAGGATGTAACGGTCTGTCGTCATCATCAACCCCATAAAAACCAGAAAGATCTGATTCGCCTTACCTTCCCAGCCTGAGGGCAAAAAATCAATATCAAGTTGGTGCTAAAACAAAATCTGCCCGCGGGCGTCACGATACAGACTAGTTTTTCGGGCGCTGTCGTTCCGGGCGCTGACCATTACCACTGCGCTGCTGGCGACGTTGACGAATTTCGTTACGCTCTTCTTCAGACATGTTCTGCCAACGCTCGCGCATTTGTTCGCGCTGCTCCGGCGAAAGGTCATTAAACCGTTGGTAGTTACGACGAACCCGTTGTTGCTGCTCAGGATCAAGATTCTGATAACGCTGAAAGCCCTGCTGCAATTGCTGGCGCTGGTCGGGATCAAGGTCCTGCCATTTACGCAGGCGTTGGCGTGCATCTTTTTGCTGCTCAGGGCTCATGGTGCCCCAGCGCTCGGCGCCACGAGCCAGCATGCTCTGTCGCTCCGGCGGCAGGTTATTCCAGTTCTGTTGCATACCGCCCAGCGCTTGGCGTTGCGACTCACTGAGCTCGGACCAGGGCACACCGTCGTCTGCGCTTAGCAGGGGCGACGCAAATAAAAGCAACCCGCACACAATAGCTCTAAACATTAAAACTGCTCATATCGGAAACTGAAGCTGCAATCCTATCAAATAAAAGTTCTGTGAAACCCGGAGCCAATCTTTCAACTTACGTAGCGACTGCCGGCGTTGCGGTTTATCCCTGCGTCACTACTGGATTGCTCTTCCTGCAACCACAAATAGAAATCAACATCCTCAATCATATCGAGACTCTCACCTGCCAGGACCATGTCCAGATCAGGGACCTGCGGGGTACGTGCAACAGCCGGACCGTTTTGTGGCGCGCCATTCTCAAACAACGCCGGAGCCAGTCCGGCGACAAACAGCACCAACATTGCAGTGGCGGTTGCCGGAACCCAGACATGACGCCCGATCCATGACCTGCCCACAGATGGTTTATCCATTTCTGCAAGTGCCCGCTGTCGCGCCTGATTCAATTTAGAGCGCGTTGCCGCGTCCATATGATCACGCTCGTCACGTAACGCGTCCGTATAACGTTTTAAATCCTGCTCATCGGTACCCACTAGTAATCTCCCAACTGCTCACGCAATTTCTGTAACGCACGTGACAGATGTGTTTTAACGCTGCCTTCCGAACAACCCATAATTTCAGCAGTGCTGGCCACATTAAATTCCTGAACTGTTCTCAACATAAACGCTTGCTGCTGGCGTTCGGGCAATTTGCCTACAGCAACTTCCAGCAACTCAATATTCTCTGCAATACCAACCTGACGGTCCGGTTGGTCTGACTCGGCGCCGGGAGCCAATGCCACCGGATCATATTCATCCTCGTCATCGCTACGCCTGCCGAAAACAGCCATAACCTTCCGCCGAACATTGCCGCGCCGCTGATGATCAATAATTCTGTTTTTCAAAATGCGAAAAAACAGCGGTTGCCATTCAGCTTCCGGTTTTTCTGAGTATGAAGTCACCAACTTAATCATCGCATCCTGCACAAGATCCAGCGCTTCATCAGGATCACCAATGGCGTAACGCGCCATTTGGTAAGCCCGGCGTTCAATACCCGCAAGAAAGGCATCCATCGCCTGTTTTTTATCCAGAGTGTTCTCCTTTTGCGGAACATCCTGTGTTGTTATACATACTGCTGTAGTAACTGACACCGTTAACCCCTAGCATACACTGACGATTCGGCACGGCGTTGCCGCCGCTTACCCGGTTTACAACGCAATAAGCGGTGGGCGGTTGACGTAGTTTCGGACGGAAGTGGTGCACGCTCAGGCCACGAGGTTTCATAGAGTCGATACAGACAAAAAACGGCAAACCGGGCACCATTTTGTCATCCAAATGGAGTATCTTTTTTGCACCAAAATAGTGCGAAATGACGAATTTGAGCGTCGCAGATGTTGGAAAGAGTCCAGTTATTCACATTCTGTACGATACACCAATATATTATGAGCGTTTGCGATGCAGTATATTTAGTAACAGGTTTAAACTGTTGTTTTTAAAAGAATAAGAGTATTCGGTCATTTTTTAACCAATTTAACAGAAATGTTACAAACTATAGCCTGTGGACCCGCTCTTAGAGTTTAATCCACATACTTATCCACAGTTTCTGTGGACAACTCAGATAATGTCGGAATTGCTTACATAATGGGGAAGAAAAACTGCATTCTGCGAGTCGCGCTCAAAGCACCATTGCATGAGCTGTTCGACTATCTGCCCCCCGCAGACTCCGCGACTGCGGCTGCAGGTCCGGCTGTCGGGCAGCGTGTCCGGGTTCCGTTCGGCAATAGTGAGCGTATCGGGATCATCGCCGCTCTAACCGACACGACAGATGTGCCCACAGACAAACTCAAACCGGCTAAAGAGATACTCGACTCACAGCCACTGCTAGAGGCCGAACTGGTCGCACTGCTGAACTGGTCGGCAAACTACTACCAGCATCCACACGGTGACGTTTTTGCAGCCGCACTGCCTGCACCGCTTCGTAAAGGCGCAGCACCACGTGGCGCAACTGAAACCTGGTGGACTATAACCAGTGCCGGTGCCGCCGCACTTGCGGACGGAGAACTAAAGCGGGCCCGAGTTCAGCAACAGGTACTTGACGCTATAGCCACCCAACCCGATGGCCTTAATAACGAAAGCTTAGCCACTGTGCATCAGGGTTGGCAAAGAGCCGTACGGGAACTGCACAACAGATCATTAGTAGACAAAACCGAACAGGACTGCATACGTGAACCGCTGACGTCCGCCGGTAACACACCCGCACCCGAACTGAATGAACATCAACGCAGTGCTGTAGATCAGATTCATGCCGGAGAGTTTGCGCCGTGGTTATTGGAAGGGGTCACCGGCAGCGGTAAAACTGAAGTCTATCTGCACCTCATTGAAGAGCAGATAAAGGTCGGCAAGCAATCGCTGGTACTCGTACCCGAAATTGGCTTAACGCCGCAGCTTGTTGACCGCTTTCGCGAGCGCCTGAAAGCGCCGGTCGCAGTGATGCATTCCAACCTTACTGATAACGCGAGACTGCAGGCCTGGCTGGACGTACGGTCGGGTGAGGCTGCCGTTCTTATTGGCACGCGCTCCGCCATATTTGCGTCAATACCGAAGCTCGGTTTGATAGTGGTCGATGAAGAGCATGACGGCTCATACAAGCAACAAGAGGGCTTTCGCTACTCCGCACGGGATCTGGCTCTGTTCCGGGCACATCAGCTGCAGATCCCGGTAGTACTGGGCTCTGCCACCCCTTCTTTTGAATCATTAGCCAATGTAAAAAACGACCGATACCGGCATCTGACTTTACCGAACCGTGCCGGAGGTGCTGCCGAACCAAAATCGTTTGTAATCGACATGCGTCTGCAACCGCCGGAAGAGGGCTTAACCCCAGCTCTTATCAGCGCCATAGACAAACATCTTAAAAATCAGGGGCAGGTTCTGATCTACCTGAACCGGAGAGGCTTTGCTCCCACGCTGTTCTGTACCACCTGTGGCATTTGCGTGGAATGCAAACGTTGTGATGCGCGGTTGGTACTGCACAAGAATAAGAACCTGATGGTTTGTCATCATTGCGGTCACGAAAGCCGGCCACCCGAACACTGCCATGAATGTCACGGCGAGTTACATCCGGTAGGTGTAGGCACCGAACGAATTGAACAAGCGTTGGCACAACACTTTCCCGACGCACCATTGGTCCGTCTGGACCGCGACTCCATACGCAAGCAAGGCGCTTTGGAAGAGACCCTTACTGCAATTCGCAGCGGCAAGGCCCGGATACTGCTTGGCACTCAAATGTTAACCAAAGGGCACGATTTCCCCGATGTCACCATGGTCGGAATCATTGACGCAGACCAGGGATTATTTGGCACCGACTTCAGAGCTCCCGAGCGCATGGCGCAAAGTCTGGTGCAAGTTGCCGGCAGAGCCGGGCGTGCCGACCGGCCGGGCGAGGTCTGGCTGCAAACTGCCTACCCTGAGCACCCGCTACTGCAAACACTACTTACCGGCGGTTACCCGGTCTTTGCCCGGGAGGCCCTTGAAGAGCGGGAACAAACGCAATGGCCGCCATACAGCCACCTCGCGCTGCTGCGCGCCGAGGCCAATAATCAGGATTTACTCAATGATTTCCTGCGCTCAGCGCGGCAGTTGCTGCCGGAGCTGGAGGGACTAAGAATTCTCGGCCCGGCAAGCGCCCCGATGGAACGGCGTTCCGGTCGCTGGCGGGCACAACTGTTGCTGCAAAGCCCTTCACGTCCGGTATTACAGAATGTACTCACCCAATGGAGGCATGAGGTCAAAGGCCTACGTCTGGCATCACGAACCCGATGGTCTATCGATGTGGACCCTATCGAACTTTTCTAGGGCAGTTTTTGCAGCACTAAACCCGGTCAGCGTATAGAATCGCGTTTCCAGCCGGCATAGTCGTCTGATCCGACCGGCCTGAATTACCAAGAAAACCTCTTATGAAAACCTTAGTCGAAAACCTGATTCGTGAAGCGCTGGATGCTATCGCACCCGCTGATACCGACCTGTCATTTATCGATATTGCTGTCGAGCGCACCCGCGATCCGGCACACGGGCACTTTGCCAGCAACATCGCCATGCAATTGGCTAAGCCATTACGCAATGCGCCCCGCAAAATTGCTGAAGAGATTACCGCTGCACTTGGTGACAACGAACTCATCGAGCGTGTCGAAATAGCCGGGCCCGGGTTCATTAACTTCCATCTGACACCCGCGGCACTGCACGCCGAGCTACTGCAGATTCTTGCCAGCGGCGACCGCTATGGGGAAAGTAATGCAGGGCAGAATCAGAAAGTCATCCTTGAGTATGTTTCGGCAAACCCAACGGGGCCTTTGCACGTAGGTCATGGCAGACACGCCGCATTCGGCGCCTGTGTCGCCAACCTGCTCAAAGCCGCAGGCTTTGAAGTACATCAGGAGTACTACGTTAACGATGCCGGCAGGCAAATGGACATTTTGGCACTAAGTACATGGCTAAGGCTGCT
>Ga0070728_10004739_pt1 | contig 13866 bp, 13 predicted proteins | sample tdDd471_FD_66723 | JGI IMG/M metagenome (GOLD analysis project Ga0070728, IMG submission 66723) | Marine sediment microbial communities from the Atlantic coast under amendment with organic carbon and nitrate - tdDd47.1 | ecosystem: Environmental > Aquatic > Marine > Coastal > Sediment | place...
CAATTTGATACTTTAACTCCTTTTTTGATTGTCCTCATTGGTGTGGGAACTATTCAGTTGATTGTTGGCAATTTTATCGAGCCTCGTCTAATGGGGAGTTCCTTGAACATCAGCTCTCTGGTGGTTATACTTTCCCTTTCTTTATGGGGCACTTTATGGGGGGTGCCAGGGATGGTCTTATGTGTACCGATGACCGTCATCATGATGATAATTTTTGCTCAGTTTGATAGTACCCGACCTGTCGCCATTTTACTATCGGCCAATGGGAATGTGGGAGGGGAGGATGTGAAAAGGTGAAGAAGTGAGGACGTGAAAAGGTGAAGAAGTGAAGATTAGGAAGAAGCTTCGACGGTAGCTAGAAGGTCTAGGGTCTCATCATAAGTTTCCTGCATAGCGGCCGTATTATCCATACCAGCAAATAGGGCCATCTCACAGGTCTTTATCGTCTTCATAAAGCGTTCGATTTCTGACTCAGCCACTTCGAGTGCTTGTAGTCTTTCTCGAACATTGTCTTTGGTCAACTCTGATCTTGGAATTTGCAATTTATCACATACATACCCAAGCATAGCTTTGGAGATCTCATCGTAAAAGGCTCGACTCTTTTGGGCAGTGAGATGCGTCTGTGCCGTTTCCAATCTTTTTTGTGCGGCTTTGCGGGCACGACGCTTGCGAATAATGGCAGGATCAATTGAGTCGTTTTTAGCTTTGAGTTGCTTATAAGTAAAAGCTCCACCTAGGAAAACAAAAGGCAGTAGCGAAAATATCCAGAATAGGGTGGTTCCAAAGAAATACTTATCGGATCGCTTAAGACCTGGCTTAGTCTTAATATAATCGATGTCTTTTACTGTTTCTGGCTCAACAAGTGGTGCTTTGACGGTATTTTGTTGGCTCCCTTGGTTGACGGTAATGTCGAAGGTATTGGCATTAAAAATGATATACTTGGCGCTGTCGGGATCAAAATAACTAAACTCAGGCGTAATCTGATATTGACCTGCCTTTTTGGGGACAAGCAGGTATTCTATTTGCTTTTCACCATATAACTCGCCAATATTTTCGAAACTATTTTCCTTGATTACCTTAGGGTCATATACCTCGAATTCCTCCGAGGCAATCAACTCGGGTGCTTGAATTCGTTTGATATCACCATTGCCCCGGATATTAATTAAAACGGACAAAGCGTCATCGGTCGTTATTGTATTTCGATTGATAGCGGTTTTTACTTCAAAGCTACCCACTGCCCCGGTGAATGAGCTAGGCGCATTAGGTGGTAAGGTTTTTACATTGATCGTAACGGGCGCTGTGCTGGCGGGAATCCGTCTGATTTGCCGGCTAAAGAAAAAGCTACGGCGCTGGTTATTACCATCTACTACTGCCCCTAATTGAACATTTAGCGGCGCGATCTCCAGTGTGCCGGTTTGTTGTGGAAATAGAGCAAGTCGCTTAAATACTTTGGTGGCATACTGAGCACCGTCGATAACTTCCCTGACGACTCTGCTATCGTATCTTCTAATATCCTGGGCATAGAACCCCTGATAATCGGATTCTGAAATAACATTATGGGTTTCTATCTGAACGGCAGTGAAGAGCTTATAATCCAAGATAACCTGCTGCCCCACCCACACATCTGTAGTGCTGGGTAATGCCTTTATATAAACTTCCTCTTGGCTGCCATTGGATTGACTTCCTTCTACTACTTTTATGGTGAGTGGCTTGGTGGATAAGACCTTTTTTCCGACGGTAATTTGTGCCTCCCCTATCGTGAAGTTACCCGTTCGCTTCGGCTGTAAAGTATAGGTGATTCCTATTTCTTTAGACATTTGCCCATTGATAATAGTCGTGCTGACGGAGCGAGATGGGCCTGATATCACGGTAAACTGGCTAAATGGCGGTGGGCGAAAATTTTTGCCATCTGCATTATAGACCGTGAAGGTGACGTCGAAATAGCTTTTTAATAAAACTTGTTTGGCATCAGCATAAGCTTCGAAGCGTTGCGCTTGGGTGAGTGGTAGTCCTAATAGGAAGAAAAAAAGACAGAGACTCAACATCCGTCCAGGGATGAAGCATCTATTTTGAGGAATCGACCTCAAAATCCTGGGTACTTGTGAATTAGTTCTACTTAGCTTTTGACTCATGCTAGCTTGAGGCTTCCTGCCGCTTATATTTTATAAATCTTTCTTTTCTTTTTCTTCTTCTTGGCCTTTTCTTGCTTTTGTTTTTGAGACGGATCTAGCGATTCCGGCGCAGGACTTATGCTATTAGGATCGCTAAATTCGAACTGAAAATCTTGCATGCTAGGCATTCGCTCTCCACCAAAACCTCGGAAGAAGTTACTCATACTTTCTTCCCTAGGTTGTGCCTGTTTGATGCCTTCTGGATTAGGGACGACTAAAATCTCTAATGGATCGGTCTCCAACAGCGCTTCTCCTACCGCTATACTGGCGGGTTGAATATAGTAATTTCCGATGTCCTTGGGTTCCAAATAGTAGGTATAGGAAGCACTTTGCGTTACTTCGCCATTAATCATACTAAAACTGGAGGACATATTAGGGCCACTTTTTACATGGAAATCCTGAAAGGCAGGAGCTTGAAACCCTTCTCCTTTAGCATTTTCTAGTGTGAAAATAACCTGAAAATAATTGCCATACAGGATAGAATCCATACTTACTTTGACCGAGAATCGTGCATTCTCTTGTGCCAAGCCCATTTGATAGCTCAAAAAAAGCGTAAAAAAGAGAAATATTGATTTTTTCATGTCGACTTGATTTTAGATAAAGCACTAACTGCGCTTAATACAAAGACCCATGTCACGCTAAAAAGTTTGTATCCCGATGTAAAAAAATTACCATTCCTTTTCGGACTTACAACCTTTAGCTTGTCTGCGACGCATCTTTTCCAAGGTTTTCTGCTCCTCGTTTTCCATTATCTTCAATAAGCGTTCTGCCTCTTCACGAGTCAGATCAGGCACTTCTTCTGCATCCTGGGGTTGACTATCTTGCTGGTCTTGCTGCGACTGGTCTTGCTGTTGCTCTTGATCCTGTTGTTCCTGCTGCTGCTGTTGTTGTTGCTCTTCCTGGTTTTCTTGTTGATCCTCATTCTGCTCATCACTATCCTGTTGCTGCTGCTGTTGCTGTTGCTGTTGTTGACGGAGCATCATTTGAGCCTGGGATAAATTGTGCTTCGTCTGCATATCTTTGGGTTGGAGTCGTAGCGAATTCTTATAGGCTTCGATACTCTCCTTGTACTTCTGTTGGTTGAAATAAGCATTACCCAGGTTGTGATAGGCATTGGATTTGAGTACGGGATCAGAAGCCTTTTCTGCTGCATCTAGGTAGTATTCTCCAGCTCTATCAAAACGATCCTTTTGCTTATAAATCGAATTGCCGAGGTTATAGCTTCCTTTTGAAGAAGGCTTTTTCTCTAAAGCTTTTCGATAATCCTCTTCAGCTTTATTGAAATTTTCTTCTTTATAACTTTTATCTCCACTGCGCAGGAGACGATGCTGTGATTGTGCCTGGGCAAAATGACTAAGACCTAAACAGATGATGATAAAAGTTAAAGCTCGCATAGGTATTTATTTCTGAATAATGGACTTGCCGCCAGGGATGGCCGGCTAGTGGCAAGTCTAATTTCTATTCGCGGTTCTTCCAATTCAAGCGCTAAATAAATCCTTGTCTCCCAAGTAACGGTTTTTGCGATAAGACAATACAAATTCTGCAATTAAGAGTAATATTCCTAAACCAATGAAGTATTGGAAATAACTCTCATATTCTGTAAAAGAACGCATTTCTAATTCGCGTTTTTCGATGGCGTCAATTCGTGTTTTCAAAGCCTTCATCACTTCATCGGAGCCCGCCAATAGGTTGAAGTAGTCTCCTCCTCCAGCCGAAGCTACCTGCTGCAACATTTCCTCATTGAGTTGTGACTTGACAGGGTTGCCGGTCTTGTCACGTAAGTAATCTTGTCGCCCTCCTTGATTGACGGGAATAAAACTACCTTGGGCATCTCCTACTCCGATGGTAAAAGTGAGTAAACCATTTTCTTTAGCTCGGGCTGCGTTGGCGGTCGCCTCTCCATCGTGATCCTCTCCGTCAGATATAATGATTAAGGCTTTATGTTTTTGATTCTCCTCAGGGAAAGACTGCTCGGCCAGTGCGATGGCCTCTCCTATGGCTGTTCCTTGTGAGGGAGCCATGCCAGGGTTGGCAGTGGTGACAAACATATGAGCAAAAGCATAGTCTGTCGTAAGTGGCACTTGTAGGTAAGCGTTGCAAGCAAATAGGATAAGCCCTAGATTTTCTCCCTTGAGTTGGCCCACCAAATTTTGAGCAAATCGTTTAGAGCGATCTAGTCGACTAGGCGAAATATCCTGAGCTAGCATGCTACGCGATACATCAAGCGCAATAAAAACATCAATTCCTTTTCGTTTCACTTTCTCCATCTTACTACCCCACTGTGGATTGGCCCAGCCAATAATGAGCAAGCTTAGGGCTCCTAGGAGTAAGATGAATTTGACAGTATGCTTATACCGCGACCATTCGGGCATCAATTGCTGTATCAGGTCTGGATTACCAAAACGGTTGAGTGCCCGTTTTCGGTAGTACCAAGTGGCCACGAAGAAGAGGACTAGGATCGGAATGAATGCTAGTCCATATAGGTAAATGCTATGTTCAAATCGAAACATAATTAGCTAATCTTACTAGATGCTTAAGGTATCGCTCGAAGTATAGTATACCTTAGAATAACTTCAAAAAGCAAGAAAATGATGCCCCAAAGGGCAAAATGATGGTATTCCTCGCTATATCGCTTAAAGCTGGTAACTTCAATTTTTGTTTTTTCTAATTGATCGATCGAAGCGTAAATCTGCTCCAGACTTTGCTCATCCACTGCTCGATAGTATTTACCGCCGGTCATTTCAGCAATTTGCCGTAATAGTGCTTCATCGATTTCAACGCGTACCAATCCGAGCACATACTTTCCATCACTTCTCCTGCTGACAGGAGCCCTGGTCTCGCCGATGCTCCCTACTCCGATGGTATAGACCTTGATGCCATATTCTTTAGCAATTTTAGCGGCGAGCATAGGTGATTGATAGCCCGTATTGTTCACCCCATCGGTCAATAAAATGACCACCTTGCTTTGCGTTTCGCTCTCTTTTAGCCGATTGACAGCGGTGGCCAATCCCATTCCGATAGCCGTTCCGTCTTCTAGTATCCCACATTCTAGCTTGCTTAGAAACTCATTCAGTACCAGGTGATCGGTCGTCAGCGGACATTGTGTAAAGGCCTCCCCCGCGAATACAACTAAACCAATACGGTCATATTGGCGCTGTCGAACAAAATCGGCCGCTACTCGTTTACTCACCTCCAACCGGTTGGGTTGAAAGTCTTGGGCTAGCATACTACTGGATAAATCCATAGCCAAACTAATATCAATTCCCTCGGCTATGATTTCCTCTTCCTTGAGTACTTTCTGGGGGCGAGCCAAGGCGATGACCAAGGCGATAAAAGATAATATCCGCAAAATGGGCAAGAGCGACCTTAGGCGGCCACGTATCGATTGGATATTGTCGAGGCCCTCCAATGTCGACATGCGCATCGGGGCATAACGTTGCCGGTAGTTGCGAAAGTACCACCAACCAATGGCTGGCAATAGCAACAGCAAGGCAAAGAAAATGGGGCTAACGAATGTTATGTTTTCCAATAATCCAAACATACTACTTATTCTAAGGCTTCTGCCGTATTGTCAAGTTTGTCTTTTTCCTCAGGTGCTGTACTGTCCTCGGTATCTTCTGGTTCCTTTTCTTCTTCGACGGGCTTCGGTTTTGGTTTGGTGGCTCTAACGAATGTTTCGAGTTGTTCCAATCCCGCTGCATGTATTTCTACCGGAGGAATCGCCTTGGCAAATTTCACCAAATCGGCGGTATGTAATATCTTACTCAATTCTTCCTGCCAATTGTCCTCAATGTCTAGTTGTTTCAAATCAGTTATAATCTCATCAGAAGTAGATTCCAGTGCTTTGATATGAAATCGTTCTTCTAAGTATTCTCTAAGGATAAAAGTTAATTCACTTTGGTATTCCTTAATTTTATTTTGCTGCCATAGCTTGGCTTCCCGCAGTTGGCCGATTTTTTCAATAGCGACTTCAAATGGAGGTCGTTTGATGACTACCGCTTCCGGTATTTCTTTACGTTGCTGGCGTTTATAGATGAAGTAGATGAGCAACCCGATGAGCCCTACGGAAGCAATTCCGATAATGATGGGTAAATAATCCTCAATCGTTTTGGCCTCACTTACTATTCCTTTTATTGGCTGTAATTGCACCGTATCCTGGCTAATCGGGTATGGATTAACAATCAATAAAAGGGAATTGGTAGTGGCTGTTTGTGGTTGTTCTCCACGAAGAAAGCGTACGGGAATTTGTGGGATCATGTATTGTCCCGAATCAAAAGAGGTAATCAAAAGGGTTTGGTGGAGCAAGGTACCACTTTCAGCGGGGATGGTATCGATCGGGTAAACCTTAAGCAACTCTATTCCCTCTGTTTTTTCTATTACTGATAAATCCGCTACTTCCATCGTAATACCAGTAGGAAAGCTAAAATCTAACTCCATTCTTACTTGATCTCCGATCAGAATTTCATTAGGGTTTAGCGTTGCACTGACGGATTGTGCCAAGCCCGCTTGTGCCAATAGGCAAAATACAGCTAGGTAAGCACCTTTAATCAGGCATTTAAGCTGCCACTGTTGGTTTCTTATCATGCGTAGTTTCAAACGTCCATTCATATCAGTGACTCCGTTTTTTAAAAAACTTTAGGAGTGCATTTACGTACGACTCGTTGGTTCGAATACTGACGGCATCGGCACCGCTCTTCATAAAGGCCGAGCGAAAGTATTGATAGTGTTCTGTATACCAATTGGCATATTGATTCCGAATCCGTGAGGAGGATGTATCAATCCAGCGCATTGCACCTGTTTCTGCATCGGCAGCTCGGAGTAAGCCTACATTCGGCAATGCTTCTTCTCGCGGATCTACCATATGTACACCCACAATATCATGTCTTCTGGAAGCAATACGGAGGGCTGACTCATAACCCTTCGTCATGAAATCGGATAGTAAAAAACAAATACTTCGCTTTTTAATGACATTATTAAAGTATTGAAGCGTCGTTTCGATATTGGTCCCTTGATGTTCCGGTTCGAAATTGATCAATTCTCTAATAATCCGCAAAATGTGTTGCTTTCCTTTTTTGGGAGGGATAAATTTCTCTACCTGATCCGAAAAGAATATAACACCTACTTTATCATTGTTATTAATGGCTGAAAAAGCTAGCACGGCACATATTTCGGTCAAAATCTCATTCTTCAACTGGTTCACCGTCCCGAAAAAAGAAGAACGACTAACATCTATGAGCAAAACAACAGTCAATTCTCGCTCTTCTTCAAATACCTTGACGTAGGGGTCTCCTGTTCGTGCCGTCACATTCCAATCAATATTGCGAACATCATCTCCAAACTGGTAATTCCTTACCTCACTAAAAGACATACCACGTCCCTTGAAGGCACTGTGATACTCTCCCGAAAAGATATGTCGACTCAAGCCTTTGGTCTTGATCTCAATCTTCCTGACCTTCTTTAGTAATTCACTAGTTTCCACGTTTCACAATTTCGATAGGTTACTCAACTCCTGTTCCATTAGATTTAACGTCTATAATTAGGGCTAAGGTACTTCTATCGTATCGAGAATCTTGTTAATGATATCTTCCTGTGTTACGTTCTCCGCTTCTGCTTCGTAAGTGAGTCCGATGCGGTGGCGCATTACATCATGACAGATTTGGCGCACATCTTCAGGGATCACATACCCTCTTCGTTTTAAAAAGGCATATGCTTTAGCTGATTTGGCCAAAGCAATACTTGCTCGCGGAGACCCACCATAGTTGATCAGCGCTTGCAAGCTACTGAGGTTATAGTCACCCGGGTTACGAGTAGAGAAGACGATATCAAGAATGTATCGCTCGATCTTTTCATCCATATAGACTTTGTTGACCGATTCTCTTGCTTTCAAAATGGAAGCAGGGCTGACCACGGGGTTAATAGCTGGAAAACCTCCTGGCTGCATATTGCGACGGATAATTTCTCGCTCATCTTCTTTTGTGGGGTAGGTGATTTTTACTTTTAGCATAAATCGATCTACCTGTGCTTCGGGAAGTGGATATGTTCCTTCCTGTTCGATCGGGTTCTGAGTAGCCAATACCAAAAAGGGTTCTTCCAATGAATAGGTTTCTCCTCCTATTGTTACTTGCCGTTCTTGCATGGCTTCCAGCAGAGCACTTTGTACTTTGGCGGGGGCTCGGTTGATCTCATCTGCTAGTATAAAATTGGCGAAAATCGGCCCTTTTCGAACGGTAAATTCGTTCTTACTAGGGTTGTAGATCATCGTACCAATGATATCAGCAGGGAGAAGATCAGGGGTAAATTGGATTCGATTGAATTTGGCATCTACCGCTCTTGACAGGGTATTGATGGCTAAGGTTTTGGCCAAACCGGGAAGTCCTTCCAATAAAACATGGCCTTTTGTCAGTAGGCCGAGCATCAATCTTTCGATCATGTGGTGTTGACCTACAATAACTTTTGCAGTTTCTGCATTTAATTCTTCGACGAAAGCACTGTCAATATAGATTTGTTGGTTAAGCGCTTCAATATCTACTGATTGCATAGTTTTCTTGGGTTTACATGCCCTCAGGGAGTTTTCATCGTGGCCTAACTCCCTACTAAAAACAGGTTATTTATCAAAAAGGCCTGATATTACAAAAAAAGCTGTACTTAAAGGCCCACAAATTTGCTATTTTTTTCTAAAAAAGCCTAAAGTTCAACAGATCAAAGAATTTGCTTTAAGATCGATTTAAAACTTCTTAACTAAACCTTAACAGTTATGGCAAATCGCGTGGTATTAGTCCTTATTACACTATTTATTTCAATCGGTTCAATCTTACAGGCACAAGATTCCCAAGTTGCAGCCGTAGAAAACCTAGAGCGCTTACAAGAAGGAGTTTTGATCGTTCGTATTCCTTCGTATCAAAATAAACTAGATACTTTGGCTAAAAGAGCCGAGAACCCCAAGGCCAGTAGGGAGGAACAAGACCGGATCCAGCATCAATGGGAGATGGTCAAGGAAGAATCAAAAGCCGAAGCTTTGATTCTTCAATCTGCATTTTCCAATCATTTTGATTTTGCCAAAGTATTGTTTATGTACGACAGGGACAGCGACCAGCTGTTGAAAGGAGCACGAGAGGGGTTCTTCCTGGGGAAAAACCTTAGGCCTTCTGCCGCTGTTTTAAATACCAGCTCCTTCTTTGTTCTTGATATCGGTTATACCGATCCATCAAATTCGGCACGAACTTATGCTTTCATTATCAAAGATCAAGGGTTCAATCCATTAAGTCCACCTTTTCCCTATGCGCAAAGAATTAATACAACTGGCCTTATTTTTGATCAAATATCAGGTAAGGACACTACGCAAAAATATCTCAAGAAGGCTGTCATTCGGCTGAATAGAAAATTACATCGAGCAATGAACAAGGGGGCGAAGTTGTAAAAAACGCCATCCCAATAATCAAGTGTATTTATGACTCGGAAAAGAATAATTGGGTTGATTCTGTTGCTGGCCCTGGTCTCTTTTGGGCTTCAGGCACAAACCTATACGACTCAAAAAAAGTTAAAAGGGAAACAACAAAAGTTGTTTGAGCGGGCCGAATCTGCTGCCAGGGCAGAGCAGTTTGAAGTGGCGATAGAGATGTTAGATAAGCTATTGCAGGACGTGCCTGACTTTGCTGATGGCTATTACCTACGTGCTGGGGTAAAGTTTGAATTGAGACAAAGAGCCGAAGCCGAAGCAGATTTTGAGCAACTCCTGCAAATTGCTCCAGATTATAACATTAGAGCCATTTACCGGCTGGCAAGAACCGAACTTGTACTAGGGAAATATAGTGAAGCAGCGGAACACTTTGAAGCCTATCTGGCTAAAAATCCGAAAAGTGAAGTCAGACGAAAATTAGCTAAGAAACTATTGGAAGACGCCAAATTTGCAGCTAAAGCAGTGGCTAATCCTGTTCCCTTTACACCCAAAAGTTTAGGCGGTAATATCAATACGGAGAGACAAGAGTATCTCCCTTCCTTTACGGCAGATGGTGATTATCTGGTTTATACCACTCGAATAAATGGGCAGGAAGATTTCTTTTTTAGTCGGAAAAAGGATGGGGAGTGGGAAGTGGGTAGGCCGCTCAAGCAATTGAACACGCCTTTGAATGAAGGAGCACAGAGTATTTCAGCCGATGGTCGACTATTAGTCTTTACTTCTTGTGCTAGTGGTATGTCGGGAGGAAGCTGCGATTTATATTACTCGGTATATGAGAATACTACTTGGACTAGACCGGAGAAAATGCCGGGACTTATCAATACCAAATATTGGGAATCCCAGCCTTCCTTATCTGCTGACGGTCGGACGCTCTATTTTGCTAGTGATCGACCCGGTGGCTTAGGCCGAAGAGATATCTGGAAAAGCGAACAGCAATCTGATGGGGAATGGGGGAAACCCGTCAATCTCGGCCCAACTATCAATACCTCCGAACAGGATCAATGTCCCTTTTTGCACCCAGATGGAGAAACCCTATACTTTTGTTCCGATGGATGGCCAGGTATGGGAGGGAATGATTTATTCTTTTCTCGGAAGAGCGAGAACCAATGGGCTAAACCGACTAACCTGGGTTATCCTATTAACACTGTAGCTAATGAAGGAACTTTGGTTGTAAGTCTAGATGGGCAAACCGCTTATTTTGCAACGGATAAGAATACGCTTACGACACGAAATAATCAAGCCTCCTCTCAACTATTGGTCAATAACGATATCTATAGCTTTCCTTTGTACAAAGCAGCACAACCATTGCCCGTTACCTATGTGAAAGGTGCCGTGTTTGACAGCCGAAACAAAGAAAAATTAGCCGCCAATATCATCATCTTTGATTTGACCACCGGGCAAGAACATACACGCATTACGACAAATGAAACGGGTGAGTTTCTAGCTACGCTTCCGCAGGGAAAAGATTATGCCTTGAATATCTCGAAGAAAGGGTACTTATTCTTCTCTGAAAATTTTGCCCTGGAAGCGCGTAATACCTTAGAAAAACCGTATTTGCTGAAAATTGGATTAGAGCGTTTAGTAGAGGTCAAGCCCGAAGCGCGTCCACCAAAGCCTATTGTACTACGCAATATCTTTTTCGAATCGGGCTCAGCCAACTTATTGAGTAGCTCCCAAAATGAGTTGGAAAAACTGTACCAGTTGTTACAATCCGAAACAAAGCTCCGCATACAAATTAATGGTCATACGGATGAGGTGGGAGGGGATGAGAGCAACTTGATTTTGTCTGACAATCGAGCAAAGGCGGTTTATCAATGGTTAATTGATAAGGGTATTGATGAAACCCGACTGGCCTATAAGGGCTATGGAGAAAGTGAACCCATAGATAGTAATGCGACAGAGGAGGGGCGTCGTCGCAATCGGCGAACAGAATTTGTCGTCATTAAATGACCTCAAAAGTGTCGTTTTCTTGTTAACTTATGCCTAAAATAGCGATGCAAAGATACTTTTACCTGGGTACTCTCATAGGCGGCTTATTATTGATGTGCTATCTCTATCTATTGCATTTTAATGATTATAGCGAGACGGAATTGGTTCGCTTATCCTACTATTGGTCTCCGCTGATTGTTTTTGGTTTTTTTGGTCTATTGGGAGTGCGTCGGCAGGATCGAGGTGAATACAGGGGAGGCGGAGATAATCCGTTGCGATATGCTGTTCTTCGAACGACGGTATGGATAACGGTTCTGATCTTATTCTTTGAGTATGTTTTCCCCGGTTTGTAAATCCTTGAGGATTTGCAGTCGTTGGTAAAACGAGAACAGCCCAAGCCGAAGCTTGAGCTGTTCTTTTTCTTTTCGTTGTATCTAACGACGAATTAATAGCGACCACCGCCGTAGCCACCGCCACCGCCGTATCCGCCACCACCACCGTAGCCACCGCCACCGCCGTAGCCTCCTCTTCCACCACCTCTTCCACCACGACCACCGCCGCGGTTTTCTCTTGGTTCAGCTTTCTTAACTACAATGGTTCTGCCATCAAATTCGTTGTCATTCAAGTCATTGATTGCGTTTTGACCCGCCTCATCATCAGGCATTTCGACAAATCCATAACCTTTGGATTTTCCAGTGAATTTGTCAGAGATAATTTTTACGGAGTCCACTTCACCATACCCCTCAAATAACTGCCTCAGGTCTTCTTCCTGAGTTGCAAAATTCAATTTTGCTACGAAAATGTTCATTACAAAAAATTTAAATGCGAAAAACAAGCACATTTTAAGCAGCAAAGGGGTTTTAAAATAAGGATGAACTTACAAGCAAAAACCGGTGCTATCTTAAAAGGAACTTTTATCTATACAAAGTTATTTGAATTCTAGCAATAATGCCAGTTTTTTTATTGAGGCGCTCCTTTTTAGGCTTAACTATTTGTTTGTTAGTGGTTTATGGTTATTTTCACTTGGGGCCTTTATCATTTTTTATTGATTTCTAGGTTTTACAAATTGTGCTTATACATTTTTATCCTGCTCATATTTAAAGCCTATTCCAGGTGCTTTGCTGTCCTTCCATTCATAGCTGTACCCATAAAAATTGACCTTTCATTTTTCTAAGCACTTGCTTTTTTCAGTAAAAGGGTGGTACTTTGTATTAACCAACTGGTTAAACTAGATGGTTTAAGTAATCAAAAATAAGTTATTGAGATTCCCGAAAATTAAAACTTAGGTGTGTCAACGGAAGAAAAGATAAAAGAAGCAGCAAAGAGTGTATTTGTACGAAATGGTTATTCAGGAGCAAGAATGCAAGATATCGCAGATGAAGCAGGCATCAATAAAGCCCTACTTCATTATTACTTCCGCAGCAAAGAGAAGTTGTTTGAACTGATTTTTTTTGAGGTATTTGATGTTGTCATTCCGCAATTGAAGGCGACCGTAAGTACCGATCAGCTTGTAGCGGAAAAAATCAAGGCTTTTGTTTCTACTTACATCGATGTGATCCAGGCTAATCCACATGTACCGATCTTTATTTTACATGAATTGAGTCAAGGAGCTGATCGTTTTGTGGAAAAATTAAAACAGCGACAAGTACTTCCTGAAATGGCGCAATTTATGTTGCAATTAATGAGTGAGATGGAAGCTGGAAAGGTAAAATCATTTCAACCACTTCATCTTTTTATGAATATTATTTCCATGTGTGCCTTCCCATTTGTTGCCAAGCCTCTTTTACAAGCGGTAAGTGGGCTAAGTGAAGAAGATTGGACGGTACTGATGGATGAGCGAAAAGAAGAAGTGACTCGTTTCATATTGAGTGCTATCAAGAAATAATCATGCAGGAAAAGCTTTCTTCTAGCCTTTAACATATTTGAAGTAAAGTATTCATGGAGCTAGGTGATAAACGAGTAAGTTGGCAATGATCCATTCGCAGCAAGCTAATAAGCTCTTCCTAACGGAAAGGTCGCTTGGCTGTTCAGTTTTTCAAGGTTTAAAATTTAAAAAATTAAACCGTTCATTAGGCCTTGTTTTTTTTGCATACAATTTAACCAAAAAGTTAAATCAAATTATAAGTTCATCATGAAATCGATTTTTTATGGATAATAAGTGGCTCTTTTCCTTACTCATGACTTGTATTTTGAGTAGTGTAACGCTCACACTCGTAGCCCAAACAGAACCCGGCTTGCAGCTGTCAGAATGCCAAGGTTTGGCGATAGCTCGTTATCCACTACAAAAACAGAAGCCCTTACTGCGTGAAG
>Ga0070728_10004743_pt1 | contig 13857 bp, 12 predicted proteins | sample tdDd471_FD_66723 | JGI IMG/M metagenome (GOLD analysis project Ga0070728, IMG submission 66723) | Marine sediment microbial communities from the Atlantic coast under amendment with organic carbon and nitrate - tdDd47.1 | ecosystem: Environmental > Aquatic > Marine > Coastal > Sediment | place...
TCCAGCGCATGCAATGGGTCAGCCGGGCGGTGCCGAGGCGCACCTGGGTCACCTTCAGCCCGTCGCCCTCGGCGCCGAGGCGGTTCTCCTCGGGCACCTCCAGCCCGTCGAACTCGACCTCGCAATGGCCGCCATGTTCTTCGGGCCCCATGATCTCGATCCGGCGCAGGATGCGCCATCCGGGCTGGTCGCGATCGAACAGGAAAGCCGTCAGCCCCTTGCGCGTATCGTCGGAGGTGCGCGCGATCAGGATGAAATGCTGGGCGCTGTCGGCGCCGGTGATGAACCATTTGCGCCCGTGGATCACATATTTGCCGCCCTTCTTCTCGGCGGTCGTGCGCATCATGCCGGGGTCGGAACCGCCGCCCGGATGGGGCTCGGTCATGACGAAGGAGGAATTGACCGCACCGTCGACGATCGGCTGCAGCCAACGGTCCTTCTGGGCCTCGCTGCCCAAGCGGTCGATCACGAACATGTTGCCGTCGTCGGGCGCCGCGGCGTTGAAGCAGACCGGCCCGAAGATCGAGCGATTCATCTCTTCATACAGGGCCGCGCGGCCGACCACGTTCAGCCCCATGCCGCCGCGCGCGACCGGCATCTGCGGCGCCCACAGCCCGGCCTTCTTGACCTCGGCGCGGACCGCGTCCAGCACCGGCTTGGCGATGTTCTCATGGGCATCGTAGGCGTCGGGATCGCCTTCCAGCGGCAGGATGCGCTCGGCGACGAAGGCGCGCACGCGGCGGCGGTAATCCTCGATCTCCGGCGGCAGGGTGAAATCCATGGGTCGCGCCTCCTCTCGTCTGACCGGGTTCGCCCCCGGCCCCCGGAGACTCGCGCCCGGGCCGTTCCTGGGCGATGATGCCCGGGCCGGCCGCGGCCCAGTCTAGTCAAGCCCGGCGCCCGCCGCCATCGGCGGGTTCGACCCGCCCGCCGAAAGGACCCGCCCATGGCGTATGCCGATACCCCCGACCTCCGCCTCTATTACGATATCCGGGGCCGGGGGCCGCGCCTGTTGTTCATCTGGGGCACCGGCGGCGATCTGCGCCAGGTCCCCAACGCCTTCACGACGCCGCTGGCCGACGATTTCACCGTCCTGGCCTACGACCAGCGCGGGCTGGGGCGCAGCGACAAGCCGGACCGGCCCTACGGCATGGCCGACTATGGCGACGACGCGGCGGCGCTGCTGGACGCGGTCGGCTGGGATCGCTGCGCGGTGATCGGGGTCTCCTTCGGCGGCATGGTGGCGCAGGAATTCGCCCTGCGCCATCCGGACCGCGTCACCCGCCTGGCGATCTGCTGCGCCGCCGCCGGCGGCGCCGGCGGCGCGTCCTATCCCCTGCACCAGCTCGCCGACCTGGCACCCGAGGACCAGGCGCGGGAGATGGTCCTTCTCGGCGACACCCGCCGCGACGCAGCCTGGCGCGACGCCAACAAGCCGCTTTGCGACTCGCTGATCGCCGACCGGGTCGCGAAGCTGCGCTTCACCGCCGCCCAGCCCGGCGGCGAGAGGGGCGCCCGGCGCCAATTGGAGGCGCGGCGCGGCCATGACACGTTCGAGCGGATCGGACAGCTGGCGATGCCGGCGCGCGTCTTCGGCGGCCGCTATGACGGAATCGCGGCGCCCGAGGCGGTGGCGGCGATGGCCGCGCGCCTACCCGGCGGCGCGGACGGCGCCCATCTGCGGATGTTCGAGGGCGGGCACCTGTTCTTCCAGGACGACCCCGCCGCCTTCCCGGCGATCGCGCAATTCCTAAGCGGCGCGGACGACGCCTAGATGCTGCTCACCGCGTGGCCGCCATCGACGGGGATCACCGTGCCGGTCATATGGCGCGACGCATCGGAGACCAGCAACAGCAACGGCCCGTCCAGATCCTCGGGCTCGCCGGCGCGGCCGTTGGGGATGCGCGCATACATCGGCTCGGCCGCGGGGCTGGTCAGGAAGTCCCGCGCCATGTCGGTCATCAGATAACCGGGCGCCAGCGCGTTGACCCGGATGCCCAGGGGGCCCCATTCCAGTGCCAGCACCTTGGTCATCTGCTCCAGCCCCGCCTTCGACGCGCAATAGCTGTGCAGCCCGACGGCGCCCCGGCTGGCCAGAACCGACGAGATATTGACGATGCTGCCGCCGGCGCCGTGATCGGCCATTCGCCGGGCGACGGCCTGGGCCGCGTACCAGGCACCCGACAGGTTGGTCGACAGGATGCGTTGCCATTCCTCGGGCGGCAGCTTCAGCGCGTCCTGGACAGAGGCGACGCCGGCATTGTTGATCAACGCCGCCGGCGCGCCCAGCTCGTCGGCGACGGTATCGACCGCCTGGGCGATCTGGACCGGATCGGCGACATCGGCGGCCACCGGCAGGGCGCGGCCGTCGCCGGCCTCGATCTCGTCGGCCAGGGCGCGCAGCTTGTCCTCGCTGCGCGCGATCAACCCCAACTTGGCGCCCCGGCGCGCGAGCAGACGGACGACATGGGCCCCCACCCCCGCCGACGCGCCGGTGACGATGACGGTCCGTCCCTCCAGGAAAGGCGCGTCGAAATTGAGGGAGACGGTCATGGCTGCATCCTCCTGGTTGGGCCGCCCGCGGCGAGGGGCGAAGTGTAGGACGGAAAACGGCCCGCCTCAAAGAGGCGGGCCGTCTCGGGGCCGTGTTTTTCGGCGATCAATGCTTGCGCATATGGCCGCCGCTTTTCATTGGCTTCACCTCGACTTCCAGGGTCGTCCGGCCAGCCCGCTCGAACGTCAATGTCAGCGGAAAACGGTCGCCCGCCTTCAGCGGCGCCGTCAGCCCCAAGAGCATGACATGCATGCCGCCGGGACGAAGCGCGACCTCGCCCTTCGGCGGGATCTCGATTCCGGCCTCCAGCCGACGCATCCGCATGACGTCGCCCTCCATCCGGGTCGTATGCAGTTCCACCTTCCGGGCGCGCGGCGATTCGGCCGCGACGAGCCGGTCGCCGACGGTGCCCTCGTTCTCGATCTCCATATAGACGGCGCCGGTACGGCCCGCCGAAGGCCGCGCCCAGATATCGTCGATGTCCAGCGCGCCGATCCGAACCTCGTCGGCCCAGGCCGCCGTTGCCACGGCCGCGACGGCCAGGATCACGAGCGGCGCGAGGCGCCGCACTTTCTGTCCAATCATCTGTCTTATTCCTCGTCCTGCGCCGGCGGCCGCCCGCGGACGGCACGGCGCGGTTGATCATCATTTGGAAGGGGATCAGACGAGGCCGGGCGGCCCACGGGCCAGGAATCCGGACGGAACGATCGGCGCGGGCGTGGCCGCGCGCCCTTGCGGACGCGGCATCGGCGCCGCGTCGGGCGCGAACATGGCCTGGGTCCGCGCCGGCGGCGCCAGCTTGCCCGCCGAGTCGGACAGGCAGAGAATGCAATGGTCGAAAGCGGCCGCGCGCGGCGCATCCTCGGCGGGCGGCGGCAGGACGCGCGGGCCGAAGGCGGTGCAGATGACGACCGGCCCGAGCAGCGGGTCGACGACAGGCGCGGCACCGGTCAGCGACGCCCCCGCCGGCGCCAGCCCGTGCAGGAGAAGCGCCCACGTCCCCAGCCACGCGCCGACATGACGCCGCACGGCCCTTGATCGTTTGCCCGACCGACGATCCATGGGCCTATATCTGCGCCGCCCGGCGCGGCCTTGCAAGGCTGAAAATCCGCGGGCCCGCCTTGTCCGCGACCGGCCCCGCGCCTACCTTCAATTCCATGCGTATCGATATCGTGTCCGACGTGGTCTGCCCCTGGTGCTTTATCGGCAAGCGCCGGCTGGAACGGGCTTTGGCGATGCGGCCGCAGCCGGCGGTCGAGATCGGCTGGCGGCCCTTCGCCCTGAACCCGGACGTGCCGCCCGAGGGGGCCGACCGGCGCGCCTATGTCGCGGCCAAGTTCGGCGGCGCCGACCAGGCGGCCCAGCTCTATGCCCAGGTCGCCGAGGTCGGGGTGGGTGAAAACATCTTCTTCGCCTTCGACCGGATCGAGCGGACCCCCAACACGATGCAGGCCCATCGGCTGATCCGCCATGCCGGCGCCAAGGGCGTCCAGGACGCGGTCGTCGAGGGGCTGTTCGCCGCCTATTTCCTGGAGGGCGTGGATGTCGGCCAGACCGACGCGCTGGTCGCGGTCGCCGACGCCGCCGGAATGGACGGAGACGAGACCCGGCAATGGCTGGAGAGCGGCGCCGAGGCCGACCAGGTCGCCCAGGAGATCGGCGCCGCCCAGCAGATGGGGATCGGCGGGGTTCCCTGCTTCATCTTCGAGCGCAAATACGCCCTGACCGGCGCCCAGGCGCCCGAGGCCTTCTTCCAGGTCTTCGACAAGCTGGCCGAGGACGCCGCCGCCCCCGCCGGCGGCTGATCAGGCGGCCAGTTCCGCCAATTCGGCCGCGATCTCGCGCGCCCCGTCCAGGCGCGCCGCCGGATCGGTCCAATCCCGCTGCAGCACCAGCCGATGGTCGGGGCGCAGCTTGGCATCGGCCGCGTTCGCCGCGATATAGGCGACCAGCTTGTCGGGATTGGCGAAACTGTTGCGGTGAAAGGCCAGCACGGCGCCCTTGGGCCCGGCCTCCAGCCGCTCGATCCCGGCGGCCCGGCAGAACCGCTTGATGGCCACGGTGGCGAGCAGGTTCTCCACCTCCGACGGCAGGGGACCGAACCGGTCGATCATCTCGGCGGCGAAGGCGTCGATCTCGGCCGCCCCGGCAAGGCCGGCGATGCGGCGATAGAGGGCGAGGCGCAGCCCCAGATCGGCGACATAGGCCTCGGGGATCAGGACCGGCATGCCGACATTGATCTGCGGCGAGAAGGCGTCCTCGGCCAAGGCCGTCCCCTCGCCCCGCGCCGCCGCCACCGCTTCCTCCAGCAATTGCTGATAGAGCTCGATCCCGACCTCGCGGACATGGCCCGACTGCTCCTCGCCCAGCAGGTTGCCGGCGCCGCGGATATCCATGTCATGGCTGGCGAGGGTGAAGCCGGCGCCCAGCATGTCCAGCGCCTGCATCACCTCCAGCCGCTTCAGCGCCGCCGGGGTGACGGCCTGGCCGTCGGGCAGGGTGAAGTAGGCGTAACCCCGCTGCTTGCCGCGCCCGATGCGGCCGCGCAGCTGGTAGAGCTGGGCGAGGCCGAACCGGTCGGCGCGGTGGACGATCAGGGTGTTGGCGGTCGGAATATCGAGCCCGGATTCGACGATGTTGGTGCTGAGCAGCAGGTCGAAGGCGCCCTCGTAGAAGCCTTCCATGATCTCTTCCAGCTCCGCCGCCGGCAGGCGGCCATGGGCGGTCGCGACCTTCAGGTCGGGGACCAGTTCCTTCAAGCGCCGTTGCAGGTCGGGCAGATCCTCGATCCGGGGACAGACATAGAAGCTCTGCCCGCCGCGCAGCTTCTCGCGGCTCAGGGCGTCGCGCAGGGTGATCGGATCGTCCGGGGCGACGAAGCTGCGCACCGCAAGGCGATCGACCGGCGGGGTCGAGACGAGGCTGAGCTCGCGCACCCCGGTCAGCGCCAGCTGCAAGGTGCGCGGGATCGGCGTCGCGGTCAGGGTCAGGACATGGACGTTGGCCTTCAGGGACTTGATCCGCTCCTTCTGGGCAACGCCGAAATGCTGCTCCTCGTCGACGACCAGCAGGCCGAGATCGGCGAAGCGCACCGATTTGCCCAACAGCGCGTGGGTGCCGATGACGATATCGATCTTGCCCTCGGCCAGGGCCTTGCGGGTCGCCGCCGCCTCCTTGGCGGTGACCAGCCGCGACAGTTGGGCGATGCGCACCGGGAAGCCGGCGAACCGGTCCCGGAAGACCCGGAAATGCTGGCGGCAGAGCAAAGTCGTCGGCGTCACCACCGCCACCTGGGCGCCGCTCATCGCGGCGGCGAAGGCGGCGCGCAGCGCGACCTCGGTCTTGCCGAAGCCGACATCGCCGCAGATCAGCCGGTCGGTGCAGCGCCCGTCGGCCAGATCGGCCAGGGTCTCGGCGATGGCGCGCTCCTGGTCCTCGGTCTCCGAGAAAGGGAAGCGGGCGCAGAAGGCGGCATATTCGCTTTCCGGCGCCTTCAGGACCGGCGCGCCGCGCAGCGACCGTTCGGCGGCGATGGAGATCAGCCCCATCGCCATGTCCTGGATCCGCTTCTTCAGCTTCGCCTTGCGGGCCTGCCAGGCGGCGCCGCCCAGCCGGTCCAGCGCCGAGTCCGCGCCGTCGGCGCCGTAGCGGGTGATCAGGTCGATATTCTCGACCGGCAGGAACAGCTTGTCGCCGCCGTGATAGACGAGGCGCAGGCAGTCATGGTCGGCGCCGCCGACCGCCAGGGTCTCCAGCCCCTCGTAGCGGCCGATCCCGTGCTCGGCATGGACGACCAGATCGCCGGCGCTGAGCGCCGACGCCTCGGCGATGAACTGATCGCTCGCCTTGGCCCGGCGCCGCGCCGGCCGCGCCAGACGCTCGCCCAGGATATCCTGTTCGCCGATCACGGCCAGATCGGGGGTCGCGAACCCGCTTTCCAGCCCGAGGACGGCGAGCGCCACGGTCCCCGCCGGCAGCGCTTCCACCGCCGCCCAATCGGCGACCGGCGCCAGCGGCCCGATATCGTGGCTGGCCATCAGCCCGGCGAGCCGCTCGCGCGACCCGCGCGAGAAGCCGGCGACGACGACCCGCCGGCCGGCCGCGTGTTCCTCGACGATCCGCGCCTTCACGGCGTCGAACAGGTCCAGATCGCGGCGCGCCCGGGCGTCGGCGAAATCGCGGCCCGGCCGGCCATGGGCGGCGAAGGCCGGCGCCGCGTCGCCGCCGGCCGGCGGCGCGTCGAAGGGCGAAAAGACGCCGACCGGATGGCCGTCCAGCAACCGCTCCCAATCGGCACGGCCCAGATAGAGCCGCTCCGGCGGCACCGGGTGATAGACCGGCGCCCGGATCGCGGTCGCGGCGACGTTGCCGGCGGCGAGGCGCGCGGCGTAATGGTCGGCGATCTGGTCGAGCCGCGACTCCCGCGCTTCCTCGGCGCGGGAATCCAAAAGCAGGATCGCGTCCGGCAGATAGGCGGTCAGCGGCACGAGCTCTTCATGGAACAGGGCCAGCCAATGCTCCATCCCCGGATGACGCTGGCCGGCGGCGATCGATTCATAGAGAGGGTCGTCGCCGGCGACGGCCCCGAACAGGGTACGGTAGCCGTCCCGGAAGCGGCGGATCGACTGATCGTCCAGCAGCAGCTCGCCCGCCGGCAGAAGCGCCACCGCGTCCTCGCTGCCCGAACTACGTTGGGTCAGGGGGTCGAAGCGGCGGATCGTCTCGATCTCGTCGCCGAACAGGTCCAGGCGCAGCGGCGCCTCGGCGCCGGGGGGAAAGATATCGACCAAGCCGCCGCGCAGGGCGTATTCGCCGGGCTCCATGACCGTTTCGGTCCGCCCGTAGCCGTTGGCGGCCAGGAAGACCGTCAACTCCTCGACATCGATCCGGTCGCCGGGGGCGAACCGCCGCGCGGCCCCGGCGAAGACCGCCGGCGGCGGCACCCGTTGCAGAAGCGCGTTGACGGTGGTCAGCAGGACGCGCGGTCCCGCCGCCGCCGGATCGGCCAGCGCCGCCAGCGCCGCCACCCGGCGGGCGACGATGTCGGCATGGGGCGAGACCCGGTCGTAGGGCAGGCAGTCCCAGGCCGGCAGGGTCAGCACCGCCCGGCCCGGCGCGAAGAAGGCGAGTGCCTCCGCCATCCGCGCCATCGCCGCGTCGTCGCGGGCGACATGGAGGATGTCGCGCCCGGTCTCGGCCGCGATCCGCGCCGCCAGGAGCGCGTCATAGCCGGCGGGCGCGCCGGTCAGCGCGACCCGGCCGGGCGCGGTCAGCAACGCGCCGGGATCGCTCACTCGGCGGCCTTCGACGGGTCGAAATTCCGAAGCAGGGTCATGACGTCCGTGTCGTGGGCGGGCGGCACCGGCTCGCGGCCGGTGATCCAGTCGAACAGCGCCGGCTCGGAGGAATGGATCAGCGCCTCGAAAACATCCAACTGGGCGTCGGTCAACTCGCCCAGATGGCGTTCGGCGAAGCGGCCGATGATCAGGTCCAGCTCCTGGGTGCCGCGATAGCGGGCCCGGAACAGGAGCCGCTTCAGCCGCACGTCGCGGGGTTCGTCGCGGGTTTCGTTCACCTCGATCTCCGTCTGCCGATTGCTGCTAGGATATAGGGGAAGGCCACGGCCCTGTCAGCCACCGCCGACCTGGAAAGATGCGCCCGGAAATCCTCTATTCCCTGTTCCAGCCCGTCACCCGCCTTGCCGGGGTCGGGCCGCGCATCGGCAAGCTGATCGAGAAGGTCGCAGGCGCGCGGCTGGTCGATCTGCTGTGGCACCTGCCCAGCGGCGTGATCGACCGCCGCTTCGCGCCGAAGGTGGCCGAGGCGCCGGACGGCGCCATCGCCACCCTGACCGTCACGGTCGAGGCGCATCAGCCGCCGCCGGACCGGGCCCGCCATCGCCAGCCCTACCGGGTCGTCTGCGCCGATTCGACGGGACGGATCGAGCTCGTCTTCTTCCATGCCCGGCGCGACTATCTGGAGAAGATCCTGCCGGTCGGCGCGACCCGTCTGGTCAGCGGCCGAGTGGAGCATTTCCGCGACCAACTCCAGATGCCCCATCCCGACCATGTGGCGGCGCCCGAGGCGTTCGCCGATCTCGCCCGGGTCGAGCCGGTCTATCCCCTGACCGCCGGCCTGACCTCGAAGCCGCTCGCCCGCGCCGTCGCGGCGGCGCTGGCGGCGGCCCCCGACCTGCCGGAATGGATCGACCCGGCCTATCTCGCCCGCCGGGGCTGGCCGGGCTGGCGCGCCGCCCTGGCCGCCGCCCACGCCCCCGAAAGCGCGGCCGACCTGACGCCGACGGCGCCGGCGCGGATGCGCCTCGCCTTCGACGAGCTGCTCGCCGGCCAGCTTGCCGTCGCCCTGATCCGCGCCCATACCCGGCGCCTGGCCGGGCGCGCCCTCGCCGGCGACGGCCGGTTGCGGGCCAAGGCGACGGCGGCGCTCCCCTTCTCGCTGACCGGATCGCAGAGCCGCGCGATCGAGGAGATCCTCGCCGACATGGCGGCGCCCCGGCGGATGGTCCGCCTGCTGCAAGGCGATGTCGGCAGCGGCAAGACGGTGGTCGCCTTCCTCGCCATGCTGGCGGCGGTCGAGGCCGGCGCCCAGGCGGCGCTGATGGCGCCGACCGAGATCCTCGCCCGCCAGCATTTCCGGGTGATCGCGCCGCTGGCCGCGGCGGTCGGCCTGCCAGTCGTCCTGCTGACCGGGCGCGGCCGGGGCAAGGCCCGCGCCGAGGCGCTGGAAGGGCTCGCCTCGGGCGCGGTGCCGCTCGCCGTCGGCACCCACGCCCTGTTCCAGGAGGCGGTCGATTTCAAGGATCTGGGCCTCGCGGTCGTCGACGAACAGCACCGGTTCGGCGTCCATCAGCGCCTGACCCTGGCGGCCAAGGGCCGGGCGGTCGACGTGCTGGTGATGACCGCGACGCCGATCCCGCGCAGCCTTTTGCTCGCCGCCTATGGCGATCTGGATTCCTCGCGCCTGACCGAGAAGCCGGCGGGGCGCCAGCCGGTCGATACCCGCGCCGTTCCCCTGGACCGGCTGGATCAGGTGATCGCCGGCGTCGGCCGCGCCGTCGCCGGCGGGGCGCGGGTCTTCTGGGTCTGTCCCCTGGTCGAAGAATCCGAGAAGCTGGACCTGGCCGCCGCCGAGGACCGCCAGGCGATCCTCGCCCGCCGGTTCGGGGACCGGGTCGGGCTGGTCCATGGGCGCCTGTCCGGCGTCGACAAGGACGCCGCCATGGCCGCCTTCGCCGCCGGCGAGACCGACATCCTGGTCGCGACCACGGTGATCGAGGTCGGCGTCGACGTGCCCGAGGCGACCGTGATGGTGATCGAGCACGCGGAACGGTTCGGTCTGGCCCAGCTTCACCAACTGCGCGGACGGATCGGGCGCGGCGACGCCGGCGGCACCTGCCTGCTGCTGTACGGATCGCCCCTGACCGAGACGGCGCGGGCCCGGATCAAGGTGCTGCGCGAGACCGAGGACGGCTTCCGCATCGCCGAGGAGGATTTGCGCCTGCGCGGCGCCGGCGAGGTGCTGGGCACCCGCCAGAGCGGCATGCCCGACTTCCGCCTCGCCGACCTGGCCGCCCATGCGGACCTGCTGGCCGCGGCGCGGGACGACGCGCGGCTGATCCTGGAGCGCGACCCCGGCCTCGCCGGCCCCCGCGGCGAGGCGCTGCGCGTCCTCCTCTACCTGTTCGACAAGGATTCGGCTGTCAAATATATCCGCTCGGGATAGGCGCGGCGGCCGGATGCTGACGAAAGTCTGTCGGCCGATTTTACAGTGCCGCCACGACGCCTCTTTCTTCTTGGCGCAACCCGTTGAAATCAATAAATTCCACGAGTCTGGCCTCGGTTTTGCATTCGGTTTTGCATATAGCGAGCCGGGTCGCGACGGGCCGTCGGCTTGTCGCGGAAGATGGACCTCAAGCATGGAACAAAAAGCAATGAAACCGATGCGATTGTTTGCCGCCCTCGCGCTGGGCGGGATCACGGCGATGGCGGCGACCGGGGCCTCGGCGACGGTCTTCGATCTGGACGAGTTCTGGGTCGTCAAGAACGGCGGCGAGATCTATCGCGATTCCTTCGATGACGGCGCCGCGCCCGGCAGCGGGCCGGACGACGCGATCCTCGGCGAACCGACCTACGTCATGACCGGGTCGATGACCGAATCCGGGGGCCGCGCGCATCTGGATACCGCCGCCGGCGTCCTGCGTACCACGCCGACCGGTGGCCAGTCCCTGGTCACCAAGGCCCGGCGCAAACGCAGCCAGAACCCGGCCAGCTCCCAATTCCTCGGCTTCGGCGATTCGTTCGAGGTTCATGGCCTGCTGGACCTGACCTCCCTGCCCGCCGAGGCCGGCGAACGGGTCGGGGTGCGGGTCACCGACCGCAGCGGGTCGAACACGGACCCCGACGACGTGCTGCGGATAGACCTCACCCGGTCCGCCGGCGGCGGCCTGGAGGTCTCGCTGATGCGCCTGGACTATGCTTCCGGGCTGACGACCATCATCGATTCCCTGGCGCTGACCCTGACGGGGGTCGAGGACCAAATCGACCTGCATCTGTTCAAGGGGCAGAACAGCAACACCGTCTTCGGCGGCTTCACCCTGTTGGACGGCGGCACCGGCCTGGGCACGACCGTCCTGTCGACCGGCGGCGACATCTATCACGGCGAAGCGTTCACCCGCGCCGGGTTCCACGCGACCAAAATCTTGGTCGCGGTGCCGGAGCCGGCGGCGGCGTTGCTGCTGGGCGGCGGTCTGCTGGCGTTTGCCGGGCTACGGCGGCGCCGGGCGGGGCCGGCGCGCGGCTAGTCGCTCTCGCGCGCGGCGGGCGCCGCCTCGGCGGCGTCGGCGGGTTCGACCGCGTCCGAGGGGACCGAGATCACCGGCGTCTGCCGGGCCGAGATCGGGCGCCGGTCGGGCGGGGTGACGATGCCGCCGGAGACGACCATCTTGATCCCCTCCTCGACCGACATGTCCAGGCGGTAGAGATCGCGGCGCGGCAGGAACAGAAGGAACCCGGAGGTCGGGTTCGGCGTCGTCGGCAGGAAGACATTGACCATTTCCGCCTCGGTCAGGTTCTGGACCTCGCCCTCGGTGGTGCCGGTGACGAAGCCGATCGCCCAGACGCCGCGCCGGGGATACTCGATCAGGACCACCTCGCGAAAGGCGTTCGACTGGTGCGAAAAGACGGTCTCGAAGATCTGCTTCAGAGCGCCGTAGACGCTGCGCACCACGGGCAGGCGTTCCAGGATGCGCTCGCCGACGCGGACGAAGAACCGCCCGATCAGGCCGCGCGCCATGGCCCCGATCAGCATCAGCCCAACGATCACGATCAGCAGCCCGAACCCCGGCACATCGACCGGCAGATGGGTCTGGGGCAGATAGCGGGCCGGCACCAGCCCGGCGACGAGCCCGTCGACGAAGGTGACGAACAACCAGATCAGATAGACGGTGATCCCGATCGGCGCGGTGATCAGAACGCCGGCCAGCAGATAGTTGCGCAGCCGGGTGACGACCCGCAGCCGCGCCCGGTGCACCCGGCCGTTCAGGCCGCGCCGCTTTCTCGGCCCGTCGGGGGCCGCCGACGGTGCCGGCGTCTCGTCGCTCATTCGGGTCTCCGCTTGGCCTGGGCCGGCGCGGACAGGGCCGCGCCGGGTCCTCCTGGGATCACATCTCCCTAAGATGAGGCCCTGAGCGCCGTCCTGCAAGTCGCCGACGCCGGGCGGCGTTGCGCGTTCGCGGCGATCGGCCTAAACCATGGCCATGTCCGCGCCGACGCTGTCCATTATCGTGCCGACCTTTCGCGAGGCCGAGAACATCCCCGCCCTGGTCGCCCGGATCGAGGCGGCGACCGCGCCCTTCGACGGACGCCGCGCGCTGCTGATCGTCGACGATGCCAGCGGCGACGGCATAGACCGGGTCGTCGCCGGGCTGGGCCGGGATTGGGTGACGCTGATCGACCGCGCCGGGCCGCGCGACCTGAGCGGCGCGGTCCTGGACGGGCTGCGCGCCGCGCGCGGCGATCTGCTGGTCGTCATGGACGCCGATCTCAGCCATCCGCCGGAAAGCATCCCCGACCTGCTGGCCGCCCTGGAGGCCGGCGCCGATATCGCCGTCGGCTCGCGCTATGTGGCCGGTGCCGCGATCGCCGAGGACTGGGGCGGCGGTCGCCACCTGAACAGCCGCGCCGGCACCCTGATCGCACGCTTGTTCACCCGGCTGCGCGACCCGATGAGCGGCTTCTTCGCCCTGACCCGCGCGACGTTCGAGAATGCCGGGCCGCTCGCCCCCATCGGCTACAAGATCCTGCTGGAACTGCTGGTCAAATGCCGGCCGGCGCGGGTCGTCGAGGTGCCGATCCGCTTCGCCGACCGCGCCCAGGGCGAAAGCAAGCTAACCCTGGGCCAGCAGATGCGCTTCCTGCGCCATGTCGGGCGGCTGCTGCGCTATCGGCTGGCGCCGTGATCCTGACCTTCACCGATTTCGGCGCCGCCGGCCCCTATACGGGCCAGATGAAGGCGGTGCTCGCCCAATCCGCGCCCGGCGTTCCCGTCATCGACCTCCTCGCCGACGCCCCGGCCTGCGACCCGCGCGCCGGCGCCTATCTGCTGGCGGCGCTGGCCCCCGCCTTTCCGCCGGGCGCGGTGTTCCTGGCCGTGATCGATCCGGGCGTCGGCGGGGCCCGGGCGCCGCTGATCGTCGAGGCGTCGGGCCGCGTCTTCGTCGGTCCCGACAACGGCCTGTTCGAGATCGCCGCGCGGCGTGCCGGCGGGGCGCGGCGCTGGCGCATCGACTGGCGGCCGGAGCGAATGAGCGCCTCCTTCCATGGCCGCGACCTGTTCGCGGCCGTCGCCGCCCGCCTGGCGCGCGGCGACCGGCCCGCCGCGATCCCGGCGACGCCGCTGGTGCCGGCGATGGGACGGCCGGGCGCCGGCTGGCCCGACGACCTGGCCGAGATCGTCTATATTGACGGCTACGGCAACGCGATGACCGGCCTGCGCGCCGGCGGGCTTGCCGAGGACGCGGTGTTGACCGCCGGCGGACGTCCGCTCCACCGGATGACGACCTTCGAGGACGCGCCTCCCGGCGCCGCCTTCTGGTACGAGAATGCCAACGGCCTGGCGGAGATCGCCGTCAACCGGGGCCGGGCAGACGACCTGCTCGACCTGGCGGTGGGGACGAGCGTGGGCGTCGGCGACTCAACGAACGCCCAATATGACTAAACAATAGGCAAGATAGATTCTGATCATTGTTTAGTCTAATTTTTGGCCATCTGCGCGCAATTTCATCG
>Ga0070728_10004745_pt1 | contig 13854 bp, 7 predicted proteins | sample tdDd471_FD_66723 | JGI IMG/M metagenome (GOLD analysis project Ga0070728, IMG submission 66723) | Marine sediment microbial communities from the Atlantic coast under amendment with organic carbon and nitrate - tdDd47.1 | ecosystem: Environmental > Aquatic > Marine > Coastal > Sediment | place...
CGCGCTCCCGGAAAGGCGAGGCACGCGATCGGCCGGTAGACCTCGAGCGGCGGAGCGACACCGAAGCGGACGTCGCGCTCCTCGCCGATGCAGTGGTAGGCCGTGAGGACGAGCCGAGGCGTGACCAGGGTCCCGGTGCAGACAGGAACCGCCCCCCCTGGAATCCCGATACGGACGACCGCGTCGCGCCGCCACTGCGCGGGTGATGTCGGATCCGCGGCTTCGTCGCGCGTCCCTCCGAAGAGCCCCTGCACGGATGCGCCCTCGTCAGACGGGGAAGCGCAGCTGGCGAGACAGACAGACAGACAGACAGACCCCGAGCGCTCGATTCCCCATGCTCGCCCCCCCCCCGCGAGACCATCGTACGATAGATGCACACCCGCTCAAAGCAGACACCGAAACGGAACGAGGGGACCGCCTCGCCGCCGATTCCGCCGCGGTCGCGTCGAGGCCGAGCTCGGCGACCTTCGAGTCGCTGATCAGCGCGCCCACGCTCGAGCCGCCCCTCGCCTGAAGCTCAGCGCGCGAAGAAGCTGCGGGCGCTGTCGCGGCCGTGCTCGACGCGAGCGGCGCAGATGCGGATGCCCTCGACGACCTTCGCGAGGTTGCGCGGTCCGCCGCGGGTCTGCTCCATGCGCTCGCCGAAGAACTCCTGCGCCTGCTCGGCCGACTCGGCGCTGCACTGCGAGGCCGCCGCGTACGGCAGGTAGCCGGACACGTGCGGGCCGAGCCGCGCGAACATCTCGTCGTAGTGCCCCTGCATCCACACCCAGACCGCGGCGCGGCCCTCGGCGGTCTGCGACTGCTCGCGGAACGGCGCGAAGACCTCGTTCATCCGCAAGCCGCCTTCCGGGTCCGCGGCGAGCGTGAACAGCCGCTCGCGCAGCGCCTCGGTCTGCGCGCCGCGCGAGATCCCGCCGAGGAGGTTGCGGCGGACGATCGGGTCGGTCGCCGCGAGCAGCCGCTCGAGCGCGTGGTCGAACGCGTCGGCGCCGCCCTCCTGCACGGCCACCGCGACGCAGAGCGCCGCGAGGTCGGGCGCGACCGCGTCGGCGTGGATCGCGCCGTCACCGCCGAGCCCGAGGTACGCGCGGCCGCGCCGGTTCGCCTCGCGACGCACCGCTGCGTCCTCGGCCTCCAGCGCGAGGAACTGCAAGAGCTCTTGCCGGTACATCGTCGCGTCGGGGTCCTCGTCGGCGCGCGGCGTCCAGCCGAGGCGCCGCAGGGGCCGCCGGTACAGCCGCTGCGCCCAGCGGCGCGCCCGCGCCTGCCCGTCCTCGTCGAGCAGCCGGTCGATCGCGAAGCCCGTCAGGCTCATCGGCGCGGTGCCGAGGGCGCGCTCCTCGCGCCGCGCGAGCGGCTCGAGCGCGGCCATCGCGTCCTCGTACGAGATCCGGCCGGCCGCGAAGCTGCTGCGCACGCTGTCGGCGAAGCTCATCGCGCCGCGCGTGGTCAGGTCGCCCAGACCGCGGCGCCGCAGCGCCTCGAGCGACTCGGCGGGCAGCGCCCACCGGTAGTAGCCCATGCCGCCGGCGTTCGGCATCACCCAGTCCGCGCAGCCGCCCTCGAGCGCGAGCGAGCCCTGCGCCTCGGTGAGCAGCGTGCACGCCTGCCGGACCTCGCCGCCCGCGCGGTAGCGCGCGCAGAACGGGATCTGCCACGTGGCCTCCGACTCGGCCTGCGCGCCGAGCGGCAGGTAGCGCGACTGCGAGAGCGCGAGCGAGCCGGCCCCGTCGTTGCACTGCGGGCTGACCTCGACGAGCGGCACGCCCGGCTGGGAGATGAAGCTGTTGAACGGACCGCGCACGTCACGGCCCGCGGCGGCGCCGAGCGCCTCGAGCAGGTCGTCGCCCGTCGCGTTGCCGCCCGCGTGCTCGGCGAGGTAGGCGCGCACGCCGCGCTGGAACACCTCGGGCGTCATCCACGCCTCGAACATCGCGAGGACCGACTGGCCCTTGAGGTAGGTGATCGCGTCGAACGCGTTCTGGATGTCGTGGCTCGACTCGATGGGCTGACGGATCTGCCGCGCGCTCCCGAGGCTGTCCGCGTCCATCGCGGTCGTCGCCTCGTCCATCGCGCCGATCTCCGGCTCGAACTGCGGGAAGGTGTCCTCGATGGTGCGGCCCTCCATCCAGCTCGCGAACGCCTCGTTGAGCCACAGGTCGTCCCACCACGCCATCGTCACGAGGTCGCCGAACCACATGTGCGCCAGCTCGTGCGCCATCACGTACGCGTAGCCGCGTTGCTGCGCGATGGGCGGGTCGTCGCCGAGCAGCAGCAGCCGATCGCTGAACGTGACCGCGCCCGGGTTCTCCATCGCGCCGCCGAACGACGGCACCGCGATCAGGTCGAGCTTGTCGAAGGGGTACGGCGTCCCGAAGTACTCCTCGAGCGACGTGAGGATCGCGGGGGTGTGCTCGAGCGCGTGCGCGAGCTGGTCGCCCTGGCCGCGCGGCGCGACCGCGCGCAGCGTCAGGGGGCGCTGCCGGATGTCGTTGGACGGGATCGGGTCGGCCTCGCGCAGGTCGAACGGGCCGACCGCGATCGCGACGAGGTAGCTCGGGATCGCCGCGGTGGTCGCGAAGCGCACGCGGTGCATCCCGCCCGACGCCGGCTCGCGCGACGTCTCGCGCGCGTTCGCGATCGCGACGTGGTCCTCGGGGACCACCATCGTCACGTCGTAGCGCGTCTTGAACGACGGCTCGTCGAAGCACGGGAACGAGCGGCGCGCGCTCAGCGGCTCCATCTGGCTGAAGATGTAGTGGTCCTCGCCGACGCCGACGCGGAAGAACGCCCGGTTGCGGGTCTCGAAGGTCGCGCCGAAGGTGATCCGCAGGGTGACCGCGCCCGGGCCGACCGCCTCGGGCAGGCGGACCCGCGCGAGGCCCTCCTCCTCGTCGGCCATCGCCCACTCGCCCTCGATCGCCTCGCCGCCCTCGGGCGTGACCGTCGCCTCGGACACCTCGAGCGCCTCGCCGTGCAGGTAGATGACCGACTGCGCGCGCGGCAGCTCGACCGCCACCTCGACCACGCCGGTGTAGCGCTCCTGGCGCGGATCGATCGCGAGCGTCAGGTCGTACCCCGTCGGCCGCACGTCCGCGGGCAGGCGACCCTGCGGGGGCGTCTCGACGGTGCGCTCCTCGGCGCCGGTCGTCGCGACGATCGGCTCGGGCCGGTAGTCGTCGTCGGTCGTGGTGTCGCCGCCGCCGCAGGCGGCGAGGATCGAGGCGAGAAGAGCGATGCGCTTCATGCCTCAGCGCATAGCAGCCGCGCGACGGCGCGTCAGGGGCAGGGCTGGGCCATCGCTTCGATCTGGGGCAGCAGCGACTGGGCGAACGCGCGGCGGGTCGCGTCGATGGTCTCGTCCGGGATCGTCTGGAAGGTGACCTGCGCCTGGCTCGTCGTGCTCGCCGCCCCGTTGTACGGCGGAGTCTCCGGACACTCGACGACCTCGTCGGGCTCCGCCGCCCAGGTGAGCGAGAAGCTGAGGCGGGTGTCGTACGCGCACGTCGCGGCCGTGTAAGGGGGGTCGCCGGACCGCTCGAAGCGCCTCCCGGCGTACCCGCTCGCGGCGCTGAGCTCGTACGTCCCCGTGCCATCGGTGAAGCTCTCCGGACACTCGATGCGCTCGCAGGGCCGCGCCCCCCACCCCTCGACCTGCGCGATGAGGTCGCGGGCGACGGGCTCACGCGCCGGGTCCTCCGCGATCATGTCGGGGCCGTAGTACACCAGGCTCACTTCGGCGGTCTGACTGAGGAAGGAGTGCTCCGGCGACCACGGGTGAAGCCCTTCGGAGTCGAAGTTGCAACCGACCGATTCGGTTCGGTCGGCCGTGTAGCGCAGCTCGAATGATCCGTTCGAAGCCGGGGCGCCCGGCTCGGCGTAGACGCAGCCGACGCGGTAGGTGTTGGTGTCGCCGATGAGCTCCGGGCACACGTCCACCGACGCGCCATGCAACACCACCCCGGTCACCCCCTCCGAATTGGTCCATGTGGCCGGGCACGCGAGCTGGTCACCCGCGCACGTGACCCCGACGCCCCCGTCGCCCACGCCGGCATCGGGTCCATCCGGATCGCAGGCGTCTCCCATCCCGTCGTCGTCGGTGTCGAGCTGGTCGGGGTTGTAGTCGTTGGGGCAGTTGTCGAACGGCGGCACGAGCGCGTCCTCATCCGGGTCCGGTAGACCGATGTCGACGGCGGCGAACGCGTTCATCGCGGCGCCGCAGTCACGGCGCTCGATGACTCCGGCCGGCGTGCCCCTTCCGATCAGCTCCAGGAGGCACGCGGCGACGACCGCATCGCGCATGTCCTCCATCGTCGCGCTCGCGTTGAGGTAGTCGAGCGCGAGGAACCACATCCGCTCGACTTTGCCGACGCCGATCCCCCGCACCGCGATCCCCGTGTCCGCGTGCGTTCCGCCCTCCGAGAGGAGATAGACCGCGTGGTTGATGATGCTGCTGTTGAAGTGGACCCAGCCGTTGTCCCACTGGCAGCGTCCTCCGATGCAGCGGTGATCGGCCGCGCATCGGGGCGCGACGGCAGCGCACGCGCCCACGTCGTCGGTGCGGCGCGCATCGTATCGACGCGGGTGTCCCTGGGTGTTGGGGTTCACGAAGTCGCGCCGCACGCCGACCCCCATGTCGTCTCCGTACTGCCACGGGTGCTCGGTGTCGACGAACGCCGCGAAGCTGTCCGCGAACGACTCGTTGAGCGCGCCCGACTCACCTCGATAGACGAGCCGCGCGGTGTCCGCCACGACGCCGTGGCCGTACTCGTGAGTCACCGTGTCGAGCATCGTGCGCTCATCGGTGAACCACAGCGTCTCCCGGTAGTAGTAGGCGTTGCGCGCGCCTGCCCTGCGGAAGTGGACGTACGCGGTCACCTGACCGATCGAGTCCAGGCCCTCGTAGCCGTGGGTGAAGAAGAAGTAGTCGTAGGCGCGCTGGATGTTGTCCCACGCGCGCCAGCCCTCGACCTCGGTGCGAGGGGGCATGACCCCGACGAGCTCGTCGAAGAGGACCGTCGACGGCGCAAGGCCGGAGAGAAGCGCGTCCTTGTCGCTCGCGTGCATCGCGTCCCGAACCGTCCGCGTCAACTCCGATTGCGCGAGATCCCACCGCGTCACGAGCGCGCCGTCCTGGGCGTCCAGCAGCACGCGGCCAGGGACCTCGAGCGCGCCTCCGGTCCCATCGACGATCCACACCAGGCGCGGCACGCCGTCCGCCCGTCCGTCGAGCATGGCCTCGTCTAGGATCGCGAGCCGCGGCTCGTCCACCGGCGTCGCGCCGGCCAGCTCGACGCCGAGCGCCGCCTCCGCCGCCGCCGGGTCGACGGCCGGCGTGGTCGACACTTCGGACAACGCCGCGGGCAACACCGTGCTCACCGCGCGCACGCGATCCGCGTCGTCGAAGTGCACGCGGATCTCCGCCGCGAACACAACCACCCCGTCGACGCGCAGACCGAACACGACGTACGAGCCGTCGTCGGCGGCGCGAATCACGTACAGCTCCGCGCGGTCGTCGACCGGGAGCAGCTCGGGGTGATCCTCGACGAACGCCTCGCCCCGCTCCTCGGGCGTGCTGCCCCGGCTCGGGAAGTCCCCCTGCACCGTGCGGACGCGCCCTGCGCCGTCGAGGCGCGCCGAGATCGGCGCGCTCGACTCGTCCTGCAGCCGATCGAGCGGGCCCGGCGGCGGCCCCGCGTCGGACGGCCCTGCGTCCATGCCGACCGGCCCGGCGTCGCCCACCGGATCAGGATCGCACCCCGCAAGAACCACGAGCAAGGCCACGACGCCCCGCGCTGCACAACGAACCCCCATGGATCCAGCTTAGCGAGGGTCCGGGCGGCGTCGCATGAGTATCAGTGCTCAGCCGCCGACGGCGCATGCCGTTATCCTCGGGGCGTGGACACGCCGCCGCCGCTCGGGGAGGGGACCGTCATCGGCGGCGACTTCCGGATCGACCGCCCGCTGATGGCCGGCGGGATGGGCGCGGTCTACGTCGCCGAGCAGCTGTCCACGGGCAAGCCGCGCGCGCTGAAGCTGATGCACCCGCAGCTCGTCACCGATCCGAAGAGCCGCCAGCGGTTCGTCGAGGAGGCGCGGGTCGGCGCGAAGATCCCGAGCGACCACGTGGTCGAGGTGGTCGGCGCGGGCGTCGACGACGCGACGGGCATGCCGTACCTCGCGATGGAGCTGCTCGAGGGAGAGGACCTCTCGTCCGTCATCGAGCGCTCGGGCCCGCTGCCCCCGTCGGCGACGCGCGAGCTCATGCTCCAGCTCGGGCACGCGATCGGCGCGGCGCACGCGCAGGGCGTCGTGCACCGCGACCTCAAGCCCGAGAACGTCTTCATCGCCAAGTCCCGCCGGCGCGGCGAGCAGCTGATGGTGAAGGTGCTCGACTTCGGGATCGCCAAGACGCTGGAGTCGAGCCGCACGGCGGCGACCGCGACGGCGGCGATGGGATCGCCGCTGTTCATGGCCCCCGAGCAGGCGACGCCGGGCGCGGCGGTGCGCCCGTCGACCGACGTCTGGGCGCTGGGCCTGATCGCGTTCCACGCGCTGACCGGTCAGCCGTACTGGCGCAGCGCGGCGATCGAGCCGTTCAACCTGCAGTCCCTGCTCGCCGAGGTGCTCGTGCACCCGATGGTCCCCGCGACGCAGCGCGCGGCCGAGCTCGGCGCGCCGGGCTCGCTGCCGGCGGGGTTCGACGCGTGGTTCGCGCGGTCCGCCGCGCGCGAGCCGGAGCGCCGCTTCGCCGAGGCGAACGCGTGCGTCGAGGCGTTCGAGGCGATGCTGCGCGGCGGCGCGGCCAAGTCGCACGCGCCGGAGGCCTACGCGTCGACGGCGGCGCTGCACTCGGCGGGCGGCTTCGGGTCGGCGCCCGGCACGCCGCCGCCGGCGGCCGCGACTCCGCCGTACGGCGGGTTCGGCACGCCGCCACCGCACGGCGGCTACGCCTCGTACGGAGAGACGCCGCCGCCGCGCGGCGGCACCGTCGAGCTGTCGCACGCTCAGGCGACCTCGAGCGGATCGCTGCGCTGGCTCCCCATCGCGGTGGGCGCGCTCGTCGCGATGATGATCCTGACCGGCGCGCTCGTGTTCGGCATGTACGCCGTGCTCCGCCCCGACGCCCCCGAGCCGGTGGCCGCCACGAACCCAGAGCCCGCGCCGGCCACGGACCCGCCGCTCGACCCGCTGCGCCCGCGCGCGGCCCCGGACCCGGACCCGGACCCGGACCCGGACCCGGACCCGGACCCGGACCCGGATCGCGGGCGCGACATCGACGATCTGCTCGGACGAGCCCTGGACGGGGACCGGCCGCCCCCGTCGCCCGACGCGGAACCGGGCCGCTTGATGATCAACACGACGCCGTGGGCGACCGTCTGGCTGGACGGTCGACGGGCGGGACGGACGCCGCTCAGCACCGACCTCGCGCCGGGCCGCCACGACGTCCGCCTCGAGACGCCGAGCGGGCAGACCGAGCGACGGACGGTCGACGTGAGCTCGGGTGAGACCACCCGCATCCTGTACTCGTTCCCGAGCGAGCCGGACCGGGGTCGCATCACAGGCATCGGCCCCGGCGACCCACGCCCCGCCGACACCCGCCTGCCCGCCAACCCGAGCCGCAGCGACGTCGTCAACGCGATGAATTCCGTGAGCGGCGCGGTCCGCGCGTGCGGTCGGGGTCACCGGGGGCTCGTGCCGGTGCGGGTCACGTTCGGGAGCAATGGCCGCGTTCAGAACGCCGCGGTCTCCGGCGGCGACGCCCCGGCCCCCGTGCGCTCGTGCGTCGCGCGGGCGGTGCGCGGCGCGCGGGTCCCCCCGTTCCGGAACCCGCAGTTCAGCGTCAACTACCCGTTCAGGCTCTAGCGGTAGCGCAGCGACCGCGCGAACACGTCACGCGTCGCGATCGGGCCGCTCATCTCGCGCGGGTCGAGCGTGAAGTCGACCTGCGGCTCGCGGCGGGTGATCCGCGGCACGTCGCGCATGCTGCGGCCGATCTCCGGCGCGTTGGCCGCCTCGCGGATCGCGTCGAGCGTCGACTCCATCGACGGCACCGAGACGCTCTCGAGCGGCTCGGCGAGCCCGACGCCGGGCAGGTGCGCGCCCGCATGCAGGCGCGGCGCGATGCGCAGGTCCTCGAACAGGTCCTCGCAGCTGCGACGGATCAGGTGCTCACCGAAGTTGGTGATCTCGGTGTCCTCGTTGAGGAAGAGCACCCGGCCGGTCTTGCGCGCGCTCGCGGTGATCGCGTCCCAGTCGTAGGGATGCAGCCAGCGCAGGTCGAGCACCTCGACCGAGAGGCCCTCGTCGGCGCGGAGCTTGTCCGCCGCCTTCATCGCCACGCGGGCGAGGCGACCGTACGTCACGACGCTCACGTCGGTGCCCTCGCGCAGCAGCGCGGCCTTGCCGATCTCGCAGAACTCCATCGGGAGCTCGGGCCAGTCGGGCACCCAGTGGGTGCGGTCGCCGATCGGCGCGTCGATGCGGGCGCGCAGCTCGCGCGCGTCGGGCTCGCCCGGGATCAGCTCCGAGTCGGTCTCCGCCCGCGCGCGCATCAGCGCCTTCGGGAGCAGCACCATCACCGGGTTCGGATCCTGGATCGCCGAGAGGATCGAGCCGTACGCGTCGCGCGGGTTGGACGGCATGACGATCTTCCAGCCGGGGAGCCGGGTCGCCTGCGCGTCGAACGAGTGCGAGTGGTAGATGCTGCCGTGGATGCCGGCGCCGACGGGGGTCATCAGCACCAGCGGCACGTTCCAGTCGCCCGCGCACGACCAGTACGTGTTGCCCACCAGCTTGAGCAGGTCGATCGTGTTGAACGCGTAATCGCAGAACTGGATCTCGGCGACCGGCTTCTGGCCTGCGAGCGCGAGCCCCATCGCCATCCCGACGATGCCGCGCTCGTCGAGCGGGGAGTTCCACGCGGTGCGCAGGCCCTGGGTCGCCGTGAACACGCCGCCGAGCGGCGGGCCCACGTCCTCGCCGAACACGTCGGTGACCCCGAGCTTCTCCTCGCCCATGTGCAGCGCCATGCGCACTGCCTGAACGATGGTGGCCATGCTCAGACCTCTCCGGCGACGTAGTTCTTGTCGGCGAAGACGTAGTCGAACGCGTCCTGCGGCGCGGGCTTCGGCTCGCCGAGCACCTGCTCGTAGTCCTCGCGCATCTTCGTCTCGATCTGCTCGCGCAGCGCGGCCGTCTCGTCGAGGCTGCGCCAGCCGCGGCGGTCGAGCTTGTCGGCGAGCAGCGGCAGGCAGTCCGGCTCCGACTCGACGTAGTTCGAGCCCGACGAGCTGCTGTGGCCGTAGAGGCGCGACAGATTGGCTTGCAGGACGAAGGGCTTGCGCTCGGTGCGCACGTAGTCCATCGCGTCCTGGATCGCGAACCAGGACGCCTCGACGTCGTTGCCATCGCACACCGCCGTGCGCATGCCGAACGGCTTGCCGCGGTCGGAGATGAACTGCTCGCCGTGCTGCGTGTCCGCCGCGGTGGAGATGCCCCACTCGTTGTTCGTGACGATGATGAGGATCGGCAGCTCCTTGCCCGGCCGGCTCGACCAGACGAGGCAGGTCGCGAAGTCCCCCTCGGCCGTGCCGGCGTCGCCGCCCTGCACGATCGTGATGCCGGTGCCGCCGTGGCGGCGCTGCGCGAACGCGGTGCCGATCGCGACCGAGAACTGCACCTCGATCGGCGAGGTGATCGGCACGACGTTCCACTCGCGCTTGCTGAAGTGACCGACGAAGTTGCGCCCCTGCGAGTAGGGGTCGGTCTTCGTGTTGTGCATCTGGCGCAGGGCGTCGATCGACGGAGCGCCCATCGCCGCTAGCGTCGCGCTCGAGCGGTAGTGCCCGTGCAGGTAGTCGTAGTCGAGGCCGTGGCCCTTCTTCATCAGCAGGCCGAGGCTCGTGTTGAACGCCTCCTCGCCCGGGCCGCCGATCCAGAAGTATCCCTCGCCCTGTCGCTGCATCCGGATGAGCCGCTCCTCGAGGACGCGACCCTCGAGCATGAGCTCGTGGATGTGGAGCAGGCGCTCGCGCTCGAGGCGGCGCTCGGAGCTGCGCGGCGGCGTGGAGGGCGAGATTGGGGTGCTCATGTCGGTCACATTCCAGGCGTAGCACATCCCGCGGGGGATCGACGGAGGAACCCTCACGACGCAGTGCGTCGTAACCACGCGGACCCACGATGGAAACCGCCGAAGCGTTTGTGAGGTTTTGTGAGTCGCGGTCCTCCCGGGCGGCGACCCACGCTGGTCGGCATGACGCGCACGTCGACCACGCTCGTCCTCTGCCTGCTGCTCGCGCCCTCCGTCGGCGCGGCGCGGGCGCCCGATCCAGCCACCGAGGCCCTCGCCAGCGCGCGGGTCGCGCTCGCCGACGGGAGCCCGGGTCGCGCCTTCGAGCTCGCCCGGCTCGCGCGGCACTTCGACCCCGCCCGATCGATGCAAGCCTATGAGATGATGGGGAGATCGTCGTTCGAGCTCGGTCGTCACGCGGCCGCGCACCGCTTCTTTCGGCGCGCGCTCGAGCTCGCCAACGGGCGTGACCGCGCCCGGCTGCTGGCCCTGCTGCGGCTCGCCCGCGACGAGCTCGGGCTCGTCCGCGTGGACCTGCAGCCCGGCGGCGCCTCGCTCCTCGTCGACGGCGCCGCGGCCGAGTTCGAGACCGGCGAGCGGACGCTGCTGCTGCGCCCGGGCGCGCACGAGCTCGAGGCTCGGCTCGAGGGGCACGAGGCCGTTCAGGCGATCGTGCACGTCGACGCCGGCGGCGAGCAGATCGTCCACATGGTCCTGCGCGAGGGCGCCGAGCAGAGCACGCGGTCGGCGCCGCGCCCGCGACCCGTCCCCGAAGGGAGACGCTGGCTGAGCGGCAACGGCATGCTGATCGGTGTCGGCACGCTCGGGCTGGCCGTGTCCGGGGGCGTATCGAGTACGCTCCACCCGTCGCTGAGGCAGCTGAACGACCTGGAGGTCGGCCTCTCGGTCGGGCTGATCGCCGGGGCGACGCTGAACATGATGGCGCAGGCCGCGTTCGACCCTCGGGGCCGGGGACACCTCAACTTCTATCGCTTCCTCGTCGTCCCGGCGCTCGCGGTGGGCATCGTGACCGTCGCGGCGGCCGGCTGGTGGTCCGACTCGCTGTGCGCGAACGACGGCGACGAGTGCCAGCGGGATCGCGCGAGCGCCAACACCGCCGCCGGCGCGGTGGGCGTGCTCGGCGGCTTGATGGTGTCGACGGCGGCCAACATCGCGTTCGGGATGCGCGAGACGCCGGTCGGCCTCGGCCTCGGGGTCGCGTCGGCCTGGGTCGCGATGCTCGAGGGCGTGCTCGCGCTCGCCGCGCTGGGCACGGCCGGCGAGCTGCGGGGCGAGGCGGAGGCGCTGCGCGGAGCGCAGCAGGCCGAGCGCCTCGAGGCCGCCGCGGCGAACGACGCCTACGCGCAGGTCGCCAGCGGCGTGTCGCTGGGCTTCCTCGCGCTCTCGGTGGCGAGCTTCGCGGTCGGGATCGCCGGCGACCGCGACGACCTCGACCTGACCGTCTCCGCGGGGCCCGGCACCCTGACGGTGGCCGGGACGTTCTGACGCGCATAGTGTCAGGGCGATGCGACACGCCGCTCTGCTCTCGATGCTCCTCGTCCTGGCCGGCTGCGAAGGCACGACCTCGGTGTCGGTCGGGGTGTCCGGCGTCGTCGGCGGCCAGCCCGCCGCGTGCGGCACGACCTACGCCGGGATCGGGACGACCGCGAGCGACTTCGAGCTCGCCGACTTCCGGCTGTACGTCCACGACGTGCGCCTGCTGACCGTCGGCGGCGAGGAGGTCCCGGTCACGCTGACCGACGACGGGATCTTCCAGCGCGACGGCGTCGCGCACCTCGACTTCGAGGACGGCAGCGCCGGGTGCGAGAACGGCAACGCGGAGATGAACGGCGCGATCGCCGGCACCATCGAGGGCGAGGGACCGTTCGACGGGATCCGCTTCCGCCTCGGCGTCCCGTTCGACCTGAACCACGGGGACGTGTCCACGTCGGCGCCCCCGCTCGACCGGCCGGGCATGTTCTGGAACTGGAACGGCGGCTACAAGTTCCTCCGCGTCGACGGGCGGACCACGGGCCAGCCGGGCGGCGTGCAGTACCACATCGGCAGCACCGGCTGTGACGGCGACGGACGCGGCAACGTCAGCGGGTGCGCCGCGGACAACCGGCCCGAGGTCGAGCTGACCGGCGCCGACCCGACGACGACGCGGATCGTGGTCGACGTCGCGGCGCTGTTGTCGCAGAGCGACGTCGACGGGAACCTCGGCGGCCCCCCGGGCTGCATGAGCGGCGTCGACGACATGGACTGCGTGGCCGTGTTCCACGGGCTCGGCCTGACCTACGACGGCGTCGCCCCGACGAGCCCGCAGCGCCTGTTCCGCTTCGAGTAGTACCCTGGGGCGTGGTCGAGGTCCTCACCGCGGAGTCCTTCGGATGGATCGATCCGGAGCGGCTGCTGCAGACCCACCTCGCGCGCGTGTTCTTCGCGGCGCGGGCGCAGCGCCGCAGCGGCGTGCTGACCATCGACGAGGGCGAGACGACGATGCACGTCCACCTCCACGAGGGGGCGGTCGTGTTCGTCGAGCGCGGGCCGCTCGCGGAGACCCTCGGGCGGCTGCTGATGCGCCAGGGCGTGCTCGATCGCGACGAGTACCTGCTCATCCTCGATCAGCTCGCCGAGGCGGGCGACGACGCGCCCGAGGTGCGCCGGTTCGGGGACGTGGCGGTCGCCCTCGGCATGCTCACCGAGACGGATCTCGAAGAGGCGCTGCGCCTGCAGGTGCGCTCGAAGCTGCAACACTGCTTGACGCTCGACAGCGGACACTGGCACCTCGACACCGAGGTCGAGATCAGCCCGTCGCGGTTCGAGGTGGCGCTCGAGCCGGCGCTGCGCGAGGCGCTGCTCGACGACCCACAGTCCTACCGGTGGCCCGGCCTGCTCGTGGCGCGGCGCACCCGCCGCGTCCGGCTCCACGCCGAGCCCGACGCGATCGCGGCGCGCTTCGAGATGGACGCGACCGAGCGTCGCGTCCTCGGCTCGATGCAGGGCCGCCCGCTCGCCGAGCTGCTCGCGGGGCGCGTCCTGCCGCCGGAGCACACCTCGGTGCTGGTCGCGCTGCTGATCTTCGCCGGGCTCGTCGACCTCGAGGAGCCCGCCAGCCAGCGCCTCGATCAACGCGAGACGGCGCGGCTGCGCGCGGAGCTGAGGCGGCGGCAGTCGACGGCGTCGCGGACCGACGAGATGGACATGATCGAGGCCATCGAGGCCGATGCCCTCGCGGAGGCCGCGGCGGCTGGCGCGGCGGCGGCGCGCGCGATCGAGGAGGCCCACGAGGCGCGAGAGCGCGAGGACGCGGCGCGGCGCGAGGCCGAGGCGCGGCGCGAGGCCGAGGCGCGCGCCCGGCGCGAAGCGGAGGCGCAGGCGCGCGAGGCCGAGGAGCGCGCCCGCCGCGAGGCCGAGGAGCGCACCCGCCGCGAGGCCGAGGAGCAGGCCCGGCGCGAGGCCCAGGCCCGCGCCGAGGCCGAGGCGCACGCCCGCGCGCTGCTGATGGCCGAGGCCAACGCGCTGGCCGAGGCCGAGGCCAAGGCGAAGTCCGACGCCGACGCGCGCGCGCGCGAGGAGGCCGCGGCCGCGGAGGCTCGGGCGAGAGCGGAGGCGGAGGCCGCGCGGGCGGAGGCGGAGGCGCGCGCCGAGGCCGAGGCGCGCTACGAAGCCGAGGTCCGGGCCCGCGCCGAAGCCGAGGCGAAGGCGCGCACCGAGGCCGAGGCTCGCATCGCCGCCGCGCGCCGGGCGCGCGAGGAGGCGGAGGCCCGCGTCGAGGC
>Ga0070728_10004748_pt1 | contig 13849 bp, 15 predicted proteins | sample tdDd471_FD_66723 | JGI IMG/M metagenome (GOLD analysis project Ga0070728, IMG submission 66723) | Marine sediment microbial communities from the Atlantic coast under amendment with organic carbon and nitrate - tdDd47.1 | ecosystem: Environmental > Aquatic > Marine > Coastal > Sediment | place...
CACCGCGATCGTGCCCTTGAGCACGTCGCCCAGAAGCGTGAGTCCCGCCAGTCCCTTGTGGCCGGTTCTCAACACATTGGTTGCGCCGATATTGCCCGAACCGATGCTGCGGACGTCGCCGGCGCCGCCCAGCCGGGTGAGGATCAGGCCGAAGGGCAGGGAGCCGAAGGCGTAACCGAGCAGCAATGCGGGAAGAATCGCGGACCAGGCGGTCGACAGGACGACGGGATCGGGCATTCTAGGGCCTGCGGATACTTGGGATTGCGGTGCCGGCGTGGCCGATTTTATCGCTGGCGGCATTGGGAAACGCGCCGTAGTGCCGGTACTTCAAGCGTTTGCCAATGCCGTCCAGGGGCGAAATCGGCCTCGTGCGCACGGGATTTGCCCGGTTTTGCCCATTTCCGGCCCATTCGTCGTCGAATATGCCCCACATGTCCTTCCTCCTCATGGACCGAAACTGAACAAATCCGGACAAACCGGCATCGCAATCCCAAGTATCCGCAGGCCTTAGTTTTCCGGTTTATCGTCGGTCCGTCGAAGCGCGGCCCTTCCTCCGGGACAACAATCGCTTCTAGCGCGAAGCGTAGTCGTAGACCATGCTCCCCGCAACCAGGGTTCGCACTACCCGTCCCTCGAACCGGGCGCCCTCGAACGGCGTGTTCTTCGAGCGCGAGCGGATGTCTTCCTCGCGCATCGTCCAGGTATCGTGGAGATCGACGACCGTGAGATCGGCGGGCGCGCCGGGCTTGAGCGTCCCCGCGTCGAGCCCGAGAAGTTCGGCCGGACGGCTCGACATCGCCCGGATCAGGGTCTCGAGCTTCACGTCGCCCGAATGCACCAGCCGAAGGCCGGCGGCGAGCAGGGTCTCGAGGCCGATGGCGCCGTTGGCGGCCTCGGCGAAGGGGTGGCGCTTGGCTTCGACGTCCTGCGGGTCGTGGCCGGAGACGACGACGTCGATGGTGCCGTCGGCAAGGGCCGCGACGATCGCCTGGCGGTCGTCTTCGGAGCGCAGCGGCGGCGACACCTTGAAGAAGGTACGATAGGGACCGATGTCGTTCTCGTTGAGGGTGAGATTGGGTATCGCCGCGCCGCAGGTGACGTCGAGGCCCTCGTCCCTGGCGCGGCGGACGATCTCGACCGACTGGGCGCAGGAAATCTGCGCGGCGTGATAGCGGCCGCCCGACAGGCCGGCGAGGCGGACGTCGCGGTCGAGCATCACCGATTCCGCCTCCCGCGGGATGCCGGCAAGGCCGAGCCGGCTCGCCGCCTCGCCCTCGTTCATGACGCCGCTGCCGACCAGGTCGGGATCCTCGACATGGTGGACGACCATGGCGTCGAAATCGCGGGCATAGGTCAGGATCCGCCGCATGACCATCGAATTGACGAGCGCCTTGCGTCCATTGGTGAAGGCGACGGCGCCGGCCTGCTTGAGGAGGCCGATCTCGGTCATCTCGGTGCCCTTGAGACCGAGCGTCATCGCCGCCATCGGGTGGACGTGGACGCTTGAAGTGTCGCGGGCGCGGCGGCGGACGAAATCGACCAGCGCGATGTCGTCGATCACCGGGTCGCCGTCGGGCATGGTGACGATCGAGGTGACGCCGCCGGCGGCAGCCGCCTGTCCGGCGCTCGCCAGCGTCTCGCGATGCTCGTGGCCCGGTTCGCCGACGAACACCCGCATGTCGACGAGGCCGGGAACGATGACCAGGCCGCGGCAATCGATGCTCCAGGCGCCCTCGGGCTGGCCCTGGTTGGCGGCGTCGGCGCCGGCGGCGAGGATGCGGTCGCCGTCGACGATGACGGTGCCGGTCTCGTCGAGGCCGCGCGAAGGATCGACGATCCGGGCGCCGCGGAAGACGATGGGCGGTTGGGTTCGGATGGCCATAGGCGGGTCTTCAGGAATTGGGCAGGTTGTTGGCGAGGGCCTCGAGCACCGCGATGCGGACGGCGACGCCCATCTCGACCTGCTCGCGGATCAGGCTGCGCGGCCCGTCGGCGATGGCCGCGTCGATCTCGACGCCGCGATTCATCGGGCCGGGATGCATCACCAGCGCATCCGGTTTGGCATAGGCGAGCTTCTCCTCGTCGAGGCCGAAATAATGGAAATATTCGCGCACTGAAGGCACGAAGGCGCCGGCCATGCGCTCGCGCTGGAGCCGCAGCATCATGACGATGTCGGCGTCCTTGAGCCCTTCCTTCATGGAGGTGAAGACCTCGACTCCCATCCGCTCGATGCCGACCGGAAACAGGGTGGACGGCGCGACGACCTTGACTCGCGCGCCCATGGTGTTGAGCAGCAGGATGTTGGAGCGGGCGACGCGGGAATGCAGGATGTCGCCGCAGATGGCGACGGTCAGCCGGGCGAGGCGGTTCTTGTTGCGGCGGATGGTCAGCGCGTCGAGCAGGGCTTGCGTGGGATGCTCATGGGCGCCGTCGCCGGCATTGATCACCGAGCAGCCGACTTTCTGGGAGAGCAGTTCCACCGCGCCGGCGGCGTGGTGGCGGACGACGAGGATGTCCGGCCGCATGGCGTTCAGCGTCGCGGCGGTGTCGACCAGGGTTTCGCCCTTCTTCACCGAGGACACGCCGACCGCCATGTTCATGACATCGGCGCCGAGCCGTTTCCCCGCCAGTTCGAACGACGACTGGGTACGGGTTGACGCTTCGAAGAACAGGTTGATCTGGGTGCGGCCCCTGAGAACGCTCTTCTTCTTCTCTATCTGCCGGCTGACCTCGACCGCCGTATCGGCGAGGTCGAGAAGCGTGGTGATTTCGGTTTCGGAAAGCGATTCGATTCCCAGCAGGTGCCGGTGCGGGAAGTGAGTCGTCAGGCGCGCGTGGGGCTTGTTCATCAAAGCGACCCCTATAGGCAGTTTGCCGTCTCACGGCAAGCGGTCAGAACGACAATCGACGCACTTGTCCCCGATTGTGGTTACCGCGACGGCTTGAAACCGTTGGAAATCCTCTTACCTGCCGAAAACCCGCTGTTTTTCGTGCTAACTTGGTCGCAGGAGGACTCTGCGAATGACGCTCGGCGCTTTCGACACCCACGAGGTGCTCAACCAGCCGCCGCCCTATCCGGGGCGCAACCTGTTCGCGGGCGACCCGTTGCTCAAGGCGCTGGTCAGGCCCGGCACCGAAGCCGATGGCGGCGACGAGCTTATGCGCGCCGGCCAGTTCTGGGGCTCTCCCGAGGCGCACGAGATGGCGCGGCTCGCCAACGAATTCACCCCCGTGCTCAAGACCCATGACAGCCAGGGCAGGCGGGCCGACGTGGTCGAATACCACCCCGCCTATCACGCGCTGATGCGGCGTAGCGTCGATGGCGGGCTTACCTCCGCGATCTGGACGAACGGCGGCAGCAACGAGGGCCACAAGCACCTGGCGCGGGCCGGCCGCTTCTACATGACGGCGCAGACCGAGGCGGGGCATCTGTGTCCGATCACCATGACCAGCGCCTCGCTCGCCGGCCTCAGGGCCGAACCCGAACTGTTCAAGCAATGGGCGGCGGGCGTCGCCAACCGCAAATACGACCAGCGCTTCCTGCCGGCCGAGGCCAAGCAGGGCGTGCTGCTCGGCATGGGCATGACCGAGAAGCAGGGCGGCACCGACGTGCGCGCCAACACCACGGCGGCCAAGGATCTCGGCGACGGCACCTTCTCGGTCACCGGCCACAAATGGTTCATGTCGGCGCCGATGAGCGACGCGTTCCTGATCCTGGCGCAGAGCGATGGCGGGCTGACCTGCTTCCTGCTGCCGCGCTTCAGGCCCGACGGCTCGATCAACGGTATCCGCATCCAGCGCCTGAAAAACAAGCTCGGCAATCGCTCCAACGCCTCTTCGGAAGCCGAGTTCCACGACGCGCTCGCCTTCCAGGTCGGCGAGACCGGCAAGGGGGTGAGGACCATCATCCAGATGGTGACGCTGACCCGGCTCGACTGCGCGGTCGCCTCCGCCGGGCTGATGCGCGCCGCCGTCGCGCGCGCGGTACACCACGCGACCCATCGCCGGGTGTTCGACACGGCGCTGATCGACGCGCCGCTGATGCTCAGGACGCTCGCCGATCTCAGCCTCGACACCGCGGCGGCGACGGCGCTGGCGTTGCGGCTGGCGAAGGCCTTCGATTCGGCGGCCACCGATCCGGCCGAGGCGGCCTATGCGAGGCTGATTACGCCGGCCGCGAAATACTGGGTCTGCAAGAGCGCGCCCTCGGTGATCTACGAGGCGATGGAGTGCCTTGGCGGCAACGGCTACGTGGAGGATGCCGACATCGCGCGGATCTATCGCGAGGCGCCGGTCAACGCGATCTGGGAAGGCTCGGGCAACGTCATGTGCCTCGACGTGCTCCGGGTCGTCTCCCAGGATTTCGACGTGCTCGACAAGGTGACGACGCTGCTGGCCGGGGATCTCGGCTCGTCGGGGCCGGTCTCCGTCGACGTGTTGCGGGTCGCGGCGAAGACTTGCGCCGCGGACGAAGGGGCGGCGCGGATCCTCACCGAACAACTGGCGCTGACGGCGGCGGCGGCGGCGCTCAGGCAGGCGTTCCCAGGGCCGATCGCCGACGCCTTCGTCGAAACACGGCTGGGCGGCCAGTGGCGGTCGACCTATGGCATGCTGGATGCCCGCTTCGACGCCAAGGCCATCGTCACGACCGCCTATCCGGCGGGCTGAGACGCCGTGAAGCAACCGTTGAAACCGAGGGTCAGGGCGCGGCGGCGGCGGTTGCCGGACTGGCTCGACCGGCTGGTCTCTGTCGGCATCCGTTCGCAGGATCCCGAGGTGCGGCAGCGCCAGCGCTTCGTCAATGCCGGCGTCGCGGTGGCGATCCTCAACAATCTCGGCCACACGCTGTTCAACGGCCTCTACGATTTTGCAGGCCTCGCCAACATCAATCTCTACAACCTGATCGTCTCGGCGCTGATCGCGCTGACGCCCCTATGGAACCGGGTCGGCGACGTCGCGGGCGCGGTCTATCTGGTCGGCCTGATCGCGCTCGGCAATATCTATGTGGTGGTCGCGATCGGCTCCGGCGGCGGCGCGCTCGTCTACTACACCCTCGCCGGAGCGATGTTCGTCGTCTTCGGCGTGCGCCATTGGCGGATCTACGCGTTCTTCGTCGCGGTGGCGGTGGCGGCGATCGTTCTGTCGACGGCCTTCGTGCCCCCGGAAGGGCCGGTGCTGGCGGGAGACGCCGAATTCCGCCGCAGCTTTTCCGGACAGATCCTCATCAACGTCCTGATCCTCAACTCGGTGATGATCGTCTACGCGATGTGGGCCCGCTGGCGCGCCGAACGGGAACTGAGCGTCGCCCACGAGCAGAGCCGTTCTCTGGTGGCGCGGACGCTGCCGGCCGCCGTTGCCAGGCGCCTGCAGGCGCAACCCGACCGGCGCATCGCCGACGGTTACGAGCGGTTGACGGTGCTGGTCGCGCAACTCGACCATTTCGCCGACGCGACCCGCGACTTCGGACCGCGCGAGACGGTCGACTATCTCGACCGCCTCTACAGCGATTTCGACCGGCTGGTGGTCCGTTTCGGCGCCGACAAGATCCGCGCGGTCGGCGAGCGCTATCTCGCCGCGGGCGGCCTCGACCGGGACGCGGTACGGGGCGCCGCGGCGACCGGAGGGCTGGCGCTGGAGATGCTCGAAAGCATGGCGCAGCGGGCCCGATCGACGGGCTATGCGGTCAATCTCAGGATCGGCATCGAGACGGCGGAAGCGGTGGCCGGGGTGATCGGCCGCGAGCGGCTGTCCTTCGACGTCTGGGGGCGGGCGGTCGATAGCGCACAGGAGCTGTCGATGCAGGCTCAGGCGAACCGGATCGCCGTCGGCGCCGGATTCGCCGAGCTGACCGGACACGTCTTCACCTTCGAGGAGGCGGAGACCGATTCCGGCCAGACTCACAAGGTGCTGACCGGGCTGCAGCCGGTCGAGGAACCGGATCTGCCGCCGGTCGACGACGAGGAGGATCTGTTCTGATCGCTTCAGGCGGTAGCGACTCGTCTCATGCGCCGGTTTGACCGGATTTGCATGCAAACGGCTTTCCACATGCCGCCGATTGAGGCAGGGAACCTGCCGGGAGAGAAAAGCATCGTAGTCCGGAAGCCGACCGGAAGAATCCAATTCCACTTCATTTCCCGTGACCGCCCGCGAACAGGAAATTCGATAACGAGGTCCAAATCCCGGTGATCTTTTCGAAGCGCCGCCGCGTTCGGCGCCGCCTCGCGTCTCGTGGCCGGACCTGGCGGGGGTCGCACAGATCGTACATCACCCTCAGGAGCAGCCGGACCAGCTTGCCCTGGTCGCAGGCGAAGACATCCTCCGGCCCGGCGAACCGATCCAGCTCCTCGGCGACTTTCGGATCGATGTCGTCATAATCGAGATCGTTGAACGCGATGCCGTATGTGTCGCGAAGCCAGAGATACTCGACCGCGGACCGCCGGATCGTGTCGACCAATTCGCGTTTCAGGGTCAGGGCGGTGGTGGACGTGCCGTCACCGTCGAGCGCATGGATCCTCCGCCTGATTTGCATAGCGCGCTTTCGGGACAGGTCCTGTCCGGTGCTCCGAAGATAATCGCCGTGAAAAAGCAGGGCCCGTGTCGCTTCCGCCGAAAGGGCCTGGTTGTCCCGTTTGCGGGGCAGGCCGGATGCGGGAGGCTTCAGGCCGAGAACGTCCGAATGGAAGTCATGCAGGATATCGCCACCGGTGAGTTGCTCGCGATCGAAGGCGCGCACGGTGGGCTTGCGACCGAAGGCCTCCTCGATCAGCTCGAGCGGACGCCGGATCCGGCGGTGGTTTTTCGGCGCGAGGAAATGGAGGGTCTTGGCCTCCTGTTGAAGCGAGGACTTGTACCAGCTCGCCGGCTCGCGAATGTAGACGACGGGTTCGATGTCGGTCGAAATCTCCCGCAGGTGCCTCTGCAGCGTGAAGACTTCGTCGCCGCCCTTGGGGAAAATCAGCTCGCTGCTCAGGACGATCGTGTGACAGCCCGCAGCTTCGGCATCCTTTCTGGCGTCGGCCAGGAACCGTTTCGCCAGCCGAAGGTTGTCCGCGAAGGGCCGGGACTGGCTCTTTTTCCGCCGCGCAAGATAGTCGGGCAACTCGAGCAGAGCGATCAGGACGTGATGGCTGTCGTCGAATTCGGCCGGAGGGTCCGGATAGTGGAAACCGTCTTGCCGAAGATGCCGCTTGAGTTCGCCCAGTCCCGACTGAAGCGAGGTGGACCCGGTCTTGGGCGTTCCCATGTGGAGAATAATCTTCATCCGAAATCCCGATCGGCGACCGCGTTCCCCTTCCTTTCTTCACGATATACGAAAAAGCGCGGATGCTCCTGTTCCGCAACTTCCGGCGAGCTATCCGCTCGATGCGCGCCGGCGTTCGATGGATGCTCTCAGACATCGAGGAGGGCGGTGCCGTAGGAATTGTCCACGACGCAGAGCCAGCCGCCGGCGGCCGAGCGCCGGAACACGTAGGTCGCGCGCCTGACGACCGGGTCGTCCTCTTGCGGGATCTCGAGGATCGTCTCCATGACGACGAGCGCGGTGTCGCCGCCTTCGATCACCTGCATCCGGCCCTGGCGGACCGTGATCCGGTTCTTGAAGTGGGCGGCGATCGCTTCGAACGCCTTGCGGATCTGCGTCTTGCCGGTCGCGGTCTGCCCGGGCCTGACGACCAGGGTCGCGTCGTCGGCGTAGAATTCCATCAGCGCGTCGAAATTCTCTTCGGTGATGGCCCGGTCGGCGGCTTCGATGAGGCTCCTCAGGTCGTGATCGGACATTCTTGTCTCCTTTGGGCCCGGAGACGAAAAAACCCGCCTCGGGGCGGGTTAGTTGCCAGAACGGCATACGCGTTCGAACCCACCATTCAGGGAATGGCGGGAATAATCGACCGGTCGGGTGTGCGGGCGTTGTTCATGCGGCCTGCTTACCACGATCTTCGATGAGCGTTAAAGCGAATCGAGCGCGCCCTGCAGGATGTAGGCGGCGGCCATCTTGTCGACGACCTCGTCGCGGCGGCGGCGGGAGGCGTCGGCCTCGAGCAGGGTGCGGGTGACGGCGGCGGTCGACAGGCGCTCGTCCCAATAGGCGACGGGAAGCGGGCAAAGTCCTGCGAGATTACGCACGAAGGCGCGGGTCGACTGGGCGCGGGGGCCCTCGCTGCCGTCCATGTTGAGTGGCAGGCCGATGACGAGGCCGCCGATCCGCTCCTCGGCGATCACCGCCAGCAATTCCTGCGCGTCGGCCGAGAATTTCTTCCGCTTGATCGTCCTGAGCGGCGTGGCGATCCGCAAACCCTCGTCTGAGACCGCCAAACCGATGGTCTTGGTGCCGAGATCGAGGCCGAGCAGGCGGGTGCCGGTCGGAAGGCCGGCGGCGATGTCTGCAATGGAAGGCGAGGGGGCGGCGGGCATGGCGCGATGTATCACGCGGCCGCGGGCAAGGCCAGCGCCCCTGAAGCGCCGGTTGTGGTGCCTTTTGTGGCGCCGGTTGTGGCGCGCCGGCTCTTGATTATACTCGCCTCATCATCCACGCGGTGGGAAGGCCCGCGCCCGAGACCGGCGGCGCGGCGAAAAGCGGGAGACGGAGCATGCGGATAACCTGGTTTGGCCATTCGGCGTTTCGGGTCGAATTCAAGGGCGCGGTGGTGCTGATCGATCCGTTCCTGACCGGAAATCCGGCCTTCGAGGGCAAGGCCGAGGAGGCCTATGCGGGCTGCACCCACGTGGTTCTGACCCACGGCCACGACGACCATGTCGGCGACACGCCGGCAATCGTCGCCGCCCACGATTCGCAGGTGGTGGCGAATTTCGAGATCTGCATGTGGCTCGCGGGGCAGGGGGCGAAGAACATCAATCCCGGCAATACCGGCGGTACCGTGGATTGCGGCGGCTTCACCGTCAGCTTTACCCAGGCCCTGCATTCCTCGGGCACGGTCAGGGACGACAGGTCGGTCTATCTCGGCAATCCGCTGGGCGTCGTGCTCGAGGCCGAGGGCGAGCCGACGCTCTACCACATGGGCGACACCGACATTTTCGGCGACATGGCGCTGATCAACGAACTCTACCGGCCGAATGTCGGCATCGTTCCGATCGGCGACCGCTTCACAATGGGCGCGAAGAGCGCGGCGCTCGCCTGCACCCGCTATTTCGATTTCGCCAAGATCATCCCGGCCCATTACGGCACGTTCCCGATCATCGAGCAGACGCCCGACGAATTCCTCGCCGAAATGGGCGAGCGGGCGTCCAGGGTGTTCGTGCCGACCAAGGGCAAGGGGTTCGAGGCCTGATTTGCATTTGCCCCGCCGAATGGGCTGATGTATGACCCGCGGGGTGTGCCGGCGGGAACCGCCTCCTTCCCTAGCCTTGAAAATTCCCAACGAGGGACTTCCATCATGTCCGTTGACACGGAAACCGTGAAACGCGTCGCCCGGCTGGCCCGGATCGCGATCACCGACGACCACGCGGAAAAGATGAAGGGCGAACTCAATTCGATCCTCGAATGGGTCGAGCAACTGGGCGAGGTCGACGTCGAAGGCGTCGAACCGATGACGGCGGTGGTCGACGTGGCGATGAAGAAGCGCCATGACGGGGTCGCCGACGGCGGCATGGCCGACGACATCGTCGCCAACGCGCCGGCCAGCGACGACCATTTCTTCCTCGTCCCCAAGGTCGTCGAATAGACGCCTCCGCCCCTTCCAGTCCTCCACGCGCCCCGATCCGACCATGACCGATCTTACCGACCTGACCATCGCCGAAGCCCTCGACGGCCTCGCGGCGAAGGATTTCTCCGCCCTGGACCTCACCGACGCCTATCTTGCGGCGATGGAGAAGGCGCGGGCGCTCAACGCGTTCGTGCTCGAAACCCCCGAACAGGCGCGCGCCATGGCTAAGGCGTCGGACGGACGCCTCGCCTCGGGCGAGGCGGGCAAGCTCGAAGGCATTCCGCTCGGCATCAAGGACCTCTATTGCACCGAAGGCGTTCGGACCACGGCCTGCAGCCACATCCTCGACGGCTTCGTGCCGCATTACGAATCGACCGTCACCGCCAATCTCTGGGCCGACGGCGCGGTGATGCTCGGCAAGCTCAATTGCGACGAATTCGCCATGGGTTCGTCGAACGAAACCTCCTATTACGGCCCTTGCGTCAATCCCTGGCGGCGAAAGAACGACGACGCGCCGCTGGTTCCCGGCGGCTCTTCCGGCGGCTCGGCGGCGGCGGTCGCGGCGCGCATCGCGGCGGCGGCGACGGCAACCGACACCGGCGGTTCGATCCGCCAGCCGGCGGCGCTGACCGGAACCGTCGGCCTCAAGCCGACCTACGGACGCTGCTCGCGCTGGGGCATCGTCGCCTTCGCCTCCTCGCTCGACCAGGCCGGGCCGATCGCCCGAACGGTCGAGGACGCGGCGATCCTGCTCGGCTCGATGGCCTCGGTCGACCCGAAGGACACCACGTCCGTCGACCGGCCGGTGCCGGACTACCGGGCCGAAATGGCGCAATCTGTCAAGGGCATGAAGATCGGCATCCCGGCCGAATATACGCTCGACGACATGCCGGCCGAGATCCAGGCTCTGTGGGACAAGGGCAAGGCGTGGCTGGCCGACGCGGGCGCGGAAATAGTCGACATCTCGCTGCCGCACACCAGATACGCGCTGCCGGCCTATTATATCGTCGCGCCTGCGGAGGCCTCGTCCAATCTCGCCCGCTACGACGGCGTCCGCTACGGGCTCCGGGTTCCCGGCGACGACATCACCGACATGTATGAGAAGACACGGGCGGCGGGCTTCGGCGAGGAAGTGCAGCGCCGGGTGCTGATCGGCACCTATGTGCTGTCGGCCGGCTACTACGACGCCTATTACCTGAAGGCGCAGAAGGTCCGCACGCTGATCAAGCGCGATTTCGAGATCGCCTTCGACGCCGGGGTCGACGCCATTCTGACGCCGGCAACGCCGTCAGCCGCTTTCGGCATCGGCGAGAAGGCGGGCGGCGATCCGGTCGAGATGTATCTCAACGACATCTTCACCGTGACCGTGAACATGGCCGGCCTGCCGGGGATTTCCGTTCCCTCGGGCTTCGACGCGTCCGGGCTGCCGCTGGGCCTGCAACTCATCGGCCGCCCGTTCGGCGAGGGCGACCTGTTCCGGCTCGGCAAGGTGATCGAAGAGGCCGCTGGCGGGTCTCCGAAGCCGGACGCCTGGTGGCGTTGATTCTCCCGTTCAGGGATGCATCCGCGCGCCCTTGGTGATCTTGTCGACCGTCTTTTTCTCGTCGCGCAGGGCGAGGCCGACCAGATCGAGATCGTCGGTCGCGCATCGCTTCACCGTCTCGCGGTTGGCGGCGTCGTGGCCGGTTGAGAACATGTCCTCGATATAGATCGACAGCCGCACGCCGCGATCGAGCGCCCGGCGGTGGATCTTCTTCAGGCCGGCGCCGTCCGTGGTCAGCACGATCATCGGCTGGATCGCCAGTGGGGTGTAGATTACACCGTCGGCGTCCTCGTAGGGCTCACCGAGCAGGTCCCTGTCGGCGCCGAGCACGCCGCTGGTGAGGAAGGCGGTGACGTTGAGCTTCTGCCAGTCCGCGAGATCGTTGCGGACGACGATGGCGATCTTGGTGTCAAACATCGAATTCCCAGTGTTTCGCGTCGCCCAGTCGGCGAAGCCGGTTGCGGAAGGCGGCGTTCTCGACGTCCATGGGATCCGCCGCTTCGCGGTTGAGCCGGTCCATGGCGGCATCGAGTTGCGACATCATCCCCGTCGCGCGGGGCGTGGCGGCGACGAGCTGGGCCCGGCGATCGGTGGGATGGCGCCGGCGCTCGACCAGCCCGGCGCCTTCCAGTCGGTCGAGCACGCCGGTGATGCTGGCGCTGTCGAGCACCAGCCGCTCGCCGATGGCGACGCCGCTCATCGCTTCGGTCTGAGAGAGCACCTTGAGCACTGCATATTGAATCGGGGTGACTCCGTATGGCGCCAGAAGCTGCCGCGCCCGGCGGTTCACCTGCTGCGCGGCCTTGCCGACCTGGAAACTGATGCAGTCCTCGATCCGGTCCATGACGAATTGCTCCAGTCCTCTCGGATACAATTAAATTGCATACAAGCAATATGGACGCAAGGGAACTGGCACCAGACCGCACCAAAGGCATTGCGGTTTTCGTCCGTGGCCGAAAATCCGTCATGGGGCGACCGGCACACCTCGTCTAGAATAAGCGCTGATTCTCATCAGACCGGGACCCGGCCATGGCATCGCTGCTCACCCTCGACAACCTGACCACGCTCCTGATGCTGATCCTGCTGCAGGCGGTGCTCGGCTTCGACAACCTTCTGTATATCTCGATCGAATCGAAGCGGGTGGTGGCGACGCGGCAGTCGATGGTGCGCAAGACCGGCATCGGGCTGGCCATCCTCCTGCGCATCGTGCTGCTGTTCGCGGTCGTCCACGCGATCCAGTATTTCCAGGATCCGGTGTTCGCGGTCCACTATACGGGCTGGCTCGAGGGCAGCGTCAACATCCATAGCCTGATCGTGCTGATCGGCGGCGCTTTCATCATCTACACCGCGACCAAGGAAATCTTCCACATGCTGGTGATCGACGAACTCGAGGGCCACCAAAACAAGGCGCCGCGCGGCGTGTTCGGCGCGATCGTCTGGATCGTGCTGATGAACGTGGTGTTCTCGTTCGATTCGATCCTCAGCGCCATCGCGCTGACCGACGAGTTCTATGTGATGGCCACCGCGATCGTCATCGGCGGCATCCTGATGATCTGGCTCGCCGACCACGTGTCCGAGTTCCTGAAGAAGAACCGGATGTATGAGGTGCTGGGTCTGTTCATCCTGTTCATTGTCGGCATCATGCTTGTGTCCGAGGGCGGCCATCTCGCCCATCTGAAGGTGTTCGGTTTTGCCATAGAGCCGATGGCCAAGAGCACCTTCTACTTCGTCATCGCGGTTCTGGTGCTGGTCGACATCGTCCAGTCGCGCTACCGCAGGAAACTGCTGGCCCGGCGACAGGCCGAGGTGGGAACGGCCGCCGCCGGTCCGACCGGACCCGGATACCCGAGCTAGAGCCCGTCGCGCTTGATTTGCCTCGTTCCGCCGCTTGAATTTTTTCCAGGATCAAGCGAAGCCGCGAAGGCCATATCCGGCGATACGGTCGAGCGGCTTCGCGCCGATAATGGGGAAAATTCAAGCGGCCCGTAGGGTTCGACCCTGACGGCCGCCTGACGGCGAAGATATCTCGACCGATATCCCGTATCGCCCTTCGATCTCTTCACCGACATCCGACTCGTCAGCGTCGAACGGAATGAGGCAAATCAAACGCGACGGGCTCTAAAGTGGCGTGATCGTGCCGCCCTCGATGGTCTTGACGTCGCGCGAAACGATCTTGCCCACGAGGGCCTCGCGCCAGACTTTCATATGCGGGGTCTGCATATGCGCTTCCAGCGCGGCGCGGCTGTCCCATTCCTCGTAGACGCGGACCAGGTGCGGGTGTTCGACATCCGCATAGAAGCGATAGTAACGGCAGCCGTCTTCTTTCGCGGTCTCGCGCATCATCTCGATGGCCGCGGGCCGGACCGCGTCGATCGCGCCCGGCTCGAGTTCGAATTCTCCGGTGACGATGATCATCCGCGTTTCTCTCCTGGTGTTTCTGCTGGTCTCGATGATGAAGGTTCGGGTTGCAGCTTGACGCGATGGTTCCCTAAAGTCCACCGGCCGGACCGACAGGGCGCGGCGCATCGAACATCCCCGGCCGCACCGGGGAGGCGGAGGAAACGCAGATGAACAGCGAATCGGCGGCCGCCGTCCCGGCGGGCCGCAAACTGGTCTTTCTGGCGCTGGCGCCGTTCGCGGTCGGCTA
>Ga0070728_10004751_pt1 | contig 13844 bp, 11 predicted proteins | sample tdDd471_FD_66723 | JGI IMG/M metagenome (GOLD analysis project Ga0070728, IMG submission 66723) | Marine sediment microbial communities from the Atlantic coast under amendment with organic carbon and nitrate - tdDd47.1 | ecosystem: Environmental > Aquatic > Marine > Coastal > Sediment | place...
CTGAACGTTCACAAGTTCCTCAAAATCATGACCTACCAGGAGATTGCACCCGAGGCCAACAAAGTGGTCAGCGGTGCTGCTTCCCGTCTTTCCCGAGTGGAAGGCATGGAAGGCCATGCCCGCGCCTGCGACTGGCGCCTTCGCAAGTTCTTCCCCAACGAAGAGTGGGACTTCGAAGTCTACAACCAGACCAAGTACTAACGAGGTGAACCACCTCGAAAGCGGGTTCGCGAATGCTCCTGGCCTTCGTTCCTCAGGCCGATCACATTCGCTTACGGGCTGCTCCCGTGGACTCAGACTTTAATAGTACAATCTTCTGAACTCCCGATACCTTCCCGGGGGGGCTGAAGAGAACACGCTTAAATCCCGACGCACGTGGGAAGAGCCATTACACAGGGATGAGGGGCTCTTCCCATGATGCGATTATCCGGGTTTGCATATATTTTTCTACCCCTGGCAGGGGTTGATACGCCACTTCGCCTGCCGGGTTTTAATACGAGTAATCTCCTTGATTACCGGGCAGCCTGATCTCTTGTGACCGCTTAAGTTACAATCTGACATGCTGAACCTGTTGTGCAGGACGTTTCCTGCCGGGCTGCCAACTTCTCTCCTTACATTCTGGACAAGGCCGGTGGTACCCTAACACCTCCGGCCTTTTTCAGGTTGTTTTTGCTCTGGCCCATGCCCCCACATGTCCAAAGCAAAAATCCTCCTACAAAAAAGGGCCGCACCTCAATGATGAGGGCGGCCCTTTTTTTGTGGGGGAAAGAAGGCGAAGGGCGAAAAGAGAAAAGCCTTGCCTGCGGTGGCCAGGGGATGATCCCATAATCCCTTTGGTTCACTCATGTTTGTTCTATGACAGAACATGTCCCCAAGCATTCAAGACTTGTGGTAATATAGGACCTGTCTCCAGTATCGGAGACAGGTGCAACCTGCTTTCAAGGTGGCTCATCTTGCCGCTTAGGTATTGTTTCTCAGCCTTCCCACCGTCTTCCCTGGGCCTTTCTTGTTAACACAGCCTTGCTGATTGAAAGCTCCTTAACAAAACAGGAGGCGACGATGTTGATCAAAAATTGTGTGTTTGTTTTCGTGCTTGTTTTGGGGATGGCTGGTCATTCCATCGCGGAGGAGACCTGGACGATTACGTCTCTGAATTGGGAACCTTACTCGGGTGCTGAATTGACCAACCAGGGGAATTCCATTCAGAGGCTGAGGGAATTGTTAAGACAAGAGGGGATTCGCCTGATCGTTGAATTTTACCCATGGACACGGGCGCAGGCGAAGGCAAGGTCAAAAGAGTATGTTGGCTATTACCCAGCATGGCCGGAGGAAGTGGGGCGCAAATTCATTGCGTCACCACCGGTTGACTGGTCTGAAGTGGGGATACTGAAACATTCGCCAGCCAGTGTGAGTTTCGGTAGCATAGATGAGTTGTTTCAAAAATACACCGTTGGCGTGGTTAAGACGTATACGTATCCATCACTCATCAGGGATGCCATGGCAAAATATCCCCACCATGTGGACGGGGCCCCCAACGAAGTCTCTCTTCTCAAGAAATTGTCCAAGGGACGTCACGTTGTCGCCATTACAGATCCGAATGTGATGATGTATCTGGCTGAAAAAGAGGGGATCAATAATATTGAGACGGTCAAAGTGCTCATGCAAAAAGAGCTGGTCATCGCATTCAGGGATGATCAAGAGAACAGAAAGCGCCTTGACCTGTTAAAAAAGTTGCTGAATGACTGGTCAAAGGGCCCGGCAATAAAGTAATCGCCCACGTGGCATGCGATAGTCCAGCAAAAGGGTAACGATCCCCCCAAGCCGACCCCTGAGGACGGTGAGCCGGTTATGCTTCTGTGTTGTGAATTGGGCATGGTTCGGTGTACAAGGGGACAGGCCAAGGCATATTGCTTGGCTTTGATACAGGCAATAATCGGAAGAGTTTGCGCTGGGGGCACCTCAGACTCACCCTGTTCCATAATAAAATGAAGGACGATGTTTGGTTCATGAGTGAACAAAAATCCAAAGACCCATTGCACGGCGTAACCCTTGAACAGATTGTAAGCAGCCTGGTTGAATACTATGGCTGGCCCGTGTTGGGCAGCCGCATCGACATCCGGTGTTTCAACCTTGACCCCTCAGTGAAGTCGAGCTTGAAATTTTTGCGGAAGACGCCCTGGGCACGAAAAAAAGTCGAGAAACTGTACCTCGTCATGAAAAAAGAAGAGGGGAGATAGCCGGGGTACGCCACAGGCTTTTGCTTTTTTATATAGGCCACTGATTCATTTACAGACCCCATGTGCTCTGAAAATTACAGAGCACATGGGGTCTGCCTGTTTAGTCACTCCTTGAGTGGCTTCGGCAAGAGGGTTCAAGCGCTGCGGCAACCAGCTTTCAAGGCGGCTCACCTTGCCGCAGGAGGCATCGCTTTTTGCATGTTTTATTTTTTGTGCCTGTCCCTACGAGCTGTAGAACATCTGGGAGATGGGGCGCTTGTTATCCCATGGTGTGACAATGGACTCAAAGCCCGCTTCGTAAAGCATGGTTTTGCACTCCTGGACATCCTTTCCTCGGTGCCCTGCAGTGTCTGTCTTTGTGTCTCGGGGGGTTGCACCGGTTTCGGCGTAGACCACGTTTGCGCCGGAGGTGAGCCCGATGAGGTTGGGCTCATGTACCGCGATGGTTTTTGTCTCCGGGGAGCCGAGGCTGGCAAGGGCGACAACAGCCGTGATGTGTGCCAGTCGCAGCTCGGTGATCTGGCCGTACTGAGCAAGGGGGGTGCCCTTCCATCGCCCTGTTTACAATCGAGAGTATTTCCCTGTTCAGCTTCATGGCGACTTCATTTTCCTTCTGAATATTTGTGTTTTGTAAGTTCGCTTTTCTACCCTTCCTTGTGACGTTCGGTTGGGTTCGCTCGGTCCTATTATGCGATTTGCTCTAAGGCTGTTCCGGCATCCATGACAGCATGGTCATCCATGCTTTGGACGATGAATTGGCCAGGGGGAATGCGGACGAAGCAGGCGTGATTCCAGGTGCCGGAGAGGAGGTCCTTCAGGTAGTTTGATGACCCTTGAATGGTTTCAAGGGGCAGGCCGGACCGCCTTGCGGCGTCTTGGGCCTGGTTCCGGAATGATTCACTCATGTCGGGCCACTCGATGAGGCAGGCCCGGGTGTAGTGCGACAGAACCCCTGCTTCCATCTCCATGAGGATCTCGGCTTTGGCATGTCCGTATTTTTCCACGTATCGGTGACGGCGGGTGGCCCGGTTGTCGAGGTAAGGGATCACCGACCAGGTGATCCATCCCGGTGAGAACCAGTAGGTGCCGCATTCACGGCTGTGTTCCTCACGATGAGCCCGTCTGGAGCCCATGAGGAGGGGAATACAATCGTGGACCCTGGGAACCACCAGTTCGCAACGACCCGCTGCAATTCCTTCAAGCCCCTTGCCACAAAATCCGTACCCCAGCACAAGGTGTTTGAGTTCGGGATTCTCCGTCTCCACTTTATCAATGGTTTCCTGCAACTCCGCCCTCAGGCGCTTTGGCGTGTCATGAAGACCCTGTGGAAGAAAGCGAAGGGGCGGGGGGGCCTTCATTTCCTTACACAACAGTTCAATCTCGTATCGCATCACTTCACAGGCAATGACAGCGTATTTCATGGTGATTACCCCAAAATTCCAGCCTCAATGAGGCGGCCTTTCATGTCCTCCCCCTTGCCCTGCATGGTGATGACCACCACGGGGGTGAAGTTTTCTTCCTCTTGTCTTTTTTTTATGTCGGATCCGGTGTCGGAGATGTAGTAGTGGTGGCCATTTTCAGTGAGGCAGCCTTTGACTCGAAGGAGGTCTTCCTCTTTTTTCAGGGCCTCGATGAAGGCGTCCACCGAGCCGTTTATGACCTCCACAATGAAGGCGTCGGGCCGGTTTTCAGGGGTGTTGAGGCTGGGCATCATGGCAAAGGGGTTTTCCATCTCGTGTTTCAGGCGTGCCACATCGAACTGGCAGTGGGTGGCGGGAAAGATGGTGGCCCGGCTGTTTTTGCTTTTAATGTAGCTGGTGGCGGCGTCCACTTCGTCCTGACTTGCGATGTCGGTTTTGTTGAGGATCACGTAGTGGGCGTTGGCCACCTGTCGTTCGATGGTGGTGAGGTTTGCGGCGAGCTTAAGGCTTTTGATGGCGTCAAAGACGCAGAGGGTGCACATGAGCTCGCAGGAATCTGCAAGGCCTGCGTTTCGAATCATGGGACTGATGCCGGATGGGTCGGCCATGCCAGAGGCTTCCACCAGGATCAGCTCGGGATTGAATTCTGTGAGGGCCTTGAGGCCCAAGATGAAATTGTCTTTGAGGCAGGCGCAGAAGATGGAACCGCCGTTGACCTCAAAAAGCATGTTGTCCGGGACCCCATGGCCGGAGAGAATGGCAGCGTCCACAGGCACCTCGCCAAAGTCATTGACGAGAACGGCCACCTTTTTTTCCGGAAACTGCGAGAGGAAATACTGCATGAGGGTGGTTTTTCCGCTTCCTAAGAAGCCGGCAAGGACAATGATGGGGGTTTTCATAACGAACTCCTTGGGTCTTGTATCGCTCTTAAAACGGAAGAGCCTGCCTTTTATGGTCAATGTTCGGTAAAAGCCTACCTCCGGCGGCGAGGGTGGCGAAGCCACGTTAGGCAAAAACACCTCGAAAGCAGGTTGCGAATGCGTTTTGCCCCTCGTTCCTCGGGTCAAATCACATTCGCCTTTGATTCGGCGTTAATCGTGGCCTTATTACCCAATACTTGTTTGTCAAACTTTTCAAAAGTTTGGCCCCCGGCAGGGCCGCCGGAGGCGACGTTAATCCTCCGCAAACATCATGCGGGTCATGTACTCCTTGCTGAAGGCTTTGTGGGCCGACAGCTCGATATGGCGGCATGTTGACGCGATGTCGCGTGCCGCTTGTGCTCCTCCTTTTTCGGTGACATAGCGCAGAGCCCCGAAGGAGGCTGCGTTGCCGAGGACGGATATTTTTGGCAACAGGATTTTGGGGAGTATGCCGATGCGTGCGGCACTCTCCGGGTGGATGGCAGAGCCGAACCCCCCTGCAAGGTAGAGGGTGTCGATATCATCTGCGGTGATGCCTGCCTCCTGCATCAGGATCTCGATCCCCGAGCGCAGGGCGGCCTTGGCCAGCTGTACCTCGCGTATGTCTTTCTGGGAGAGGTGGACCCGGTCCGTGAGGTTGAACCGGATGCCGTTGTTCTCGCCCTGAATTGCTTGGGAGAGGGGGCCTTGGGATACAAGGCGCCCTGTGGGGTCGAGGGCTCCCTGATTCAGGAGCAGGGCAATGGCGTCGATGACACCGGATCCGCAGAGGCCGGTGGCTTGTTTGTTGTCAATGACGGTAACGCCGAATCCGTCATCGGTTTCAAAGGCTGAATCAATGGCTCCGGCCTGACCCGGCATGCCGCAGCTCAAGTTGGCGCCTTCGAAGCAGGGCCCGGCAGCGGCCGAGCAGGCGTAGCAGGTACCATGTGCATAAAGAACAGTCTCTGCATTGGTGCCGATGTCGGCCAGCAGAAATGTTTGGTCGGACCCTACGGCGCCTGTGGCCAGTAAGGAGGCGACGATATCTGCGCCGATGTAGGCCGAGACCCCGGGAATGAGAAAGGCACGGGCATCGGAGTCTATGCCAAGATCCTTTGCCGGCAGCATCATGGGCGCAAGGCTGGCCGGAATAAAGGGGGCTTTGCTGATGAACTCCGGGTTCAGGCCGCAAAGGAGGTGCATCATGGTGGTGTTGCCGGCCAGGGAGATGAGGCTGACATCTGTTTTGCCGCTTCGGGCGAGAAGGGTTTTGAGCAGAGTGTCCAGCTGTTCGGTGATGGCGGTCTGAAGACTGGTCACGCCATGCTCCATGCTGTACTGGATGCGGGTCATGACATCGGCACCGAAGGGGGCCTGGGCGTTGTGGGAGCCTTTAGTCGCAACGATTTTTCCGGTGGTAAGGTCCACCAGCATGGCCGCCACGGTGGTGGTACCGATATCCACGATCATGCCCAGGTGCTCGGAGCTTTTACCGTAGTCCACGAGGGTTTCCTCTTCAAGGGTTGCGTACCCAGAAAAGGTGTGGTCGCGCAGAAAATCGGGAAGGGCACTCAGTTTTTCAAAGGGGAGACAGTGTGTTGTCGCACCGACGGTTTTCATGAGGCGGGCCAGATCCGGTTGCTGGTCAAGGATGGTAGGTGCCGGGGCCTTAAAGGCGATTTTTGAAAGCAGAGGTTTGATCTCATAGCCTGCACGCCGAAATTGGGTCTGGACCTTGAGTTCTGCGTTAGTTGCCAAAGTTATGTGCATTCCCTCCATGGGGAGTGTGTGGCAGGCAAGGCGTACTCCGGCCTCAAGTTCCATGGGACTCAGGTGACGTTTCTCTTCATCGGTGGGCTCAGACCAACAAATAATACGGCACTTGCCGCATTTGCCGATACCGCACGGTGCGATGAGGAGTTGTTCTTTTCGCAGGGCGGCAACCAACGGCTTGTCTCTGGGGACGACGAGTTGGGTCTTTTTCCGGCCCTGGGTAACGGTGATGGTGACTGTCATGGGCATGGTCCAGTTTAATGCCTCCGGCGGCAAGGTGAGCCACCTTGAAAGCAGGTTGCAGATGCACGTTGCCCCTCGTTCCTCGGGCAAATCACATCCGCCTTTGATTCTATTGTAATCTTGACATCATCCACTAAACCTGTTTGTCAGACCCACTCTTTCAGATCAGGCAAAAGTTTGGCCCCCGGCAGGGCCGCCGGAGGCTCTTTCTACAGTCTTACTTCATGGCGGCTTTGATTTCGGCTTCAAGGGTCTCGCTGGTGGGGATCAGGGAGACGTGCTTGATTTCGCCGTTGATGAGTATGGTTGGGGCATTTTCGAGGCCCACCTTGCCCATGAAGGCGACATTTTCGGGATACATGATGGAACGTTCCACAACCTTGACTGTGTCGCCGAAGGGAGCGGCCGCATCGTTGGCCGAGGCGACCATGTAGCCGCAGGCGGCGCAGGTTTGTGCGTCGATTGTGACCACCTCGATGAGGACGTGGTCCAGGTTGGCGTAATCGGGCAGCTCAATCTCAGGGAGCTCATCCTTTTTTACGTAGGTCTCAAGGGCCTTTCGTACGGCCTCTTTGTTGTGGACGGCCATGCCGACACCCACGATGTTTTCGGGGGGAACGTTAAACGGCACGTCGCAGCCCGGGGCAAGGATGAAGTCTTTGGTGCCCAGGGAATCCATCAGCTCGATGGCGGCCTTCTGGTTGTCCTGCTGGGTTCCGAAGAGCATGGTGATGGTGAGCTGTAGGTTGCCGGAGATGAGAATGCCGTACTCATCGGTGACCTTTTTGGCAGCCAGGATGTCCACGTTTTCATCGATTGCCACCGCATCTGGGCGGGTTTCGCACATGGCAGGGATGTTTTTGGTGGCATCGCCGCAGACAAAGAAGGTGGAGGGCACGTTCTGGGCGCGAATTTTATCGAAGAATGCAGAAAAAGGGGTGCTCAGAAACTGCTCGAATGAGGCTGGCGAGATCTGGGAGACCAGCGGGTCCACGGCGCCGATGACATCGCATCCCGCTTCAATAAGAAAACCCGCGTACTCGCTGACCACTTCCTCGCAGTAGAGGATGAGCTCTTTGACCTTTTCGGGCTGGGTGTACATGTCCATGAAGATATTGGTGCCGCGAAGGTGGGAGGCCAGGGTGAACGGACCACAGACAAGTCCATAGAGGGCGATGCCCGGTTTGGCCTCTTTCAGCCGCCTTGTGGCCTCCATGATAATGGGGATACGGCCGTCTGCTTTGGTCAGGTGCTGTGTGGGGATGATAAAGTCGTCCGCAAGGGGGTGGGTGCAGACGGTGGGGGGCGTGTTGGGGTACCACTTGAGGTCACAGCCCAGGATTTCAGCTTCCACTTGAAGGTCAAACATGACGGGCAGGCCGTCCGGAGCATACTGGGCTTCAGCATCCAGGAGGCATTCCACGAGTTTATCCGCATCCTGAAAAATTTCATCCGCAGCATACCCTTTAAGGTTTGCAATTTGTGCCCCTGTGTAAGGGACCCAGGGTGTGCGAGGAACGTCTTCGTGTTTGAGCGCGTTTAAGATCAGAGACTTGCCGTCCATGGGGTACCTCCTGGATAAGCGTGTTGGCTTTATGGATTAGTGAACAATGAGCTCGCGGGCAACCTTCCCCGCGTCCCCGGCATCGGTGGCAAATGCATCTGCACCAATGCGGTCGGCATAGTCGTGGTTCAGCGGAGCGCCACCCACAAGGATCTTTACAGAATCTCGGATGCCGGCATCTTTGATGGCCTCGATGGTCTCTTCGACCACGCACATGGTGGTGGTGAGGAGGGTTGAAAGGCCGATGATGTCTGCGTTGTGTTCCTTGGCGGCCTCCACAAAGGTCTCTTTGGTCACATCCACGCCAAGGTCAACGACATTGAAGCCAGCCCCTTCCAGCATGATGCACACGAGGTTTTTGCCGATGTCATGAAGGTCTCCATGCACTGTGCCAATGACAATGGTTCCCAGTTTGTTTTCGGATTCACCGGCAAGGTGGGGTTTCAGAACCTCCACACCGCTTTTCATGGCGTGGGCGGACATCAACATTTCAGGGACAAAGGTTTCTCCTGCGGAGAAGCGTTCTCCCACTTCATCCATGGCCTTGATGAGGCCATCGTTCAAGATGACATTTGCCTCTGTTCCAGCCTCAAGCTCTCCATTAACTTCACTGACTACCTTGTCGACATCGAGGCCGATGACGGCCTGAAACACATTTTCAAGGGACATTTTGGTATCTCTCCTTCTGTGGGCATATGAAGGTTCAGGATTATGTGGTTGGATTCCTGAAGTTTTATAAACATATCGGGCGCCTGAAATTGAGGTGTGTTGGGAACAAGCTGCACCTGTTCGGCGGTCCGTGATTGGTGAGAAAGGCCGCTCATTGAATGGCCCTCCCAATGTCAAGGGCATCATGGCACAGCATTATTTATGCGTCAATACAATGTGGGAAAAAATATCAGATTTCCCACATAGTGGAATATGGGGAGGCCAAAGTATCTCGGGGTCAGTTGATATGATTCTTCTTGCAATTTCCCCCATGCGTGAGTAGACCATCCATGTTAAGTATCATTTGGGTCTAACTCTGTTTACCCATGACCACACTCATTTCGGTGCCCGGAAGGTACCTGAACCCCCATAGGCAGAAGAAGCTATGATTCAAGGTGCACAAAGTGTCTACCGTACCCTCAATATTCTGAAGATGATCATTCAACGAGGGGAGACTCCCACCACGCTCAAAGAGGTGAGCGAGGCCATGGAAATCACCACGTCCACAGCCCACCGCCTCCTCTCTGTCCTGAAAGAGAGCGGCTATATTCTGTTTGACGCTAAGGCCAAGACTTACACCATCGGGTCCGATAGCGTGATCTACTCGGGGCTCTCCATGGAGCGTTATGTGCGCACCAGTTATGGTGCCCTCGCGGGCAATCTCGCCCGCCGTTTCGGCTATACAGCCTCTTTGTTTGTACGAGAGGGAGACGAGTGCAAATGCGTGGGGATGTATCAGGGTGCAAACCCCATTCAGCTCGCCGCAGTCCGGCCAGCGGAAAAGGCTCTTTTGGGCTACGGTTCCGCCACCATGGGGATCATCGCTTTTTTGGATGACAAGGACGTCAATGCCATTTTGGACCGGAACCTTCCCATGCTTCAGGATGTTCTTTTGGAGGGCAGGGATAAAATTATGGAGTACATCACCCTGTCTCGCCGCCTTGGTTACGGATACGCCGAATCTCTTTTGATACAAGGAGGGCTGGGGATCTCTTATCCGTTGAGAGACAAGGGCAACGTGGTGGGTGCTCTGGCTGTGGATGCCGTAAGTGGCAAAGAGTGGGAAGCCAAACGTCCCGAACTGGTGAGTTATCTTCAGCAGCATTTGGAGTAGATCAACTGTCGCCTACCCCCTCGCTTCCAGTGAGCCCTTTTTTTAATCCCACTGAAAACCTATCCGTTTGCATAAGTGGCCGAAAGCCTGAGCGTCCTAAGGTCCTTTTTCCTCAAGCGTCTGGCGTGCTACCTACCTTTTTATTACCTTATTTGAAGAAAAAATAAGCCGTTACCGGGGGGGGAGGCAGGCAGGTCCACTGGGTACAATCCTTGTGAACAAAAAAAACCTCCCTCTTTTGATGGAAAGAGGGAGGTGATCCGAATGACCCTGTCACATAACCACGGACATGAGCCATACGGATTTCAGAGTTCGGGGCGGTGATGCGTTCAGGGGCATCCACGCCTTATCCCGTCGTTTTATTCTCTGATCGGGGGCGTTTCAAGCCCCCGACCAGGGAATACATGTGCTAGGAGGCGATGGGATACTGGCCGAACTCAATGGCTGCTTCGAGCATTGCGATGACGTTTTCAGGGGGGATATCAGACTGCATGTTGTGTACGGAACCCAGGATATACCCGCCACCCGGTGCCAGATCGCGAATGCGTTTGGCCACTTCGTTCCGAACATCCTCAACACTGCCGGTGGGGAGGACGTGGAAGGTGTCGATGGCGCCCCAGAAGCTGAGGTTTTTGCCGAACCGCTCTTTGAGCTTGTCGGTTTCCATACCGGTGGCTGAAACCTGGACGGGGTTCAGAATATCCACCCCTACATCCACCAGGTCGTCCAACAGGCTCGTGATGGCTCCGCAGCTGTGGTAGTAGAGCTTGGCTTTGGTCATGCTCTTGATGTAGCTGAAGAGTTCATCCTGGTAGGGTTTGATGAATTCGCGGTACATGGCAGGGGACATGAATGGCGCGTTCTGCATGCCGAGGTCATCTGCGCACTGAATCACGTCGATATACTCACCGGCCTGCTCAAGGAAAAGTCGGGCATTTTCTTTACGGTGGTCGCACACCTTTCTCAGCAAGGCATGGGCGAAGTCCTTTCGCATGCCCATATCCATAAAAAATTCAGGCATTCCGCGCAGGCACCAGCACTGTTCAAAGAGGTTGCCGGGGCTTCCCATACAGCCCACCACAGCGTACTCCCCTTCGTCGTGGAGTTTTTTCGCCTCTTCCCGCACCGTGCTGAAATCGAAGTCCGTGGCGGCGTTGGGCCAGGGGTATTCGAGGATCGCGTCCATGGTGGGGTTCTTCATGTTGTACTCGTGGATGGTGGCATACTCGCCGTCGACTTTTCGTTTTACGCCCCACTGGTCGGTAAAGATTTCACTGCCATCCTCGGCGTACTCCGATTTCGCGTCCTCTCCGAGTACCGTGATATTTTTCGGGCGAACATGACGAAAATCCGCGTTGTACATCGTCAAGAACTTCTCATCAATGAAGGCGGTCTGCCATACTTTGGACATGATCTCCGTGGGAAGGCTTTCCATGCCGTGCTTCTTCTTGAATGCTTCGTACCCGTTCAGCATCAGGGTGGTATTGCGGCCACCCAGGTCAATGGGAACCCGATCCGGTTCTTCGTGGTTCAAAGCGGTTAGTGCGCGTTCTTTGCTGTTCATGTGGGCTCCTTCACCCCCCTAAGGGGACATCTTTCTGGTGATTCATCAAAACATTCATGGAGGCCGTCGAGCTGTTTACGACGTTCCGTGGCCCCATTATCTTCAACATGGCCTGTGTTGCATTGTTCCTGCGGGCATGCAGGAGTGACGTCAGTCTGATGCTCTTGCCCCGGGCTGACTTCAGTCCTTCGTGCCCGTCTGGTTGAAGGATCACACCCTGAGGGATGTGACCCTTCAAAAAAAGAACTAATTGGCTTCGAGGACACCCTGGACTTTGTCGAGCATCTCCTTGCCGCCGATGAAGTCGTAGAACTCGGGCCATACGTTTTCCTTGGCCAAGCGGATCCACTCATCTTCGTCGGTGAGGTTGTCCATCTGAACCCCAGCGGCTTCCATGGCGGCTTTGGCCTTGGAGGCTTCGGAAACCTGGAAAAGCAGGTTGTACTGCTGGGCTTCAATGCCGGCTCGAATCAAGATTTCGCGGGTTTTGTCGTCAAATTTTTTCCAGCTTCGTTCCCCGATGATCAGGGGCTGAAGCGCGTACTGATGGTGTACTTCGGTCATGTACTTCTGTACTTCCTGAAATTTGGAGGTGTAGCAGACGATGTAAGGGTTGTCCTGGCCATCCACAACACCCTGCTGAAGGGCTGTGAAGGTCTCAGGCCATGAGATGGGAACAGGGTTTGCATCCCATGCCTTGTAGGTGGCCATGTGGATTTTGTTCTGGGGGACTCGAATTTTCATGCCCTTGATATCTTTGATGGACGTGATTGGCCGAGTGTTGTTGGTGATGTGACGGAAGTTGGAGTAAGTCCATCCGAGGATTCGGAATCCGCCTTTTTTGATGCAGATCTCATTCCACATCTTTCCAAGTTCTCCGGTGGTTACCTTCACCGCGTCATACTCATTTTTAATGAGGTAGGGCATGGTCAGGGTACCCAGCTCTTTCACGAAGGGTACGGCATTTCCGCTGAAAACCAAGGCAAGGTCAAGGGTTCCCTTTCGCGCGCTTTGAAGCATTTCGGTTTCAGTGCCCAGGGCGCCACCGGAAAAAAGTTCGATTTGGATCTCTCCGTCGGAGAGCCCCTCCACGACCGCCTTGAATCGCTCTGCATATGCCCCCTGGTCTGAGTCTGGGGGATCGCCGAAGCCGAGCTTGAATGTTTGGGTGGCATACGCTCCAGTGGATCCAAAGAGCGCTAAGGTAAGCAGGGCGACAACGATAACACATGATTTTCGTAACATACTTCCTCCTAATACTGTGGTTGGAAATCTGCATGAAGCTCCAGGGGATGATCCCTTGGTTGATGACGGCATACAGATACAAAGTTGCCGGGCATTGGCAACGTTTTGCTTATGGATTCGTATGGTTCATGTTGTCTTGGGCAGTCCAACAGATGGCAGTTCAATGATGGCAGTGGAATTGGGGGTGATGAAACCGATATTGATAGCGGATATCATCGACTCCGAAGGGCAGGGCACGTATCACATCAGAGTCTCACTGACCAGCAGGGTGACTGTCACTCAACGTTGGTTTGAGGGGATGTCCGATGTTGCCGGACAGATCTCAAATAGTATGTCCATGACTTCATGTTTCTTTTTCATAGGTTAGTCTCTGTGTCAACACATTATGATAAAAATTGTTATGTTTCCCATATTATGGAATCATGCCGTGACGTTTTAAGTACATTGCGGGTGGGGCGGTTGCTTCCCCATGGTTGATAACGTTCTTAATACAGGTATATTCTGAGGGGTGCCAGGTTTTGGGCTGGTTTATGGCGCCTTGCGCACGTGTGAACTGCTCTGACTCGCAATTCCGTATGTTTATTTCATTTTGGGACCTGTTGCTACATCAGCAACGTTAAGAAAACATCGCGCGTCTCATGATTATTGGGTTCAGTGTGTGATGTTCAGCAATATGACTCGCCTTCCGTAAGGAAAGGTCCTGTGTGGAGCGGCGTTATCGGCAGGCCGGTAGGGATTAATCGTGAGCTATCGGGTACGTGTGTATTTGATCATGGGCGATTGTTACTGATGAGCAGGCATGATTGGTAGGTCCTCGGCCTCTATAGATCGGGAGGCGGATCATCGGGTATGGGCATTTGATTTTAAGCGGGGTCTCGCCAGTGAGGGGCGTCGTGGTTTCAGGAACGGCACACGTCTTGAAAGGCCAGGAGGCGTTTGGAAAGGGGGTTATTCTACCTTTAATATATATGTGTGATTCGGGCTCTGTGGTATGATGTTCTCGCGGCATTCACAAAAGGACTGTCAGGAAGATTGGGTTGAGTCTGCTTAGGGGGTGATCGCTGTTCTGTATC
>Ga0070728_10004752_pt1 | contig 13844 bp, 10 predicted proteins | sample tdDd471_FD_66723 | JGI IMG/M metagenome (GOLD analysis project Ga0070728, IMG submission 66723) | Marine sediment microbial communities from the Atlantic coast under amendment with organic carbon and nitrate - tdDd47.1 | ecosystem: Environmental > Aquatic > Marine > Coastal > Sediment | place...
CCGCTGCCAGGATGAGTTCATACTGCATCGTAGCTGTGATATCGTTAAAGGTTTCAACGCCGCCAATAACATTGCCATATTTATCGAACATTGGAGCGGCACTAAGCTTGACCGGGATGGAATGGCCGGCTTTTGACTCAATATAGGCCATCCGTTCAGAAATCACTGCTTTGGTGTGAATGCAATCGGAAATTGCACAATTGGTACGACAGATGTTTGCTTTAAAGATTTGCTTGCAAGCTTTGCCAAGAACTTCAGCTTCCTTCCAGCCGGTAATTTTTTCTGCGGCGGCATTAAAACTGGTTATATTCCAGTTTTTATCGACGGTAAATACCCCTTCAACGATACTGTTTAAGGCGAGACGACTGGAGGCAAGAGGTTCGGAGATATCTGCAAAGGCGATGATTGCCCCGCTAATTACTCCATCTTTTCCTGGAATAGTAATAATTCGAAAAAGTACCGCATCTTTTTTGCTGTCTATCGGGATGCCCAGGTTTGATTCAATATGACGGCTGCCTTTTTTGGATGCGAGGGGTTCAATATGAGAACAAATATCCTTGAAGCGGGGGTCGTTAGAAAAAATGTCTCGGCAGTGTTTGCCAATCATTTTGTGGTTTTCAATCCCGAGAATGATTGAAGCCTTTTGGTTACAGGTGGTAATTATCCAGTTTTCGTCGACAGTAACATAACCACTGGCCAGGTTTTCCGACTCGGGAGCAGTGTATGGCGTCACATTCTTCTCTTTGGCAAAGGTTTAGTGCCTTGAAAATTACTTTCTTGTTTTATGGTTTCAGGGGACCCTGAAAGGGTAACAGAAAATAATTTCGTGAAGAAACATATGCCTCTCAAAGAAGCACCGAAAAGAGGACTCCACAATCGGATATTCAAAATATTCCCTTCCAAGGAGGACTGATTTCGGATAATTCGCATTTCATTATATCCTTAAGCGCTAGTTCAGACAAGTCCTACGCTGTATATAGTGGAGTTTGTATCAATAAAATGGTATCAAATAAAGTGACGCAGGTGCTGCTTCTCATGCGCCTCCTGTTAATGAGTATTTTCATGATGGAAAACGATTACATAACAAATTATTTTCCTGTAAACTTCTAGTTCAGATAGAAACCGGGGAACTGCCATGAAAGATGACTGTCCGCCATCAACCAGCACTTCAGGTAAGCCGGATTGTTTAATCAGTAAAAAAGGATTGCCCAAAGGGGTTGGGATGGAGCTTTTCCAATCAATACAGGACCCCCTGCTCGTTGTGACCCCTCAGGGAAAGATCGTTCAAGTCAATTCCGCATTACTCAAAGCAGCCAACAAGAGCCTCGATGAGGTAATAGGTAAGGGGATTTGCCAGGTCATTCATGGTGGACGGTGGCCCCATATCAAATGTCCTTTGGAAGAGTTTCTGCTGACCAGTTCTTACAGGGTGGAGGACACCAGGTTACCAGGTCTGGGTGGTGAATACAGCCTGACCATTGTTCCTGTTGAACAGGGTCCCAAAGGTAAGGAACTTATTCTGTTAATTGCCAGGAAACTTACCCAGGATGAGGTGAGGAAGGTTGAGTCTATTCGTACTGCTCAACTGGCTGCCATAGGGGAGCTGGCTGCAGGAGTGGCCCATGAAGTGAATAATCCAATTAACGGCATTATCAACTTCGCCCAACTACTCTACGATGACAGCCAGGAGGACAGTGAGCAGGCAATGATTCTTAAAAGAATTATCCAGGAAGGAGAAAGGATTGCCACAATTACCTATAATTTGCTCTCTTTTGCCAGGGAAAACGAAAACGACCAGATCCTGGTAGACTTAGGTGAGGTTGTTTTGGATTGTATCTCTCTTGTGGAACACCAACTGAAAAATGATTGCATACATATCACTACTGATCTGGTTCAGCCCTCCATTCTTGTTATCGGAAATCATCTGCAACTTATGCAGGTGGTGCTTAATATGATCAGCAACAGCCGCTTTGCACTCAATGAGCGATATCGGGAGACCTCGCCTGACAAAAAAATCCATTTTGTATCCAAGGCAGTGGAGATTGATGGTAAAAAGTATTGCCGCCTTGTTGTTCGAGACCATGGAACCGGGATTCCCCAGGGAATTCTTGATAAACTTTTTGACCCATTTTTTACCAGCAAACCAGCCAGTAAGGGGACGGGACTAGGACTGAGTATCAGTTATGGTATTGTGAAGAATCATAATGGCATTTTGCGTGTTGATTCTATTCTTAATGATTACACGGAAATGATCATCGAAATTCCCGCTTCGGAGAATTAATGCAGACTGAAAAGCAGGATATTCACATTCTCATTGTTGACGATGAGGAAAGTATACGCATCACCTTTGAAATGTTTTTGAAAAGGGAGGGGTATGGCAAAATAACCACCGCTGCTACCCTGGAAGAAGCATTGGCCCTGATTAATGAACAGCCGTTTGATCTGATTATCAGTGACATTGTGCTTGAAGGTGCAAGCGGAACAGAACTGTTGCGATTTATTAGGCAAACCGGAGTGCAGTGCCCGGTAGTCATGATCACGGGGTTTCCTAATCTCGATAGTGCGGCCGAGGCGGTTCGTCTTGGTGCTTTTGACTATATTTCTAAACCGGTTAACAAAGAAACTCTGCTACGTTTTGTTCGCCAGGCCCTGAAACATTGGCAGCTTGCCATGGAAAAAAGTGCGCTGCAGCGTGAAAATGAAAAATTCAGGCGCTACCTTGAGGTGATTTTCAGTTCTGTCAGTGATGCCATTATCACCGTCAACGAAAAGATGGAGATAATTCAACTCAACAATACCGCTCGTCTATGGTTAGGGGAATTTGAGTCCGGGACAGTGCTTACACTTAAGGATCTGTCGGGAGAAATGGCAAAAGCCTGTTTTCTTGATGCGAGCCATGTCATCGAAAAAGGGGATGTGGTCAGGGAACATCAGGTTGAATGTTATAAACCAGATGGCACTATTCGGATGATAAGTCTCAATGCTGCCCCGATCAAAGATGCAGTTGATGAATTCAACGGCGCTGTAATAGTTGCCCGCGATATTACCCTTGGTTTACCGGAAGAAATTAAAAATAAGAGAATTCATTTTCATAACTTTGTTGGTGCCAGTGATGTAATGCAGGAGGTTTACCGGCTGATTGAAAATGTCGGCAAGGTTGATACAGCGGTACTGGTGACGGGCGAGTCCGGGACTGGTAAAGAACTCGCAGCCGAGGCCCTTCATGCAGAGAGTCGGAGAAAGGATAAAATTCTGGTAAAAGTGGATTGCGCTGCGATGCCTGAGGATCTGCTCGAAAGTGAACTTTTTGGTCATAAAAAAGGTGCATTTACCGGGGCAGACCGAGACCGGCCTGGGAGATTGCTGTTGGCTGATAAAGGCACCCTTTTTCTTGATGAAATTGGTGACATTTCTCCACGGATGCAGCTGCGTCTGTTACGTTTTCTGCAGGAAAAAACATTCAATCCGGTAGGACAGGATCATTTCGTCCAGGTGGATGTTCGGATTATCGCTGCAACCAATGTAGAACTCATGCAGAAGGTCAAGGAGGGCATTTTTCGGGAGGATTTATATTACCGTCTGAAGGTAGTTGAGATTTATATGCCACCTCTTAGAGAACGTAAAGAGTGTATTCCTCTTCTGGTACACCATTTTCTAGCAAAATTTCGTGATGAACTCGAAAAGAAGATAATTAATATTTCTGATCAGGCCATGGAAATTCTCACCTCGTATGCATGGCCCGGTAATGTCAGGGAACTCAGGCATGTTATCGAGCGGGCATGTGTGCTCTGCAATGGAAAAACTCTGCTAAAAGAGCATTTTTCAACTGAGATTCTTTCTTCCGTTCCTTTGGAAGAACAATTAGAAAAAACCAACAATCAGATTAAGAGCATCGCTGGACCCGGTGCTACTCTTCCACAATATGAGACTTTTAAAAGTGAAGCCGAGCAGATTGAAGAGGTCTTGAGGGCCACCGGCGGTAATAAAAGTAAAGCCGCCAAACTACTTGGTGTTGATCGCAGTACTCTCTACCGCAAGATGAAGCGATATAAGTTGTAGAGCCGCTTGGCAAGCATGCCTGTCTATTCTAAAGCCCCCCTCTGATTTTCCACCTTTTCACTATAGAACGTTGCGTAAGTGGTGCAAATGTGATGCAAAAACGTTGCAAGTAGGTGGATCTTACTGCTGTGCCACACAATTGCACCACTTGCAACGTCCTGTGAAATTTGAAAAAACATCATAAATTCGGTATTTTAGGGTTTTTTGTCTGCTATGGCGAGTGAGGCGCATCATTTATTAAAAGAGGTGTTGCATATTTCCATTGCTGTATGAGAAAAATAAGTAAAGTTAAATTAATGTTTTACGTTTTATTTGTTGATCTATGAAAAGTTGTGGCACATAAAGTGCAATGTAGCAGGCAAGAGACGAAAAGGAATCGGTTAAAATCGCAAGCCGATGCAATTATAAGGTTCAGGCAGGAGGAAGAAAATGAAAAGTCAAGTCGCACTCAAAACAAAAAACGTTGCTCGTACAGATGGAAAAATTGACGTGCAAATCTCCAAAGTTGGTTTTGCGGTAATTGGTCTTTCTTCTTGCGCAATAGGACTCTGGGCTGCTGCAAGTTTACTGGGTGGGATGGTAGCAAGTGGTGGTTCTGTTGCTCTTGTTATCAACTGGTTTAGGGCTGTTGTTGGATAATTTGGTAAAAAAGGTTTTCTTCAAAAAGGGCGGAAAAAATGGCAAACGGCACACGGATTCAACAAAAGGAAGGTACAAAGGTATCAGATAGAGGGAGTGTTTCTACAGAGGTTTCCAAAGTCAGTATTACATTTGTGGCAATTCTTGGTGTCGCCGTTGGCTTATGGAGTCTGGCCTGTATCGCCGGTGGTTTGGCCGCAAGTGGTGGGCCTTTGCAACTTGTTGGAGATTGGGTGAAGGCGGTAACCGGTATGTAAAAATCTCCAAACTGATTGCTTTATTTGTCACTGAAATTTGTTTCTTAGGGCCAGGATTAATTTATATCCTGGCCCTTTTTGGCGTTTGTTTTAGAGAGGTTAATTCGTGGTTAGGTCAGCTGTGTAGGGCCACGACCAAAAACGATCTTCAATTCTTTTAGAAAGTGCTGTATAAAAAATAAGAGCTATCCGTTTTCTCACCTTTATCTGGAGCCCGAATGGCAATACTCGTCAGGAATCTCTTTATCTTCTTTATCATTTTGTCCTCCTTGTTCATGGGGGGACTTTTTCTAAGTATCGAGCAAAGATTACCCGAAAGGGATTACAGTGAATTTTTGCTGGATCTCAGGGGCGGCGAGATAACTGACATAGATTTTACTGGAAATAAGGCAAATATTACCCAAAAATCTGGTTTTAGGTATTCCGTGGGTGTGCCTGATGCCGCAAGTCTTACTGAGAAAATCGCTCTTTCGAGCGCACGGGTTACTTTTCATGCCGATTATACACTCTATTATTTTCAGGGAACAATCTTTGCCTTGGCTCTTGCTCTCGCCTTTGTTGTCTGGATTTCTATTTCTAGCAAGAAAACTGAAGAGGGGAAGAATAAATTTGCCAGTGATAAACTCATCTCTCCTGGCGGGAGTAGAGAGTCTGTGACCTTTGGTGATGTTGCTGGCGTGCCTGAGGCAAAAGAGGAGTTAGAGGAAGTCGTTTCATTTTTAAAAGATCCTCAACAGTTTAACCGGCTCGGTGCCTTTATGCCTAAGGGCCTTCTGCTGCAGGGGCCACCGGGAACTGGTAAGACCCTACTCGCTCGAGCAATTGCAGGGGAAGCCGGGGTGCCTTTTTATAGTTTTAGCGGCTCTGATTTCGTGGAAATGTTTGTTGGAGTTGGTGCATCACGTGTTCGGGATCTCTTTAATGAAGCCAAAAAGCATACGCCCTGCATTGTATTTATTGATGAGATTGATGCCGTGGGCAGTAGTAGAGCTGCTGCCCCCACGGATGGCCAGGATGAGCGGGGGCAGACGCTGAACGCCTTGCTGGTGGAAATGGATGGTTTTGGTTCAACAGATAATATTATGGTTCTGGCTGCGACCAATCGTCCGGATATTCTGGATCCTGCCCTTTCCAGACCTGGGAGATTTGATCGCCGTATAACCTTGTTACCACCGGATGTAAAAGGTCGGATCAAAATTCTCGAAGTCCATAGCAAGAAAGTTGCCTTGGCTCCCGACGTTGACTTTGAAGAAATCGCCCAGATGACTTCCGGGTTTACAGGTGCAGAGCTGGCCAATCTGGTTAATGAGGCTGCACTTCTCGCCGGACGGGACAGTTGCGACGCGATAAATAGAAGCCATTTCGACCTGGCCCGTGACCGAATTATGCTAGGCGTAGAACGAAAGGGCGTTATTCTTACTGACAAGGACAAACAAATTTTAGCCTACCATGAAGCCGGCCACGCCATTATCGCTAAGATGCTCCCTAATTCTGACCCGGTTCATAAGATAACTATCATCCCCAGAGGTCGGGCACTTGGGCAGACACAGCAATTGCCCCTCGGAGATCGTACGGCTTACAGTAAGGCGTATCTGACCAACAGAATCACTACACTTCTTGGTGGGAGGGCGGCGGAGAAAATTATCTTTAACAGTCGCACAACAAGGACAGAAAACGACCTCCTCCAGGCAACAGAGATAGCAACCAATATGGTTTGCCGCTGGGGTATGAGTGAGGCTCTTGGTCCCCAGGCCTATGCTGTGGGCGATACATCCTTTCTTGGGGAAGACGCTTCGCTCAGATTCATGATGAGTAACGACACAACGAGTCTGATTGACCGTGAAATTAAAGGTTTGCTGTCGACCTGTTATAAGCAGGCCGTTGAAATCCTCAAGCGCGAGCGGCTGTTTCTAAAGACGCTGTCTGATATCCTTTTTCAGGTCGAGACCCTGGACGCCGAAGAGTTTGAAATTATTTATCAGTGTTCAATTACCAAAAAGGCCGAGGAAGAAGGGACAATTGAAAAAGAATCTGAGTGCAGTACCTGTCCCGCCAAAGGCAACTGCTTGCAATATCAAGGCCACAAGAACTGATGTATTCTTTAAAAAGACTAGTCTGGTTAGCCTTTCTCGTGGTGTCCGTTCTCCTCGCGGGCATAGTATTGTTAGGTATCTATCAGTACCGAATGGCTGGAGGTTACAGTCAGGTTATCAGTCAGAATGAGAGCGCTCTGTTTCACTTTATGACCATTCGGGAAACAATCACCGAGACTCTTATTGCCGGTGACTGGGAACGATTGGAACGGGTAAACAGTGATATTGAAAAACTGAACTCGGAACTCTCCCGGCTCAAAGAAAACAGACTTATTTCTGCCGAATTAAAATTAGCTCTTGTTGATAAAATAGATCTCACCGGTCTGGCAATCCTTGTACGCCAGGTCATAACAGAACCAAACAGGCTCAGGCGAAGTAAACAGTTACAAGCTCAACTGCGGTCAATTTCAGATTTTCTCATTCAATATGATCGGATTATTGTCGGTCAGGCCAGAGAGAGGATCGTTAATTTTCAGAAGGTTGTTATCGGCGCTCTTGGTTTGATCATCAGTCTGGCAAGTTTCTCTCTTATTTTACTCTACCGTAATACTGTCTCACCACTCCTACAACTCTCCCGACAGATGCAGTCGGATTCATTTGATGCCAATACCATATCCCTTGGCCAACCTGTTGCCAAAGAAGTCGCTGATTTGGCCCAGGCCATCGAGAAGTTAGCTCTTCATGCCAGTGAAAGACCTGAGCAGGACCAGGAACAGAATGGCAGGGATGTGGAAGCCTTGCTGGCGGAAACGGTCAATGAAACCACCAACAGGCTCAACGGAATAATTAATTATGCACAACTCCTCTATGATTCTTCCGATCAACTGCAGTTAAATGAGGAGCAGGTGGAAATGTTGCAGAAGATAATAGACAGTGGTGTTCACATCGCTAATGAATGGCAAAAAATAAAATAGGAGAAAGCATGGCGGACAAACAGCCAGATGCGCCTGGGCATCAGGATAAAAAAGTGGAGAATGAACATTTTACTTGGCAGGAGAAGGCCGGTTTGTCGGCTAAGACTCCAATTGGTCTGTTCGGCATTGGTCTGACTACAGTTTGTCTCACCTTGACGATCTTAGGGCTCCTGGGGCACATCACGGGGCTGATCGAAAATCCATATGCGGCAATAGTTACCTTTCTGGTATTTCCATCAGGTGCAGTATTCGGCTTGATCCTGATTCCTGTGTCAGGGTATTTTCGTAGAAAAAAATGGTTTAAAGACAACATTAACAAAGGCAATGTGATCATTGACTTTGGCAAGAAGAGCCATAGAAAAACTGTTTTCCTCTTTCTGATTTTGTCGGTGGTCAATCTGACGGTTTTTTCCCTGGTTGTCTATGAGGCCTATCACTTTACCGAATCCGATTTCTTCTGTGGGGCAATTTGTCATACAGTCATGGACCCGGAATATACTGCCTATCAACGTTCACCACATGCCAAGGTCGGTTGTGTTTCCTGCCATATCGGCTCCGGTGCAGAGTGGTATGTTAAAGCAAAACTCTCCGGTCTCCGTCAGGTGAAAGCAGTTCTTGATGGGAGCTACAGCACACCTATCCCTGCCCCTGTTGAGCATCTGCGCCCGGCTCAGGACACCTGTGAAGAGTGTCATTGGCCTGAAAAGTTTCACGGAAAAAAGGTCAAGACGTTCCTGAGTTATACTAATGATGATCAGGAAAACCCCGATCTCCAGGAAATTGCTCTGCATATCGGTGGTAGAAACCCTTTGACCGATACTTTTGAAGGTATTCACTGGCATGTAAGTAACAATGTGAAGGTCGAATATGAATCTCTCGATGAGAAAAGAACCTCCATTGGCAGAATTAAGGTGACCAAACCGTCTGGAGTAACCGAGGAGTATACTCTGGATGGCAGTGCCCCGGAGGGTGGCGAAGTTACCTGGCGGACCATGGATTGTGTTGACTGTCATAACCGGCCAACTCATGTCTATGATGATCTGGAGGAGATGGTGGATTTCGGTCTGCATAGCAAAAAAATTAATCCGTCCATTCCCGGTATTCGTGAAGACGGATTGACTGTATTGCAGAGAGAATATGCCAGCCGGGATGAGGCAAAAGAACAGATTGTTGAGAGTTTGCTGTCACTGCAGGCTGAGCGGCATGGACCGGATTTCGTCGCTGAAAATGAGGCTACCCTGATTTCCTCCGGTGCTTATCTGCTGGATGCCTATATGGCTAATGTCTGGCCTAAAATGAAAGTGACCTGGGGAACGTACAAGGGTCATAATGGTCACCAGAATGAGGATGAGGGCTTTGGTTGTTTCAGGTGTCATGATGAGGAACACCAGACCGAATTCGGTAAAACCATCTCTCAAAGCTGCGATATTTGTCACGATGAGCCGTGACCTGGCAAAGGTGAGATAATAGTTGGTAATTGGAAGAGAAAAAAGGGTGGCAGCTAAGGCTGTCCACCCTTTTTTTATTGTAAAAAGAGTGTTCGGACTTCACGTCTGGTTCTGAAAAAAGATTGATATACGAGGCGTAGTTTTTTTAAGTTTCACGACTATACAAGTAGTATGTCGTGAAACTTAAAAAAAACTGCAACGAAGTAGATCGGGCTTTTTACGAGTCCAGCGCTTCTCAGCCGAAGCGTCCGGTAATATAATCTTCTGTCAGCCGGTGCTGAGGATTGGTAAAAAGTTTATCAGTTGCTCCCACCTCTACAAGATCACCCAAGTGGAAATAGGCGGTACGCTGGGATACCCTGGCTGCCTGTTGCATGGCATGGGTGACGATCACAATAGAGAACTGGGTCCGCAGCTCAGCTATCAGTTCCTCAACCTTAGCGGTGGCAATTGGGTCAAGGGCCGAACAAGGTTCATCCATGAGTATCACCTCGGGTGATACAGCGATAGCCCTGGCAATACACAAGCGCTGTTGCTGGCCGCCGGATAGGCCGGTACCGGGTTCCAGTAATCGATCTTTAGCTTCTTCCCACAACCCTGCCTTAATAAGTGAGGTTTCAACTATTTCATCTAGCTCCGCCTTGTTTTTGGTCAGACCATGAATCCGTGGACCATAGGCAACATTGTCATAGATTGATTTTGGAAAAGGATTCGGCTTCTGAAACACCATTCCGACTCGCGCCCGCAAAGGCACAACATCGACAGATGGATGGTAAATATCAATTTCATCAAGACAGATGTCTCCTTCAACACGGCAGGAGGGGACTGTATCGTTCATTCTGTTCAGGCAGCGTAGAAAAGTTGATTTGCCGCAACCGGATGGACCGATCATGGCAAGGACTTCATTCCGGCCAACATCTATACTGATTTTGTTTATGGCACATTTTTCTCCATAATAGACCTCCACATCCCTGCAGGTCATGCGGGGATTTTCCACAAAAGGAGTGCCGACTGTTCTTCTGCCGGTGCTGCGTTTACGAGTATCGACAGAATCCTGGACAATATCGCCGCTAAGCATTGCCGGGAAGGCTGGGTTGGTCGGTTGGGGTGCGAGTTCCATGTATTTTCTCCGGAATTTCTTTTCGTTGCTGCTTTGCCAGTTGCCGAGGCTGATCCGGTTTGCAGGATCAAGCCTCGCTGCTCTGTCATGAATCTTTAACCAGGTATTATTTCAAGTCCATGGTTTTAAGGGAGGCGATGTTTTGACTAAACAACTTTCTCTCAGCTTCTGGCATGGGAATCATACCCTTGTCAGCAAGATATCCTTCTTCACCCCAGGCTTTGTCGCTTGAGAATTCAGCCAGGTAACCTTTCATTCCCGGAATAACATCAACATGATCTTTTTTTACATAGAAAAAGAGTGGTCGGGAAACGGGGTAAGCACCTTCTGCAATAGCTTCAAAGGTCGGAGCTTTGCCTTCGATGACGGAGCCTTGAACTACATCAGCATTCTGGTCTAGAAAAGAAAAACCGAAGATACCCATAGAACTGGGGTTTGCCTGCAGCTTCTTAACAATTAAATTGTCGTTTTCACCGGCTTCAACATAGGCACCGTCTTCACGAACAGTGTGACAAACTTTTTTATATGACTTTTTGTCGCTCTTTTTCATGCTCTTGATAAAATCGAAGGTTTTACAACCACCTTCCATAGCAAGCTCAACGAAAGCGTCACGGGTACCTGATGTGGGTGGAGGTCCAAGAACTTCAATCTTGGTATTGGGCAGGGAGCTGTTTACCTCTTTCCAGGTCTTGTATGGGTTAGCAACAAGTTTTCCAGGATGGGCAGGATCTGGAACTTCTGCAGCAAGCGCCAGGAAAATGTCTTTTCTGGTAAGCGACAGAGGAGCAACCTTCTTGGAGTTGGCGAGAACGATGCCGTCATAGCCAATTTTTACTTCAACGATATCTTTAACACCGTTGTCGGCACATGTTTTCATTTCAGATGATTTTATTGCCCGGGAAGCGTTGGTGATATCGGGATAGCTCACCCCAACACCGCCGCAAAAAAGTTTAAACCCACCGCCGGAACCAGTTGATTCGATTTTCGGGGTTTTGGAACCAGTCGTCTTACCGAACTGTTCTGCCACGACGGTAGCAAAAGGGTAAACAGTTGATGAGCCAACTATAGAGATATAGTCACGAGCGGCCATTGCAGGGGCGGTCATCGAAAGGCTGAGTGCACCTGCTACGAGTATACTTTTTACTTTCATTTCTTTTTCTCCTAAATATCAGTTGATAAAGCTTATTTGTGAGCCGAACGATGGCAACTAGAACACAAAAATATTAGGATTCTGTTACCATTTGATTTCAAATTTCTTACGAAGAAAAACTGCAAGGCTGTTCATCGTGACGAGAAAGGTCAGCAGGATCATAATTGCCGCTGCCGTCTTCTCCGTAAATGCTCGTTCAGGGCTGTCTGCCCAGAGATAAATCTGCACAGGCAGGACTGTCGATGGATCTGTTATGCCGGCGGGAACGTCAACTATAAAAGCAACCATACCGATCATTAGCAGGGGTGCTGTTTCTCCCAGTGCCTGTGCCATGCCAATAATGGTACCTGTCAGCATTCCGGGCAGGGCAAGAGGCAAGACATGATGGGTGACAGTCTGCATTTTTGAGGCCCCAACCCCCAGTGCTGCTTCGCGGATTGAGGGAGGAACCGATTTAAGTGAAGCTCTGCCGGCAATAATAATAGTCGGCAGGGTCATCAAGGTGAGAACCAGCCCACCGACAACAGGGGTTGAGCGTGGCAGGCCCCAGAAATTAATAAATATGGCCAGGCCCAGAAGTCCAAAAATGATAGAGGGAACAGCGGCAAGGTTATTAATATTTATCTCAATCAGGTCTGTCCAGCGGTTCTCTGGGGCAAATTCTTCCAGATAAACGGCCGAGGCAACTCCGATTGGAAAAGAAAGTGACAGAGTGATAAGCAGAGTAAGGAAAGACCCTTTTGCTGCCCCAAGGATACCGGCCAGTTCCGGTTCTCTCGAATCACCGGATGTGAGAAAGGTCCAGTTGAATCTTCTTTCCAATCTTCCATCGTCAATGAGTTTGTCTATCCATGTCAGCTGGTTGTCCCTGATCCTTCTGTTGTCTTCATTCTGGTTCCGGTCGATTTTACCTTTCATGAACATGTCGACATCATCATCGGCGAGTACCCAAAATTTCAGGGTCGTACCGATGATCTTCGGGTCAGCTTCAATAATTTCCTGAAGCCTGTACGCAGCGGCAGGGCTAATCAAACTATAGAGTTGCTTTTTCTCACGTCGGGATTTCACCTTAGGAAACATGGCCCGCATAGATTCTTTGACCAGGGCTGGGAAATTAGCCTTGGCAAGGTTTTCATTGGTGAATTCATCTTCGGCAAAATGAACATCCAGTTCAATATAGCTCTGGGTAAAGGCAGAGTATCCATCGGAGATGATAGTGAAGAAAAGAAAGGCAACAAATGAAAGGGCCAGGACAATTGCAGAAAGCCCAAGACGCTTGAACCATCTTTCTGCACGGTATCGTCGCTTGAGGTCAATTGTCGGTGAAAGAAGGTTAGTCGTTATTTTCACGGTAGTATTGTCGTTAGTAGTCATAATGTTTTATCGCAAACTTCAGTTGTTCCTGCTTTGCCACTTGGCTTGTCCTATTCGTATTGCTCGCGATACTTTCGTACGACACGCAAGGCTACAAAGTTGAGAAAAAGGGTGAAAACAAAAAGCAGAAGACCAAGGGCAAAAGCTACAAGAGTTTTAGGGCTGTCAAATTCCTGGTCGCCGACAAGGAGCGTTACGATCTGCACTGTTACTGTGGTGACAGCATTGAGCGGATTAAAGGTGAGATCGGCTGATAAGCCGGCCGCCATGACAACAATCATGGTTTCACCAATGGCCCGTGATACAGCCAGCAGGATACTTCCCACAATTCCCGGCAGGGCGGCAGGGATGATGACAAACCTGATGGTTTCAAATCTTGTGGCTCCAAGGCCATACGATCCATCACGCAACGATTGGGGCACGGCATGGATGACATCGTCAGAGAGCGAGGAAACAAAAGGGATAATCATAATACCCATGACAAGACCTGCAGCCAGGGCGCTTTCCGAGGAGACAGTCATTCCCAATGAGGTGCCGATGTCCCTGATCAGCGGGGCAACAGTTAAGGCGGCAAAAAAACCGTACACAACCGTTGGAATACCGGCAAGAATCTCTAGCATTGGCTTGGCCCAGGTACGCATACGCGGGCTTGCATACTCGGAGAGATAGATTGCTGCGAGCAAGCCAACGGGAATGGCCACCAGCATGGCTATGAGGGCAATGAGAAGAGTTCCGACAAAAACAGGAACAGCTCCAAATGCCCCGGATGAACCTGCCTGGTCGGCTCGCA
>Ga0070728_10004753_pt1 | contig 13842 bp, 11 predicted proteins | sample tdDd471_FD_66723 | JGI IMG/M metagenome (GOLD analysis project Ga0070728, IMG submission 66723) | Marine sediment microbial communities from the Atlantic coast under amendment with organic carbon and nitrate - tdDd47.1 | ecosystem: Environmental > Aquatic > Marine > Coastal > Sediment | place...
GAAATTTTGTTTTTCTCGTTAATAGCAAGCTACAATACGAAGGAAAATCATTTCCGTCCAAGCGTCATCGGGTTCGCAATAATTTACCGGGGACACACAATTTCTGCCCTCTAATCAGAAAAACAGAAAAGCTTGAACAATATATTGCTAAGAATCTTTCAGAAGTATCTACAAAACATATCGGTCGCACTCACCCCGACCTTTTAAGCCGGGCAGCTGCTTTCCTGCTGCTTAAGGACTCTAAAGCCTCTTACACTATTGAGGGAGAAAAGCCTCCGCACAATCGTATAGAACGATGGGGAAGGGCAATAGGTGAAGCAGGACAACGCAAACTCAGTATTTCAGAACTGGAATATTTGCAAACAATAGTTATTCCAGATAATCGGTTTATAAAATTAGGATTGCGCAGAGAAGGTGGTTTTGTTGGGGAACATGACCGTAGCACAGGAATGCCTCTGCCGGAGCACATTTCCGCTCGCCCGGAGGATCTGGATATTCTATTGTCGGGCCTTATAGAAACATACAATCTGCTTCGTGAGGACGATTTTGATGCAATTTTGTTGGCAACTATCCTTGCCTTTGGTTTTGTTGTTATTCACCCCTTTGAAGATGGTAATGGGCGGATTCATCGCTATTTATTTCATCATGTACTGGCTGAAAAAGGTTTTGTCTCAAAAGGATTAATTTTTCCAGTATCAGCGATTATTCTAGAGAGGATAGAAGAATATAGAAAAATATTGGAGCATTATTCAAAACCACGGCTAAATTTGATCGAATGGAGGCCTACAGAAAAAAACAATGTAGAGGTTTTAAATGAGACCATAAATTTGTATCGATATTTTGATGCAACAAAACAGGCTGAGTTTTTCTTTGAATGCGTTGAGGAAACTGTAAATAAAACGCTTCCTGATGAGGTTGAATACTTGAGAAAATATGATCTTCTCAATGAATTTATCAAAAACTATATTGATATGCCAGATAAGCTTGTTGATTTGCTTATACGTTTTCTTGTCCAAAATGGTGGAAATCTATCAAACCGAGCACGAGAAAAAGAATTCAAAAAGCTGACTGATCGTGAAATCCAAGCAATTGAACAAAAATACGCAGATGTTTTCATCTAAAAACAGTACTCTAAGAATCAATACTGATATCAACAACGAACATACACCGGATTTCACCGGTGATGTTCATGTTCAAATCAAAAAGAGCTGGCGGCATATCTGAAGATGAGCTGCACAGGACTCTACGCCATTACACAAAAACGTGAAATTCTGGCATCAAAAATTGGAAACAAATGGCGATTTGACCTGGATGAAATTGATGAGTGGATGAAGCAGCAGCGTAACATTGATAGCAACCCCAAAGGAGGTTATAGATACTATGTTCCAATACGCTCTTGATGAAAAAAATAAGGTTTCCGATCTTGAAGAGGCACTACAGGAATGTAGAGAGGCTGCGCGTGAGGGATATGCAATTGCTAAAGAGAATCTAAACGGGACGGCAAAGGCAATTAATGGTGTCTCGGCAAATCTTTCCCAATCATTGAAGTCGCTCGACAACGGTTCTGTTAGAACCCCCGGCGTTGTCGATCAATTAAAATCTCAGCTTACAGGTGTTGTGAGGGAGCTTGAATCATTACAGCAATCGTCTGCTCAGAATCTTGAAGCTAGAAAAAAGCATTTAGACCACTTCTCTATTACATTATTTGGCCGCACAATGGCTGGGAAATCTACTCTGATGGAAATTCTCACCCAGGGAGATGGAGCATCCATTGGTACTGGTTCACAAAGGACAACGAGGGATGTTCGTGCATACTCGTGGAACGGCCTTGAGGTGACGGATGTTCCGGGTGTGGCAGCCTTCGAAGGTGCTGAAGACGAGGATCTGGCTTTTAAAGCAGCTAGTCAGGCTGATTTAGTTCTTTTTTTAATAACGGATGATGCCCCCCAATCTGCAGAAGCAGAATGTCTTGCTCGTGTTAGGCGCTTGGGCAAGCCTGTGCTTGGCATTTGCAATGTAAAAGTCGGCTTGGATGACCAAGATGATTTGATTCTTTTCTTGAGAAACCCTGCCAAACCTTTTGATCGAACACGAATAGGCCAGATTCTTTCGCAGTTCAATCTATTAGCAGACCAATATATCCCCGGGAAGCGAGTACCATTTGTGGTCTCCCATCTTCGCTCTCAGTATTTGGCTCAACAGAATGAGTACGCCAAATATCGTGGGAAATTAATAAAAGCCAGCAGGTTTAGTGGCATTGAAAATAGAATCGTTCAAGAAGTTACAGGTAGAGGTACCTTTCTTCGAATGAAAAGTTTTATCGATGGCGCTGTCGCTCCCATGATGGATCTGACTGAGTTACTGCTTGAATTCAGCGAACAGAACTCAAGCAGTGGTCGTGTTTTAATTGGGAAAAGACGACAGTTCCAAGATTGGTCGGAGGACTTCAAGACACTGGGCGCTGAACGATTAAATACCCAGATTTCAAAGCTTATGGATGCGCTGAGATCAGAAGTTCCGGCGTTTTCCGAAGATCACTACGATAACAATTCCGCAGGTGAAAGCTGGAATAGATTAATAGAGTCCATAGGCATAAAGAACAAAATTGAGAAGCTGCAAAAAGCGCTTCTCGATGAATGCCAAAAAGCACTTAGTGAAATTGCCCGAGAGTTAAAGTCAGAGCTTTCTTTAGTGGCTGACTTGTCAAGTGACCGCCACATCAAAATGGATAGTATCTTCGACCTCAAACGTGCTTGGAATTGGGGGACAAATATTCTTGCCGGAGGACTTGGCATTGCAGCACTCATTCTCGGTAGTGGCCCACTTGGGTGGGCTGCTGCTGCAGTTGGAGCCGTTGGGTGGTTGTTTTCATTGTTTTTTGATGATCGTGAAAAAAAGGCCAGAAGAGCACGAGAAAAGCTTTCCCGACGTCTTTATGATCATATTGATAAAATCGAGAAGAACCTGAGAAAAGGAACAGGTGACTGGTTCCATCAGGAACTCTTCAGCAAGCAGGTTTATGTTCTACTCCATGATTTGGGAGCAGTAACAGCAGGTTTATTTGAACTGGCAGATACTCAGAGGGCTCTGGCTTGGACTTTGAATGATCGACAGAAGGATCTTGGAAAAATTCTGATAAACAAGGTTCTTGATCAACTTGATTCAGCATATCTGGGAGAGCATATCGTTGATGTGGCAAGAGTTCCCGGATTTGCGACAATGTTACTGATCGCCCCTAATACAACTTTTCCGGGTGATGTTCGCGCAAAAATGGAAAGGCTCTTGGGTGAACAAATCTGGTTTGCCATTAATACCAAAAATCAGTTTTCGATCCTCTCGCAAGCCATTGGGAGAAATTGTGAGAAAAAGAAAATTAGTATTGAAGAGAAAATACGTGTTGCCCATGTACCGCTGGATGATCTTGATGCGACAACAAGGTCCCGGGTGCGCTTAGCGCAACAGCTCACCGGCCTGCATATAATGAGATAATGAAAGGAGTTAGTACCTATGACTGGCAAGTTTGAAATACATGAATGGGCTGTTCGTGGCAATGAGCTGCTCGAACGCTCCAAAGAAATTTTATCCTCTGCGCCGAGCGAAAAAGTTAAATCCATTTCCAGTAGAATTCCGGAATGTGTTTTAGATAGTGGAAATAGTATAAATCTAGTTTTTGCGGGGCAATACAGTGCCGGTAAATCAAGTATTCTAAAAGTTTTGACTGGTCGAGAAGATATTGCTGTTGGAGGAGGAATAACAACAGAAGAGACCCACTCATATGATTGGAATGGAATCAAGGTAATTGACACCCCGGGTGTACATACGGAATTGAGACCAGATCATGATGAGATCACTTATAGGGCTATAGCGGACGCAGATCTATTGGTTTTTGTGACTACAAATGAACTGTTTGACTCTCATCTCGCCAAACATTTCCGGAACCTCGCGATAGAAAGAGACAAAGCTCATGAGATGATGCTTGTTATCAATAAAATGCGGAGATGTGCAAAAGGCAACACGCCTGAAGCTCAAAATGTGATTCGGGAAGATATAAGAAAAGTATTAAATCCGTTCTCCCCAGAGGATCTGCGTACATCGTTTATTGACGCAGAAGCAGCTTTGGAAAGTAAGTCAGAAGATGATGCCGGCATTTTAAGAATTCTATGGAAAAAAGGTGGAGTAGACTCCTTTACAGAAAATTTGAATGATTTTGTGCGCGAAAAGGGATTAACCGGTAGGTACAGCACTGCTTTATATACTCTTGAACAACTTCTGCAAGAAGCTTTGGCATCTGAGTCAACCGGCGACAAAGATGTTGATGCTCTTGAAGAATTGCTATTGCAAAGAAGACGCGCATTAGTTGAAACACAAGATCGTATTCCTCGTGCTGTAGAGGGAGAAATTCAGCAATCTTGTTCTGAGATACGCCATGAAGGTCGAAAGATTTCAGATATGATTAATGGATCTGCTGACCAAAAGGTTGTCGATCAAGAGCTCCAAAAGTCTCAGGACCGTGTCCAATCAATCACCGAACAATTAGGTCAAACTGTTCAAGTTGTGATTGGTAAGCAAATGGATGACCTTGAAAAACGGATCGATGGGATAGCCAATAGTGAGCTTGCAAAAGAACTATTACCCCGGTTGGAGCATCGAATTGAAGAGGCTTCAATTTCACCAGATACCATGTCTAACTTGAGAAAGGCATCAGATGTATCTTCTAAATTGGGCGAGTTCTTGGTGAGAAATTCCTTTAAGCCTAATTCTGGATCTATTGGAGGGCTTTTTAAACTCAATCAATATTCCGGCACCGCAACACACAATGCGGTAAAAGCCATCGGCAAGTTTTTTGGAAAGAAATTTAAGCCATGGGAGGCTGTTAAGTGGACGCGCAATGTTGCAAATGTAGGTCGTGTTTTTGCTGTTGCTGGGACTGTTCTAACATTTGTTCTTCAAATCAAAGAGGATGCAGATGCCGCACAGTTAGAGTCTGATTTACGAGAGAGTCGCGCAGCCATCCGTACTGGTTTTAATGATGCCGCTCATGAAATTGAAATGCATTATGATCAGGCTACGCAAACTTACGTTTCCAGCGCATTGTCATCAGAAATAGAGGATGTCGATAGACAGCTTTCAGAACTACGCGACATGCAGGAAGTAAGGTCCAATTTGTTTGAAAATATTTTGAGCCTGCTGAAAGAAACCCGAACTCTTATTCAAGACCTTCATTCAGTCAACAGTTAATTGGTTTAATTTATACGTGGAATTAGGGTCACACCTTGATTAATGCACTTAGGTTTAATCATTTTGAATTGGGTTGGTATTTTAAAATGAACCGGCTCAAGAAACAATGAGTCCCTGCGGATAAACCGCAGAACTCAGCGTTAAACCTGGACGGTGGATGCAGTAATTTCAAACAATTCGCAGAACTCAAAACGCCCATGGAATAAGGGCTTTCAATGAAGATACTCTGCAGTCACAAACCACTTCCTAAAAAGCTGAAGACAAGCCCCACTGTAGGTGACATCTTCAGAAAGTACGGTAATGCCTTCAGAGCAAAACACCGGTTGCATCCCACTCAACACAAAGTCATGTACGATATCGAACACTGCCGGCGCGGGGACTTCGGCACCCATTGGGAAATCTGCGATACCTGCGGCCATCTGGAAAAAGGATATAACTCCTGCCGAAATTTGGTATGAAAATTTATCGTCCACGTTTGATGGTAATTATCGGCAGATCCTCAGAATTCAGTGATGAGATTGAGGCTCAAAAGCTTCGAGATAGAAATTCGGACATTGAGGTTGTCACATATGATGATATTCTTTGTTATGCAAGAGACCGTCGTGTTTTGATTTCAAATTAAGCCTCTGGGTCGGGCTCACGTAATCACTTAATATTGTGATGCTTTTATGAAAAAACATGATCTAACTCTGCTGATGAGGCAGAAAGAATTCTCTTTAAATATATTGAGGTATATTATAATCAAAGACGAAAACATTCGGCCAACGGCTGGAAAACGCCTGCTCACCGTGAGCAGGCATGGTACAACCTAAAAAATGTGGTTTAACCCTGGCTCCAGTTTTTTGGGAAGGTGCCGGGGTTCTAAAAGAAAAGAAGTTTTATTATGGTACCACAGAAGCTTTGGACGAGGTCAAAAAAGCTCTGAAATATAGTGATGTAAAATTTGAATTTGCTATTGCTCAACCGGGTGTAAAAGCATCAGAACTTACCGATGACATGATGAGACTTCTAAGTTCAGTATAGTCAACGTTCAATTGGGACCATTGGATTTCCCATTGGAAGCAGATGGCCGGAATTAGTTGCGAATTGGAGGGATAAGTGGTAGCTTCAAAAAAAGCTCTAAGTCAGATTAAAGCCTTAAAAATCAGCTTAACGGATTGAATATGCGAATCAGACGAGATATTTCATGTATCATATGCATCGTCCTTCTTTTCTGTGCGGGTAACGGGTTATGCGCCGACACGATCCGGGTGGGCATCCATGAAAGTCGTCCCCTTGCTTTCACGGATGCCGACGGGCATATGACCGGCATTTATCCCGAGGTGATCCGGGAGATCGCCCGGCGTGAAGGCTGGCAGATTAAATGGATCCACGTCTCCTGGCTCCAGGGTCTGGACATGGTGACAAAAGATGAATTGGATCTGCTGGGTCCCATTGCCGTTACAGAGGCGCGCAAAAGCCTGTTTAAATTTACCCGGGAACCGGTTATCGTTGACTGGGGGCAGGTCTACCTGCCTGAGAATTCTGCCATTACTTCCCTGATCGAACTTAAGAATAAACGGATCGCCTTTCAGGAGGGGCACATCATGTACAATGCCCTGGCCGACATGCTTCATCAATTTGATATAGACTTTCAAGGGGTGCCGGTGAAGGACCAGACCACGGTGTTTAAGATGGTTGCGGACGGCAGGGTGGATGCAGGGGCCGTAAACCGGTTGTTTGGTCTGTTAAATGAAAAGGGGTTCGGGCTAAAGGGCAGTTCCATCATCTATTCTCCCCTTGAACTCAGCATTGCAATGCCCCTGGGCAAAGAGAGGGGGATTGCAGGCCGGCTGGATTTCCATCTCAAGGCCATCAAGGAGGATAAGGCCTCGGTCTATCAGCAGATTATAGATAAATATCTGTTCGGCTTGTCCGGTTCCCAGAGTCAGGGTTCCATCCGGCAGGCATTGATCATTTTCGGGGTGGCCCTGGTGATACTTCTGGTGATGGCAGCCTGGAACATCTCCCTGAAGGCCACAGTAAACCGGCGGACCCGGGAACTGGCCAGGAGCACCGACAAGCTCCGGGAATCCAACAGGCTGCTGAATGCAGTGATGGAAACCACAACAGATGCGATTTTTATTAAAGATCTTTACGGACGGTATATCCTTGCCAATTCCGCCACCTGTTCCGCCCTGGGCAAAACCGTGGCGTCGGTCATCGGCCGGACCGATGCACAGCTTTTTCCGGCAGCATCTGCCGATGTGATCAGCAATACGGATGCCCGGGTCATGGAGGCGGGGCAAACGGTTCTCTCCGAGGAGAAACTGGAAACCGTATACGGAGACGAAACCTGGTGGCTGGCGAATAAAAGTCCATACAGGGGGGAGGAGGGAGAGGTCATCGGGCTCATCGGGATTTCCAGGAATATTACGGAAATCAAAGAGTCACAGAAGGAAAAAGAACGCCTCCAGAATGAATTGCGTCAGGCCCACAAAATGGAAGCCATAGGTACCCTGGCCGGCGGCGTTGCCCATGATTTTAATAATATTCTTGGTATTATTCTGGGCAATTCCGAACTTGCCATGGATGATCTGCCCCAAAGCCATGCCGTCAGAACAAACATTGAGGAGATAAAAACCGCATCCATGCGGGCACGGGATGTGGTCAGGCAATTGTTGAGTTTTTCCCGCAAAGGCCCCAAAGGAAAAGAGGTGACAATTGTTCAAAGCATCCTGAAAGAGTGTATCAAACTTTTGCGGTCCTCTCTGCCGTCCACCATTGAGATCAACCTGGATATTGATGAGAAGACCGCCCCCATTGAGGCGGACCCCACCCAGATTCACCAGGTGATAATCAATCTGTGCACCAATGCGGCCCATGCCATGGAGACCAAGGGCGGCATCCTGGGCATTATACTGGAAAATGCGCCGGGGCCGGACAGTCATCTCCATTCCTATGTCAGCCTCACAATAAAGGACACAGGGACCGGCATCCCACCGGAAATACAGGACCGTATATTTGAACCCTATTTCACCACAAAAGCGGTGGGCCAGGGAACAGGTATCGGCCTTTCCGTGGTGCACGGCATTGTTAAAAGCCATGGCGGCCAGATTCATCTGGACAGTGAACCCGGAAAGGGCACCCGGATCCATCTGCTGATTCCCGCCTGTGAGGGCGGGAAGGTCGAAGAAGAGGCGGATACCTCCGGGATAGTCACAGGCCGGGGGATCATCCTTCTGGTGGATGACGAAGCCGCTGTGGTCCGGATGGGAACCACCATGCTGGAAAGGCTGGGATACCGGGTGGCCGGCATGACGAGCCCTGTGTCTGCTCTGGAACTGTTTTCCGAAAATGCCGATATGTTTGATCTGATTATCACCGATCTGACCATGCCCGGACTCACCGGCGTGGATTTTGCCGAGCGGGTCAAGCGTATCCGGCCTGATATTCCCGTTATCCTCACCACGGGGTACAGCAGTAAAGTGGAGGCCGATAAAATCGACAACTCTCGCGTGGACGGGGTTCTGGAAAAACCGTTTGAAAGAAAAAAACTGTCCCGTTATATCAATACATTTTTGACAGGGGCTTAAACACCGCTTATTAGAAAAAAATCTGCCCGGAAGTAATTTAAACTCAGGTCAGATAGACTGTTTTAAAGGCCCGGGCCAGGGTGTCGCGGTTCAGTTCCCTTAGGGTCCAGGTCTCCAGTCCGGGGGTGAACTGGGTGGCATTCGCTGTAGCCGGACAGCAGTTGCTGGGAAGATTTTCGGGTTTCAAAGGCCGCATCCATGAGGGGTTTGGCCCGCGTCGGAAAAATGTATTGATTGATTATGAAAAAATAAGAACATTGGCAGGTTTCAATACATTTGAGGCTTTTCAGGCAGCCCATAGAAGCTGGATCGATGGCTCATTGAAAGCTGATGTTAACACAAGAAAACAAAGATGGACTAAAAGCGTAGCTGTTGGCAGTAATACGTTTGCAACTTTATATTCTGTCTCAATTAGCTTGGAGGGCAAAAGGGCAATATAGCCTGAAAATACTATATTTTGGCAACAAGATACCTATGAATAAAGGATATATCGTGGTCCGACTCCAACCCGGGACCAACCCCAGGCCAAGAGAATGGGCCTTTTAAGTACTTTTTAAATGAAGAACTGTCAAAATAGCGCGTGCAAATGGACATTTTATATCCGGATACGCATGGCATATAACTCACCGCTGCCACAAAAAAGAGTTCCTGCTTAAGCTGGTTATGGATCGTGTCCGCATCAGTTACTCAATATAGTTACTCGACCCCTTGCTATTCCTTCCCGGATGTGTCAGATATATCATTAATAATACCTTGATTCGTTCAAACCCATCCTGGTGGATATTGAGGCTCGGCAGCCGGATAACTACGGAGGGAGAGCGCATTGGATTCCCAAGAAAAAAGCAGGCCGGTTCCCTGGTATCGGAAGATCGTCAAGTCTTCCGAGGGTTTGAAATGCGCTTTGATCGTTCTTTTCATCCTGCTTCTCCCCTTTATCCTCAAGTATTACAAATGGGTTCTCTCTTTTGATCCCCCGGAGAATCCACAGGAAAATCCCGCCCGGACCGAACGACTCCAGATCAAGAAATTGATACGGGAAGTAAAAAAGGAACTCATCGCAGCCGACGAGGCGAGAAAACCCGAAGAAGCCCCTCTTTTTAGGCTCAATAAGTTTGAACTTGAATTGAAATTCGTGCTCCAGAACCGAAAATCATCCTCTTTGCAGGGCGGACCGCCGGAACTCATCGTTGTCTCTGAAAATTCAGGAATAAATTCCGAAGAGGTCCAGACCATACGGCTGACCTATGATATTGCCGGAGAGCATGGCATCGAGGGCCCGGTGCATTCTGAAATGCCCGACACAAAAGGCCGGCCGGTCATCAGCGCGCCTATACCGCCACACAAAAAGGAGGATTGAAGCCATGAAAGGCAGAGGGGTCATAAACGGTTTTCTTCTCTCTTTATTGTTTTTGCTGCTTTCAGGAACTGCTACCGTTTGCGGCAATGAAATAGACGTTTATGTTGAGATTTACCCAAACAACAACGATTACTTTGAAGTGCTGGTGGATACGACCAATATCCCAGGTTTCATCGTGGAGAACTTATCAGTTGACGTTACCGTCTGGCAACCGGGAAGCAGACTTTTATTTAACTACCTCCTGCCCGGGAAGGAGTACCGGGGGAGTCAGTTGTACCGGGAGTTCATTCCCCACCGTTTAGCCAACATTCAAAAGATAGCCGGTGGAAAATACCATGGAAGCATCCGGCCCCGGGGCGGAAAGGCCGACGACATAGACAGCGGTCTGACCCCGATCCATAAGAAGATGAAGGAAACCCCTTACATGCGCTGCCGCAACCAAGCCGTTTCCCGGACCGCTGTGCCACCTTCCAAGTTTCCGGGTGGCGGTTTGCCTGGACTTGTGATCGGTCTGCGGCACAGCCTGAATCAAAGCCAGGTTCCGAAGGTCTACCCGACAACCTACCACATCGGGTGCATGGGCGGGGACCGGGGCGCTCCGAAGGGACACGGATTCATGTGGTTCATGCTCATGGACCGGAGCAGGAGCGGTCTCAGCGAGCAAATCCCGTCGGGCGTTGTATTCGGGCTCAAGCATATATTGAACCAGAAGAAGGTCCGCCTCCCAGTTCTGGGTAACGATGCTGCCCACTGCCCCCCACCGACTCCGGGTTTTATTATACAATACGGCGGTGACGCCAAGGCTCCTGAATGGCGGGGTTATATATGGTATGAAACCGCAGGGCTGAATTCCTTTCCATGGCATGTCGCAGCCCGTCTTCCAAGGGGCACAGTGGTCGGCCTGAAGCACAGCAGTAATCAGACCCCAAAAACCCTCTTTTGGAACGGAGTGGTATACGATCCCGCGAATCCCCATATCCAACCACCGCCTGGATTCAAGCGCATGTTCGGCGGGGACTGGGGGCTTCCGCCCGGCCATGGCTTTTTTTGGTATGAAAAAATCTGAGAAGACAGTTACGCTTCCTTTGACGGCTATATATAAAGCAACTGAAAAGGACTGCGGTTCTTGGATTGGGGTCGGACCGAGGAAGAAGGCTGTCAATTAAGGATATAGCTTTAAAAACACCCCCTAAAACGGATCTATAATCGCTTTTTCGGGGCCAAAAAGAGCGATATAAAAAAATATACTCTGATTTCAACGTCCAAATGAACCGGGCGAGCCGCTTATTTGGAATCATTATGAGAAACTCAATGAAACACATATTTTGTCAATATTTGGAATTGTTATATGGAAACACCGTACGGCACAAAAAGCCATGGAAAGTATCCATCCTCTCCCTTGTCGCGTTTCTGATGGTAGCCGTCTTTATGGAAAGGTCCCCTGTCTGCGCCCAAAAATTGGTGATTCGTCAGAGCAGCGTTCCTCTCGTGAAAAAACCCACGAAACCCCTCGTGGGACAGTTGCCGCTAAGCCGTATTGCCGAGGGGGAACACGACATACGCAGGGCGTGGTTCGCCGGTCCGACCTCTCGGTATTCCCATGGGGTACTTGGTGACGCCATAGAAGCCTCTCAGCTGGTGGTGGAAACGCGCAGCGGGCACCATATTATCACGCAACTTCCCCCAGACAGGGTGTTTGAAGATCTTGAACCAAGAGTGGTGGATCTGACTGGTGACCAAACCGATGAAATTATAGCTATTGAAACTCATCTTCAGCAGGGTGCTTCATTGGTCGTGTACGATCTTGTGGGGGATGGTCTTGTGCCCATCGCGGCCACTCCGTTTCTCGGGAAGGCTTATCGGTGGCTCAATCCCGTCGGAGTGGGAGACTTTGACGGGGATGGTGCCGTGGATGTGGCGCTTGTCGCCACGCCGCACATTGGCGGCATCTTGCGGTTGTACCGTGTAAATAGGGGCCGCCTGTCGGTTTTTGCCGAATATACTGGCGTCAGTACGCACCATATTGGCAGCACCGAACTTGGCCTTGGCCGTGTGGTCTCTGGAACCCCCCGCGATCACATACTGGTTCCGAACCAAGTCCGTCGACGTCTGATGCTGTTAGAATGGACCCCGGACGGGTGGCGTGAGCACGATCACACGAATGTGCCCGGTGTGCTGGAAACCTCGCTTATTCCTGTCGGACCACATCGGTGGCGGTTTAAAGTGGACACAGGAATCTGGTATGACGTTTTCGTGGTCCAGTAGGCGTATTTGGGAAGATACTATCTGGCATAGCGGGTTTTATTGGTGTTTATTTTCTCGCGGTGACATTTGCCCATAACAAAGAATATCAAACATATATCTATCAAGAAAAAATCCAAATCATAAAACAAGTTATCAATAAATATACGTCACTTGCTTTATGATGTCTTAAACAGTAGAAGAAAAGATGATATGCTTGATATTGATACCCAATACGATAGATATGGAATCGCGATGAACAGCATGAAAATTATTTTGGTTCCAGAATTGATAATGAAATTAATGATATTAACAAAGAGTTAATTCTAAAGTTAAATCCACGCAGACCAAAGGATAAAACAGTGAAAAAATTAATTCTCACAGCATTGTTGATATTATCCATTGCAATTCCTGCACAGGCAGCAGATGGAATGGTTAATGCCCGAAGTACTTTTAATGTAAAAGAAACTGCGGATCGAATAGAAAACATCTTGATAAAGAAAGGAATGACGATATTCAATCGAATAAAGCATTCTGAGGGTGCTGGTAACATCGGCATTGACCGGCAGGATACAGAGCTGATAATATTTGGGAATCCAAAGGTGGGAAGTCCCCTTATGAAATGCCAGCAAAGTGTTGCCATTGATTTACCTCAAAAAGCATTAATATGGGAAGATGATAACGCTAATGTCTGGATATCGTATAACGATCCAGAGTATTTAATAAAAAGGCATAATATTGCCGGCTGTCAAGCTGTTATCTCCAAAATAGGAAAGGTGCTGGCTGGTATAGCAAAATCAGCATCAACCCAATAAAACAGTCTGAAAAAGGGTTTATCTCATACATCCCCCCCTGTTTCGGAGGTAAAGATCAGGCATGCTGTTTTACGATTAAATCGATCCGTTAACCCCAAAGGTTATGGCGGCGGATATCCAACAGGAGGAAGAAAGGGTATGACAAAAGAATCCATTGATCCCAAGGCATATGATTTATACGATAAATACTGTCACACTGAGATGACCCGGCGAGATTTGCTGTGGAGGGTTTTTTATCGCTTTCACCGGACGGGTTAGCGCCTATTGGTGGCTATCCCGGTAACGACGATGATGGTAAGGTCATGCAAAAATCCCTGGACAAAGAAAAACTTTTCACAGATATGCTGAACAGTGCCAGGTTTCTAAAGAACCATGAAGGATCCAATGGTAAATTGGGTGCCACTGGCTTCTGCTATGGCGGTGGTGCCGTCAATACGCTTGCCGTCACTATGGGAGCCGATTTGAATGCCGGGGTTCCGTTTTATGGTGTCACCCCAATCCTTGATAATGTATCCAAAATTCAAACGCCTCAAATGATGAATTATGCCGAAGATGATCCAAGGGTGAATGCCTCTCAGGAAGGCTATCGGGAAGCGTTAAAGGCAAATAATAAGAA
>Ga0070728_10004755_pt1 | contig 13829 bp, 13 predicted proteins | sample tdDd471_FD_66723 | JGI IMG/M metagenome (GOLD analysis project Ga0070728, IMG submission 66723) | Marine sediment microbial communities from the Atlantic coast under amendment with organic carbon and nitrate - tdDd47.1 | ecosystem: Environmental > Aquatic > Marine > Coastal > Sediment | place...
CCAGCCAGTCCTGGAACAGCGGCTGGCCGGTCTTCTGGAAGAAGCGGCGCAGCACCTTGCCGTCCTCGATCTTGCCGGTCGCCACGATCTGCTCGGTAAACTCCTCGTCGAAGACCGTCGACGGCTTCTTCTCGGTATGGCCCTTGAGCTCCAGCCAGTGCGCGGTCGCCTTCATCACGCCCTCGGGGAAGACGTCGCGCGGGCAGGCATAGGTGCATTTGTTGCAGGATACGCACTGCCAGATGATGTCCTTGTCGCGCAGCAACTCGTCCTCCATCCCCGTCCGGATCAGGTAGATCCAGTAACGCGGGTTGAAGTCGGGATTGATGGCGTTGACCGTGCAGGCATTGGTGCAGGAGCCGCATTGCCAGCAGCGATGGATGTACTCGCCGCCGGGCAGCGCCGCGATCTCGTCCTGCATCGCCTCGTTGTAGTCGGTGACCGCGCGGTTCTCGATGAACGTGCTCCAGTGGCCGGAGACGTCGACGCCGTCGAGAATCAGCTCCTCGTGGGTGACGAGATTTTCCTCGCGGATCAGGGACTTTTCATGAATCGGCATGCCCGCTCCCCTGCGCGTCCAGTTGCGGCAGCGTGCCCAGAACATAGGCACTGCCATCGATCAGTTTCAGTTTCGTCCGCCCGGACTCGGTGTCGACAGCGTCGAGGCCGAGCATGCGGCGGGTGTGCAGCATGCCGTCGGCCCGGCCGCCGCAGAAATCGGGCCTGAGATACTGCCCGCCGCGGTCGTTGATGTAGCCGGCGTAGATGTGGGCGCAGAGCAGGTCGACATACATGGGCATGTCGCGGAAGACGCCGTTCTCGGCCAGGAAGCCCTGCAGCTCCTCGCGCAGCGTCTGGGCCGTGGCGAAGCCGTCGTCGACCTCGATCTCGGCGGTGTCGACGTCGTCGGCGTACCAGATCTCGCGCAGCACGCCGGTCCTGACCTTGCGGTCCCAGATCCAGCGGGTCATCAGCGGATAGCGGTCCGGGGCGACGTAGTGCAGGATCTCGGCGCCGAGGTCGCGCATCCAGCGATGCTCGCGATCGTCGGGAAAGGCATCGACGAAGGCGGTCATCCGCGCGTCGCAGGTCGCCGTGTCGGTCCAGCCGTCGAGCAGGATCTCGATCTGCCGGCGCAGGGTCTCGAAGCCGTGCTCGGTCAGCCAGGGCCCGATCCGCCGGCGGACCGGGGCGATGAAGCTGGCGATGTCGCAGAATTCGGTTTCGGTCATCTCGCGGACGCGGCCCTTGCCGAGCACTTCCTCGAACAGGGAGGCCTTGAGCGCCAGCGCGCCGATATAGCGCTCGACGCCGCCGGTGTCCTCCGCCGTTTCGACGAGGTTCTCGAACGCCCGCCTGAGCCTGGGTCCGGACAGATCGAGCACCGGACGCGCGGGCGCCGGGGCTTCGACCTTCCGTTTCGCCAGGCCGAACATCACTCGGCGGCCTCCGTGAAACTCTGCCGCGCCAGGGCGAGCGCCGCCATCGCCGCGGCCTGGCCTTGGGCGATGGAATCGTCGATCGTTTCCGGACCGGTCGCGGCGCCGGCGACGAAGACACCCGGCCGCGAGGTCTCCGACATGGCCGAATAGGTCGAGGCCTTGCCGATATAGCCGTGTTCGTGCAGCTTGACGTCGAAGATCGCCGACAGGGTCATGTTGTCGACATTCGGGTCCATGCCGATCGCGTGCACAACCATGTCGAAGGGAATGGTGATCGGCCGCTTGACCAGCGTGTCCTCGCCCTTGACGATCAGCCGCTTGCCGTCCGAAGTCACCTCGGCGATGCGCGCCTTGATGTACTTGACCTTGAACTTCTCCTGGCTGTCCCAGTAGTAGCGATCCTCGTACAGGCCGAAGGTGCGGATATCCATGTAGTAGATGTAGACGTTGCACTTGGGCAGCGTCTCGCGGATCTCCATCGCCAGGTTGGACGACACGGTGCAGCAGATCTTCGAGCACCAGGTGCGGCCGATCTGCCGGTCGCGGGAGCCGACGCAGAGCAGGATCGCCACCCGTTCGGGCTCGCGGCCGTCGGAGGGGCATTTGACGCCGGCGCCCGAGGACAGCATCTGCTCGACCTGGGTGGTGGTGACCACGTCGGGATAGGTGCCGAATCCCCATTCGGGCTTGTTGACGGAATCGAAATGGGTGAAGCCGGTGGCCAGGATCGCGGCCGAGGCCTCGATCTTGTCGCCATTGGCGAGCACCGCCTCGAAGGCGCCGGGTTCGCCGGAGAACTGCTTGACCGTGGCGCCCTTGATCACCGTGACCAGATCGTCCTTCTCGACCCGTTCGACCATGCCGCCGATGGCGTCCTTCGCCCATTCGCCCGAGGGCACCAGCTTGGCGTAGCCGGAGAGGATCGGCGCGCCGCCGAGGGCCTCCTCCTTCTCGACCAGGGTGACGGGCTGGCCCGCCGAGGCGAGCGCGTGGGCGGCGGAAAGGCCCGCGGGACCTCCGCCGACGATCAGAACCGGACGGCTCATTCGGCACCTCCCGCGCCGGCCAGCGCCGCGGGCTTGACGTAGCCGGGACCGGAGGTGATCGCCCGCTTGGGATCGTAGAGGGTCTCGACCCGGCCGGCCTTGACCTCATCGAGATAGGCCTCGAACTCGGCCTTGGCCTTCTCCCAGTCGATGCCGATCTTCTCGAGCAGCATCTCGAAGGGCGAGGCATGCCAGTGCAACTGCGCCAGCTTGTAGGGATGGGCGCCGAGCGCCAGCGCGGCGAACTGGCAGTCGGCCATGACCGGCAGCGCATAGACCTTGTCGACCGCCTTGCCGATCCACTGGTTCTTGTCGAGCGTGGTGATGCAGCCGGTGTCGTGGCCGATCATCACGTCGGCACGGGCTTCCTCGACCGCCACCTTGATCTTGCGGTCGATGGCGAAGGAGCGGGTGAATTCGCGCTCGCCGATGATGTGGCGGAAGCCGAAACCGCAGCAATCGTACCAGGTGGAATAGTCGACGACATTGGCGCCGAGCGTCTGCATCAGGCCGGTCGACACCGCCACCCGGTTGCCGTCGAGAACCGTCTCGTCGTAGATCACGTCCTCGGGCACCATCTTGTAGACGTGGCAGGCGGGATGGACCGTCGCCCGGACGTTGCTGACGTCGATGGTCTGGCGCTCCTTCAGCCGGTCGCGCATGACGTGCAGCCATTCCGAATAGTGGACGATCTCCTCGGGGATCAGCAGCTTGCCGTCGACCAGCCGTCCGAGCTTGGCGAGGATCTTCTTGACCTCGGCGCGAAGCTCGGCCGAATGCATCAGGAAGATCCGCATCTCCTTGTAGTTGCCGAAGGAGGTGCCGCAATGGACCAGCGGGTAATAGGTGCCGACGTCGAGCCCCTGCGACTTCGCCGACATGTAGGCCTGGTGGAAATTGCGCAGGAACACGGCGGCGAGGCTGACCACGTTGCCGATGCCCGAGCCGTGATAGTTCCACGCGGTGCACGAGGTCTGGTCGGTCTCGTCGAGATAGCGGATGTCCATCTGGTTCATCAGCCACATCACCGAGGACGGATAGCCCGGAATGTTGCCGCACTGGCCGCAGGACTTGTGGTGCCAGAGATTGTCGGTCGGGATCTTCTTCTCCCAGCCGTAGAGCGTGCGGGCCATGACAGGCTTGTGGCGGTCGTCGATGCGGTGGACGAGGATCTCGCCGTCCTTCTCGAGCTGCCACATGGCGTCGCGGATGTCCTCGACGCGCTCCTTGCCGGTCAGCATCGAGCGCTTGTCGATCTTCGCCTCGACCCAGTCGGTGGCGCGGCGGGCCTCGTCGGGGGTCAGGTCCGACTGGCGCCAATCCTCGCCGAAATTGGTGAAGGCGCCGGATTTCCCACCGGACTCAGGGGGCTTGCCGGAACTGGCCATTGCATTCTCCCTTTCGCTGGACGGACTCAGTCATCGTCCTCGTTGTCTTCCTGCTCTTCGAGCCACTCTTCGTATTCTTCGCGCTTTTCGTCCATGACGTCGGTGACGACGTCGAACAGGTTCTCGTCGACCGTCTCGAGCTGGTCGAGGACGCCGGTCTCCTCCCAGATCGTATAGAGCTCGACCGAGGTCCTGAGATTGACCTCCCAGGCGGTGTCCATGGTGTGCATGGTCGGGACGGGAATCGCCTTGCGCAGGATGTTGAGCGGCGCGTCGACCTTGCTCACGTTCGGACCCCAGTCCGGGAACGCGTCGCGGGTGATCATGTTGGGGGCGAGCTGATTGCCGGTGGAGATGACCTTGAGAAGCACCCGCGAGAACGGCCGCAGCACCTCCTTGGCCGATTCCATGCCGTGCTTGATCGCCACCTCGCGCATGATCATCACCAGACCGCCGGGCGAATTCTCGAACGGGCAGCGCGCGGCGCAGGTGTAGCACTGGGCGCAGGCCCAGATCTTTTCCTGCATGGCGTCGTAGATGCCTTCGAGATTCTCGGTCCACAGGAGCTGGACGATCTCACGGGGCGAATAATCGTAATACTGGGCCGACGGACAGGTCGCGGTGCAGATGCCGCAGTTCAGGCAGCCGTGCAGCTCGTGATCATAGAGAAGGTGCGAGCTGATATCGTCGAAGATCTCTTCGAGATGCTCGCGGTCGACCGGCGGTTCCGCCGAAACAGGATCGCCAATCGTCGCCGTCTGTGCGGCCATGGTTTCCTCCAGCAAGATGACCTGTCGGGCCCTAGAGCGTGTCCCTGAATTCGATTGCGGTGCTCGCAGCCCCCATTTTTTCGCTGGCAAGGCGCGCAAGCCGCCGTAGTGCGGACCACTTCAAGGATTGCGGAACGCAGCCAGGGGGAAAATGGGGGCTGTCCGACAGGATTTGATCAGATTTCTCCACTTTCGCCCCCTTCGTCGTCGAATATGCCCGGCATGTCCTTCCTCCTCAGGGAGCGAAATTGAACAAATCTGATCAAACCAGCGCCACAATCCAATTCAGGGACACGCTCTAGTAGGTAAGGACCTTGGTGTCCTCTTCCTCCATCACAGCCTCGATGACGTGCGCACCGCCGACGATGCCCTCGCATTCGGGGATCAGGTCGTCCTGGGTCATGTCGAAGAGGTCGAGATTGGGGGAGCAGCAATAGAATTTCACGCCCGCGTCATGGGCGTCCTTGATGAAGTCGTAGACGGTCTTCGGAGAGCCTTCCTTGACCACCAGCTTCTCGGCCACGCCCTTCTTCATGAGCTGGCCCGAGGTGGCGGTGCAGACGACTTCGACCTCGTAATCCATGGCGGCGGCGACCGTCGCCTGGAAGAACGGGGCGCCCAACTCCTCGCCGTTGCGGGGGTCGGTATTGACCATGATGATCATCAGTTTTTCGGCCATGCCGCATCCCTCCTCCTCAGAATGCCGATGTCGCACGTTCGGTCCGTGCGATCGATCTATTAACATATTCTAATATAGGAATTCAAAATAATAATCCAGCGGAAATTCGGCGCCGGGACGCGAGCGCCGTCAATCGGAAACGGTCGCGTCCATCCAGCCGCATTGCCGGACCATGCCGACCATGATCGCGCTCAGCGCCTCGGCGATTCCGGCCTGTTCCGAACGAAGCTTATCGAGCAGTTCGGCGGTGTTTTCCGGCGCCTCGTCGAACTCCATGATCAGGTCTTCCACCATAGCGGACTTGATGCCCGGGTGACAGACGAAGCCGAAGGAATTGCCGCCGATGGCGAAGACCAGCGGATCGCCGGCCGGATCGCGCGCCAGGATTTCCGCGCCCTCGGGCAGAACCGGCAGGTCGCGCAGGTAGGACGCGTAGGCGAAGCGTTCGGGCAGCATCGCCGCCAGCGGCGCGGCGTCCTCGCGGCGGGCCTCGCCGACCTCGAAGCGCAAGGGCGCCTCCTCGGCGCCGCCGCCGGCCGCCACTGCCAGCAGGATCGCCCCGATGCCGAAGCCGACGACCGGACGGCCGCTTTCGAGGAACCGGCGGGCGACGCGCATTTCCGGCGCGAGGCTCGCCAGCAGCGGACCGCTGACGACCCCGTAGGGCCCGCCGCCGAGCAGCATCAGGCCGTCATATTCCTCCTCGTCCACCGGCAGCGTGCCGCCCTTGGTGAATGGCCGGAAGTAGCGGAAGCGGACCGAGCGGCTTTCGAGGTGATCTTCGAGAAGGCCGAGATATTCGGCCTCGGTGTGCTGCAGGACGCAGAGTGTCTTCACGGGCGGCACCTGGGGCATGGTTGCGTGGGCGGGGCGGCGCGACGAAACGTAGGGTCGAAACCGGAGCGCGGCAAGCGCCACAACGACGCGCTCCTGAAAGGCATCGGGAGGGCATTGGTGCCGTGTCGCGGACCGCACCCCAAGATTCGCCAGCGTTCGGGGATGGAAAACGCTCGCGTTTTCGCCTATCTGAGGGGCGTCGCCCGCAACGTCCGCGACAGACCGGGGCGACATCGAGAGAGAGACCAGGGAGCGATCCGGGGTGCCCGAGGGCCACACCAACATATTGCGCTTTCCGTCGGGAGGGGCTTGCGTCGAATGCGTCGACCTCGACGCCACGGCGGCGCTCGCCGGACGGATCGCCGACACGCTCGAGCCCGGCGACGTGGTGCTGCTCGATGGCGCGCTCGCGGCCGGCAAGACGACTTTCATTTCGCTCCTCGCGCGCGCGCTCGGTACCAAAGCGCAGCCGTCGAGCCCGACCTACACGATCTCGAACGTCTATGAAGCCCCGCGCTTCGAGATCTTCCATATCGACGCCTACCGGCTCGCCGGCGCCGACGATTTCCACCATCTCGGGCTCGAGGAATTCTTCCCCGGCGGGGTGGCCCTCATCGAATGGGGAGACCGGGTGGCCTCGGCGTTTCCGTTGGCGCTGCGGATCGGGATCGACTTCCTGGGCGATTCCGAGGAAGGCCGCAGCTTCCGGCTGACCAGCCCGAACCCGCGCTGGCGCCCGTTGATCGCGGAGCTCGCCGGCGAACCGGCGCGGAAATCGGACAGCGCATGAAGCTCGCCATCCGCACATCCTCCGGCGCCTATGGCGTCGGCCTTCTCGATTCCGAGGGCAGCCTCGTAGGCGCGCAATACGGAGACGACCGGGCGTTCCGCTCGGCCAATGTCGGCGACCTGCTCTCCGAGCTGCTCGAGGAAACCGGCCATGCCCAGACCGATATCGGCGAGATCCTCGTCGACCTCGGGCCGGGCGGGCTATCCGCGACGCGGGTCGGGGTGAGCTTCGCCAACGCCTTCGCCTTCGGCGGCGCCGCCAAGCTGTTCGGCGTCTCCGCGCTGCAGCTTCAGATGGACGACGCGCGCCGCGTCACCGAGCTGCCGCTCCTGAGCATCCGGCCGGCGCCGGGCGGGCTGTCCTTCTGGGCGGTCTACGAGGGAACGTCGCGCGTCGTCGAAGGCTGCGAGCCGCCGAGCGAGGCGATCGCCCGGCTGGTCCGCCGGTTCGACCGGCTGGCCGTGGCCGGACCGATCGAGCGCCTCGGGCTCGGCAAAGAGGGACCTGGGGGGGCGGAATTCATCGAGGTCGACCCGCCGAGCCTCGAAAGCTTCTTCAAGGCGGAACGACGGCTGCCGCGGCTCGAATCCGCGATCGCCCTGCTCGAACCCATCGTCTCGCTCGAGGGCTTGAGACATGACTGAGTTTTCCAAGGAGAATGCCTCGTGAGCAAGACGAGCGGTGGCGCGATGGCGAACCGAACCCTGATCGACCAGGCGGCCGAATGCCTCGACAATGGCGGCGTGGTCTTCCTTCCCACCGACACCGTGTTCGGCCTCGCCGTGCGGCCGGACCGGCCGGAAGCCGTGGCCCGGCTGTTCGCGCTGAAGGCGCGGCCGGCGCAGCGGAACCTGCCGGTGATGGTGTCGTCGAAGGCACAGCTCGAGGCCATCGGCGCCGAGGTCAACGAGCGGGTGGAGCGGTTGATGAATTCGCCCTTCTGCCCGGGACCGCTGTCGATAGCGCTCGGTCTCGACCGGGATGCTTCGCCGGACTGGCTCGCCGGCCGCGACGAGATCGCCTTCCGCATGCCCGACGACCGCTTCCTGCTCGATCTTCTCGACACCGCCGGCCCGCTGCTGGTCACCAGCGCCAACCGCCACGGCATGGGCACGCTCGGCTCGGTCGAGGCCGCGCTCGCGCAACTGGAAGGCAAGCCGGACATGGTCATCGACGGTCGCGAATGCGGTTCGGTGCCCTCGACGCTGGTGAACTGCCGCTTTGCGCCGCCGAAGATCGAACGGGTCGGCGCCGTCTCGCCCGAAGCGCTGGAAGAGTATTTCAATTGACCGGCGAACCCGACCTCATCCTCGGCATCGAGACCTCCTGCGACGACACCTCGATCGCGCTCGTCGACCGCGCCGGCACCGTCGTCGCCTGCGAGACGGTGTCGCAATACGCGATCCACGCCGAGTATGGCGGCGTCTATCCGGAACTCGCGAGCCGCGCCCATTTGCAGGCGATCCTGCCGACCCTCTCCCGGGTGCTGGCCTCGATCGAGGGCGATCTCGGCCGCATCGAAGCGATCGGCGTGACCCGCGGGCCGGGACTGATCGGCTCGCTGCTGGTCGGCGTCAACACCGCCCAGGCTCTCGGGCTCGCGTGGGGAAAGCCGGTGATCGGCGTCAATCATCTCAAAGGCCACCTCAGGAGCCCGGACCTCGGGGAGAAGCGGGTGGATTATCCCGCCATCATGCTGCTGGTCTCCGGCGGCCATACGCTGCTCGCCCACATGACGAGCCATACGGAGGTCGAGATTCTCGGCACCACCCGCGACGATTCCGCCGGCGAGACCTACGACAAGGTGGCGCGGATGCTGGATCTGGGCATGCCCGGCGGGCCGGCCGTCGACATGGCGGCGAAACGGGGCGAGCCGGTCATCGACCTGCCGCGACCGATGATGCGCGAGGGTTACGAGTTTTCCTTCTCCGGGCTGAAGTCGAGCGTCGCGCGGCTGATGGAGCGCGACCCTTCCGTCGATCGCGACGACGTCGCCGCCTCCTTCGTCGCCGCGTGCCTCGACGTGCTCGAGGCGAAGCTGATCCGGGCGCTCGACGAGTACGCGCCGAAATCCCTGGTGGTCGTCGGCGGCGTGTCCGCGAGCCCGCAATTGCGGGCGCTGGTCAACCGGATCTGCGAGGAGCGCGGCGTCCGCGCCTGCCTGCCGCCGCTCAAATGGGCGACCGACAACGCGGCGATGATCGCGCTCGCCGCCTGGGACAACCGCGAGCGGGCGAACGGCGAGCGATTGCGGGCCGATCCGAACCTGGTCCTCACCGACTGACAGGCGGGTTCCGGACCGCAGGCGCGGCAAACCGAATGAAGGAGCCGCCGAAATGACGGAGTTTCGTACCGAAACCGACAGCATGGGCGCGATCCAGGTGCCCGCCGAGGCCTATTGGGGCGCGCAGACGCAACGCAGCCTGGAGAATTTCCGCATCGGGATCGAACGCATGCCATTGCCGCTGGTCCGGGCGCTCGGCCTGCAGAAGGCGGCCGCCGCGCGGGCCAATATGCGGCTGGGGCGTCTCGACGAACGCATCGGCGGGGCCATTATCGAGGCCGCAGAAGAGGTCGCCTCGGGCAGGCTCGACGACCATTTCCCGCTGCATGTCTGGCAGACCGGCTCGGGCACCCAGACCAACATGAACGCCAACGAAGTGATCGCCAATCGGGCCGCCGAGCTGCTCGGCGGGAAACGCGGCGACAAGTCGCTGGTTCATCCCAACGACCACGTCAACCGCAGCCAATCGTCCAACGACACGATCCCGACCGTGCTCAATATCGCCGCCGTCGAGGAGATCCACACCCGGCTGCTGCCGGCGCTCGACACGCTCTTTGCCGCGCTGTCGAAAAAGGCGGATGACTTCTCGACCATCGTCAAGCTCGGCCGCACCCATGCCCAGGACGCGGTGCCGCTGACGCTGGGGCAGGAATTCTCCGGCTACGCGGCGCAAGTTGCGCTGGGACGGAAACGGATCGAGGGCGCGCTCGGCCACCTCTACGAGTTGGCGCAGGGCGGCACCGCGGTGGGCACCGGGCTCAACAGCCCGGCCGGCTTCGCCGACGCCTTCGCCCGCGAGATTTCGCAAGCCACCGGGCGGCCGTTCCGGTCGGCGGACAATGCCTTCGAGGCGATCGCCGCCAGCGACGCGGTGATCGAATGCTCCGGCGCCCTCAACGTGCTCGCCGCCTCGCTGATGAAGATCGGCAACGACCTCAGGCTGCTCGCCTCGGGTCCGCGCTCGGGGCTCGGAGAGATCGGCCTGCCGGCCAACGAACCCGGCTCCTCGATCATGCCCGGCAAGGTCAACCCCACCCAGATCGAGGCGCTGACCATGGTCGCGACCCAGATCATGGGCAACCACGTGACGATCACGCTGGCCGGTTCGCAAGGCCAGTTCGAGCTCAACGCCTACCGGCCGGTGCTGGCCCATAACATCCTGCAATCGATCCGCCTTGCCGCCGACGCGATGACGAGCTTCGCCGACAAGTGCGTTTCGGGGATCGTCGCCAACGAAGCGCGGATCGGCGAGCTTCTCGGCCGCTCGGCGATGCTGGCGACCGCGCTGGTGCCGCGGCTGGGCTACGACGCGGTCGCGGAAATCGTCAAGCGGGCGATGGCGGAGGACCTGACCATCCGCGAGGCGGCCCTCGCCGGCGGCAAGCTGACGGGCGAGGAGTTCGACGCCCTCGTGGTGCCCGCCGACATGACCGAACCGGATGGCGAAGACCGGTAGCCGACCTCAATCCAGCCGCTTGCGCAGCAGAATCTCGCCGTAGCCTGGCCTGACGAGATCTTCGAGCGGCGCGATCCTCTCGAAGCCGTTCGCCTCGTAGAAGCGGAGCGCGCCTTCGTTGAAGTCGGAGGAAAGCACCCAGAGGTTTTTCGCCCGGCCCGCCGCCCGCGCCTCCATCCAGCCAAGCAGTCCTCCGCCGATCCCCCGGCCCTGGAAGCCGGGCAGGATCGCGAGCTGTTCGAGATAGGGGCCGCGCAACCAGGGCGAACGGATGCCGATGACACCGGCGAGATCGCCGCCCGAGAGGACCGCGTAGCGGAAAAGGGCCGGGTCGGGCCGGGTCAGGTAGGTTTCGAGACCGGCGGCGGTGAAGGACAGGTCGGACCAGGGCGACAGGGTCGCGACCGCTTCCGCCAGCACTCGCGCCCTGACCGGGTCGACCGGTTCGAGGCGGACGGTTTCGAGATCGGCGGGCTCAGCGGTGAAAAGGCCGGGCATGGGGCTTGCGGCTCGCGATCTTTTTCGGCGCGGCGGATTTCCTGCGGCTTCCCTCATAGGCGAGCGTGTCGCCGGGCTTGTGGTCGTAGCAGGTTTTCGCGATCACCGGGGTTCCGGCGGCCAGGAGTTCGCTGACGGTGACGAATTCGTAGCCGCGCGCCTTCAGCTTGTCGATGATCGCCGGCAGCGCCCGGGCCGTGTGCCAGCCGCGCCCGTTTGCATGCGCCAGCACGATCGATCCGGGCCGGACCTGGCGCAGCACCGTGGCGACGATCCGCTTCGCCGACTGCCCCGGCGCCGGGTCGCCGGTCGCCACGTCCCACTGGATCGACAGCAGGCCGGCATCGGCGACCGCGTCGAGGGCGCGGGGCGAACAGCTTCCAAAGGGAAAGCGGAACAGCTTCATCTGCGCGGGCACCGCCTTCAAGCCGGCGCTGCGCGCGACGACGCAGCGATTTTCCGCGAGCGACGCCCGGACGCGGGCGTAGGCAGCCTGCGGCTTGAGGATCTGCTCGGCCAGCGGCTTGCCCGAGAGCAGGCGCAGTTTCGCATGGGTCCAGGAATGGTTGCCGAGCTCGAACCGCGGATCGGCGACGAGCTGGGCGGCGCGGGACCCGTGGGTCAGCATCCAGTGGCCGCCGGCGAAGAAGGTGGCCTTGACGCCCTGGCGGCGGAGGATGTCGACGACGCGGCCGTCATAGCCGGCGATCTCGTTCGCTGTCTCGCAGAGATCGAAGGTCAGGGCGACGAGCTTCCTGCCCGGCGGCAGGTCGACGCGGCGGATCGAGCCGCGCAGCGGCTCGAGCACCGGCGGCAGGGTCGACGCGAGCACGGGAATATCAACCCGCGATCCCCTGGCGCGGTGACGGATGAGCGGTTCGCCCGGCTTCACCGTCAGGGCGGCCGGGGACCAGCATTGCAGGATCCCCGCGCCGGGCTTCGGCGTTTCGGCGACGCCCGCGCGGGGAAAGCCGACCGTCGCCAGCAGCAGCGCGGCCGGCACCGCCGAGAGGCAGTTTCTAATGCCGGATCGCGAGGCGGGGCGGCTTGGGATCATGTCCGGGTCTCTGTCTGTTCGTTTCGGGCGGAAGGTGGATGCGCCGGACCGGACGGCCCGGCACGAGGATGGTGTCAAGCCACGGCCTGTTCGGCGAACATTGCGGAGCCGCAGCGTTCGAAAGCGGCTTCGAGAACCAGCCGCAGCATGTCCGGATACTCCATCCCGGCAAAGCCCGCCATGAGATTGAACTTTCCGTCCCAGCACCAGCCCGGATTCGGGTTGACTTCCAGCAGCTTGATCGCGCCCTCGGCGTCGGCGCGGAAGTCGAAGCGGGCGTAGTCGCGGCACTCCAGCCGTTCGAACAGCCGCATGGAGGCGTCGACGAGCAGGGCCTGATCGGCTTCCGGCGGATTGGCGCGGCGATAGGCGATGTCGGTCCAGTAGGGGCTTTCGGGGAACCATTTCGATTCGTAGCCGAGGATGCGCGGCAGGTCCCCCGCGAGGCCCGAATAGTCGACCTCGAGGATCGGCAGCGCGCTCAGCCCGGTCTCGGGATTGCCGATCAGGCCGACGCTGTATTCGCTGCCCGGCAGGAATTCCTGCACCAGCATCGAGCGGTCGGGGAACTGGGTTCGAAGCCGGTCGAGATAGGCGAGAAGCGCGCGCTCGTCCCGGACCACGGCGTCCTTGGTGATGCCCTGGCTCGAATCGCCGAAATTCGGCTTCAGCAGCGCGGGGAAGATCGAGGGCAATGTCGCGCCCTGATCGCCGGCGCGGACATAGCTTTCGAGCGGCACCGGGATGTCGAGCTGCGCGGCGACCGCCCGCACCAGCGACTTGTCGTAGCAGAGCGCCAGCGCGCGTGGGCCGGCGCCGGTATATTTCAGCTCAAGCATCTCCAGCATAGAGGGGACGTGCAGCTCCTTGAACGGATCGTTGTTGAAGCCCTCGTCGCAGAGATTGAAGACGAGATCGCCGCCGGTCCGGCGGAGATCGCGCTCCAGGGTCGCGTGGTTGTCGAGATAGGCGAAGCGGTAGCCGTCGAGGCCGGCGAGCGCCTGCTTGAGGCGGCCGACGGTCTCAAGATCCTCGGGACTGAACTGGCCGGCGCGCTTGACGGCATCGGGCAGGCGCGGATCGCCGAGAAGCACGGTGACGTCCTGCACCCGCGCCTTGCGCTTCGGCCGATGCTGCTTGACCGGCGCGTCGGCGGTGAGCAGCATCCGCCGCGCCATCATGCCGAGATCCTGGTTGCGATCGGAATGGGAGTCGACCTCGCCGTGGCAGCGGGCATTGCGGAAGCCGGCCCGCTCCATCAGCGCCAGGATCTCGTCGCGGCCGTAGAGCCGCTCGGCATAGAACTGGTCGGCGATGACGCCCATCTCGTCGTGGACGATCACCTCGCGGGAGATCAGCCTTTCGCGGTCGGCGGCGAGCGAGCGCTCGCGGCAGACGAAATGGTGGGCGTCGATCCATTCCCACGAGCGCGGCTCGAAATGGCTCCGGGTCCATTCGCCGTCGGTCAGGTCGAGGACCAGCGTACCGGATCGGCGCAGCCGGCCCGCCACCTTGCGGAGCACCTTCTCGTCGTCGGCCTTGTCGGCGAAATAGCCGAAGGAATTGCCGAGAATGGCGACCA
>Ga0070728_10004756_pt1 | contig 13828 bp, 12 predicted proteins | sample tdDd471_FD_66723 | JGI IMG/M metagenome (GOLD analysis project Ga0070728, IMG submission 66723) | Marine sediment microbial communities from the Atlantic coast under amendment with organic carbon and nitrate - tdDd47.1 | ecosystem: Environmental > Aquatic > Marine > Coastal > Sediment | place...
TGGAGGTTCAACGAATGCAGCCAGTTTCCGAAAGTGTCCGTTTCAAGGTCAACAACGGTTCTGGCCTTGGCAGCCTCTTCCTGACGCTGCGCCATGTTGTCTTCCACAACCTCTTTGAGATCGTCAATGTCATAAAGGTACACGTTGTCCAGAATGTTGACGTCTGGATCGATATCACGGGGCACGGCAATGTCGATGAAAAACATGGGCTTGTTTTTACGCCGCTTGAGCACGGATTTGACGTCCTTGGCCTTGATCACGGCAACCGGCGAGCCGGTGGAACTAATAACGATGTCCACTTCATGCAGGCGATCCGACATGTTTTCAATCTGGATAGGTTCGCCGCCAAGGCTGTCCGCCAACTCTTTGGCGCGGGAGAGTGTCCGGTTGGCGATAATGACATCCTGAACGCCATTCCGCAGCAGGTGAGTCGCAGCCAACTCTGCCATTTCACCAGCCCCCACAAGCATGGCTTTGGTACCTTCCAGATCGCCAAAAATCTTGCGCGCCAACTCAACTGCGGCAAAACTGATGGATACAGCACTGGAGGCAATGGCCGTCTCGGTACGGATACGCTTGGCAACAGAAAAAGATTTGTGAAGCAGGCGGTTAACAATGGTCTTGGCCGTCCCTTTGGCCACCGCTGCACGGTATGCATCTTTGAGCTGACCGAGAATCTGCGGCTCTCCCATGACCATGGAGTCCAGACTGCTTGCGACTGAAAAGACATGCTTTACGGCCTCTAGGCCGGAATAATTGTAGGTATTATCCAGTAATAATTCAGGATCACCTTTGCAGATAGCAGCCCAATACTGAATGATGGAATCTACAACCTCTCGTTTGGAAACATTTTTGGCTACAGCGATGATCTCCACCCGGTTGCAGGTGGAGAGGGCCATACACTCAAGCACGGGACAATGTGCCATAAGCCCTTGCTCAAAATTCTCCACATCAGTCAGAGCGAATTTTTCACGCACATCGACACCGGCAGTTCGGTGATTGAGGCCTATAAGAATAATTTGTCTGTTCATGGCATTACTCTGAAAGTGATGGTGTGATGGATAAGGGAAATGCACATGCCGACAAAAACCCAGATGGCAAGGATGGCTGGTTTACGACCACGCCAACCGAGCACGATTCGTTGATGAAAGAGAAATGCATAGAGAAACCAGACGGCCAAAGAGCCGATCTTCATGATATCCCAAGTAAATTCTTTGTTCGGTGCGATCCAATACCAGAAGAAAGTAGAAAAAAGTCCCAACGTATACAAAGGGAATCCGATAGCCACAGCCCACCGGTTCACCGTATCAAATTTGTCCAAAGAAGGAACAGCGCTCCCCATGCTGGCGAGGCCTGCCTTGGTCTTGAGCTTACGATTGTAATAAATGAAAGCCACACCGGCTCCAAGAGCCATCATGAGCGCCCCCAGAGTCAGTACGAGGGTGCCTATGTGCAAGCCGAAAAACAAGGCGGTCAACTGCGGAGGCATGATGACCCTGATGCCCCCTAAAGCCATGGATGACACAAAAAGGAGCAAAGCCAAGGGCAGGGCGGTGATGGCCAGGAATTCGAGACGCAAACGCCACCAAAGGAAAAAGTAGATGGCCAGGACACTCCAAGCCAAAATATTGAAATAGAATGTCCCGCCGCTAAGAGCGGTAGGATCACTTGTGAGGATTATCCCCAAGTCAATGGTATTCAAAGAAAAACCAACGACAGCAAGCCATATGGCAATCCGCTTAAGCTTTTCATTGCCGGTGGTAATACCGGTCAGAAAAAGCACAGTACCAAGCGCATACAATGCGATAATAAAAATATGGAGCGTATCAAATAAGCCCATCAAGCATCTCCGGGATGTTGGCGTACAACGGTTCGGGCAAAGATTCTTTAAGTATTTCCCTGGCAGCGTCAAGGTTCTTGTTCTTTATAGCCGCCAGCAAATCCGAATTGACCAGGGAACGAAAAACCGCAGTATTATTCTTTGTCTCTTGTCCAAGCCCGAGCATAAGCGGACGGAGACGGCCCATAAGCGTCAAAAGAGCGGCATATTCATCACCGAAACTTTCCTGTAAATCCCTACGGATACGCTTCGCCATCGCCGGACTTTGGCCTGCGGTCGAAATGGCGACAGTCAGGTCACCACGCTTGATGGTAGCCGGAACGATAAAGCTACACTTTTCAGGCTGATCAACAACATTACATAAAATATTACGATCCGCACAGAGTGTGCTGATGCGCTGATTCACTATTTCGGAAGAAGTACAGGCTATCACCAGAAATTTGCCGTCGAGATCACTATCAACAAATTCACGACACTGAAAATCAACAGTATCCACGTCAAGGATCGACTCCATTTCAGCGTCCGCCTCACGGGTATCGATGATGGTCACATGACCAGCCCCGGAGTCAAGCAGGGACTGAATTTTCCGCTTGCCAACCTCGCCTGCACCGACAACGAGACACGCTTTGTTTTCCAGATTCAAAAAGATCGGGTAGTATCGCATGCGTCTTGATAACCAATGCGCAGGAACATGTAAAATGAGAAATTGCCCGGTTCTTGCAATAATCAATGAAGTTACGATACCTTTTTGACGCCGTGAACATACGAATGAAAAACTATCTTGTCATACAACTGGCCCGTTTCGGAGATTTAATCCAGACCAAACGGCTCCTTGCGACCCTTTCTGCACGCTGTGATGGCGAGGTGCATTTGTGCGTGGACACCTCCCTGAAACCGTTGGCACAACTGGTTTATCCCGATGTCGTCGTTCATTCGATTACGGCTCATGGGACCGGACTGGACGCCTCAACCGCACTCCTCAAAATGCTCGTTGAAAACCGGCAGGCTTTTGCTGAATTGCAAGCAATTGATTTCGACACTGTCTACAATCTCAATTTTTCGGGACTTAATTTTCGGTTGGCCGCACTATTCGACCCGGAAAAAGTGGAAGGGTATTCCTGGCACAACGGACAGGAAATTACCGGCACCTGGCCCGCCATGGCCATGCGTTGGTCCAATCTACGGCGTCTGGGCATGAACCTTGTGGATTTCTGGGCTGGCTATTGTCCGGACATGATCGCGCCAAACATGGTAAACCCTCCAGCCACCCCTAAAGGCGGGGGCATCGGCGTTGTGCTTGCTGGCCGCGAATCCCGTCGTTCTTTGCCTGCCCAACTCCTCGCAACGATTTCAACGACACTTGGAGCCGCCCAAAAAGCAAACTCGATTGTTTTGCTCGGTGGAAAATCTGAATATGCGGCAGGGCAGGCCGTTCTCAAAGAACTGCCACCCGCGCTTCAGGGAAAAGCCAAAAATCTGGCAGGCAAGACAAACTGGGACGATCTGGTCAATATTGTCGGCTCTCTCGACATGCTGTTGACACCAGATACCGGAACCATGCACTTGGCTGCCCATCTTGGAACGCCGGTTACGGCTTTTTTCCTGTCTTCGGCATGGTGTTTTGAAACCGGCCCTTACGGCATAGGGCACACTGTCTATCAGGCTGTAACAGACTGCCTCCCGTGTCTGGAAACTAAACCTTGCGACTATGGGGTCAAATGTCTCGCTCCATTTACTTCGCCGAAATTTCAACGTTTTCTGGTGACACGAAAAAGTGAACACGCCCCTGAAGGACTTATCGGATTTGATTCCGTGTTTGATGATTTGGGGCAAATTTACACCCCGTTTGCCGGGGTAGACAAAGACCACGGACAAAGAACCGTTTTCAGAAATTTCATTCATCAGTATCTCTCTGGTAGTGGGGAAGAGTGTTTTGAAAACGAGCACGTATTTGCTCAAGAATTTTACCGGGAAAAAGACTGGATGACCAAAGTACAACCTCTTGAGACTCATGGATAAATCAATGGATAAATTACGCATACTTGTCATTTTGCCTTTGTACGGCGGCTCTCTTCCCATCGGTCGGTATGTGGCATCAGCCCTCAAGGAAAAAGGACATCTGGTTGAAGTGTTCGAAGCACCAGATTTTTATCCTGCGTATGATTCATTAAACAATCTCAAAGTGACCACTGACAGGTTGGATTATTTACAGAATTCATTTCTGAATGTGGTCAGCCAATCCGTGTTGGCCAAGGTCGAAACATTTGAACCTGATATGGTTTTGTCCATGGCTCAAGCTCCGCTCAACCGGCAGGCGCTCAAACGGCTCCGTCGAGATGGCGTTGTTACGGCCATGTGGTTTGTGGAGGATTATCGACTTTTCACCTATTGGAAAGCGTTTGCGCCTCTCTATGATATTTTCGCAGTCATCCAGAAAGGACAATGTTTTGAAGATATTGCAGCAGTGGGCCAACCCAATGTGCTTTATCTGCCGCTTGCCGCCCAACCCGATTTCCACAAACCGACTGACCTTTCGTCGGTCGAACAGCGAAAATTTGGCTCCGACATCTCATTCATGGGCGCAGGGTATCCAAATCGTAGGGTCGCCTTCAGAGAGTTGGTCAAATTCGATTTCAAAATCTGGGGGACAGAGTGGGAAGGGGACCATGTGCTGGAACCGTTAGTGCAATTAAAGGGAGCGCGAGTCTCATCAGAAGAGTGCGTCAAAATATTTAACGCAACCGCTATTAATCTGAATCTGCATTCCAGCGTCCAGACCGAAAAACTGGTGACAGGCGGAGACTTTATCAATCCTCGCACATTCGAATTGGCGGCTTGTGGGGCATTTCAGTTGGTAGACAAACGCAGTCTCATGGAGGACGCTTTCAAGGATGATGAGTTGGCGACCTTTACAAGTATGTCGGAATTCATTGAAAAAATAGACTATTTCCTAAATAATCCCGATGAACGCAAAGAATATGCAGCCAAAAGCCGTACGCGGGTTCTTCGAGAGCACACCTACGCAAAACGCATGTGTACGCTCATGGAATTCACGGCAAGCCGTATTCCGGGATGGCCTAAGCCTCGATCAGCTTCATCGTTATTTGCTGCAGACTATCCGCCAAAATTGGAAAAAGATATCCACAATTTACTCGGTCAATTGGGACTTCCCGAAGATGTTTCTTTCGAAGATCTTGTCTGGGCCGTGCGGCAACAGCAGGGTAAATTGTCCGACCTCGACACCGCAATTCTTTTCCTGGATGAGTGGCAAAAACTCTATAAAGCCCGATTGTAAAAACTTAAAGTAACAAATGAAGAAACGCCCTGTTCATTTTATTAAACAGGGCGTTTTATTAAAGAATTTAACGAGTTCGGCGAAATTGCTTCAGCCATGCCAAAAGCTTTGGCTCTTCTCCCTGGTCTTTGGGGTGATAAAACTTTCGCCCTGCAAGTTCGCTGGGGAGATAGTCTTGATCCGCCCATGATTTGGGGAAATTATGCGGATAAAGATAACCGCGTCCATATCCCCATTCCCGTTGAAGGGAAGATGTCGCGTTCCTTAAATGCAGAGGAACAGGCTTGGGACCATTCTCCCGAACTTCCTTCTGAGCAGTATGATAGGCGGCGTATGTGGAGTTGCTCTTGGGCGCCAGCGCAAGATATACAGTCAATTGCGACATGGGAATAAAACCTTCGGGCATGCCGATGGTCTCAACAGCCTGATGGCAGGCCATGGCATGACTCAGTGCATGTGGGTCGCCTAATCCGATATCTTCAGATGATGAAATTATCAAACGACGAGTGATGAATCGAGGATCTTCGCCACTTTCAATGAGACAGGCAAGATAATAAAGCGCCGCATCCGGGTCACTGCCACGAATGGACTTGATGAGAGCAGATACCAATTCATAGTGCGAATCTCCGTCTCTGTCGCCACGGACAACAATTTCCGGCAAAGAATCTCGCAAACACTCCGGACACCGTTTTTCTTTGGGCAGTTCAGAAGCATATTCAAGTAAATTAAGCAGGGTACGGGCATCGCCGCCAGCCATGGCTGCCAGCATCTTGTGGCTCTCTTCTTCCAGATCCACACCGAGTTCTTCTGCGCCCCGTGTGCTCACATTGGTCAACTCTTCTCGGCTTAATTGCCGAAGTCGGAGAACATGAAGTCGAGACAACAATTGCCGGGTCACACTAAAAGAAGGGTTCTCCGTGGTCGTTGCCAGCAGAATAATTTCACCAGTTTCCAATATGGGAAGAAAAAAGTCCTGTTGAGCCTTGGAGAAACGGTGCAACTCATCAAGGATAAGAATATCATTTCCCGGCAACTTCTTACGAAGGGCGGTCAAACCGGCTTCCGGTGCGCTCACACGCAGAAATTTCTTGCCGGTCAACTTGGCAAGCAACAATGCCAGTGTTGATTTTCCGCATCCGGGAGGGCCAAACAATAACAAACTCGGCATCCGCTTGGACTTGGAAAAAGCTTCAATCCGATTTCGAATATGCCCTTGCCCGACAAATTCATCCAATGAAACTGGGCGGATTCTATCGGCAAGAGGTTGTGTTTCTTCTATTTCAAGCTTCATGACTATTCCTGTGTACCAAACATGGCCAGACTGAGACAATAAGTAGCTGCCGTTTCCCATCGTAAAATGGAACTTCCAAAAGTAACGGGAACAAAATTTGCCTTCACCAGCTTCTGGGCTTCACGAGCCTCAAAACCGCCTTCAGGTCCTATGACGACAAGCGTATGCCCATGAGCGAGCATGGACGGCGATAAAAGCTTGGTAATATCGTCGGATTCCCATGCTATAACTCGGTTGTCATAATCTTCAGCCATGGAAATCAATGAGTCAACACCACCGGGAAGAGTTTGTAATTCAGGAAGAAAAGAAGCCCCGCATTGCTTGGCAGCTTGGATACTCTTGTCTGTCCAAGTGTCTTTAGGCTGGGCCGGAACGATTCCCTGACTCCGGGTGGCTTGCCAAAAAACAACACCAAGTCCCTTGAGTTCAACTGTTTTCTCTAAAAGATAATTTCTGCGTTTGGATTTCCCCCAACCAATAGCCAGAGTTATTCCATTAACAGGCTGAGGATGCTCATCCAATTGAACAGCTTCAAGCAAAGCTCGCCGCTTTTTGACATCACGGACAGAAAAAAGCCCGTCATGTCCGTGTCCATCAAAAAGTCGAACCGTCTGATCCGGCTCAGTTCTGAGGACCGTTCCCATATGGCGCGCTTCCTGACCGTCCAGCGCAACAAGATCTCCGACCTTGGAAGGCCACAGGTCAGGCGTCAGATAAAAGGAGTTGAGTCTTGACATGGTATGTCCTGAAAATAAAAAGGCCGGGAGCGAACTCCCGGCCTTTTGACTAGAGTTCGTTTGCAATAAGGTCTTCATATGATTCCCGTTTCCGGGCAACAGTCACGGTACTGCCGTCCACCAGCAACTCGCAAGCGCGGGGGCGTGTGTTGTAATTCGAGGCCATGGTAAAACCGTAGGCTCCGGCAGAATAAACCACCAGTCGCTCGCCTTGTTCCACACTCGGCAACTCGCGATCGCGGGCCAGGAAATCACCGGACTCACAAATAGGACCAACCACATCAAAAGGCTTGTGTTGACGACCGTTGAGTTCCACTTCACCAATGCGGTGATAGGAACCATACAGGCTGGGCCGAATCAAATCATTCATGGCACCATCCACAATCAGGAAATTTTTTGTAGGGTTGGACTTGGTGTAAACCACCTGAGTCACCATGATACCGGCGTTGCCCGCAATGACACGCCCTGGTTCAAAAATGACCTTCAATGGCAGGCCCTTCAACTTTGCGCTCAATGCTTTACCAAATTCAGAGGGGTGGGGCGGTTCTTCCTCGTCATAGGAAATGCCGAGTCCGCCACCAAGGTCAAGATACTTGATATCAATGCCAAGCCCTTTCAACTTTTCATTGAAATTCAAAAGCTTATCCAAAGCTTCCAGAAACGGATCAATCTTGGTGAGCTGAGAACCAATATGACAATCCATGCCCACAGGCTCTACATTCTCCAGTTCGTCAGCCAACTCATAAGCAGCCAGAGAATTCTCGATATCCAGGCCAAATTTATTTTCCTGCATACCCGTAGAAATATAAGGATGGGTCTGCGGGTCAACGTCCGGGTTGATCCTGAAACTGACCTTGGCCGTCATTCCCATATCACCGGCAACAGCGTTGATTCTTTTGAGCTCTGCCACGGATTCCACGTTGAACATCAGGATGCCAGCCTCAAGAGCTTCCCGAATTTCAGAATCTCGTTTGCCCACGCCGGAGTATACGATTTTTTCAGGGGCGACGCCGGCTTTAAGAGCGCGGTACAATTCTCCACCAGAAACAATGTCCATGCCAGCGCCTTCAGCAGCCAACAACTTGAGAACAGCCAGGTTGGAATTGGCTTTGACTGAATAGCACGTAAGGTGATCCAGCCCATCAAAAGCGGAATCAAAGGCCTTGAAATGACGTCTGAGCGTGGCGGCAGAATAAATGTAAAGCGGTGTGCCGTATTCTTCTGCAAGAGCAGTAACACTGACTTCTTCAGCGAACAGGACTCCGTCACGGTATTCAAAATGATGCATATGTATTCGATCTCCTAAATAATGATATGATGAATATCTACTCTGTATTCTTGAGTATCATCCAATACTTTTCTCATATCAAATAAAATTTCAAAGCTACGGTAAAGCCTCAAAAACATCGGTATATTCGATAGCCATGGTAGACAACTCGCTTTTTCCAGCCACACGGAACCGATAATCTATTCCCGGTTCAAGGCCGCATATGCTCAGTCGAAGCGTGTTGCCTGTCAGATCAAAACCTTTCTGGTCACGAGTAAAATGAACTGCGTTTCTAGGTACAAAGGGGCATCCTTCGCACCCTTGCCCCTCTTCAGTTCCCACGGCTTCATACTGGACACTCGCGCGCCAAAGGCGATTGGGGGATCCAGTGACCGCAATTTGCAGCATAAGGCAGCCGTCCTGTCTGACACCGTCCATGAGTTTCAAGCTGAACGTGTCTTCGCTTTTCACGGACGTTGGCCATTCCTTGCGACCAAGGGCGCAACCGGACAGTACTACGAATACGAAAATGAGTAAGGTGGCATGAACAATCTGTTTACGCATCGATTCTATTCCTTGATCATGTCCTTCCATTGATTGAGCAACATCAAAGCCTGAATGGGCGTCATGCCATCCACGTCGAGATCAACAAGCTGAGTAATGATCGGATGCTCGACCAGTTCTCCAGAAATTTCGATAGGGGGAGCACCAAATCCAGGCAACAACGTTTGAGATGCCCGCTCTACGGCTCCCTTCGACTGGTTATCCTGCGACTTTTCTTCGAGCTTCGCAAGGATTTCCCGCGCACGTTCCACAACGCCGCGCGGCACTCCGGCCAGTCGAGCCACTTCAATACCGTAACTCCTGTCAGCTGGGCCGGGAACGAGTCGGCGTAAAAATACAATGTCGCCTTTCCATTCCTTGACGGCAATATTGAGATTACGCAGCCCTTCGATCTTACCTTCAAGACTCGTCAATTCATGGTAATGGGTAGCGAAAAGGGTACGAATGCCACCACTGGCGCGGGAGGAAAGTTCTTCGACGACAGCCCAGGCCAGTGACAACCCGTCATAGGTACTGGTACCGCGTCCGATTTCATCCAGAATAACCAAACTCCGCTTGGTGGCCTGTCGAAGAATTCGGGCTGTTTCAGTCATTTCCACCATAAACGTGGAATGGCCTTGCGCCAGATTATCCGAGGCCCCTACACGGGAAAAAACACGATCCGCCAACCCGAGACGTGCAGACTTAGCCGGAACAAAAGAACCGATCTGGGCCATGATGGTCAAAATAGCCACTTGTCTGAGTACCGTGGATTTACCAGCCATGTTCGGGCCGGTAATAAGCAGGATGCGCCGGTCTTTATCCATACGCAAATCGCCGGGGATATAGTTGGAAGCACCCATAGCTTCTTCCACCACGGGATGACGTCCTGCCTCGATCTCGATCTCCATGCCGTCATGAAGAGCTGGGCGATTCCATTCATTGACACGGGCCGATTCCGCCAGTCCTTGCCAATAGTCCAGAGCAGCCACGATGTCGGCCATGAACAGGAAACGGTCCCTTGCTTTAGCAAGACGCCCGCGTAAATCCTGAAACAATTTGTACTCAAGACTTTTACGTTCATCGGAGGCCGAAATGATACGGTCCTCCATCTCCTTGAGTTCAGGGGTAATGTACCGTTCGCTGTTGATCAAAGTCTGACGACGGATAAAATGTTCCGGCACCTGGCCTTTGTACGCTTTGGATACCTCAAAATAATAACCAAAAACCTTGTTGAAACCAAGTTTGAGCTTGGGAATATCGTTGGCAGACAGCTCTTTTTCATGCAATTCTCTGAGCTTGTCCTCGCCGTGCTCGTTAAGCTCAATAAACTCATCCAGAACGGCATCATATCCTTTCTTAAATAAACCACCATCCGTGATGACCGGAGGAGGGCTGTCAACGAGGGCTGATTCAAGCAGGGTGGTCAGGTCATCCATCCCATCCCATTTTCTGAAAACCTTGCGAAGTTCGGGAGCCGCCTCAAGTTCCTGTTCTTTCAAGCATGCCTGGAGAACGGGCAGCATTGAGAGACTCTTGCGCAACGCGATAAAATCTTTGGGATTTGCGCGTCCCAAGAAAATACGCGTGGAAAGACGCTCCAAATCGTAGACTGAATCCAGTGCATGCCGGATATCGGAACGAAGCTGATCGCGTTCAAAGAAAAAAGTGACGCAATCAAGAGACTTATCAATGGGAGAAAGTTGTCGCCACGGCTGACGCAAACGGGCTTCCAGCAGACGTCCACCCATAGGGGTCATGGTCCGATCAAGCACATGCCACAGCGTACCAAGTCCGGTTTTCCCATCAAGACGCCTGAATATTTCAAGATTTCTTTCGGTTATCTCATCAAGAAGCAGGTGTTTACTCAAATTCAACGGCTTGAATTCGCCCAAATGCCCAAAGTCGCCTTTTTGCGTCTGCTCAAGATAGGTAAGGAGTGCGCCGCATGCACGAGTTAACTCATTTTTCCCGCTCAATCCGAGGCTATCAAGGTCTGCAACAGCCTGCATTTCCAGAATTCTGTTCTTTGAGGCTGTCAGATCGAAATAGGCTCCCGGTGCAACGCTGGTTACCTGCGCACTCAATTCATTATATTGAGGCGGTACTTTTTTTCCCTGAGGGAGAAGCAACTCACTGGGACTGATCTTCATCATCCACTGCCAGAGTTCAACCTCACGACGACTGTGTAACCCGGCCCATTGGCCTGTAGAAAAATCGAGCCAGGCAATACCACCCGCGTCTTTGGTGTCATCCCAATAGAGGGAGCCTAGATAATTGTTGGCCTTGGACTTAAGATTTGAATCCTCGACAACCGTTCCCGGCGTGAGCACTCGCGTCACATCCCGTTTCACCAATCCTTTGGCTTCCTTGGGATCTTCCACTTGATCACAAATGGCGATCTTGTATCCCTTGTCGAGCAATTGGCTCAGGTAAGGCTCCACAGAATGGTGGGGCATACCGCACATGGGGATGGGATTTTCGTCATTGGGATTACGACTGGTCAGAGCAATTTGAACAGCTCTGGCTACAATCTCGGCATCTTCGAAGAACAACTCATAGAAGTCGCCCATACGAAAGAAAAGAAGGCAGCCTGGATTTTCCTCCTTGAAACGGAGGTACTGCTCAAGCATGGGCGTCAGTTTTTTCTTAGCCACGTGAAACCTGAGATGTTGGATTTATTCGGAAATATCCGTGCGAAAAGCAATGGAGTGCCAGCTTCGGCAACGGGGGCAATTAAAAAACAATTGATCTCGCTTCAAACCGCAGCGACGACAAAAAAAGCGGCGCACTTTGCGAGCTCGATCGATAAAGAACGTAAGCTGTTCTTTATAGAAGGGGGTCAAAGTTTGGTCGGTACGAGACAGCTCGAAAAGTTCAAGTCGAGCCATCCAGAAATCAGGCTGGAGCATTAACGACTTTTCCAGCCAAGCCTGCGCGTTCTCCAAATCCTCAATGCGGAGCAGAAACATGGCACCGTAATAGAGCAGGAGAACATCCGGATCTTGTCTTTCAATGATCGGCAGTATCGCATTGATCAATTTTTCATCGTTGCAAACACGCGACCACTCGTTTTCTTCGCCAAAAGAAGTCTGCTTGGCCTTTTCCGCACGATTAACGGCAATGAACAATCCTTCAAAAAGCACAAAACGCAAATCCGGCGCAACATGACCAAGCGCTTGACCAAGAATATCAGCAACTTTACCGGCATTACCGGTTTTGTACGCCTGAACTATTTGCTCCAGCCATGCCTCGACAGCACCTGGGTAGGCACGAATGGCATGACGCAAGGCTCTATGGGCCTGAGAATTATTATCTTCTGAAAAACGATCAAGAGCAAGACGGACAAGGTAATGAGCTTGAGGCAAAGGAAGATTCAACTGACCGTAAGAATCGGCAGCCTTTTCAAAATCACCACGCTCAGCGGCCAGACGCGCCATTTCCTGATGGATAGCAGCAGGGTCCTGGCCCAACGAACGAGCCTCCAGAAAGGCCTTATCAGCACGGTCAAGAAAACCGGCGCGTCTAAAGTCTCGGCCCAATTCAAACCAGGCCCTGGCCTTGAACTCACGATCAAGACCAGGCCTGACGATAAGACTATTTCGGATCTGAATGGCCCGTTCAATCTCACCCTGCGAACGATACAAGCTGCCGAGCGCGAGATAGATTTCAACCGCTTCCGGGTCGTTCTTGACGACCTGGCTGAGTTCCTCAATGGCCGCACGAGTGTCTTGAACAGGCAGGGAAACCCCGCCGCCAGCGTCACGAGCGGCCCTGACGTTCTCGTCGAAAGTCGATGCCTTCTTACGATTGAAAAGTTGCCAAACCATATGAATCCTTATGCGTTCTCTTCTTCGTTTTCCTTGGTCTCAGCGTAGGGTTGGTCTTCGCTGATGGGCATATTGCGCAGGGAGTTGAGCTCCTGTTCAAGACTAGCCATACGAGTGCGACACTCTTTGAGCTTGGAACATGCACGGAACTTGTCGACAATGAAGTAAATCATGGTCAACAGGGAACCGGCAACAAAAGCAGCCAGAATCAATACGCTGAATGGCAGCGGAATGGAATGCAGTGTGGCGATGTAAGGAACATCCAAAATCAGCGTTAATTCCTGCTGCAACGATTCAATATTCTGGCTAAAGAAAAGGATGGAAAATACAAAAAGAGCCAACAGAAACAGGACTTTAATAAAACGCATGAGAATCTCCTTAAACAGTTATTTCATCAAACAGCGGTTTAAGTTTGCTGTAAGTTGAATTCAAGTGTTCCGGGATAACGGTAGTTTCCCCGAAAACGGCCATGAATGAAGCGTCTCCATTCCAACGCGGGACAATCTGAAAATGCAGATGCTGAGCAATTCCGGCACCTGCCGCCTCCCCCAGATTGAGTCCCATATTTATCCCTTGGGGATTAAAAACTTTTTCTAAAATAGTCGTACAATGTCTTAGCCAAAGCATGCAATCATTGGATTCATCAAGTGTCAAATCCGTCAGATTACTCACATGCCTATACGGCGTCACCATGAGATGACCATTATTATATGGAAATTTGTTCATGATGACAAAGCAGTGTTGCCCTCTAGCCAGAATACACCGCTCTTCATCTTCGGATGAATCTTCAGGAATGCAGAAAACGCATTCATCCGGCTTGGGGCCGAGGATATAATTTAGACGCCAAGGCGCCCATAACACTTCCATTTTTTCTCTGTCCCTTGCTTCAGGCTCTATACATCTAGAACCTGAAGGCCATAAATTGTGGCACAATTCTTCAAAAGCCGTAAATTTGTGATTTTTCTACACCGCTTGCCACAAGAGGGCAAGCGCGAAACACATTACTTTTCAGTAGAATCTCCATT
>Ga0070728_10004757_pt1 | contig 13827 bp, 9 predicted proteins | sample tdDd471_FD_66723 | JGI IMG/M metagenome (GOLD analysis project Ga0070728, IMG submission 66723) | Marine sediment microbial communities from the Atlantic coast under amendment with organic carbon and nitrate - tdDd47.1 | ecosystem: Environmental > Aquatic > Marine > Coastal > Sediment | place...
CTGGCTTTCTTCAACTTCAGTACATCCATCAGCATGATTGAACGTGCCTTAGTTGGTCCGTGGGAAATTGCCTCATAAAATGAGATACAGGGCAATATATCACATTAGCTCCTCTATAGGTTGGTGTTCTTTGCAACTATGGTTGATATGTGTCATGGGATTATTCGTCATTAGCGCATGTCAACCAGAGGCAACACCCGTCGCGAATTTAGCACCGCCAACCCCCACGCAAGACATTACAGAAACACTTGCCCCGCCGATACACTATGTACTCGGCACACATATTCAAAACATGGATTCCATCCGAGATGAAATTGCACAGTCCGCTCTTCTCATTCCAGCATCTGGTTTAACCGTAGATAGTCTATTGGGAACAGATTATGACATTATTGCCGATTATGGGGTCATCGATGGCTGGCAACAATCACCTGTTATTCCAACCATAAGCCTCATCATTAACCCAAACCTTGAACCTCTCAATGATGACGTGATCGCTAATGTCATTCGTAGTGGTGTTGATGGTGTGCGAATTGTCAATCAAACCAACATTAGTGGGACGCTCCCCCTTGCTATCTCCACAATACGTTTGTCTAGCCTAAAAACTGAATTTGCAAATATGGGTTTTCCTGATGGATTTGAGCTACAGATGAGTATTGCAGAAATCCCAAATAGTGATGCCATTGTGAACGAACTCAGAGCCTTAAATATCGATTTACAAATTAAACAAGATACTTTAGAAAATACAGTCGTGCAGCTCACCAATAATCGGTTGCATCTGGCAATCATAAAATGGCATGATGTATCCGAAAAAGCATTGTGGACAACGGCTGTCGGAGAAATGAATGTCATTGACTTATATCAACTTCCCATCAGCTATTTAGCATCTCCCGAATTAACTATTACATTCGCAGCTGATGGCTTTCCTATCGCCTCGTATTGATTTTCGATGTGAGAATCCACAAAACACGCTAAAATTAAATAAATTTGCACCACCTTTGGAATAATCAATGAAACTGATTCTCACTCATGAAAATGCTGATTTCGATGCCGTCGCATCGATGTTAGGGGCATCCAAGTTATATCCGGACGCAACGCCGATATTGCCCAAGACCATTAATCGCGCTGTGCAAGAGTTTTTAATGCTCTATAAAAATGCCCTACCATTTATTCATCATAAAGATTGGATACTCGGTAGAAATAAAATCGAACAAGTCATCTTAACCGATACCCAAACCTATCAATCTGTTAAAGGTATCAAAAAAGACACCCCGACCCTTATCATTGACCATCACCCCCTAGAACGTAAGTTAAACGCTCACGAAACATGGGATGGTGATGAGATCGGGTCAATCAGTACACTGCTGGTTGAACGTATCAAAGAACAGAAAATCTCTATCAATTCACTAGAAGCAACCTTACTTGCCCTTGGCATCTATGCCGATACGGGTATGTTGACATTTGGAACGACAACACCACGGGATGTTACAGCTGTCGCATGGTTGCTTAATCAAGGTGCAGTCCTCAATACGATTCGACACTTTTTGACACTTCCATTAACCGATGACCAACAAACCCTATTTGACAAACTTCTCAAAACCGCTACCCATCGTATGATTCATGGACATTCTGTGACGATTACTGCGACACAATCTGATGAATATGTTGAAGGGATTGCATCTGTTACGCAACGCCTGATGAATATTTGGGACAGTAGTGCCCTATTTACGTTAGTCACCATGCAACAGAAGATGCAGTTAGTCTGTAGGAGTCGTGTAGATGATATAGATGTCAGTCAAGTCGCAGAACTTTTTGGCGGCGGAGGGCATCCTAAAGCGTCTGCCGCGACGATCAAAGGCGAAGAAATCGAGTCTATTCGTCAACAAATTTGGAACTATCTACAACATCATATCCACCCTGCTGTACAAGTCGCAGATTTGATGTCATACGGCTTACAAGTCTTGAATGCCGACGATTCACTTACAGATAAACTCAGTTTCATAAGGCAGATTGGGCATGAGGGGTATCCCGTGGTTGAAAATCATCAAGTCGTCGGGTTACTAACACGCCGTGATGCAGACCGTGCATCTGAGCATAAACTAAACACCTTAAAAGTCCGTGATGTAATGATACAAGGCAATGTCACCCTTACACCAGAAGACTCTGTCTCTGCGCTAGAGCAACTTATCGTCAATAGTGGTTGGGGACAAATCCCTGTGGTCAATCCCGATGGTGAGCCGATTGGCATTGTCACACGGACTGATCTCATTAAACATTGGGCAATGACACACCCCAGCTATCAAACCGAAGCACCGACCATCACCCCCGATGACATCTTGACAATACTTGGTGCACCTGTTGATCAATTAATTAAAACCATTGCTCAACAAGCCCAAGATAGTAACCTCCTCATCTATATGGTTGGCGGGGTTGTGCGTGACTTGTTGCTGAAGCGCAGAAACCTAGATATTGATTTTGTGGTAGAAGGTGATGCAATTAGCTTTGCGAAGAATCTTGCTCAAGTCTTTAGTGGCACAGTACATAGCCATATACCATTTGGCACAGCAACATGGACCTTAGATGAAGCAGTTGCACAAAAACTCAATCTATCGCTTGGTGATATTCCACATCATATCGACTTTGCGACAGCACGTTTTGAATATTATGAACAACCTACTGCATTACCAACTGTGTATAGTAGTGGTATCAAACTTGATTTACAACGACGCGACTTTACAATGAACACGCTAGCCATCCAACTCAGCCCTCAACCCCAAATGTGGCGTATCCTAGATTTTTATGGCGGCATTGATGACCTGAGAAATGGCATAATCCGTGTCTTACATAGCCTGAGCTTTGTTGATGACCCCACGCGAATTTTACGTGCGGTGAGGTTTTCGGAGCGTTTACAGTTTGTCATCGACCCACGCACAGCACAACTCATTCGGGGTGCTTTGCCGATGCTCAAGCGCATTACCGGCGAGCGCATCCAAAACGAAATCACACTACTCCTACGGGAGAGTACGCCAGAACGGGGCATTCTAAAATTACAGGCTCTTGGTGTCTTAGAAGCAATCCATCCTGATTTTCGTGTAAGTATTCACCTACGCGACTATTTCGAGCAATGCCGTAACCTTCAAATCCCGTGGGATACGACAGAGCATGAACTTACCCAACTTTACTGGCACATTATGGTGATGGAAATTCCACCAACAAGTGTCAGTCAAATCTGCAATCGTTTTGGGTTGGGGCGTGGACTCACAGAATCGATGGTGGCAACCGCATCATTGTTGGAGAATACAAATCAATTTACCGAACCTTCACTCAAGCCAAGCCAAATCACACACTATTTGGAGAAAATACCTGATATCAGTCTTCAAGTTGCATGGATGACTCTGAGCAAACAACCTCATGTCCAAACGATAATTGAGACGTATATGACAACATGGCGACATCAGCGTACAACCATCAACGGGAATGATCTTAAACAGATGGGATTGTTACCGGGACCCCGTTATAAGACTATATTGGAGACATTGCGCTTCAGTTGGTTAGATGGTGACATTACGACACAAGAAGAAGAGCGTGAATTACTACGTCAGTTAGTAGAGGACAATTCATAACATGACAATCCAAGAATTTACACCTCTCGAACTAATCTTAAAAGCGACACTGAAAATACGAAAAGCAACTCATGAAGATGTAAAACGATTAGAGTGGAATGGACAATTCACGCATCTCCGCAAGTTATTTCGTCGTGCATATTTAGAACAGCATAACGGACAGCGGCTGATGCTGGTCATGGACTTCAACGGCTATCCTATTGCGCGTTTATTTATCCAGTTCATTAGCTCCGACGGTGTGATCGCTGATGGGAAAACAAGGGGCTATATTTATTCTTTCACTGTGATCGAACATTTCCGCAGTTTAGGTATTGGGACACGAATGCTTACCACAGCAGAAGCTATTTTACGTAAGCGCGGATACCAAATAGCAACAATTTCAGTCGCAAAGGACAATTCACGTGCTCTAAATCTCTATAAACGTCAAGGTTATCACATATATGGGGAAGATAGTGGTGAATGGCAATATTATGACCACGAAGGTAATATTCGCTATGTGAATGAGCCCAATTGGTTCATGAAGAAAGCATTGTGAGCATTCTAATACCAAATACAAACCTAACTATAACGCATTTGTCTGAAAATTAATTGAGTTTGCATTAAATCCTTGCTAGAATCTTAATTATGTTGTATTGTTTTTTGTGGCGATAAATAAGAGATCGTCACTTTTTCTGTCAATTAAAGATAAGGTATGTGTATATGGCTACTAAGGACACACAAGTTCATATCACTCGGTGGCAAGGTGGACAACATCCTACCAGCTCCATTATCACTCGCATCATGAAGAGTGAAGGATTACGTCCTTACAAATGGAACAATGCCCCAAATTATCGGTATGCAGTCCGCAGTCATAATTATAACAAAGTCCTCTATGTACTTTCTGGCAGCCTTGAACTCACCCTTCCCGACACCAACCAACGGACAACTGTAAATCCTGGAGACCGCATCGATATTCCTGCTGGTGTGCGTCATGGGACAAATGTAGGGAAAACAGGTGTTGAATGTGTAGAAGCATCGGTTGCCCGCGCACAACGATAAATATCTAAGATCATAAAATTGAAACTAAAGACAATATTATTCCGATGAGGAAGCTATTTTGTGTAGCCCTCCCTTATCGAGAATTTCTATTGTCTTTCTTCCGGTTTGAATCAGAGATTGTGATTTGAATTGGTTCAGGATTTGAGTGGTTGTCTCTCGATACGTACCTAACATATCTGCTAGATATTGATGCGTATAACCACTGAGTTTACCCGTTGAATCTCCTTCACGATCAAGACGAAGCAACAATGTAGCAAGGCGTGTTGCAATTGGTAGAAATGTCACATCAGCTAGCCGTTCCTCAACTTGTGATAAACGATTACCAACAGCTTCTAAAAATCTGAAGGCAATCTGAGGTTTTTCCATAAACATCTCTTCCACTTGTTCCCGATTCCAAACACAGATAGTACAATCATCAATGGCTTGAGCATAAGTCTGATGCAGATGTTGCCCAACCAATGCCATATCGCCAAAAATAGCTCCTGGATGCAAAATTGCAAATATCAGCTTCCGTCCATCAGGAGACATCCGATACAGTTGAATACGCCCTTTTTTAAGAATAAATAACACATCACCCGGATCATCTGGCATATAAAAAATATGACCACTGCGATGATCGATCATATGGGTTTGATCACTTACCTGCTCAATTTCCACATCAGACAAATCCTGCAACGCATCTACTTGATTTAAATAATCCGTCTTTTTCTGATTCATCAGTATCCCTTCCCAAAGTAACACTAAAACGTCATTTCACTATCCTAACACATTCTATGATATGCAATATTAAATAGCATCTTGAATAGTGCCAATTGGTCTGAAAGAATCGCGTAAGAGAAACCATCTAAGCTATAAGAGACTAGAATACAATGTGAATTGCTGTAACCATAAGAAAATGAATAGGATTCGGCAAGCATCTTGTAAGCAATTCACGTTAAACATACAATAAAGTGGATAAACATAAGGACAATTTATAATGGAAAATGTCACTATAGGGTTAGCGGTTGTCGCGGGATTTCTCTCCTTTATATCCCCATGTGTACTACCGCTTGTTCCTGCTTATATCGGTTATATGAGTGGGCGTATGACCTACAATATTGCACGGCAAACAGCATCAGGCACAACAGAATCGAATAGTTTAGCAATGCGACTCCACCTGTTGTTACACGGGTTAGCATTTGTTGCAGGATTCACGTTTGTTTTTGTGCTGATTGGATTATTAACCACTGCTCTTGTCAGTGTTGCAGGACAATATGTCAATACCTTTACGCTCATCATTGGTCGTATCGGTGGCATCGTCATTATCTTATTCGGATTACAATTCATGGGTGTCTTACCCAAGATTTTTAAGTGGTTACGCAAAAAAGAGAATGCGACTTTACTCGATAACCCTGCCATCAGTCTTGTTATTGCAGTCATTATCAGTGGACTCTTTTACTGGGGATTTGTCCAGCAAATTATTTTTTCATTACCATTAATTGCAGGATTAATCCTCGCAATGTTTATGAATGGTGCATTCACTCATCCTGCCGTATTCTGGAATAACGTATTTAATCGTATCGAATTGATGTTATATTCTGATACACGTGGTGATATTGAACCGAATGGACGCGAAGGATTACTTGGTTCAGCATTTATGGGAGTAGTTTTTTCTGCGGGTTGGACACCTTGTATTGGTCCCCTACTCGGCACAATATTAACCGTTGCCGCAACCACAGGTGACATTGCACAAGGGATGCTGATGTTAACGGCTTATTCGCTAGGTCTTGGTGTACCCTTCATCATCACAGCCTTATTGCTAAACAGCGCACAAGGGATCCTCCGTCGCTTACAGAAGCACATGCACATTATCGAACTCATTAGCGGTACGTTGATGATTATCATTGGTCTTGCTGTCGCGAGTGGACAACTACAAAGCCTAAGCCAAACTTTCTCACAAGGTGAATTTGCAGACTTTACCTTCCGCGTCGAAGAATGTGGCGTTGGTTTCTTTGAAGGTGAACTCAACATGAGTCACGTTGGATCATGCTTGAGTGGTTTATTAGTACCAGTTGCCATCAATCAGAGTGCAAGTGGTAATTTTACAGCCAACCAAACAGAGCAACAATATTTATTCCATGCTGATGCAAATACCGCCATAGACTTTGAAGTCCGTAGTGTCAATGAAGCAGTTGTGGATTTCAACATAGTTTTATATGCTCCTGATAATACTGAACTTGCTCGTGGATCAAAATCCGAAGGGATTACAGCAGATAGCAAATATTATCCCCTCATTAATTACACGCTTGAAGAGGAAGGGCTTTATCGCATCGCCATTTCCAACGCCTCGCAAGTGGAAGAAGCGCGCTTCCGTGTTAAAGTTCGGGATACAGAACCGATTGACACGACAATAGGTGCAGGGAGTTCCCTAGTTGATGTTGTCGCCAGTGGGACAATTGGCGGACAAACGATAACACCTGTAAATGGTTCACCTCAAAGCGATTTGCTAGATTCGATAGCAAATACTGGGGTTAATAGCATCACAGAGATTGCCGAATTCATTGATCCTGCGACAGGCCTTCAAGAAGGGAATCGCGCACCAGATTTTACAGTCATGACAGATACAGGCGATCCGATTACCCTTTCCAATTTACGTGGGAATGTTGTCTTGCTTAACTTCTGGGGAACGTGGTGTGGCCCTTGCCGTCGTGAAATGCCAGAATTCCAACGAGCATACGACGCATTTAACGATCAGGGCTTCGAGATACTTGCCGTAGCCGCTGATGACAGTTTTGAAGCAATTTCAGCCTTCCGTGAGGAATTTGACTTAACGTTCCCACTAGCATTAGATGACACTGGCGAAATCAACGACGCTTACGGTATTCAAGTTCGCCCAAGTTCATTCTTACTCGATAAAGATGGTAATATCCTCATCCGTCACTTTGGGATGATGACCGAAACACAAATCCAAGAGATGCTTGAAAAAGCACTTACTGAAGAGTAAAACCATGGATGGGGATATAGCACACATCTATGTCCCCGCTACTTCCTCATGACACGGATTCAACAATTCCTCTCGCTAAGTTTCGGCATCGTATTTATTTTCATCGGTGTATGGCTCTTGCTACAAGTCGGTTTACCAAATCGTGAAGACTATACTGGTAGCTTTGTCGAAACTATCGGTTATGTTGCACCCGAAATCAATAATATTGCCCCTCCATTCACACTCTCAACAAACAGTTTTGAGCAACTTACACTACACGATCTGAGCGAATCCGTTATTATCGTTAATTTTTGGGCAACGTGGTGTGTGCCGTGCCGTGCGGAAATGCCAGAACTCCAAGATTTGTACCAAACATATGAACATAAAATCCGTATTCTTGGGGTCAATCTAGGTGAAAGTCCGCAATCTGTGGCACAATGGATAAATGAATATGATCTGACATTTGATATTTTGTTAGATCCATTACAATCTGTGGCACAGCTCTATCAAATTCGTGGACAGCCATCAACTTATGTACTTGATAGACATCACGTCATTCACGCAATTTATTATGGGGCTGTCCGTATGGAACAGCTTGAAAAAGATGTCAACCGATTATTAAACTCGACATAGAGGTTATCACATGAGCCAACAGCCTAAATCGCTTGGATTTCGACTCAATCTATGGATGCTTAAATTTGCTCGCAACTGGCTGAAAGTTGTGATGGTGATTCTTGGCATCTATGTCACGATGCCGTGGGTCGCCCCAACCCTCGCCAAACTAGGATTAGCAGGTCCTGCAAATGCTATCTATACATTCTATAGTCCATTTTGCCATCAATTTGCGTTTCGTTCGATATTTCTATATGGTGACCAACCCTTTTATCCACGTGGTGTGGCAGATACCAACTGGAAAGCTTTTGAAGAATATGCGGTAAACTCTGAGGCATTCATTGAACAATATCAATATTGGTATACATTCTACGGTAATGGAGCTAACCCAATTCCACCGTCGATTGATGACCTACAAGAATTTAGTGTTGCCCAGCAGATTGCAGCAAGGCATTTTATTGGGGACGAGACTGTTGGTTACAAAACAACCCTCTGTGCACGTGATATAGCCATTTATACCATGATATTTATTGGGGGACTCATCTATTGGAAATTCCGTTGGCGGATTCGTCCCGTACCATTTTTACTATATATATTTATTGGTTTGGGTCCGATTGGTTTGGATGGATTCAGTCAATTATTAAGTTATCCACCCTTTAATTTATGGGCAATACGCGAAACAGAACCAATATTCCGCTTACTTACGGGAGGTTTATTTGGTCTGATGAATGCGTGGTTAGCGTTCCCCTATATTGAACGCTCTATGCAAGATACAGTGGAACAACTTGAAATCAAATTCCGCCAAGCGGGGCACGACGTTTAATCCTAGTTTATTATACAGTACAAGCTCTTATGTGAAGAAGACACAGCTATAACGATGCCTGTATAGTATCCTTTCAATTGGAAATATGTTTTCTTCCTATAGAGTTATCCATAACAAAAGTTGCCATATTTTCAGGCATGATATGTAACGTTATTTGATTACTGGATACTCTACTACTTTTCCGATGTAAGGTGCTTAACACAGCGCAACGACGATATAGAGACAATTACAGAGATAATAAAGAAAAAGCCCCCTATTAAAGGGAGCTTCCTTTTGTCGTTTTAGCAATGTTGATTAACACTTATCAGCCGACACACCACAATTACCTATGTCAATCTCCGGTACGGTAGTATTGGTCGGTGGTATTTCGGTAGGCTCCGGTGTTGGCGTATTGACGATTGGCAACGGTGTTTTAGTATTCGTCGGTATCGCTGGCGGAGGCGTATTGGTCGGTGTATATGTTTTTGATAACGGTGTCCATGTTGGTGGAGGTAGGTTCGTTGGCACAGGGGTATTTTCCTCTGCCAAGAAAATTGACCCCGGTTGGCCACCACCGCCACCACTACCGCCATTACCAAATGGTGTACCTTCCAGACCACACCAAATATCGAAGCGTGATCCATTCAAATCCGATGCACTAATTGGTAATTTACCAGCAACACCCACGAAGTCAAGATGAACTAGTGTGTTACTGTAAGCAGGGACGGTTACTTGCGTGACAAAACTTGCTTCTGTCGAATTTGTCGGTGGCGATGTATCCCCACCACCAATCGGACTATCCCACATGATAATCCCGTTACCATTTGGTGGTGTATCCAGCGCATTTTTACCATTAAACACGACTTTATCTAAACCAACCCCCGACATAGCAGGCCAAACGATATTAAAGCCCGTAAATGGCGCATTGATTGGCCCATCATTGATAATCCGCAGGGTTACATCACCAGCTACCTGGAAGGATACAAACTCCACCCGTAGCGTCAGTGAAGCGCAGTCCGGTGTATAAGTTGGTGTTGGGCTGAGATACCCCGGTGGTTCCATAGTTGGCGTTGGAATCGGCGGTGTATAGACATAAATTCGACAATCTTCATCTTCATTCGGATGATCGAACACAAAGCTCGTCCCAGAGAAATCATAAATGTCAAAGTAAGTCGAAAGATTCTGCGGCGCATTTAAGAATTGCCCCTGCCAGTTAATCTTCTGTCCACCCGGCGGGAGGTATAAATTATGATCCCGTGTAGACGGATCATAGAAAAGTGTACCTTCACTATTGGCATAGGTGGGGGCAATACTATCTTGACCCGACCAATATCCTTCATTTCCAAGTGCCATACTGGCAAAATAGATATTCGGAAAATCTGCTTCTACAGGTGTTTTATCCCAGAAGATGTCAGATTCCAACAGATAGGATGGCTCATGATTGAAATTAGCAAATTCGATATAGAACCGATTTAAGCTGAATGGAACCGCACGGAAGAACGCATCAATGTTATCACATGTGAACGGTGATGGCGTTTCTGTCGGGAAGTTTGTTGGTGTAACCGTTGCCGACGGAAGCGGTGTAAATGTTAATGTAGGGATAGGTGTATCCGACCCCGGCAAAGGTGTTGGGGTTTGAGGAAGCCCGTCAGGAGGACTACCCGATGGCCCTAAAGCGCGTTCAGCATTAGTTACACGGAACGATTCATTAATAGCAGACCGTTGTGCTTGCAATTTGACGAAATCAGCCAAACCAATCGGTGTAATCAGGCGATGGTTAAATGTAATAACAACCGTGACCCGTTCACCCGGTCCACCAGCATCCATCCACGGTACGCCAGAATTTGCAGGAATTTCACCCTCTTTAGCCACAACAGGCTGTTCCCGTAGAACACAAGCAGCAGGTGCATAATCAGGATTATCAAGCACTAGCTCAAAACGAGCAGTATCATTTGCATCCGCTGGACCACCTGTATCCAAATCTACGATATAGGTATTGTCATTATCGTATAATTTATCCCGTGAGCTACAAATGACGACATCAAACCAATCAACCTTATCAATGTCAGGGTCAGGACGTTGGAATTGAGCATATAAAAACGATTCTAAACTAGGAAGTGACGGTGATAACTCCGACGGTTCGATCAACAAACCAGCCGCACCACGGCGCGCTTCTTCATAAATCGAAGGCAAGCGCAAGATATCACGGCGATTCTGATCTGTTTCCGGACCCGGAGCACATCCTAAAGGTTGACCATACCACGTTGCGTAGAGACTTTCATTATCCCCCGCACCCGCACTAAATTGTTCAACCCCGATTGTGCCAGCCCCTCTTCCAAGAGGATAATTCACAATACCTAGAGGTCCAACCGTATCCACTGAGGTTTGCTGAGTACAAACCACGAGTGATTCAATATCGAAGCGGTCTTCTTTATATTGACCTGTACTGGCATAGCGTACAGCTGTACGTGCCGCATTCTGTAGTGTCACCCAAGATTGAAACAGGCGACCAAATTCGATAATCCCAAATAACAATAGTAGCAAAATGGGTAAGGTTAGCGCGAACTCCGCCAAGGTCTGCCCTCTGCCATGCTGAGATTGGGGTTCCATTCTCTGTTTTTCCATAACTTCTCTCACTTATACTAACCTGTCAATCGAGTGAACAGTTTTGATGCAATTGAATCAAATACAAATTCTAGCTGGTCTGCATTTGGTGCATTAAAGTAATTACCACAATCTTTGGTCGGTGCTACCGGTTCATACATGTATTCAAACTCATCAGTTTCAAACAGACCGTCAGCATCAAGATCATATCCTGTAGGATTGTCATAAACCTGTTGTGTCTGTGTCTGGCATGGGCCACGTGTACCATAACCACCATCAACAGTCGTTTCTGCTACCGAACCTTCTTCTGCAAAGTTCTGGTAGTAATCATTGTCGAGTTGATTATTATCACCAACATCGGCAATGTAGCGTAACATCTGTTCACCGAGATAATCTGCCACATGATCAGTAGGATCAGCAGCTTCCCCATCGCCACCAAAGGTCAAACCAAAACCAATGGTATAAATCGTCGGCAAAAGTTCTTCTGTGATGGCATTTTCATCTCGCAAGGCAATAAAATCAGCCCAATCGCGTGCATAGTCATCAACATCATAGTACGTGCAATCGGTTGTCCCTATGTCGACATCATACAAGTTACCACGATCTTGATTCCACTGAAGAATCTCAGCTGTATCGGTAATCGGTGTACCCGATGCATTGGTTGGGTTTTCTTCAAAATCGAAATCTCGCATGAATTCTACGCCCTTTGCAGGACGGAAATCACATTGAGTACGGGTTTCTGGAAACTTGTCCGAACAATATGGGAATACAGGGCTTCCTGTGGCGATCACATCAACTACGGGACCTGGATCACCTATCGTTCCGTATGGACAAACACCAAACGACCCATATTCACCCGGTTGCGGATCAAGTGTCGGTGGTGATGTACTATTGTTCACACGATACGGTCTGGTAGCGTCTAATTTCTCGCCACCTTTATCGGGTTCAAAACTCCGGCTAAGGTCAGTCGTCCGACGCACAGGATCACTCGCACCTGCCGCACCATCACTTAACAAGACCATTACCCAGATTGCGCCAAATCGACGGGATGTACTAGGGTCAAGCAACGCGTTGTTGCCCTCGCGTAATGCCGCACCAATATTCGTACCACGGCAAGAAGCCCACAAATCATAACTAAATGTCGCAATTTGCCCCGGTTTAAGGACAGTCGAATTATAGCGAATGGTACCAAGACTTGGATGATTGATTAAAGGATGATCATCCCATTTATTACCACCCGTAAGGGTATCACCTGTTTGTGATTTATTCTGCGGATACGGCAAGGACACAAGCCCCAGTGCCCCATCAAACGTACTATATGGGGCATCGAGTGCTGCATTATGGAATTCGCAATTCCCGACAACAGGATAATGATAGAGGATTTCTTCTGACGCAACGAATTGGAATGCACTTTCTCCATCATGTCCATATAAATACCCTGAACCATCTGACTTACTATAATCAATCCCTTGCGAGGATGCGATTCCCTCGGCATTACGGCTAATACCTGCCGCCAACGCACCCCATTGTGCATTTGCTGTTTGGCTACCAAGACCAATTCGATCATCCCAAACATAGAAATTCGGTTCAGCACGCACCCCGATCACACGGCGTAAGGTCTGTAAGGCATAGTCATAGCGGTCAATCATATGGCTACCACCAGCGGCTTGTCCCGTTTGATTCCACGGATTGACAAGAAATGCCGTGCGGTCAAAAGTGACAAATGCTACACGGTCACCACGGATGAAATCGATCTTTTCGAGGAACAATTCCACCGCATCCCGTGCCCCTTTAAATGGCTGGCAGATGAGATCTTCAAAATTAAAATCAGCAGAATTACTCAGCATCTGTATATTGCCATTTGCATCTTTAATCGCATTCCCATCAGAATCGTGACTGGCTGTACCAGGGTCATTACAACATCCGTAATAGTTATAAGTCGGCACAAAGCCATTGAAGGCATCACCATAACCCCAAGCTGTCCCACTTTCACCGTACAAACCAGCACCATATCCGGGGTCTGTTTCGTGAATGGCTAATACATCACGCCCAAATGAATCATTACTAGGTCCACCGATACGTTTATCACGTCCGGGGAAAGCGGTCAGGTTCACATTTTTAGAATAAGGTGAGAAGCGCACGCGACAATCAGACCGTGGGACTCTCAATGATACGTCTGCTGGAAAGCC